>Ga0116170_10001474_pt1 | contig 23668 bp, 15 predicted proteins | sample AD_JPNHW1_MetaG_FD_89797 | JGI IMG/M metagenome (GOLD analysis project Ga0116170, IMG submission 89797) | Active sludge microbial communities of municipal wastewater-treating anaerobic digesters from Japan - AD_JPNHW1_MetaG | ecosystem: Engineered > Bioreactor > Anaerobic > Digestate | place... | reverse complement strand
TGGACCGGGAGCAGCTCCGGCGCCGGCAGGCCCACGGCCAGGGAGATGCCATCCTGCCGCTCGGACATGGCGAGCAGGTCGCGAACCAGCGGGTCGAGGGCCTCCGGTCCCACCTGGCGAAAGAGCTGCCGCCACGGCAGCGGCACCACTTCGCTGGCAGGCTCGAGGATCTCCTGGCGGGGAGGCCGCACCGAGGTGCCGCGCCCCACGTGGGCATCCAGCAGCCCCTCGGCCTTGAGCTCGTCGTAGGCCTGCAGCACCGTCGAGCGGTTGACCCCGAGGGCACGGGCGAGGCGGCGCTCCGGCGGCAGGCGGAAACCGCCGGGAAGGGCGCCGCTGGCCACCATGCCGCGGATCTGACGGCTGATCTGGCGGTACACCGGCTCCTGGCTGCTGCGGTCGACCACGAGCTCCATGCCTCCTCCCCTCGCCGATCCACAGAAAGCATTGGATCGATCCAATGCCACGATAGGCCCGGGATCGACCACCGACAAGATCCAATAGGCCGGGGTTTATCCTCAGCCAATTTGATTGGCCTCCCGCCATATCCGTGAAATTGGCTGCCATCGGACCGGCGGTCAGGCCTCGTCGACCCACGCACTTGGGCCAGGCGGCCGTTGTGATCTCCGTCACACCAGGCGGGCACGTCTAGAATTTTCGGCTCCTTGCCGGCGTTGAGACCCATGTGCAACACGGGAGGGGCCGACACGTCCATCGGCGTGCCCCCCGACGGAGCGATGATCTCGCCCGCTGTGCTCCGCCCAACCTCAGTGAAAGGAGACTTGTCCATGAGCTTTCATCGCTGTCGTCCCGGCGTTCTCGTTGCAGTCCTGACGGTGTCACTCCTCATGCTGGAGGCCCCGACTACCCAGGCCGACATCGGGCAGTCGATCCTCAACGTCACCGAGCCGATCGAAGTTCCCGGCAAGGTCCTCGAGCCGGGAACCTATCTGGTTCGGGTCATCCGTACTCAGGGAAGGCGAGACGTAGTTGAGGTCCTGAGCCCGGACCTGCAGCGGATCTACGCCACCGTCCTGACCCTGATGGTCGACAACGGCAAGCCAGCGACCGAGAACCAGTTCGTGTTCATCCCCACGGGGGAACGTCAAACGCCGCGCGCCTTGCGAACCTGGACCTTCATCGGCAGCCAGTACGGCCATGAGTTCATCTACAGCGGCGAGCGCGTGGCGGCCTTCGAGCGCGCGTCGAAGATCAAGCCGATGATCACCATGACCCAGGAGCTGGAACAGGAGCTAGCCGAGGGGACTCCAGCCCAGCCTGCGGGCTCGCAGGTGGCCGCCAACGACTCGACCGCCGGCAGCTCCCAGGCCGGAACCACCTCCGCCGGAGAGACACCGCCGTCCAATGGAGGCACCATGATGGCCGGGCAGCAACCGCTGATGGGCGCCACCTCCGAGGCCCCCATGCAGATGGCCAGCGCCAGCCAGCCCAAGTCGAGCCCGGCGCAGCAGGTCAGCTCGAAGCCGATGCCCAAGGGCGAAGGCGTTCTCCCGAACGTTCTCCCCAGGACCGCCGACTCGACGACACCGCTCCTCGCCATGGCAGGGCTCGCGCTCGTCCTGGGCGGTCTTGGGCTGCGGCGAGTCGTGTCGCGCAGCCACTCCTAGGAGATGGACAGGATCACATGAACAGCCGGCGGCTCCGCCGCAACCGGGCTCTCGGAGCCGCCGGCTCCGTTCTGATCGTCGGAGGCCTGGGCCTGCTCGCCGCCGCCGGCTTCCGCACCTGGCGGCTGTCCCGATTTCAGGAGAGCCAGCTCCGGGTCCTCCGAACCGTTCGGGCCGAGGAGCTGGAGCCCGGGCCCCGCCTGGTCAGGCCGGGACCGGCTCGCCCGCCCCGCCCCGCTTTGGCGCCCGGAGTGGTGGGGATGATCAGCATCCCCCGACTCGGGATCTCGGCGGTCATCAAGGAGGGCGCCGACTCGGCCACCCTCAGCCTCGCGGTTGGTCACATCCCCGGCACGGCGCGCTTTGGCGAGCCGGGCAATGTCGGCGTTGCCGCGCATCGGAACGGGCTTTTCAAGCCACTTCAGGGCGTGGCGCCGGGAGACACCATCGAGGTCATGACGCCGACGACCACCTACCACTACACCGTGGAGGGCTCTCGCGTCGTCAGGCCCGAGCAGGTGGAGGTCCTGTCACCGACCGAGCGGCCCACGCTCACCCTGGTGACGTGTTACCCCTTCCGCTACGTGGGCTTCGCCCCCAAACGGTTCATCGTCACGGCGCGGCGCGATCCGGCGCCCCCGGCGACGCGGTCCGAGGCGGACGAGCGCGAGCGTGCCGTGGGCGCCCCTCACGACTCCTGACACGTGCGCCGGAGCCGAGCCCAGGCCATAATGCGGCCCGGGAGGCCCTCTCCGATGACCACCCGCATTGCCGTCGACGACTTCCTCCGGCAGAAGACCCTCGCCCTGGTCGGCGCATCACGCTCGGGCCACAAGTTTGGTAGCGCCATCTACCGTGAGCTGCGCACGAAGGGCTACCACGTGCTGGCGGTCCACCCCGGGGCCGACCGCATCGAGGGCGACGCCTGCTGGCCGACCATGGCCGCGCTCCCCGAGCCGGTCGGCGGGGTCGTCGTGGTCGTCCCTCCCGCCAAGGCCCTCAAGGTCGTCCAGGAGGCGGCGGCCGCCCAAATCCCCCGGATCTGGCTCCAGCCAGGCACGGAGTCGCCTGCCGCCATCGAGGCGGCCCGCGCCGCCGGCATCGAGGTCGTGGCCGGCCACTGCCTGCTCATGTTCGTCGAGCCGGTCGGCTGGTTTCACGGGTTCCACCGCACCCTCTGGCGGTGGCTCGGGAAGCTCCCGGAGTAGCCACCCGGCCTGCGCCGACCGATTCCCCACCCCCAGGCGGCAGCGTCGGACCTGACGTGGACGCAGCCGTGGTCGTGGACGTGTCCGGGGCGAGGTCCGGACGCACGATCGGAACCGGAATGCCCCTGGCACATCGGCGGTATCCTTGTGCACGGGAGGCGCACGAACATGGGCATCTTCGGCAAGTCGCTCGAGGAAAAGACGCAGGAGGCGGTCGCCCAGATCGGTCAGATGGGGCTCGGCGTCGTGAATCTGACTGCCACGGTGAACGGCGAGGTGATCACCCTCCGGGGCGAGGCTCCAGACATCGAGGCCAAGACCCGGGCTATGCAGGAGTTCTGCGCCCGAGTCGAGTGCGACAACGTGATCAACACCATCCGGGTGCCGCCGCCGGCCGCCCACGTGCCGGCCGAGGCCGGGCCGGTGCCGGCCGCTGGCGAGGAGCCCGTAATTCACGTCGTCGCCCCGGGTGACACTCTCGGCGCCCTCGCCAAGCGCTACTACGGAAAAGCCGGCGCCTACATGAAGATCTTCGAGGCCAACCGGGACATCCTGAGCGACCCGAACCTCATCAAGGTCGGACAGCGGCTGCGCATCCCGTCGTAGCTCGCTCGTGAAGCGGGCACCGCGAGGATACGCTGGCGTTCCCTGAGGCGGCGAGAGCACGCCCACCGGGAAAAAGGAGGAGGGTATGAAGCTTCGAGGCGGATTGACACGCATGTGGTGCATTGCCTGGCTGGCGCTGGCCGCTCCCCTGGCCGCCGCGACGCTGGACGACGGCAAGCTCGAGATCTCCTGGTTTTCTGACGGCGCCACCTTCCGGGAAGCCGACGAGATCGACTACCTGTGGGTGAGCGAGGGGTTCGACCTCGACGGCAAGTCGCTCCATTTCAAGGCCTGGCCCGAGCCGACGTTCCTGGGTCCGAAGGCCTCGGAGCGCGACGAGAAGGACCACCGGCTGGCCAAGATGATGAGCAGCACCATGAACGAGGTCTTCTCGAGCGCCTTCGCCAAGGCCTACGGAGATCGGATCAAGACATCGTACGAGAGCGGCGACATCCTCGTCGAGGGCCGCGTCGTCGACTGCAGCACCGGCAACACGGCGGCGAAGATGTGGGTAGGATTCGGCGCCGGAGCCGGCAATACCACCATCGACGTGCGCTTCGTCGACGTTGCAAGCGGCAAGGCGCTCGCGGGGTTCCACCACCGGGTGGTGAGCGGCACCTCCTGGTCGACCACCGACGGCAAGTTCTTCAACTGGATCGAGGAGATCACCGAGAACATGGCCAAGACGGGACTTCCAAAGCTCTACGCCAAGGGCAAGAAGGTCAAGGAATAGAGCGGAAGGCGGGCTGTCCATCTCGGCCAGCCCGCTCTTCCTGTCGTTCAGGCTCGACCAGCCCCACGAGCTCCCTACGAAATATCCAGAAGCACCTTGAGCACCCCGGGGCGCTGGGCATGGGCCAGCGCCTCGACGCCCTGCCCGAGGGGATAGCGCGCGTGGATGAGCGACCGCACCTCGATGCGCCGCTCGTCGAGAAACCGCAGCGACACGTCGAACGGCCCGCAGCGCGAGCCGACGACGGTGATCTCGTCCACCACCATCATCGTCAGGTCGACGTCGGAGCGTCTGTGGAACGTGCTCTTGAGCAGCACCGTGCCGCGCGGCCGCACCAGGTGCCGGGCCAGACCGAAGCCGGTCGGCGAGCCGGTGCACTCCACCACCAGGTCCGCCGCATGCCCCGCCGCCGCGCCCACCTCGGCCTCGAGCGCGGCGCGGATCCCCAGGCCTCGCGCCACGTCCAGCTTGGCTGCATGACGCCCGACCACAGTCACCTCGCATGGTCCCGAGGCCGCCACTACCTGCGCGCACAGCAGGCCGAGCTTTCCATCCCCCAGGACGACCACCCGCGCGCCGGGGGCAATCGCCACCTGCTCCAGGATCCGGCAGGCGGCCGCCAGGGGCTCGGCGAAGACGGCCTCGTCGTCGCCCACCCCGTCGGGCACCCGGTGGAGGTTGGCCACGGGTAGAACCGTGTAGTCGGCGAAGCAGCCGTCCCGCCCGGCGATGCCCAGGGTCGTGCGCATCGGGTCTTGCGCCCGCGCCCGGGCGTCGCGGGAGGCCGATTCCGGCGCCACGCAGTTGATCTCGCCGACGACCCGGTCCCCCACCACCACCCGCGGCGGCGCGGCAAGCACCGCGGTGTCGCCGAACGCCTCGACGACGCCGACGAACTCATGCCCGAGGACGCCCCGGAACGACCGGTACCCGCGAAGGATCTCGATGTCCGTGTTGCAGATCCCGGCTCGAGTCAGGCGAATCAGCGCCTCCCCGGGCGGCACCTCCGGCCGCGGCAGGTCGTCGCGAACCACCGGCTCGCCGGCCATCAGGATCGCGCGCACTGCCGACCTAGGACCCTTCGCCCGGCTGCAGGGAGAACCTTCCCGGGTCAAAGAAGCCCTGCGACGTCACGTCGTCGCCCCTGGCAATCGCCCAGCTCGACAGCGACGGCTGGTACACCCTGGTCATGCGCCAGAGCTGCAGGGCGCTGTTGGCGACCACGAGATAGAGCGCGCGCCTCGGGTTGGCGGGGTTGGGCAGGACGAGGTACAGCCCCTCGTCGGCGCCGGCGTAGGTCCGCCCCTCGAACCGGAAGAACCCTTGACCCAACTCGGCCGGCAGCTTGCCGGCCAGGCGGCCTAGGAAGGCGTTGTCGCGCCCCTCGCCGAGGACGACGAGATCGTGCTCGACCGCCTGGTCAGCGGTCAGCTCCGCGTCCTTCACGAGGGGCGGGAGGATCTCCGAGAAGGCGTCCGCCAGGGCGGTCTGGAAACGCAGGGCAACCGTGTGGTTGGCCTCGACCTGGCGCGCCGTGCCGTAGACGATGAGCGTGTGGTCGAAGTCGTCGGCGAAGCTCGACCAGGCGAAGAACCGGTCGTGGACGACCGGGAAGTCGTGGCCGGCGTTGAACAGGATCCGGGTCGGTCGGGCCGCGACCCGCCACTCGAGCCTGGTCGTCGGCCCGGAGAGCTCGAACGGCTTGATCACCCGCTGGCCGGGAAGCTCGATGGCGGCGCTGCCCCACAGCCGGTACGGCGTCCCCGGCTGGGCCACGTCGAGACGGACGAACCACTCTGCGCCAGCCGGCTCGACCGTCATGGCCGGACGCGGGTCCGGCAGACCCTGTCGCTCGATCCACGGCCGCACGATGGCGGCCGCGTCCTGCCCGGCGCCGGCCGCAAGGGCCTCCAGGAACGCCGCCGTCGAGACCTGGCGATTGCCGAAGCGCTCGTGGGCGACGCGCATCGCCTGGAGGAACTTCTCAGTCCCCAGGGCCAGACGGAGCTGGTGCAGGGCGAAGGTGCCCTTGACGCGGGGGATCTGGTACGGGCCGTACTGCTCGTACGAGCACCTGGCCTCCACCGCCGCCAGGTCGCCCTCATGGGCCGTCACGTAGAGGTAGCGGTTCCCGAGCTCGGCCAGGGCATCGGTGAGCCTGACGAACGCCTTCTCGGGCTTGTCCGGGAGGTTGTGCAGCAGGCTCCAGAGGCCGGCCGAGGCCGACGCCAGCCAGCCGTCCGCGTCGCCGGCCGGGAAGAGGCTCTGTCGCCACAGTGCAGCATCGTCGACATGGTACCGGTCGGCCACCTCGGTCAGGACCAGGGTCGGAGACGCCGCCTGGGCGGGCGCCTCGGTGCGCGCCGCCTTGAGCATCCCGGTGAGGATCTTGGGGCTGATCGTCGCCCAGCCCAGGGTGAGGTGCGGGATGGCGCCGGGGAGGTCCGGCATGCGGCGGTTCCCGGATCCGGGTACCTTCTCGCGCAGGGTGGTCTTGCCGTAGTGCGCCATGAAGACCATCTGGCGGCCCATCTGGGTGTCGGTGACCTTGCCGTCGCAGGCGTGAGGGCGGTTCATGGGCGAGGAGGCCCACAGCCCCACCAGCGCCTTGGCGTCGATCTGACCCTTGAAGCGCCGGTAGAAGTCGAGGAACGCCAGGTCGCGGTTCCACGGCGCGAAGACCATGTCGAATGGCGCGCCGTCGGGCTGCACCGCGTACTCCTGCCGCACCCCGTCGTCACGGGCGTTGTTGTTGGCCCACAGGAACCCCGGCGTGCCAAACGGCGCCGGGGTGTCGGACGAGCGCCAGAGCTTCGAGCGCCTGGTGCCGAGCAGAAGGACCGCGGTCTCCCCGGTCTTCAGGTCGGCCATCGGCCAGTCGTTGGTGTACAGGCCGTTGTTGCGCTCGGACAGGATGCGCACGACGTCGTCGATGGAGCGGCCGTACTGGGCGGCGCGGCGGGCGCGGCTGGACTGCGGCGTGCCCGAGGCCTCGAACGGCGTCTGCGCCACCGTCGTCTCGCCGAAGACGATGCCGGCGTCGTTGAGGTAGAAATCGGTGCCGGAGTGGATGCCGCCCGGGAACGTCTGGTAGACGAGACGCTGCCCCCTGGTCGGCACGAGGTCGCAGAAGACGTTGAAGTGGACGCCGGTGTAGCCGCCCCACATGAAGAGCTGGCCAAACACCACGCCGCCGTCGGCGGTAGCCGGGCCGGTGGCGGCCAGGGACGAGCACTTGTGGCGCTCGTCGGGAATCGCCATCTCCTCGGCGGCCGAAAGGAAGCTGCGCCCCGAGAGCGCGTTGGGGGTTACCCGGAGCGCTCCTTTGAGCTGCCCGAGGTCCACCACCGAGTTGAGGGTGACGATGTCCAGCAGGTCGATGGCCCGGCCGTCGTAGGTGGCGCCGGCGCGGGCTGCCCCGTCGGCGATGCCGCGCATCTCGGTGAGCTGCTCCTCGTCGAACCCCCGCAGCAGCAGCGCGTCGGCCAGCAGCCGCAGGCTCGTCCACCCGGCGGCCGGCTCCTTGCCGTTCTCTCCGATGGCGAGCTTCCCGAGGTAGGTGACGATCTCGTCAGCGAGCAGGAAGCCGTGCTGGAATCCGCGGGGGTACGGCTCACCCTCGACGTGCAGGACGATCCAGCCGCGATCCTCGTAGCGATACCCCTCACCCCGCCAGCGCACCGTCTCGGCCGGGACCAGCTCACGGACGTCCGTGACCTCCTCGACGGCGAGGTCGTCGAACCACGCCGTGCCGGCGGCGGTGCCATTGCGCCCCAGGTGGAGCTGCACCCGGTCCTCTCCCCGGGTAGCGATGAAGACGGCTTGCACCAGGGTCCAGTCGCTGTCGGCGCCGACCGCGGGGGAGTGGTTCGTGAACGGGAACGAGGCCATCGACAGGGTCGCGGGCACCGCCGTCGGGTAGCGGGCCAGCGGGTCGGAGACCAGCCCCGCGGTACGGATGTACCCCCGCAACCGGTAGGGCCGCCCGACCTCCAGGCGCAGCGGCGCCGAGGCCACGGTGACCTCGCATCCGTCGGCGCACTCGACCCGCAGCGAGGCCTTGGCACCGTGTACCACGGTGGTGTCCTGGACGACGCGCACACCACCCGGCTGGCCCTCCTCGCTAACCGTCCAGCCGGCCGGCATCCCCGCCGTGCCGGCCTGCTCGAACCCGGCGTTGCTAGGGCCGAGGACCCCGGCTGCAGCGCTCACCGCCGACAGGCATCCGACCACCACACTGATCCAAACCCTCATGCAGCCCCTCCTGGCGCGGCGTCAGCCACGCGGGTCACAGCCTTCAGACCAACCCCCACTCCTGAAGTGCCGCCGGCAACCGATGCATGTCGTGTAGCGTACGGGCCCGCTCGTGGCGGCATTCGCCACGGTGGCCAGGGTCGTACCACACCGCCCACAGGCCCGCCGCGAGCGCACCATCGATGTCGGCCCGCCACTCGTCGCCCACCATGACGACGCGCTCCGGCGGCAGGCCGAGGTCCGCGAGCACCGCAGCGAAATACTCCGGCGATGGCTTGCGCACCCCCAGCCCCCGATAGCAGTAGAGCTTCTCGAAGTACGACGAAAGCCGCACCCGCACGAGCGCGGCGCGGATCTCGGCCGCATCGGAGTCGGCCGCGTTCGTGGCCAGCCCCAGCACCGCCTGCGGCCGCAGCGCCACGAGCGCTCGCCGCACCCCCGGCACGGCCTCGACCCGCGGCCAATGCACCATCGGCCCCACCGCACCCGGGAACACCCGCATCACCGTCTCGCCCCAGTCGAAGAGGACGGCCAACCCCCGCCGGACCCTGGGATCACGGTCTCGCCGTTCCGGTTCCGGAGCTGGGTGGCCCGGGTCTACCGAAAGGGGTCGCGAGCGGCGCGTCATCGCCCCGGTACTGTACCTGACATCGGCCGAGGGAGACCAAGAATCCCGCGCCTGTGCGGCAACCACCCCTCCCACCGGCCGGCGCTCCCAGGCATGGTTGCTCCCGGTGAGCGCGCCGGACGCGGTCTCTCACCTCGCGGTCGGCTTGAGCGCACCTGATCGGCCTCTTTGCTAAAGTCCCGTCCACGTCGACGGCGACCGGATCGTCCGCCGTCCGCGGGAAGCGGAACGCATGACACCTCCTGCACGCTGGTCCCCCCGATCCCTCCTCGCCAGGGCGTTGACCCTGGCCATGCCGCTCGCGCTTGCATCCTGTGCGACGGGCGGAAATCCTGGCGTTCTCTGGAAAATCGTCGACAAATGCATGGACCCGCAGGTTGCTGACTACTGCACAACGTGCCTGTCCCCGCGCGTCGAGACAAGGTGCGCAGCGAACCGCGGGTGCCGCGAGACCACCGAGGTATGGGCCGAGTCCCCCGAGTTCGTCGCGATCCGCGACCGCAAGATGTGCGGATGTCCAGACGGATTCGTGCACGGGCTGGTGATCCCCCGCCAGCGGATCACCGGCGTTGAGGACCCGAAACGGCCCGACGGGATCTGGGCGTTCGCCTGGAACGAAGCGCGCCGGCACATCCCCGAGGAGCCCGCCATCGCGCTGGCCGTCAACCCGGCCCTGGCCCGCAGTCAGAACCAGCTCCACGTGCACATCATCCGCCTGCGCGACAACGCCCGCGCCGCATTCCCGAGCGCAGCGACGGCGCATGTGCAGGACCTGTCGGCGGTCTGGAGCAAGGCGAGCCTCCTGGCCAGGGCCAGGCGTCTGTCCGACTACGGCGTCCTGGTCGCGAGGGATCCCCGCGGTGACTTCCTCGTCGTCGTCGGAGACACGAGCCCCGAGCACGACTACAGCCTGGAGCGCTGCGCGCCGGTCGCGGGCGCCACCAGCCGTCGGCCAACGCCCCCGGTACCAGCGGAATAGCCTTCAGGCCAGCCGAGTTGCATCCACCGGTCCGACACGCCGGAGAAGGGGAATCTCTTTCGCCCCACGGCCACATACGTGGCGGAACGAAAGGAGACTCCCGTGACTCCACTGAGCTCCCTGTGGCTCCCCGTCCTGGTTTCGTCGGTGATTGTCTTCGTCGCGAGCTCCCTCATCCACATGGCGACACCATGGCACAAGAGCGAGTACCCCAGGCTGCCGAAGGAGGACGCCTTCCGGGAGGCGGTCGGCCCGCTGGGCATTCCCCCGGGAGACTACATGGTGCCGCGCGCCTCGAGCATGGCGGAGATGCGCGCGCCGGAGTTCGTCGAGAAAACCAGCCAGGGCCCGGTCATGATCCTGACGGTGCTGCCGAACGGCGGTCTGGGGATGGGGAGGAGCCTGATTGGCTGGTACCTCTACCTGGTCGTCGTCACCGTCTTCGCCGCCTACGTCGCCAGCCGGGCGCTGGCGAGCGGCGCGCCCTACCTGGCGGTGTTTCGGTTCGTTGGCACCACCGCGTTCGTCGGTTACTCCCTCGCGCTCTGGCAAGCCTCGATCTGGTACGCACGCGCCTGGAGCACCACGGCCAGGGCCACGGTGGACGGCCTCGTCTTTGCGCTCCTCACTGCCGGCACCTTTGGCTGGCTGTGGCCGCACTAGCCTTCATTTCTCACCAGGGTTCGTCGCCAGCGGCCGGAGATGCCGATGATGGTGGGCGCACGGAAGGGCAAGAGCCCGAGGTGTACTGGAGGGCACGCCGCAAGGAGCGAACCCCGGGTCCTCCCGCCAGCGCGGCAAGATCCGACCGCGCAGCAGAAAGCCGGTGAGAAATGCAGGCCGGGAACCTGTCGGAGAAGGTGAAAGGCTCGAGTCGTCACTCGGCCAGACCGGTCACCTGCGCTTGAGGGCGGCGCTGGCGGTGGACCGGACGCCGGGATCGGCGTCGTTGGCGAGGCGTTCGGCGAGGCGACGCGCGGCACCGCCGGAGAAAAGGTGGAGGGCGGCGGCGGCGTGCCTACGAGTGTCGGGCGTGGCGTCGCCCGCCAGCCGCTCCATCAGCCCGAACGCCCGGTCAACCGGCAGCACCCGGCTGGCGACAAGCTCCGGCAGGACCCTCGCGACGGCCCGGCGTACCGGCGGGTCGGGATCGTAGGCACCTCCGCCCAGCGCCGTGATCGAGCGCTCGCTTCCCCGCATCGCCAGCGCCAGGGCGGCCGTGCCGCGCACGTCGGCGGCCCCACCCGACAGGCCGCGCGACACCGCATCGACCACCCCGTCGCCCATGCGGGCCAGCACAGCGGCGACGCGCCGGCCGCGCCACGAAATCTCGTCTTCCCCTCTCTCGTTCGGCTCCTCGCCCTCCAACTGACTGCGGACCTGGTCCAACAGCAAGCCGACGCATGCGGGGTCGGCCAGCGTCTCGAGGCAGGCGGCGGCGGTCTCGGCCGTCTCGGGGTCGACGGTCTCGGGCTGGCCAAAGGCCTGCACATAGGTCGAAAGGAGCGCCCGGTTGCACGAGATTCCGGCCGGCCGCCGGTGCACGAGCTGCTCGGCCTGAACCCTCAGCCGTACCTGCTCGACCTCGTCTTGGTCGAGGCGAAGACCGGTGACCGACCGCCAGACAGCGGCGGCACCCAGCACGACTGCCGCGACCAGGCCGACGCCGCTCCACGCCAGCCAGCGAGGGGGCGCTCCGACCCGGACATGCGGCATCCCGGGCCGCCCGGCCGCAGACACGGGCTCGGCGAGTGGCTGCAGCGGGGGCAGGCCCTGCCACCCGGCACCCAGCTCGACCAGCTTGCGGCGCACGCCCTCCGCCCGAAGCCAGCCCAGCCCCCGCCACTCCAGCTCCCCGAGGAGCGCCTGCAGCTCGGCGTCGCCCCACCGGCCCGCGCGGTGGCGGTGTAGGAAGAGCTCCAGGTACGGGAGCGCCCGCTCGTCCCAGTCGGCCTCGGCGCGCAGCTCCGGCTCCCACTCGCAGAACCACACGCGCAGCGTGCCGTCGGCCCCGGCCGAGAGCAGACGCTCGCCACTCGGGACAAAGGCGAGACCGCTGACGGCGCCGGTGTGGCCGCGCAGCACCAGCATGCAAGCGCGCGCCCGCAAGTCCCAGAGACGGACCGCGCCGTCACGCCCGCCGGTGGCCGCGAACCGGCCATCGGGCGCAAGCGCGAGCGCTGTCACACCCCCGCTCGCTCCCGTTTCGATGGTGCGCAGGCAACGCGTGCTTCCGAGGTCGTGGAGGCGCACCACGCCATCGCGATCCCCGGTGAGCACCTGGCTTCCGTCCGGCGAGATGACCACCGCCGTGACGGCCGTGGCGCCGCCGCCCAACCGTCCGAGGAGGGCATCGCGCTCCACCTCCCAGACCAGCACCTCGCCGGTGTCGTCCGCGGTCACGGCGAGCCTCTCGCCGGGGTCGAGCGCGCCGGCCAGCACCGGCCCGCGATGGTGGGAAACCGTCCCGAGACAGGTGCCGGAGCCGAGGTCCCAGAGCCGAGCCGTGTGGTCGACGCTCACCGATAGCACCAGCCTGCCGCCCACGCCCACCGACACGCCGGAAACCTGCCCGGTGTGACCGGCCCATGCCGAGACCGGGCGGCCGCTCGACGCTTCGCACGTCCGCACCGTGTGCGTGACCCCTCCCATGATCAGCAGGCTGGCGCCCGGGACGAACGCGAGGGCCGTTTCGAAGCTCCCGCTTTCCTGGATGGCCCACACCGGGGCGCCGTCGGTGAGACGCCACACACCAAGCCGCCCGTCGGCCCCGGCCGATGCCGCCGTCCGGCCATCGCCAGACAGGGCCATCGCCGTCACCCGCTCACCGTGGGCGGCGATCCTCCGCTCCTCCCAGGCGTCCCGGAGGGTGCGATGGGGCAGGCGAGACTGGATGTGGGCGAGCACGCCCAGCGCCTCCGGCGACCTCGAGAACCCCTCCACCGAGCGGGCGGCGCCGAGCATCTCCAACGCCGCCTGCCAGCTCCCGCCCCGGGCGCGCTCCTCGGCCTGGGCGAGGTTGACCCGGAAGGTGGTGAGGCGCTCCAGGGTGGCGTCCACGGTCAGAGGCTGCCCCAGTGCCCAGCTGGGGCGGTACGACGGTGGATACCGGCAGTCGAGCACCCGGGCCCCGGCCCCGTGGCCAAGCACGACCGTGGAGAGGTCCCGGGTGCAGGCCCCGGCCATTGCCGGGCCCCCCGCCATCACTGCCGCCAGCGGCTCTCCTCGCCCGAGGTCCCAGATCCGGAGAGTGCCATCGAGGCTGGCGGACAGGGCATGCCCGCCGGCCGGGGAAAGCGCCACGAAGGTGCAGCGGTCGGCATGGCCATCGAGTTCCAGGACAACGCGCCCCGCCTTGGCATCCCACAGCCGCAGCCGCCGGTCGGCGGAGGCAATGAGCACGCGCGCGAAGTCGGGGGTCGCGGCGACAGCCGTCACCGCCTCCCCAGTGCGCACGTCCAACGAGCCGAGCTCGCGGCCCGACGGCAGCTCCCAGACCCGCACGAACCCGTCGGCGCCGCCCGAGAGCGCCCGGTCGTCCGCAGGCACCGCGAGACATGTGCCGTAGGTGGCGTGGGCCCGAAGCGAGCCAACCCGCGTGCCAACGGATGCCTCCCAGACCGTCAGGCTCCCCTCGGAGCCGAGTCCCAGCACCCACCGGCCGTCCGGCGTCACCCCCAGGGCGCCGAGCACCCCTGGCTGCATCTGGAGGAGACGTTCGCGATCACCGCGCTGGAGCGACCAGACGCCGACCCGTTCCGCGCCGCCCGCGGCGAAGAGCGTCCGTCCATCCGGGTGAAGGGCCAGACAACGCGGCCTTTCTCCGGATGGGCGCAGGGTCTTGAGAACCTCCCCCGAGGTCGGGTCGACGACGCAGATCCGCCCGTCCTCGGTCACGAGGGCCGCGCACTGTCCGCTCGAGCTGATGGCCACCTCCCCCACCCGGTTCGTGATCCCGCTGACCTGCCGGCGCCGGCACGCACCGGGGACGGTGCGGGCCATCAGCTCTTCCGGGTCGGACGGGACCTCGAGACCCCCGGCGACGCCCGCCTCCCAGGCCCTCCGCGCCGCACCATGCTCGCCCAGACCGGTCAGGGCCAGCACCTGCAGCCCCGCCGCCAGGGAGTCGGATGCCAGCCGGTCGGCGTACGGCTCGAGGTGAGCCAGGACCTCCCGCCAGGGCTCCACGCCGTCCGGCGATCGCACCGCGGCCACTGCCAGGGCCGCGTCGCGCGCGACCTCCCACTCCGAGGTCGCCGCGGCCGCGGCCGTCAGGCTGGACCTGGCCGCTTCCAGCTCTCCCAGGCACAGGTCCACGCGCCCGGCCAGGTGCTCGTCCCGCCAGATCGCATGGTGGCTGCGCCGGACCTCGGCCAGGGTGGCCCGGAGCTCGGCGTCGGTCCCCCCGGCCCGCCAGCGCAGCAGCGCCAGGTTGTAGGAGGCCTCGAGATGGTGCGGCTGCACAGCGAGGGCGCGTTGCCAGGCGGCGTCGGCCCGCCGCGGCTGCCCGATGGTCATAAACGACACCCCCTGGTTGTTGAGGGTGTCCGCGAGCAGTGCGGTGGCCTCCGGCTCCCGGCGCGGGTACGGGTGGCCGGCCAGCCGGGCGTAGATCCCCGCGAGCGCGACCCGAAGCTCGGCGAAGCTGCCCGGCCGGCACCCCGGCTCCTTCTCGAGACACCGCTGCATGACCTCGGCCAGCTCGGTGTCGAGACCTGGCGCCAGCCCGCCGGGGTTGGGGGCTGGGACGTGGCGGTGCAACCGCTCCCACTCGGCGAGACGCACCTCCGGCGAGGCGAGCGCCGCGGCCCCTTCGAGCACGAACGGCCGGCGGCCGCAGAAGACCTCGTAGAGGATGCAGCCGCCTGCATAGAGGTCCCCTGCCCGGCCCACCAGGTGGGCGCCGTCCCACTGCTCCGGCGGCATGTAAGGCGGCGTCCCCATCAGGGCGTCGCCCAGCGTCAAGGTGCTCCAGGTGCCGGTGGGCCCGGTGGCGCCCTCGCGGTGGGCGGGCGGTGCGGATGGCGGCAGGGTCATGGTGGTCAAACCGGGGCGCCCCACCAGCCCGAAATCGGTGATCCGCACGATCCCGTCGTGGCCGACCAGGACGTTGCCCGGCTTGAGGTCCCGATGGACGATGCCCCGATGCTGCGCACCCGCCTCGTCCTCCCAGGCGAAGGTGTGAGCATGCTGCATCCCGGCGGCGAGCTGAATCACCAGGTCCAGGCGCGCCTCGACGTCGGCGCCGCGGTGCTCGCGCAGCCACTCGTCCAGGGTGGTGCCGTCCACGTACTCGATGAAGAGCCGCGGCACGCCGCCCAGCTCGTGCACGAAGTAGGCGGTGCAGACGTTGGGGTGCAACCCCAGGCCGATCCACGCCTCCGCCTCGCGGACGAAGCGCGCCCGTCCCTCCTCACTGGCGAGCTGCTCGGGCAGCGGCGTCTTGACCGCCTCCATGCGGCCCAGCTCGCGGTCGAAGACGAAAAGCACCTCTCCCATCCCGCCCCGGACGCTGCCGCGCACCTCCCAGCGCCCCGCCAGGACCTTCCCGGGTGAGAACGTGAGGCTTCCGGCCGCCGCCGTGTCCCTGGCGGGAGGAGGGGTCGGGACCTCGTCCAGGAGAGTCGGCTGGAGCGCCTCCACCGCAGCAGCAGGAGGCGCCGGCACGGTTGAGAGCCGCGCCAGCTCGGCGGCCAGTTGCCGCGCCCTGGCGTCCTCCGGGGCGAGGAAAACCGCGTGTCGGGCCGACACCCCGGCCTCGGCCAACCGCCCCAGCCGCCACAGAAACGTGGCGCGCCAGAACCAGCCTGCCGACTCGTCTGGCTCCTGCTCGGACAGATGCGCAGCCAGCTCGAGACCGCGGTCCCAGTTGCGCTCGCGTAGCGCCTCCTGGAAAGCCAGGTCGAGCTGCAGCCGGTCGCCGGGGTCCATGCTCACAGCCGCCCCTCCCGGGCGACCGCCTCGGCGAGCGCGACTCGCATTGCCGTGGCGGTGGTGAAGCGCGCCCCGAGCTCCTTCTGCACCGCCTGATCCACCACCGCCGCGATCCCGGCCCCAAGCCCGGGGGCGCGCTGGCGCACTGGCACCGGGGGCTGCTCGAGAATCGCCTCGATCGGGTTGGGTCGCCGCCCGGGCGCCGGCCCGGCAGGCATGGAGAGCTCCACCGAGTGCTTCCCCGTGAGCAGGTAGTACAGGCTCACCCCGACCGCGTACACATCCGCCGCCGGGGTCACGAACCTGAAGTTGAGGATTTGCTCCGGCGGCATGAACAGCAGCGACCCGCCCGCCTCGCCGCTGCGCGTGTAGTCGAAGATCGAGCGCCCGGCGTCCTCATAGGATTTCGCCAGGCCGTAGTCGGTGATCTTGGCGACCACGGTCGGATCGTCCCAGGGGCGGCTGAGCATGAAGTTGGCCGGCTTGAGGTCGCGGTGCACGAAACCGGCCTCGTGTAGCGCCTCGAGGCCGGCGAGCACCTGGAGGGTGATGCGGCAGGAAAGCGCCACGGGCAGAGGACCCTTCAGCACCTTGCCGACTACCCGGCCGACATCGCCTCCGGCCATGAACTCAACCACCACGAAGAAGCACCCGCCCGACTCACCGCGGCCCAGCACCCGCACGAGGTTGGGGTGCAGCACCGCCGACTGCACGTCGATCTCCCGCTCGAACGTGCGCCGCGCCCGTTCGTCCGTGGCGGCGCTCGGGTGCAGGTGTTTGACGGCACAGATCCGGCGGGTGGCGTCGTGCACCGCCTTGTAGACCACCCCCATGCCGCCGCGGCCCAGGGGGCGGAGTAGGGTGAGCTGCCCGAGGCGACGGCCGGCCAGAGCGGGCAACTGCTGGGCCGCCGTGCAGGCGCGGCAGATGTAGACCGCGTCGGGCAGCTCGGCGGCGCGACCGTCGCTCACCGCGTGGATGCCGAGGTCCCGCCCGCACCCGCAGCAGGCAAACGGCCCTCCGGCCGGCGGGCTCATGATGCCGCTGTCGACAAGCCCGTCCTCCCCTTCCACCGCGGCGTGCAGCGGCTGGCGCTCGGCCGCAGGGGGCACGCCCTCCAGACGCACCCGGATCCGCGTGCGCCCGGCCCGAATCACGTCCCCGTCGCGGAGCTCCCACTGGGCGACGCGCTCGTCGTTGACGAAGGTGCCGTTGGCGCTGTCGAGATCCGTGACCAGGCAGCGCGGCGGCCGCAGCTCGACCAGGAAGTGGGTGCGAGACACGTACCGATCCGCGACCGGATCCAGGCGGAGGTGCGCCTGCGGCGAGCGCCCGACCAGGAACGAAGCGGCCCCGTCGAGGTCGAAGCTCCGCCCCGCCTCCGGACCGTCCACCACCTCGAGCCGCAGCTTCACCGGCGACCCCCGGGCCCGGGAGCGGACGACCACGAGAGCACGTGCGGCACCATGCGCGAAGATCTCGCCCAATCATAGCCTGACAGGGCCTCTGGCCCGCCGGAATGCTTCGCCCGGCGCTGACCGTTGGCTGGAGTGCAGCCGGGAGGAGTCGTGTCGCTGATTGCCAGCCAGGTCCGGACCGACAGCGAGGCTTTTCGCAGCAATCGGGCGCACAACCTGGCGCTGGGGGCGCGTCTGGCCGAGGTGCAGGCCGCGGCCGCGGCTGGCGGGGGCGAGAAGGCACAGGCCCGGCACCGCGAGCAGGGCAAGCTGCCGGTGCGTGAGCGCATCGCGGCGCTGCTCGATCCGGGCGCGCCGTTTCTCGAGCTCGGCATGCTGGCGGCGTACGAGGTCTACCCGGAGGCGGTGCCGGCGGCCGGGCTGGTCACCGGAATCGGCACGGTGCGCGGGCGGCTGTGCATGGTGGTCGCCAACGACGCCACGGTGAAGGGCGGGACGTACTACCCGATCACCGTCAAGAAGCACCTGCGCGCCCAGGAGATCGCCCTCGAGAACCGCCTGCCGTGCCTGTACCTCGTCGACTCGGGTGGGGCGTTCCTGCCGCTGCAGGCGGAGGTCTTCCCGGACCGCGACCACTTCGGTCGCATCTTCTACAACCAGGCGGTGCTGTCGGCAGCCGGCGTGCCGCAGATCTCGGCGGTGATGGGGTCGTGCACGGCCGGAGGCGCCTACGTGCCGGCGATGAGCGACCAGACGGTGATCGTCGACAAGACAGGCACGATCTTCCTGGGGGGACCGCCGCTCGTCAAGGCGGCCACCGGCGAGGACGTTTCGGCCGAGGAGCTGGGTGGCGCCCGCGTTCACACCGAGCTGTCCGGTGTCGCCGACCACTTCGCGTCCGACGACGCCCACGCCATCTCCATCCTGCGCGACATCGTCGGCGCGCTCGGGATGCGACCCGCGGCCGCGATGCGCCTGGCCACCCCCGAGCCGCCGGCGTACGACCCCGATGAGCTGCTGGGAATCTGGCCCGCCGACCTGCGCCGCCAGGTGGAGGTGCGGGAGGTCGTCGCCCGCGTGGTGGACGGCAGCCGCCTGGTCGAGTTCAAGAGGCGCTACGCGACAACCCTGGTGTGCGGCTTTGCCCACGTCGAGGGGATCCCGTGCGGGATCATCGCCAACAACGGCGTGCTGTTCGGCGAGTCGGCGCTCAAGGCCACGCACTTCATCGAGCTGTGCACCGCCGAGGGCATCCCTCTGCTCTTCCTGCAGAACATCACCGGCTTCATGGTCGGCGCCCAGGTCGAGCGCGCTGGCATCGCCAAGGAGGGCGCGAAGCTCGTGCATGCCGTCGCGACGGCTCGAGTGCCCAAGCTCACGGTGATCCTGGGCGGCAGCTTCGGGGCCGGCAACTACGGTATGTGCGGCCGCGCCTTCGGGCCGCGTTTCCTCTGGACCTGGCCCGGCTCGCGGATCTCGGTGATGGGCGGCGAGCAGGCGGCGCAGGTACTGCTGACGGTCAAGCGCGACCAGCTCGCACGGGAGGGCAGGGCCCTCACGGCCGAGGAGGAGACCGCGATCCTCGAACCCATCCGCACCAAGTACGAGACCGAGGGGCACCCCTTCTACGCCTCGGCCCGACTGTGGGACGATGGGGTCATCGACATGCTCGCCACCCGCGCCGTTCTCGCCCAGAGCCTCGCCGCCGCGCTCAATGCCCCGATCGAGCCGACCCGGGTCGGCGTCTTCCGCATGTAGCCCGAGGAGCCAGATGCCCCGCCACCCTGCCCCCCCACCCACCTCCTGTCCCCCGGTCGGCCGGATGGTACGGGTGGGCAATGCCAGCGGCTACTGGGGTGACGACCCCGCCGCGCTGCGCCGCCAGCTCCTCGGGCCAACGCCACTCGATTACATCTCCATGGACTTCCTGGCCGAGCTGTCGATGTCGATCCTGCAGAAGCAGCGCGCGAAGGACCCGGCGGCCGGCTGGGCGCGCGACTTCCTGGCCCAGGTCACGCCGCTGCTCGGTGAGCTGCGGCGCCGAGGCACGAAGCTCATCACCAACGCCGGCGGCGTCAACCCCCGCGGGTGCGCCGAGGCGTTGTGTGCCGCCGCCCATACCCAGGGACTCGGGCTCAGGGTGGCGGTGGTGAGCGGCGACGACATCCTGGCCGACGTGCCGCGCCTGCTGGCCGGCAGCGAGCGCATGGCCAGCATGGACACCGGCGCCCCGATCGCCCCGGTGGCCGACCGGCTGGTGGCCGCCAATGCCTACTTCGGCGCCCTGCCGGTGCGTGAGGCGCTGCGCTCGGACCCCGACATCGTCATCTGCGGTCGTGTCACCGACACCGGTATCACCCTGGGCGCGCTGCTCCACGCCTTCGACTGGCCGCTCGACGACTGGGACCGGCTGGCCGCCGGTATCGTCGCCGGGCACATCATCGAGTGCGGCGCCCAGGCCACCGGCGGCAACTTCACGGACTGGCAGAAGGTGAATACCTGGAGTGACTTCGGCTATCCGATCCTGGAGTGCCAGGCCGACGGCACCTTCGTGGTGACGAAGCACCCCGGCTCGGGGGGTCTGGTGAGCTGTGCCACGGTGCGCGAGCAGCTCCTCTACGAGATGGGCGAGCCCACCGCCTACCTCACCCCCGACTGCATCGCCGACTTCACGTCGATCCGGCTCGCCGCCGACGGCCCCGACCGGGTGCGCGTCTCGGGGATCACCGGACATCCGCCAACGCCGTTCCTCAAGGTCTCCGCCGCTTACACCGCCGGGTACAAGACGAGCGGCACCCTGATCATTTGCGGTCCCGACGCGCGCGCCAAGGCGCAGGCCTTCGCGACGCTGTGCTGGGCGCGCTTCGAGGCCGAGCTGGACCACGCCGGGCTGGGCCGCCCCGAGGCCACCCAGACGGAGCTGGTCGGAGACGACGCCTGCCACGGCCGGCTCACCCCGACTCACACGCCGAGCGAGATCCTGCTGCGCCTGTCGGTGCGTGATGGGGACAGGCAGCCACTGGAGGTCTTTCGCAAGCTCCTGCCGAGCCTCATCCTCTCGGGTCCGGCGGGAGTCGCGGTGACTGGCGGCGCGCCGCAGCTCTCCGAGGTGATCTCCTACTGGCCGTGCCTCATCCCGCGCGCCGCCGCGCTCCCTCGGGTCGACGTCCTGGAGCAGCGCCCCGTCTCGCCCGAGCCACAGCGGTTGGCGGCGACCGGCCCCCTGTCGTGGCCCGATGTCTCCGGGTCCCAGGCCCTTCCCCGGGCCGCGGACGGCCGGCCCCGGCTCACGTCGTTCCCGGGCCGACGGGTCCGGGCGCCCCTCCTGGCCATCGCCCACGCCCGCTCCGGCGACAAGGGCGACACGGCCAACATCGGTCTGATCGGTCGCTCGCCCGAGAGCTTCGCCTGGCTCGCCCGGCACGTGACCGCGGCCAGGGTCAAGCGCTGGTTTGCGGGTATCGCCCTGGGCCAGGTGCACCGCCACCTGGTTCCCAACCTGTGGGCACTCAACTTCCTGCTCGACGAGGCGCTGGGTGGCGGTGGCACCCGCTCGCTGCGCCTCGACGCCCAGGGCAAGACGTTTGCGCAGGCGTTGCTGCGGGTCGAGGTGACAGTGCCGGCCGCCCTGCTGGACACCATCGCCGAGGCGGACCGGCCGTCCCCCGGCGAGCTGCTACCCACGCGGCGGCGGAGGCAAGCATGAGCACCTGGCACTCCCTCGAGGAGGTGGTGGTGGGCCGCTCGGTGCGCCTGGAGCGCCACGGGCGCGGCGTCTGGCGCCTCGTGCTGAGCCGTCCCCAGGCCCGCAACGCCCTCTCCGCCGAGATGATCGCCGAGCTCGGCTCGGCCCTGGGTGTGCTCGAGGAACAGCTCCCCGAGGCGTTGCGCCTCGTCGTCCTGGAAGGTGACGGTGACGCCCTGTGTGCCGGTGCCGACGTCGCCCACATGCGCACCCAGGCGGCGGCCGAGCCGGCAGAGAACCTCGCCGACGCGCGGTCGCTGGCCAAGGTCTTCCGCCGCCTCGCCGCCTTGCCGGTGCCGGTGCTGGCAGCGCTGCGCGGCGCCGCCATGGGAGGCGGCCTTGGCCTGGTGGCCTGTTGCGACCTCGTTGTCGCCGAGGAGAGCGCGGTCCTGGGCCTCCCGGAGGTGCGCCTCGGGCTTCTCCCGGCGCTCGTCGGGCCGTACCTCGTGCGCAAGCTCGGTGTCGGCCACACCTCGTCCCTCGCCCTCTCCGGACGCCGCATCAGCGCCCGCGAAGCCTTGGCCATCGGCCTCGTGCACCGCGTCGTGCCGCCGGCCCGCATCGACATCGCCCTGACCGAGGCCGTGGCCGATCTCCTGCTCGGTGGCCCGCAGGCCCAACGCCGAGCCAAGGCCCTGCTTCTCGACCTGGCGCCGCTGCCCGGCCTCGAGACCGAGGAGCTGACGGTGCGCGAGATCGCCATGGCTCGCGCCTCGGACGAGGGCCGCGCCGGCCTCGAGGCGTTCCTGGACAAGCGCCCCGCCCCGTGGGTGCCGCCCATCAAGCGCACCAGGGATGGCCGGTGACAGCGAGAGGCGGCGGCCCGTGCCGTGGGACCCCTGATCCGGCCGCCGGCCACCCCTGGGAGCGCCTTGCAGCCTGCCGGGAGGCGGGTAGGCCGCATTGAGGCGGCTCGTCATCGCCATCCGGGGCGAGATCGCCCGACGCGTCCTGCGGGCGGCGCGCGGCCGCGGCTATCGGGTCGCCGTCATCTCGACCTCGGCGGACACCACGTCTCTGGTGCGCCGCGAGGCCGACGAGGTCCTGGAGGTGGGGTCGTTCCTGGACGGCCAGGCGATCATCGTTGCCGCCAGGACTTGGAACGCCGACCTCCTGCATCCGGGTTATGGGTACCTATCCGAGAACGCCGCCTTCGCCGCCGCCGTCGAGGCGGCCGGAATCGGCTTCGTGGGCCCGACCCCCGAGAACATGCACGCCCTGGGCGGCAAGGAGGGGGCCCGCCATCTGGCAGCCGCTCGGGCCGTGCCGACCCTCCCGGCGCTGCTCTCCTCCGAGCTTGGGGCCCTGCCTGCCGGGAGCTGGGAAGGTGAGCTTCTCCGCCGCGGCATTCACCCGCCATTCCTGGTCAAGGCCTCGGCCGGCGGCGGCGGCAAGGGGATGCGCCTCGCCGCCCATGCCGCCGAGCTGCCGGCGGCCGTGGCGCGCGCCAGCGAGGAGGCTCGCGCCGCCTTCGCCGATGGCACAGTATTCGTGGAGCGCTTCCTGCCCGCGCCGCGGCACGTCGAGATCCAGGTTTTCGGGGACGGCCGGGGCGGCGGCGTGTTCTGGGGAGAGCGCGAGTGCTCCCTGCAGCGCCGCCACCAGAAACTCTTCGAGGAGGCTCCCTCCGCCGTCGTGACCCCCGAGAGGCGGGAGGCCATGGGCCGCGCCGCCCTGGCGCTGGTGCGCGCCGCGTGCTACCGGGGCGCCGGCACCGTCGAGTTCCTCCTCGACGAGGACGGCCACTTCTACTTCCTGGAGATGAACACCCGCCTGCAGGTGGAGCACCCAGTCACGGAGCTGGTCTACGGCATCGACCTCGTGGACGCGCAGCTCGAGCTGGCCGAGGGGGCCTGGCCGGCTGGATTCCCACCCCCGGACCGCTTCCATCTCCCCGAGCCGGTCGGGCAGGCGTTCGAGGCGCGAGTCCTCGCCGAGGACCCGCGCAACGGCTTTCTGCCTGCTCCCGGCCCTATCCGCCGCTACCGCGAGCCGGCCGGGGAGGGGGTGCGCGTCGACTCCGGTGTCGCCGAGGGCAGCATGGTCACCACGGCGTTCGACTCGCTGCTCGCCAAGCTGGTCGTGCACGGCCCGGACCGGGCCACCGCCCTCGATCGCATGACCCGGGCGCTGGAGGGATTCGTCATCCACGGCTGCGGCACCAACCTGCCGTTCCTGCACGCCCTCGCCCTCCACCCCGACCTGCGCGCCGGGCACATCTCCACGGCATGGATCGGCCAGCACATGGACGATCTGACCGCACAGCGGGTGCCCCCGGCCCTCGACACGCTGCTTGGAAGCCCCGGATTTGCCCGCGAGGTGGCGCGCGCCCTGGCCAGTGCCGCCTCCGAATGGGCAGGGCCGCACGCGGCGCGTTTCGCGGTCCAGGCCCAGGCGTTCCCGTCGTTTCCGGGCGGCCGGCTGCGGCGCGTCGAGATCGCTCGCGGCGATGACGAGGGAAGCCTGATCTTCACCGGCGAGGCACTGGCGGCGGCACTTCAGGGCGAGCACCCACCCTGTCCCGCCTGCTCCTCG
>Ga0116170_10001465_pt1 | contig 23711 bp, 14 predicted proteins | sample AD_JPNHW1_MetaG_FD_89797 | JGI IMG/M metagenome (GOLD analysis project Ga0116170, IMG submission 89797) | Active sludge microbial communities of municipal wastewater-treating anaerobic digesters from Japan - AD_JPNHW1_MetaG | ecosystem: Engineered > Bioreactor > Anaerobic > Digestate | place... | reverse complement strand
CACTTCGAGCCTGATCCTAATGACAAGTTCGACCTTTCTCCTTGAAGGACGCGCTTCAGCGCGTATTGGGGACTTTCAGTCCCTGTGGCGAACCCGCCGACTTTAGTCGGCGGTTGTTCAGTTCGAAATCGTGGGGAAGGAGCGTGGACAACCCGATGCTCGAGCGCAGGTGGAAGGTGCCTTGGGATCCCGCCACCTCCTGCGATTCCAGTTCGCGCAGCACCCGGTTGGCGAAGACGGTGGCACCTTCCTGGGAGGTGCGGGGGAGGATGGCCACGAATTCGTCGCCTCCGAATCGGCCGATGGCGTCGGAAGACCTGGAGGACGAACGCAGGATGCGCCCCATCATTTCCAGCGCCTTGTCCCCGATCAGATGGCCGTGCTCGTCGTTGATGTTCTTGAACCGGTCCAGATCGAACACCGCTATGGTCACCGGGTGGCGGAAGCGGAAGCAGGTCCGGATCTCCCGCACCGCCATCTGTTCCCAGAACCGGCGGGCGTACACGCCTGTGAGGGGATCCAAGGTGGCCATCTGGTAGAGTTGGGCGTTCTGCACGGCCACGGCCGCCTGGTTGGCGAACACGTGGAGCATTTCCAGGTTTTCCGGAGGAATGGAGGGCGCGTTGTCCAGGAAGATCACGCCGATGGTGGTGGGGCCGATCCGCAAGGGAACCGTGGTGGTGCGGTTCCCGCGGAGGACTCCTCCCTGGCGCATCGATTCGCGGACGTCCTGGGCCTGGGTGGGGTCCAGGACCTTGTCCACCCGTGTCTCGTTCTCGAAACGCCCGATTCCGGCATGGATGACCAGGTCCCTTTCCTCCTCCACCATGGCGAGGAATGCGTCGGATTCCGGCGACTTGCCCATGGCCCCCGGCTTGACCGCGACGAAGGAGTTGACGGTCCCCACCAACCCGGCGATCTGCAGAAGGATTCCCTGGAGGAGTTCTTCCAGCGGTTGGATCCGGTGCAGGTCCGGGGTCACGTCCAGGATGTACCGCAACCCTTGGCGGCTGAGTTCCAGGGTGCGGACCTGCTTGGCGAACTTGAGTCCCACGTCCACCCACAGGAGGAGGTTTTCCGGGCCTTCGCTCTTGTCGCAATATCCCTGGATGTCCAGTCGGGCGAGCATTTCGCGGGGAGGTCTTTCGCTGGAGTACCCCGTCTGCAGGACCACTTGGACCTGGTGGTTGAATGTCCGCAGTTCCTTGACCACCTCTTCTCCGGTCATTCCCGGCATGAAGTAGTCCAGGAGGAGCAGTTCCACGTCCTGGTGGCGGAGGATCTCGAGGGCGGCCGGGCCGTTGTCCGCCGTCAGGACGGTGTGCCCTTCGAATTCCAGGAGGGATCGGGTCGATTCCAGGATCTCCTGGGAATCGTCCACCAGGAGAATGGTCCTTCCTGTGCCCTCCTTGCGCGCGTTCTTGCGAGCCATCGTCAGGCCTCCTTCACCGCCGGGAGGCGGATGCGGAAGGTGGTGCCCACGCCAACCTGGCTCTCCACTTCGATCATCCCGCCGAAGTCCCCGTGGACGATGTCGTGGATGATGGTCAAACCCAAGCCTGTTCCCTTGCCCACGGGCTTGGTGGTGAACAGTGGATCGAAGATGCGCACCAGGTTCTCCTGGGAGATTCCCGTTCCGTGGTCGGAAACGGAGATCCGGACCTCCTGGGCATCCCCATCCACGAGGAGGTCGACGGTGCCGCCGACGGGTTCCATCGCGTCGATGGCGTTGGTGGCGAGATTGGTGATCACCTGCGCGAGACGATCGGGAATGCCTGTCACCAGCGCGGGTTTCAGGCGGATGTCCAGCTTCAGCTCGCAGTGGGCCGATCGGAATGCGTGGGACAGGAGAAGCGCGGTCTCCTCCACCACATGGACCGCGTCGAACATCTGTTTGTCCTTGGCCCCCATGTCGCGGGTCTGGCTCTTGATGGATCGCACGAACTTGGATGCCTTGTCACCGGCGCGGGAAGCGATCTCCACCGCCTTGAGCATGTCCGTGGCGATCGCGAGATGGTCGTCTTCGTTCACCTCCTTGTCGCCGATGGAATCGCGGTATTCCTGGACCAGCTTGCCCAGTTCGTCCAGGGAACTGCGCATCGCCGACAGTGGCGTGTTCATCTCGTGGGCGATGCCGGCGGTCAGCTTGCCCAGGCTCGCCATCTTCTCCGAGGTGACCAGCTGCTGCTGGTTCTTCTGCAAGGTTTCCAGGGCCCGTTCCAGTTCCTCGGTACGTGCACGAACCTCCTTGGCCAGACGAGCTCCCATCAGGGCGGCGGAAATCTGCGTGCGCAGCGCGTCCAGGAGCATCCCGCGCCGCGGCGCGAGCTCCAGGAGCGCGAATCCCAGCGGCGTGGCCTCGAAGAAGAGAGGCTCGACGGCCACGGCGCTGGTTTCGTTCTCGGCCGAGACGAGCTGGCGGACCAGGCCCCGGGCATCCACCAGGATCCCTTCGGGCGGACAGGGCTTGCGAACGCCTTTGGCGTAGGAAAGGATCAGCCGTAGATGCTCCGCGTCGCCCCCGGGCTCGCGCAGAAGCAGGTGGCAGGACGACAACTGCAGGCGTTCCAGGTCCGCCGCCAGGGTCTCGACCAGGCTCTCGACATCGAAATTGGTGATCAGCTGGCTTCCCGTCTGGTGCAGTTGGCGTGTCCAGCGTTCGATGCGGGTGGACTTGTAGGACGATCTCTGCACGGCGCGTTCGTGCGCAAGGATACGCATCTGGTGGAAGGCCGTTTCCATGGAATGCAGGGCGATGGGATCCTGGGAGGTCAACGGCAGCAGGACGCGCCGCAGTCGGGAGATGATCGCCTGCCAGCGGTCGGCGTCGTCTTCGACCGTCGACATGGCGCTCAGGCAGGCTTCGAAGGCGAGGATGGAATCCTCCACCGCGGTGGGAGTCGAATTCGCGTGCAGCGCCTTGGCGAGCCATGCGACCTGCGCAGAATCCGCAGGTTTGTCGAGGATCCTGGCGATCCGCTTGGCGTATTCGATCGGACTCGCCATGACGATGGACTCCACGGAATGCCCACCGAACCCCTCTGAAAGGGAAGCGGAGTGGCATCCGCAGGAGCCCCGTGCCACCAGACTGGCGGGCTCCAGGAGCTTCCCGGGCAGGGGCGTACCTTGGCGCAGGTGGTCCAGCAGGACGCGGATGCTGGTCAATCCCTGGTCCGAGACCGGTTGCCTGACCGAGGTCAACGCGGGAGTGGAGAAGCTCGCGTCCTCGATGTCGTCGAATCCCGTCACGACGACGTCGTCGGGAATGCGCAATCCCCTTTCCCTGAGGGCTTCCATGGCCCCCAGGGCCATTTCGTCGTTGGCCGCGACCACGGCGTCGAAGGGAATTCCCTGGTCGAGGATGTCCAGGATGCGCTGACGGCCCAACCCGAAATCGAATTCGCCCACCAGATCCAGTCGCGGATCGAATTCGATCCCGTATCGCTCCAGGACCGCCAGGAACATCCGTCTTCGCGTGGCCGCCTCCGGATTGAGAAGCGGCCCGCCCAGGTACAGTGGATGCCTGCGCCCGTGGTGGCCCACCACGTGTTCGGTCACGGCCTCCATGCCGGCGTCGTTGTCCACCATCACGCAAGGGAGGGTGGGCTCGTCCATGCCGACCACCATGACGGGAAGCGGAGCCAGACCGCGGATGTACGAAAGCGCCTCCTCGTGGGTGAGGGCGTTGGCGATGGCCGGCGCCACCACGATCAGCGCGTCCACATCGACCGGCGTGGCCAGCTTGAACGTCTCGTTTCGCATCACCTTGTTGAGCATCGCGGAATTCAATTCGCCACCATTGAAACTCACCGCGTCGCAGCCGGCTTCCTTCGCCCCTTTTTCGACCCCGGACCAGACGCCGTACTGGTACGATCCGACCAGGTCGTTCACGAACACGCCGATGACGGGACGTCTATCCATTTGGGCTACTTCTCCCTGGCGGTGTGGCTGCCGTCCCAGAATTCGGATGGCGGCGAGGCGGTGTACTCTTCGCAACGCTGGATGAAGACGCGGCTGGGATTTGTCTTCGCCGCGTCCCGGAAGGGCTCCAGGGCTTCGGATTCCAGGAAGAGCTCCCGCGCTCCGGCGAAGTCGCCTGCAATGTAGAGGCTCCGGGCTCGCGACCAGACCTCCACGCAGCGGCCCCAGGATTCCGGGCAATCTTCCGCGGTTCCCAGCACTTCCCACGCGGTGACGGTTTCGGTCTTGCCCATGACGCGGACCTTGTCGATCTCCCTGGCCAGGAAACCATCCCCGGCCTTGGCCATGGTGGTCGCCGTGGTCAGGATCCACACGCCGTAGTGCTTGCAGGCGCTTTCCAGCCTCGCGGCCAGATTGACGTCGTCGCCCATCATCGTGTAGTTCATCCGAAGATCCGATCCCATGTTGCCGGTGACGATGGATCCCGAGTGGATCCCGATGCGCATGCGCATTCCATGGACCAGATCGGGCCACCTTGATCCTTCATTCTTCCACTTCGCGCGCTGCTTCGCCAGAGCCTCCTGCATCGCCAGGGCCGTCGAGAGGGCCGATCGGGCGTGGTTGTCCAATTCCACGGGAGCGCCGAACATGGCCACGATGGCATCCCCGATGTACTTGTCCAGGGCACCGCCCCGATCCAGGAGGATCCGGGTGGCCACCGAGAGGAATTCGTTGATGAGTTCGACGAGGTCGGTGGGGGAGAGCGCCTCGGAAATGGAGGAGAAGCCCTGGATGTCGGAGAAAAAGGCGGTGATCTCGCGCTCCTCGCCTCCCAGGCTGGGCAGGCGTCCGCTTTCCAGCATCCGTTCGATCAGATGCGGGCTGATGTAGGTGCCGAAGGACGCGTGGAGGAATCGTCTCTGGCGTTCCTCCAGCAGGTAGCGCACGGCGAGGATCCCGACATATCCCGTCAGCAAGGTGGAGACGGGTACCAGAAGACCCGTCCAGATCCCGCGATCGAAGGCCGCCAGGGAGGCGGCGAAGGCCAACAGCACTCCCACCGCCGTGGCAACCAAGGTGCCCCATGGGGAAAGTCGCGAGCTCGCCGCTCCCAAGGTCGTTGCCAGGAGGAGGGCGAAGAGCCATTCCAGCCATCTCGGGAGGGGTGTCGGCGTGTCTCCCCAAACCAGGGCAAGGGAGGTGGCCGCCTGGACGCAGACGCCTGGGTACCGTCTCTGGATGGGGATGTCGACGAAGTCGGAGAGGGCCGTGGCGGCGGATCCGATCACGAACAGCCTGCCGGGCACCAGTGCGGGATCCAGTCGGCCTTCCAGGACGTCCACGAAGGAGACGTGTCGGATCCAGGCCCGGTCGGGAGCCATCCCTTCCCAGATCGAGGGCGCCTGGAACGGCACCAAGGCTGCGCCTTGTCCGTCCAGGGGAATCCGCAGGTCCGGTCCCAGGCTCAGGGTGTCCCCCAAGGCCAGCCTTCTCACGGTCTGGGAGTCGAGGTTGGCAAGTTCCCGGAGCGATTCGCCGCGAAGAGCCGGAAGGGAGGTCTCGAACCGCCGCCGCCATGGATTCCACCAGGCTTCGATCCACGAGGAGATCCTGATGTCCCGGCCGGGTCGCGGCTCGATCCAGCCAGCTCGGGCCAGTGGACGGATTCCGTCCACGATGTCGGACAGGTCCCGACGGGTGAGCCGCACGACCGAAGGGGGCAGCGTATCGGAAACCAGTCGCAGGAGATCGACGGAATCCCCGGATGTGGCGACCGCGACGGAGTCGTCGAGAAGGAACGTGTCCCGATCCTTCGCGGGGCGGGCCGCGAGGGTTGAATCGTCCAGGGTGGCCAACGCCAGGACGGTCGCCTGATCCAAGGTGTCGGGATGGGCCAGGCGCACGGAAAGCGTTCCGGAGGCATCCTTCCGGATCCAGATCCGCCCGGTGGGCTCGATGCGTCCCCTTCCTTCCCGCTCGATGGAGTCGAACACGGGACGATGCCGTGCGATGGCCTGGCACATGGGCCAGGTCAATTCGGGGATGGAAGTCCTGATCCCGGTGGAATCCTTCCAGATCCTCAGGAGGGAGCCCAGGTTCAGACTGCCCGCATCCAGCGTCCAGTCCTGTTCCCGACGCCCAACCAGGACCAGCGCCGTCCGCAGGGACAACCCCGGATACGCCCGGGGAAGAGCGGAACCGGAAGACCCGAGGAGGGTATCCGAAAGCGACGTATCCGGATACCTCCAGAGCATCGCCATGCGTCGGACGGTTCCATCCGGGTCCGGTTCGATGTTGGCGATCCCCATCACGCCCGCGGCTTTCGCGAGCCGGGGGGCGATATTGTCGAGCGCAGAGCGGGCGGGAAGGGTGCGCAGGAGGTCCGGAGCCAGGGCGATCCCGGGCCAGACGGAATCCTGCCAGGCCCGGTTGGCCCTGCCTACCCAGTCGGAAGGGTTCGCGTAGTCCTGCGGATTGGACAGCTGGGCGGAAAGCACCACGCGACGGGAACTCGACAGCACGCCCACGAGGGCGCCGGTGCCATCCCATCGATCGAGCAGACGCCTGCGAAGGATCGTGTCGTTCGGGACGGCAAGACCGCCGGAACGCAGGTCGGCCAGCAGGGAATCCAGTCGACCTTCCGAGGGTTCGGAGTTCTTGAACAGCACGTCCAAGGCGACCGCGCCCGCGCCGTGGCGCGTCAGGAAATCCAGCACCTTGGCCTGGTGGGGTCGGTAGGATTCACCGTAGGTTCCCAGTTCGCGCAGCGTGCGTTCGTCGATATCCACCACGATGGCCGGAGAGGGAGGGGACTCGCGATCGGGTCCCAACAACAGTCTCCAGGTGTCGTGCCGGAAATCGTTGAGCACGCCATCCACGCGAAGCCACGGGCCGGGGAGCACGGCTCCCAGGACCAGCACGGAAACGAACGCCGACCATGCGGCGAGTATGGAATAGAACAGCCGACGGGTGCGGGTGGTCAGACGGAATCTGTTGCCAAGGGCCATTCCTCCCATGGTACCTCCTGGTGCCGGAGGATGCCAGTCCCGGAGCGTCGTGGGATGGGAAGTACGGCCTTCCTAGCGGTATTCGCCGATGCGTCGGAACAGGAGCCTGGGTTCCCTGGGAACGATTCGTTTCGTGCTGCCCGAGACGATCGGGGTCCCGTAGGCTGTGGTGGACGCGATCAGGAGGCCGGGGAAGGCCTTCTGGATGTCGTCGAGCACCACCTGGCTCCCCACCAGCTTCAGCTTGTTCCCGCCGTTTCCGGTCAGCGACGTCGAGGCTCCGCGCAGGTGCATCGCGCCGGTGAGGGTGGTGGGCAAGGTCCCGTTGCCCCAAAGCATCTGGCCGGTGAACGAATTTTCGTAGTGGATGTAGCCCGCGAAGTCGCCGGGGCTTCCGAAGGCTCCCAGGAAACCCGATCCCCGGACGTAGATCATCTGGATGTCGGACGGGCTTGCGGAGGCGGGCCAGTTCCCGTTCACGTTCACGTTCTTTTCGACGATCCAGATGGCCTTGCCGGAAAACGTGCCTCCTGGAGGATTCATGTTGGAGAACGAACAGGAAGAGGTCAAGCGCATGACCAACCATCCATTGGAACGCTTGTGGGTGTTGTAGATCTTCTGGAGGTCGGAGGCGGTCCAGTTGTTCGTGTTGGCGGATGCGGCTCCGACCATGGCGTCGGTCAGGGTCGACCAGACGGTCTTGAGGACGGTGGTGTCCACCCGTGGGCACTGGTTCCAGGAGCGTGTCACCGACAGATCCAGGTCTTCGCTGGAGAGCGGATCCGCGGCATAGGCGGTGGAAGCGGTCGGGGTCGGCGCGGAGATGGCGTCGGCAGGAGTCGGGATCGCCCCCGCTATGCCCTTGTACGCGCTGGAATTCGTGGCGGTGGAACCCGAAACGCGCGGGTTGTAGCCCGTGGAGAATGCGCTTGCGTTCTCGTAACTCCACGACTTGGAGCCCGCCGCCGCCTGGAAGGACCAGCGACCGGATGCCGAGCCGCCGTTGGAGAAGTTCGCATCCAACGTCCCCTTGGTGACGAGGGCGCCTCCCAGGCTCACGCCGCCGTTGAAATCGCCTTTCTGGCCGTTGCCCTTCAGGAACGTGGAGCCACCCACCGCGATGGCCGTGGGGGAGGCGTTGGCGATGTTGGAAATGCCCCCCCAGAATTGGGTGGTACCGGTGACATTCAGCGTGCCGGAGTGGTTGAGGGGGCCCTTGAGGAGCAGGTTTCCGGTCACATTGACCACCGAACCGTTCTGGGTCTCCATTCCGTTGGCCGTGTTCCAGCTTGCCAGGTCTCCCGCGATGTTCCAGGTTCCCGACTTGATGGACAGGAGGTTGCCGCCGCCGGACCGGGCCACATACAGGTTCCCCACGCTGTTGGTCGTGGCTCCTGGATTCGCCTTCAGGCAATTGTCGAAGAACGCGCTTCCCCCGATGGTCATGCGGGCACCGATCTCCCTGCAGGAATTGCGGTCCCATAGTTGTCCGCCTACGTTCAGTGTCGCGGGTCCGTTCCAGGAATTGACGGTTCCTGGCGCGCCCATCTCCAGGTTCCCGGTCACATCCACCGGGGCGTTCATGGTGCTGAATCCACCCTTGATCACCAGGTTCTGCCTGGCGGTGACCGGAGCGGATCCGTTTGTGCTGAAATCGCCTCCCACCACCATGTTGCCCTTGGCGATCACGGGGGCGTTGCTTGCGAAGGATCCCCCCACGCGAAGCTTCCCGTCGACGGTCACGGATGCCGCGGAATTGGTCGAGACGTCCCCGCTCACGTAGACGTTCCCCGAGACGTCGTTGCCGAAATTGGTGTTGGAAAGAGCGCCGTTGAGGTACATGGCGAACCCCATGGGCGGTGCGGTGTTGGGGATCGAGGGGACATCGACCCCGGTCACCTGGTAGGAGGTGATGGCCGAAACGTTGTCGCCGTTGCGTCCTCTTCCGGTGGACCGGAGGACAAGACGGATTCCGTCGCCCTCCTGGCTTCCGGAGATGTCGGAGCCCAGATCCACCGACACCACCTGGACCTTCACTCCGGTCAGGTCGCCGTCGGTGCCCAAGGCGTGGAATCCTGGATCGTCCACCTGCAGCGAACAGGTGGCCTGGGAAAGGTTCAGGTACTGGCGCGTCGAGCCAAGAGGCTTGGCCGAGTCCGCGACGAACCCCTGGAGCTGGGCCGCGGTCCTGGCCGGATCCGCCTGGAGTCTCGCTATCGCCAGCTGCAGAGCCGATTTCACCGCCTGGTCACGGGAATTGATGTCCAGATAGGTCCCGGACACCTGGGTGTCGCGTCCTGCCATTTCCATGCCCATGTAGCCCAGCATGGTGAGGAGGACCACCATCGACAGGACCACCAGCATGGCCACGCCGTTTCTGGCGGGACGAGGGACGTCCAAGTTGCGTTCAGGTTCCATGGTTCACCACCGCTGACGATTCGTGTGTGGGACGGGCGTCCTGGTCCGATGACATCGGGCGGACCCTTCCCGGAGCGAGTTCAGATTCCATTGTTCACCACCGGGACGATGCGCTTGAACAGCACGAAGCTGCGGTTGGCGTCCCGACCGGAGGGTGTGTAGGAGAGGCCACCTTGGCCCAAGGCAATGCTGTCGAAGGTTCCCGAAAAGGCTTCGCGTGTGGCTGCCTGGGCCTTGACCAGGAGGTTCAATTCGATGGCCCGGGTGCGATTCTTCTCGGCGATGGTGGGGGACTCCGTCCATCGCAGGATGCCGCGGTCCACGCGTTCCATCTGGATGTTGGAAATCGTCAGGGTACCGCCACCCATGGTGGTGGATCTGAGCTTCCCTTCGATTCCGAGGACTCGGGTGTTGACGGAGCGGGCCCCGGGGACCAGACGGACCACGACGTGGCGGACCGTGGCGCTGGTGGTTCCGGCGAGGAACGTGGATGTGTCGGAGGGCGAGGCGACCGTGCCGTCGGTGCGGAAGAAGCCCACCCGGAGACTGGACGAGTCGTGGTCCGCGAGGAACGCATCGTCCACCTGGGCGTCGAAGGAGATCTGCCAGGTGTGCAGTGGATCCAGGGTGTCCACCGCCTGTTTGAAGAGGGCGCGCTGGAGGGACGTGGACCAACCCTTGATGGCGATGTTCGGAGAGGAGCCGGATTTCGTCAGGGTTCCTCCGGTCCAGTCGGCCGGGTTGAGCAGGCTGGAGCGACTGAATCCGCCGGAGGTGTCGGGTTGGCGTGCAGCGACTCCGTAGCGGATCTGGAAGGTGACCACGCTGTCCAGGAGGGGGATCCAGGCTTCGGAGGTGCACGTCCCGTTGCACCATCGCCTCTGGAGCTGCGATCCCTTCTGGCGGTATCCGATCGTCCTCTGGTTCACGCAGGTGGCCAGCGAGCCGTTCTGGAGTTCGTGGAACCGGAAACCGATCGAATCCCCCGCGAGCGTCGTGGAATTGCTGTAGGCGAACGAGGAGAAATCGCCGGAGGCCGTGTCGGTGTAGATGTCCGTGCAGGTGTCGATGGTTCCCTGGATGCGCGAGGAGATCGAGACCGCGGTGCGGAACCCCAGGTTCTGCATCTCTTCCTGCACCAATCGGACCGCCTCCCGCGCGTCGGATTGGAGACGCACCTTCTCGCGCGTTCTGGTGTAGGCGGTGTTCTCGTTGGTAAAGAGGCTGAGCGTGGCCCAGCAAACGAGTCCGGTGAGGATCACCGCCACCACGAGTTCGATCATGCTGAGTCCGCGTCGGATCGTCATCGAAGCACCGCCGGGAGCGAGACGGAGTGCTGGAGGGAACCCTGCGTCCATTTGATGGTGACCGGGAAGATCCAGGGGGGGCCGCCCTCCGGTCTGGTCCACGAAGCCGTGTAGACCACTCCCGCGATGTCGGTCTGGGCGGAACCGGTGGACCAGGCTCCCGAGGGGAGCCTCGAGAGGGAATCGATGGTGGTTTCCGCGACGGAGGAGGCTTGCTCCATGCGGAAGCCGCTGACCTGCGCCTTGCGGGAACCGGACACGAGAGTGGAAATTGCCGGATACATCGCCACCAGGATGATCATCGCGATCAGGACTTCGATCAGGGTGTAGCCCCGCGAGCATCCCGACCGATCCATCCTCGAAGGAAATCGATTCATTGCCGCCATTCTCCACCGATCCATCGAAACCTCCTGACGGCGAAGCTTTCCTGGCCAGGGGTCACGTGGTTGAATACGATCGCGCATGCCTTGGCGTCGGAGACCGTGGTGCTGAGATACACCACGCCCTGGGAAAGATCCGCGGTGGCGCCTCCGCAGGCCTGGATCCGTCCCGCGGCGGTCCCGTTGGCCCAGGTGGCGATCCCTCCCGTGTTCGATGGGTGGGCCTCTCCCGCCAGGCAATCCTCGGCGTGGTTGTCGCTGGAAACCTGCCCGAAACCATCGGTTGGGATGCTGGCACCCATCACCGCCAGCGGGCTGGGCGGGGCGAAGGCGAACCCGTACCTCACCGTTTTTCCAAGGGAATCCCGCGAAACAAGGCTGTCCTTCGTCTTGTCCAGGGTGAGGGACGAGTCGCTGTCCAACCAGACGGTCCAGTTGCGACCTGCTCCATCCATTTCCAGGAAAGCCCTCCTGCCGGTTTTTGTCGCGAGCATCCTGAACCACTGGACCTGGCCCGTCAATCGTGCGCAGTCGCCATCCAGTCGGGATTCGGCGATGCTGCGACGGAAACTGGGCGCAGCGAGACCGGCCAGGATCCCCACGATCAGGACCACCACCATGACCTCGCCCAATGTCATTCCTCTCGAACGCCCTGCACCCATCCGGCTGGACCGGACGGAGATTCCTGAATCCATGTTCGCCTTCCGGCAGCTTAGGAGTTTCCCTGTCGGAGTATATCTTCGCGGAAGATCGAACGCAATCTACCCGATGGGAGTTCCCTGCCTGTTTTCCAGGAGGCGAGCCCAGAGTTCGATCTCGCGGTGGAGCGATCGGCGGATCTTCGGTTCGCGCCAATCCCGCAGGAGCAGCCAGAGACCCGTTCTCAGAAGAGATGCGATCCAAGGGCGCCATGCCCGCGATGTTTCGAATCCCCCACGGGCGAAGGCCGAGACCTCGCCGTACAGATGGCGCCACCGGATGGCGCCGATACCCGAGCCGAACAGGACGCTGGCACGGCGCAGGATCCATCCATCCGAGCCAGGAATGCGCTTGAGGCCCAGAAGCTGGACGATCCGATCCAGTCCTTCCTGTTCGGGGAGGCGCAACCGGGCGGTGCCGGTCCCCAGGAAATGTCGGATCACCTGCTCCCACAATCCAAGGAACGCATCCGGAACCAACCATTCGGGATGGAGGTAGATCGATTCAAGCGAACAGGTGTCCGAGCCTGGATCCACCACCATGTCGGCGCCTCCCACCAGCCGGGGGCCTTCCCAACATCCGATGCGGATCCGGTCCGTCGATGGCTCCCTCGGTGCGAGCAGTCCGTCCAGTTCGGCGAGTTCCTCGGCGGCTTCCACCTTCCGGAAACGGAATTGTCCTGGAGGCAGGGTCCGACGGAATCCCAGGCGTTGTAGCGCCAAGGGCGAACGTACGCGATGGAGTTCCAGCCACTGTCCCAACGCTTCCAGCAACGTCACGTCCAGATCCAGCAGCCGCAGTCCCATCAAGGTTCCCTGGCCGTGGGAAGGGCGGCACCAAAGGACCTGGCACTCCCACGACAGCGGACCCGCGAACGCCAGATCCAGATGGATGCGCGCTACGTGTCCTGGAAGCAGATATCCCGGTCCTCCCACGGTCTGGACCCGCAATCCAAGTTCGGCGTCGATCTCCAGCACCCGCACGCGACTCCATACGTGGTGGGCGTGGGGAACGGGGATGCGCCCCCACAGCGACATGTGTTCCAGATCCAGGCGTTGGTGGTTGCGTCGCTCGATTCCATTCCAAGGTGTCGGTTCCGAAGGCCATTCGAACCCGAATTCCCGGCCGTTGCGGCAATGCCGTACGATTCCTTGGCGGACCACCTTCTCCTGCTTGCCGAACTTGATCTCCAGGCGCAGGGGGTGGTCGATGGGGCTTTCCTGGGGTGGATCCACGATGAGCCCGATCCCTCCCGGAGAGAGATCCATCAGGGAAACCCGTCGATCCGGCCAATCGAGGATGCGGATCCTGGTCTCCGTCAGGATTTCCGGACGAAGACGGGTCCAACGGCGTTTGTCTCGCTCCGAGGGGCTCACGCCTGGAAGATAGTCTTGGGGAGGATTTCCCAGGCCAGGTCGTGTTCCAGGTCGGAAAGGGGAATCCCGGAACCCAGGAGCCACTGGAGTTTCACGACCAGGGAGGTGGATTCCATCGGGGGGGCTCTGCGGATTCCTCCGTGGCCCAGCCGCAGGGAACTCTCGTAGACCGCCTGCGAATCCCTGCACGGCCCAAGGAAGACTGGCGTCCCGGAGGATGCGGCGCGCCGGGACAGATCCAGCAAGGATCCGGGTCCATCCTGGCTCGCGGCGGTGCCCGAGTGGTAGGCTGTCTGGACGATCGCACGCCAGGCTGCCGGATCGATGTGGGCCAGATCCGCTCCCGGATGGGCGGGCAGGACCAGCACCTTAGGATCGAAGGAGAGGCCGTCCCGAGCGAGCTTCCGGGAATGGTCCCACAGGTCCGCCCTGGAAGAGCGCGCCAGCGATCCTCGGGAGGGATTCTCCGGAAAGTTCGCACGCAGGAACGCGCCCCGTTCCATGGTGCCCAGGATCCATCCGTGGACGGAATGGAAACGGTCGTCGTAGGGGTCGCAGGGAAGGATCCGACTTGCCAGGTGGATGGATGTGGACTCTCCCGGATTGCGCCAAGCGACGTACACCCCGGGGAGGGATTCCGCCAGGGCGAATGCCACCGCGTCCCGGAAATTGTCGGGGCCGTTGGAAGATGGGTCCGAAAGGGGTTTGTCGGAGCCCACCACCACCACGGGCCGCGGGATTCCCGCCAGGGCGAAGGATAGTGCCTTGGCCGTCCAGGCCAGGGTGTCCGACCCGTGGGTCACCACCACGGCGTCCAGGCTCCGCAGGTCCAATCCGGCGATATGCCTGGCCAGGAGCGTCCAATGGGCGGGCGTGGCGTCTTCGGAAAGGATCCGGAAGGGTTCGCTCGAACTCCAGACGACATCTTCCATGCACGTCTGCTCCAGAAGCGGGGAAGGTGGGCAGGAGCCGGTGCCGAGGACGCCCTCGGAGCCTTGGCTGCCGATGGTTCCGCCCGTGTACACCACCTCCACCTTGCGGGTCATCGCGGCTCCCCGTCCCCTTCCAACCGGGACAAGGTGTCCGCCTTGAAGGCTCGCCAATTTCCGTCCAGGATCGCCCTGCGGGATGCCTCCATGAGCTCCTGGTAGAAGTGGATGTTGTGGATGGTGGCCAGGCGCAGGGGAAGGATCTCGGAGGCCTTGTACAGGTGGCGCAGATAGCCGCGGGAATACCCCAGGCGGCACGATGCGCATCCGCAGGAGGGGTCGATGGGGCGACGATCGTCGGCGATCCGGGCCGCCTTGTAGTGGAACGCGCCGTTCCAGGTGAACACCATCCCGTTGCGGGCGTTGCGCGTGGGCATGACGCAATCGAACATGTCCACGCCGCGATCGATCAGTTCCAGGAGATTGCGGGGCGTGCCCACTCCCATCACGTAGCGGGGCTTGGAGGCCGGGAGGATGTCGCAGCAGAGCTTGGCGATGCGGTACATGTCCGCTTCGGGCTCACCCACGGAAAGGCCGCCGATGGCGTTGCCGGGCAGGTCCAGTTCGGCGATCTCCCTGGCGGAGCGCTCCCTCAGGGAATCGTGCAAGGCACCCTGCACGATGGGGAACAGGAACTGGCCGTGTCCGTGCGCGGTGGGGTCGCGCCGCCAGAGATCGGCCATGGTCCGCGTCCAGGCCAGGGTGCGTTCCCAGGAGCGTTCCGCGGTGCGGAAGTCGGCGTCGCTGGGAGTGCATTCGTCCAGGGCCATGATGATGTCCGCGCCGATGTCGCGTTGCGCCTGGAGCACGGACTCGGGCGTGAAACGAAGCTTGGAGCCGTCCAGATGGGACGCGAAGGTGATTCCTTCGTCGTCGATCTTGCGGATCTTGGCGAGCGACCAGGCCTGGAAGCCGCCGGAATCCGTCAGAAGGGCGCGAGGCCAGCGGTTGAAGCGCCGGAGCCCTCCCCACTGCCGGAGGAATGCCGTGCCGGGGCGAAGCCAGAGATGGTAGGTGTTTCCCAGGATCACGTCGGCGCCGGTTTCGGCGACTTCCTCGCTGGAGAGGGACTTCACCGATCCGGCGGTGCCCACCGGCATGAAGGCCGGGGTACGGATGTCCCCGTTGTCGGTGGAAAGCACGCCGGTCCGGGCGGCTCCCTCGGTGGCTAGGATCCGGAAGGTTCCGGCAGGATGGGGCAGGGTCAAGACGACGGATCCTCCAGGGTGCTCTTGTTCACCGGACGGAAAGGAGGGCCCTGGCCCTCCGGCAGAGTTCAATGGCCTGGGCGCCGCGGAGGGAATCCGGGCAGGAGCGGTTGAGGAGGGGATGCGCGGAGTCCATCTTCCCCTCCATGGCCATGGCCAGGGCCTGGAGGTTGGCGAACGACGAATCGGTGGGCCAGCGCTTGCGGGCCATGCCGGCCCAGGAGCGCGTGGAAAACGTGTCCCGCATGGCTTCCAGCGCCTGGAAGCCCATCAGCCAGCAGGAACGGTGGGTGGAATCGGTCTTCACGCATTCCGACGCGATCCTGAAGGCGCTGGCGTACACCTTCCAGCGGTCGCTGGTATCCAGCCGGGCGTGGGAGGCGATCCTCAGGTTCCCCATGGCGCCGAACTCCAATGTGGAGTCGGCAGGGTACCAGCAGCTTTGCTTCAGGGTGTCGAGGGCGCGGAAGATCGCGGTGTCGGCTCGTTCGTCGAATCTCGCGATGGACAAGGTCGCCTGCTGGCGGTGGCATGCGTCCAGCGAGCTTCCCGCCTCGCGCTTCACGAGCCAAGCGGAGTCGAACCCGCCTCTGGCCACCAGATCGCCCAGGGTGGACTGGGTGGAGGAGGCCCGCCAGCACCCCCGGACGTACCAACCACCGCCTGCCAGGAGCAACAGGAGGATAGGGATCCGAAGTTTCCGGATCAGATCGATGAGGAAGGTCAGGATCATCTGTGGCCTCGGTTGCGCGGCGCTCCGCGACAGGACGTCTCGTGTCCGGGCGCGACGCGCCGCGTGGCGATCAGTGGCGGAAGTGGCGCATCCCGGTGAAGGCCATGGCCATGCCGAGCTCGTCGCACTTGGCGACGGAATCCGCATCGCGGACCGATCCTCCCGGCTGCACGATGAGCTTCAGCCCGAATTGGTGGGCAGCCTCGACGTTGTCGGGGAAGGGGAAGAACGCGTCGGAGCACAGCACCATCCCCTCGATGGCCTTCGCCGGATCGGCACCGGGCATCTCGCGGGAAAGCCAATCCTTCACCCGCGGCTGGGCGAGCTTCTGGTTGGAGTCGATGCGGTTGGGCTGGCCCATGCCCGCACCCACCAGGGTGTACTGGCCCGGCGCGTATTCGCACCCGATGGCGATGGAATTGGACTTCAGGTGCTTGCAAGCCTTCCAGGTGAATTCGGCAAGCGCGCGCTTGGATCCGGGGAAGGCGACCTTGGTGGCGCTCTCGAACTTCTCCAGGAGGGCCGCGTCGCGGTCCTGCTCCAACATGCCGCCGATCACGTGCTTGTACACCTTGCGATCCTTGGCCTTCCCGAAGTCGGCGATTTCCAGGATCCGGATGTCCTTGCTTTTTGCCTTCAGGAATTCCAGGGCGTCGGGCTCGAACCCGGGAGCGAGGAGGATCTCGACGAATCGTCCCTTGAGGACCTCGGCGGTGGCCAGGTCCACTTTGCGGGTCAGGGCGATGACCGAACCGAACGCCGAGACCGGATCGCCGGCCCAGGCCGCCACCAGGGCATCCTTGAGGCTTGCACCGGTGGAGAATCCGCATGGGTTCAGGTGCTTGATGACCACCGCGCCGCAGGCGTCGGACAGCTCGCGGGCGGCTTCCAGGGCAGCGTCGGCGTCGACGATGTTGTTGTACGACAGTTCCTTGCCGTGGTGCTGCACGAAGTTGCCCAGGGACGGCTCGCCGCCCTGCACGGCGGGGGATTCCAGGAAGAACTTGGCCTTCTGGTGGTTGTTCTCGCCGTAGCGCAGGACTTGCCCGGCGCCGAAGCGCAGGTCCAGGCGCTCTTCGCCGAGGACGGTCTTGGCCAGGTGCCGCTCGATGGCGCTGTCGTAGCGGCTGGTGGTCGCGTAGACCTTGATCGCCAATTTCTGACGAGTGGCCGGAGTGGTGTCGCCGGTCTGGAGTTCGGCGAGCACCGCGGCGTAGTCGGCCGGGTCGCAGACCACGGTGACGCGCTCGTGGTTCTTGGCGGCCGAACGCAGCATGGACGGCCCTCCGATGTCGATGTTCTCGATGGCCTCTTCCAGGCCCGCGCCCCGCGCGACGGTGGCCTCGAACGGGTAGAGGTTCACCACCACGAGGTCGATGGGGGAGATGCCGTTCTGGTCCATCTGCGCCTTGTGGTCGGCCAGCTGGGGGCGTCCCAGGAGTCCGCCATGGACCTTGGGATGGAGTGTCTTGACGCGTCCTTCGAGGATCTCGGGATGGCCGGTGAGCTCGTCGATGGCCGTGGCCGCCAATCCCGCGTCCTTCAGGGCCTTGAGCGTCCCGCCGGTCGAGACCAGCTTCCAGCCGAGGCTGGAGAGTCCCTTGGCGAATTCGACCAGACCGGTCTTGTCGGAAACGGAAAGCAATGCGATGCGGCTCATGCGAGTCCTCTGGATGATGTAGCGTGAAGAGTCCGGAAAGAGACGAAAAGATAGTTGGCGCCCCCCCAAGGGGGACGGATGTCCCTCCCCGACACCGGTCCGGCGGGTCTGGTGCCCTGGGAAATGGGATACTCGCCGCGATGGATTCGCCGATAAAGCCGAAATGGCTCCGCACCGGCCGATGGAACATCGGGATTCCGGTGATTCTCGCGATCCTGTGCGTATGCGCGGCGATCGGAGGCTGGTCCGTGAGGAGCACGGAGGCAGCGATGAGGGCCGAAGCCTCGCAGACCGCGGAGTTGGTTTCCTCTTCCCTGAACGTGGAGCGGATCGTCGCCATGGGAAACGGGTCCATCCAGGGAACGGATTCGCTCCGAGCGCGGCTTCGCCGCCAGTTGGACGGCCTGCGCATGATCCACCCGTCCTGCCGCGAGATCCGGTTGCTGGTGGTGGATTCGAGCTCCAAGCCTTTCCGCATGGTGGACCCCTTGGATCCGGGCTCCCCCTCGCCTTTTGCCGGGATGGACCCGGACAAGGTCGGCATCGCGTTCCGGGGAGGCCACCATTCCTTCGCTCTGGGACCCCGGGATGGTCCGCAAGGTCGGGAGGTGCTCGCTGTCGATGCCGTTCGGGACCCGGTCGCGGGAAGGACGATCGCCCATGTGGTCCTGCGGCTGGACGCGAGGGATTGGTTCTCCCGCCTGGCCGGGGAGGCCGCCTTGTTCGCAGTGATGGCGCTTCTCCTGATCGCCCTGGCGGTGATCGGTGCGCAACCTTTCCATCCCTCCCATTTCGATGGCACCAAGGACGAGCGGGAAGATGCCGTGCGTGCGCCGCTCGCGTTTTTCCTCCTGGGTCTGGTGCTGTGCTCGCTTGTGTCCTGGAGGATCCATCGACAGGAACGGATGGACTACCGGCAGGCATTCCTGCATCAGGTCGTGGACGAGGCCGGCGAGATCGCCCAGCGCCTGCGGCTGGTGCGGGAGCTCGAGCTGGAAACCCTGGTGAGGTACATGACCGCCAGCGACGAGGTGCATCGGGATGAATTCGATGTCTTCACCGGGGCCTTGGCGAAGAACGCCTTGGTGAGTTCCTGGGCATGGGTCGTGCCCGTGGATTCGAGCCGTCGGGCCTCCTTCGAGGATTCGATGAGGTCGCATGTCGACACGACCTTCACCGTGCGGGAACGGGGTCGCGACGGTCGACTTTGCGAGATGCTTGGACGCACCCGGCACCAGATCGTCGCGATGACGACTTCCCGCGGAAACCCCGACCTGCCCCTTGGCTTGGACCTGGCCTCCGATCCGAGGGGAAAGAAGGGAATCGAGGAAGCCTACGCGACCCGTCTTCCGACGAGCGTGGGTCCATTCCCGCAGGGAACCGGACGGGATACCGGGCAATTCCTTCTGCTGATGCGACCCGTCTTCAAGCATGGGGATCCGGACAGAGCGGCGGGAGTGGTGGTGGCCGGGCTTCGGATCGGAACGATCCTGGCCACGAGGCGCGAGGACAGCAATCTGGCCCTGGATTTCCTCCAGGTCGCCGAATCGGGAAGCACGGTGCGCATCGAGAGCGATGGACACGCCAAGGGAAGGGACAGTCTGGTCTATCCGTTCGTCGGATTCGGAAGGGCGTTCGCCATCCAGGCATGGACCACCGAAAGGTTCGAAAAAGCGAACGCCGGACATCTCGGCGCGCTTTCCTTCCTGGTGGGAGCGATCCTGTTCTCGGGCGTGTCCGTGGCCATGCATCGGCTGGCGAAGCGACGCGGCGAACTGGAACGCGTGCTGATGGACCAGAAGAAGGAAGTGAAGGACAGGCAGCAACGCCTGGAATGGGTCCTGGCGGCGACGGGAGATGGCGTCTGGGACTGGAGGATCCCATCGGGGATCGTGAGGCACAATGCGCGATGGTGCGAGATCCTCGGCATGGACCTGGAGTTCCTGGAACACGAGATGAAGGTCTTCAGCGAGTGCATCCATCCGGACGACCGCGATGCGGTCTTCGAACGGATCCAGCAATGCCTCCAGCATGGCGCGCCCTACCACAGCGAACACCGGATGGTCCGCATGGACGGGCGCATCATCCACGTCCTCGATCGCGGAAACGTCGTGGAACGGGACGAACAGGGAGCCCCGTCGCGGATGGTGGGAAGCATGGTCGACGTCACCGACCACCGTCTGGCGGAAGCGGAGCTCAGGGAGACCAACATCATCCTGGAGGAGCAGACGGCCAAGGCCAACACCCTCGCCGCCCAGGCGGAGTTCGCGTCCGTGGCGAAAAGCGAGTTCCTGGCCAACATGAGCCACGAGATCCGCACCCCGATGAACGGGGTCCTGGGCATGATCCACCTTCTGCTGGATACCTCCCTGGACCAGAGGCAACGACGGTACGCCGAGACGGTCCGGCGTTCGGGAGAGACTCTCATGACTCTCCTCAACGACATCCTGGACCTTTCCAAGATCGAGGCCGGCAAGCTCGAGCTGGAATCCATTCCCTTCCGAGTCGCGGACCTGCTGGAGGAGATCCACGCGTTGATGTCGGGACGGGCCGAACAGAAGGAGATCGGGCTGTTCCTGAAGCTGGATCCGACGCTGCCCGTCGGCCTGCGCGGAGATCCGGTCCGACTGAGGCAGATCTTGACGAATCTCGTGGGAAACGCGATCAAGTTCACGGAACGGGGCGAGGTGGTCCTGGACGTGGCGGTGGTCTCCCGCGACGAAGATCGGGCGACGCTCCGGTTCGCCGTCCGGGACACGGGAATCGGGATTCCCCGCGAGCGGAGGGCGCGGCTGTTCGAGAAGTTCGTGCAGATGGACGCGGGAACCACGCGCAAGTACGGCGGAAGCGGTTTGGGACTTGCCATTTCCCGCCAGTTGGCCGAGCTGATGGGAGGTGAACTGGATGTCGAGAGCGTCGAGGGGCTGGGCTCGGTCTTCACACTGACCATCGCCTTCGCGCTTTGCTCCGAGGAGGTGGCCGCCCCGAAGTCGTCCACGCACCCATCCGGCGAATCGGACGGGAAACGGCACGCGCACATCCTCCTGGTCGAGGACAACGAGGTCAACCAGATGGTCGCCGTGGGGATCCTGGAAACGCTGGGTCATCAGGTGGAAGTCGCCAACAACGGAGCGGAGGCGATCCGCGCCTTGGAAGCCACCGACTACGACCTGGTCTTCATGGATCTCCAGATGCCCGTGATGGATGGGGTGGATGCGACCGCAGCCATCCGCGCCGGCCAGGGCAAGGTGCGCAATCCCCGGATTCCCATCATCGCCATGACCGCCAACGCCATGCGGGGCGACCGGGAACGATGCCTGGAAGCCGGAATGGACGATTACGTCTCCAAGCCCGTGACTCCCGGCGAAATCGAGACGGCAGTCAACCGCTGGGCCAGCCGGAACGCATCGGAATCCACTCGTCAGGCCCCTGAAGAGCCGCAGGAAGGAACCGTCCCCATCTTCGACCGCAACGACCTCCTCAAACGCCTGATGGGAAACGAGGGGATCCTGTCCAAGGTCCTGGACAGTTTCCGCACAAGCGTGCGCCGGTTGATCTCCTCGCTCGACGGCCCCATGGATCAGGAAGATGCCGATGCGGCGGCTGGAATCGCCCACGCGATCAAAGGCGCGGCGGCCAACGTGTCCGCCCAGTCGTTCGCTACCGTGGCGGCCGATCTGGACATGGCATGCCGTGCCAGCCGATGGGCGGAGGCACGGGAGCTGCGCGCGCGTCTGGATCTGGAAGTGGAGCGCTGGGAGCGCGCCACCGAGGGGACCTTCTAGGGAAACCGATCAGGCAGGAGCGGAGGATTGGCCGGTCAGGCGCCGGTATGCTTCGCGGTATTTCTCCAAGGTCTTTTCCACGACTTCGGCGGGCAACGCCGGAGCGGGCGGATTCTTGTCCCAGGCGAGGGATTCGTAGTGGTCGCGCACGAACTGCTTGTCGAAGCTCGGTTGCGCCTTGCCGGGTGCGTACGAATCCGCCGGCCAGAATCGCCAACTGTCGGGAGTGAGAACTTCGTCGATCAGGCTCACCCTGCCATCGATCAGTCCGAACTCGAACTTGGTGTCCGCCAGGATGATGCCGACCGAACGCGCATGGGCGGCAGCCTTGGCGTAGAGGTCCAAGGTGGACTCCTCCAGGTACTGGGCGATCTGGGGGCCGCAGATCCTGCCTGCGGTCTCGCGATCGACGTTTTCGTCATGGCCGATGTCGTTTTTCGCCGCGGGAGTGAAGATGGGGTGGGGGAGCTGGGAACCGTCCTGGAGACCGGTCGGAAGACGATGCCCGCACACGGATCCCGTCCGCTGGTAGTCCTTCCAGCCGGAGCCCACCAGATACCCGCGAGCCACGCACTCCACATCGAACCGCATGGCTTTCCGGACCAGCATGGAGCGCCCACGGAGCGTCTGGGCGAAGGGGTGCAGGATGGCCGGGAAGTCCTCGACATGCGAGGAGAGGAGGTGATGGGGGAATCCCAGATGCTCGAACCAGAACAGACTCATCTGGGTGAGCAGGATCCCCTTTCCTGGAATGGGAGTGGGGGAGACCGCATCGAACGCCGAAATGCGGTCCGTGGCCACCAGGAGTAGGGTGTCGCCGAGATCGTAGATGTCGCGGACCTTGCCGCGAGCCTTCAGGGGGATCCCGGGAAGAACGTCGATCGATGGTGTTTGGGCGCTCATGATGGAGCGCAAGATAGCTTTTGGCGTCCTACCAGCTGATGCGGAGGGATGCGCTGCCGCCCCAGCTTTCGGAAGACGGAATGAATTCCGTTTGGGAATCGGACTTCCGGCCTTTCGATTGCGTGGAGGAACCGGAGGATTTCACCTGGAGCGAGGACTCGCCGAAGGTGCGGAATCCCGACAGATCGAAGCTCCATCCCCGCAGCGGGGTCCAGCCCAGGTTCCATGCGATTTCCTGGGTGAGGGAGGCGCCGTCAGCCGGCACGATGGCCGTCGTGGCGGTTCCTGCGCGGGATCCGTTCTTCTTCCAGGAGGAGCCCTGCGTGGCTGGGGTGGTGGTGGTCGTCTGCGTGGACAGCCCCTTCGCCTTCCAGTACTCCAGAGACCAGGATGGTCCCGTGGACCAGGCTCCCCAGAGGATGCGGCCGTCCGCCAGAGCCGACCAGACGCTCTGGTAGTCTTCGCCCGAGACCCCGGTGACCGCCATGTAGTTCACCTGGCGATAATCCCATCCACCGCCAAGATCCAGGGAAAATCGTTCGCTGGAGGCCATCAGGTCGATGCCGACGTGGCCATCCCAATCGGTGCTCGAGGACCATCCGCCGGACCCGTCCAAACCGATGCTCAGGACCTCTCCGGCAGGCATTTCCCACCAGGTTCCCAAGGTCGCGGTCTGCTCGTCCTCTCCCTCTTGGGTGGTCCAGCTCGCCTGCAGGTAGAACGAACCCGACTCCAGTGGGGCCCAATCCATGCCGGCGAGGAAGGTTCCGAAATTGCCCGAGGCGTCGGAAACATCCTCCGAGGACCAGGTGGCTTTCAGGTTGGGAGTCCAGTTCCCCAGGTACCAGGACTTGCCGACCGAAGTGGTCCACAATCCGTGTGAAACTCCGGTGTCGGCGCCTTCCGACCGGGAGTAGCCCGTGTACAACCGCCAACCAGCCCTGGCCGGGACTCCGGGATTGGCCAGGTTCTCGTAGGGAAGGTCGTCCATGATGGCGACCCCACCCAGATCGCCTTCGGCCAAGGCACTGTCGGAAGCCGTGGTGGACGAGGCGGCCATCGTGGCGATGGGTGCCAGGAAAAGGGCGGAGAGGATCGTCACGTAGCGCATAGGAGAAAAAGGTATCACAACAAACGCCGGAGCGTCGGGCGGGACGTCCGGCGGATGAGCATCACAGGCTTGATCAGCGCTGCAAAAGGTGATTGATTGCTTGCCGCCAATGGGGGAGTGACAGGCGCACTGGGGATCCCCGTCGCGGCCAAAGGCACCTGTCTGGTGGACATCCAGTCCAAGGGAGCCAGCCACCGGGAAATGGAGTTGGTG
>Ga0116170_10001464_pt1 | contig 23715 bp, 10 predicted proteins | sample AD_JPNHW1_MetaG_FD_89797 | JGI IMG/M metagenome (GOLD analysis project Ga0116170, IMG submission 89797) | Active sludge microbial communities of municipal wastewater-treating anaerobic digesters from Japan - AD_JPNHW1_MetaG | ecosystem: Engineered > Bioreactor > Anaerobic > Digestate | place... | reverse complement strand
TGCTGGGCCAGGGTGGTTTCGGGTCGCGATTGGTCAATCGGATCCGCTCCGACGAAGGGCTCGCCTACCACGTCTCCAGCTTCGTCGGTTCCGACTACGATCGTCCGTCCACCATCGGCGTCGTGTTGCAGACCAAGACCCAGAGCACCGGCAGGGCCCTGGAACTGGTCCGCCAGGAGATCCGGAGGCTCGCCGATTCCGGATTCCGCCAGGGGGAGCTCCAGAAGGCTCGCAAGGGCATGGTCGCTTCCGTGCCCAGCTTGTTCGATACTCCGGAAGGGATCGCCGACCTTCTGGTCCAGAGCGCCGCCTGGGGGCGCGCCGACGACCATTTCGGGCGGTATCTGCGCGCCCTGGACACCATTCCCGATTCCACCGTGTTGCGCGTGTTCCGCAAGTGGTTCGTGCCCGACAGCATGCGGGTGGTGGTGGCGGGCCCGGCCAAGGAGCTCCTGGCGCCTTTCGCCGATGGATCGCCGGCTCTGTCCAGTTGGGGACCGGTGCGGGTCTGGAACCTGGATTCGCTGCAACGGCGCTGATCCGGGGGACCTCCCGGTTCGCGACCACGGTGGCGTTGCCGTGAGGTGGTGCTTCGCGCTTCGGGCGTTGGCGGATTGGTCACGGTGGAGCGTTGCCAAGTCGACTTCTGTCAACGCAAGTGGATGGTGATTGTCTGTAGCCTTTCAGGTCGCGCCCGGAGGCTGTGGACGAGGCCGGGCGGAACGACTCTTCCACCAATCCTTGCTCGAAGGAGTTCCCATGTCCAAGTTCTGGTCGAAATCGCTCGCGGTGGGCCTGGTTTGCGGGGCCGTGGCCGAGGCTCAGACGTGGACGTTCCAGGTGGGCGGGGTGGAGCGCACGGCCATCGTGTACGCTCCCAAGGACCTGGGGGCCAATCGGCCCCTGTTCCTTTCCATGCACGGGCTGAGCGGCGACGCTTCCATGCAGAAGATGATGGCGAGGGTGGAGTCCATCGCCGACACCGCCAAGTTCCTCCTGGTGTATCCAAACGGGCTGGACAAGCAGTGGGACATCAGCGGAACCACCGACATCGAATTCCTCCTCAAGATCATCGACTCCACCGCCTCGCGGTATGGGATCGATCGTTCGCGGGTGTACAGCTCGGGCTTTTCCATGGGTGGCATGATGAGCTACCATCTGGCCTGCAAGAATCCCGACAAGGTGGCCGCCATCGGCGCCGGTGCAGGGTATCCGCTGGGTGGCCAGTACGGTTGCGCCAAGACCCGTCCGGTGCCCATCCTCCACATCCACGGCGAGCTGGACACCTTCGTGGCCTTCAAGGGAATCCGGCCCTTCCTGGCCAAGAAGGCCACGGAATACGGGTGTTCCACGCTCACCGACACCACCCGGCCCTATCCCGCCTCCAAGCCCTCGTCCAAGGTCACCCGGGAACACTGGGGGCCCTGCGACAAGAGCGGCCGGAAAAGCGAAATCACGCTGATGACCATCGCCGACATGTCCCACAATTACGTCACCGGACCCCACATCAACATGTCGGAGGAGATCTGGAACTTCGTGAAGGAGTGGTCCCTGGGCCAGTCGGGTGTGCTCCCGGCCGGAAAGAGCCGCCGCTTTGGGGTGTCGATGCGGATCGTGTCCGGTAAGGCGCAGGTGACCTCCACGGCGGGGCTGGCCAGGGTGGTCGTGCGCGACCTGGAAGGACGCGAGGTGGCGCGTTGGACGGCTCCGCAGGAGACGCGGGTCTTCGAGGTGTCCTTGCCGGTGTCGCAGGCCCCCCAAGGGGTGCTTGCGGTGGAGGTGGTGGATGGGATGGGCATCGCCGGAGGGATGGTGGCCCTGCCGCGGTGATCCTCTCCGAGAGCCCCACACGACGGTGGGGTGGGTTCAGTGGATCACGATGGATCGGGTTGTGGATGTCCGGTTTGACCGCGCGTGGACGATGTATCGCGGGTGGGTCAGGGATTTGGGGGGACGACTCCGATCTTCCAGACGAGGTTGGTCATGGGGTCGGGGTGGAGGGCGGGTCCGGTACGGAGGATCAGTCGCATGAGATAGACCCCCTGGGCCACCTGGGTGTGGCGGGTGGTGCGGCCGTTCCAGAGGATGCGCACACGCACGCGGTCGCGGCCATCGCGGGGTAGGGTCCGAGGGTCCAGCGAGAGCTGCCTCGAGTCCACGAAGACCCCGGTGTGGTCGTAGATGTGCAGCGACAGGGTCACCGGTTGGTTGATCTCCAGCGTGGGGCCGCTGCAGTGGACGGTGTCGCAGGGCTGGTCGTCGGCGGACGCGGAAGAGGTACCGTCCAGGTCCCAGCCGCGCCACGACCCGGACGCATCCACCTGCAGCTGCAGGGAACGGTCGGAGGGTCCCGCCTGGGGTGGCGTGAAGAGGGGCTTGGGGCGCAGGAGGTTCAGGAACAGGGGCCGGGGAGAGGCGCCGATGGGGCGCCAGCGGACGGAAGCGGGATTGCCGGACGCATCCAGGACGCGATCCGTCCATCGCAGGGAGTCGCCCGTGCGCACGCTGGTGGCGGAATCGTCGCCCAATTCCACCAGAAGGGTGTCGCCCTTCCAGCGCGGGACCTGAACAGGGATGCCGGATTCCGCCTTTGAAGGCATCCGCAGGACCCGTGCCCAGTCCCAGCGGGGCGATCCCGACAGCGGCTCGGAAGGGAGCACCAGGAGAGTGTCGTGGCCGTCGACAAGCTCGGTGCGGCGGATGAAGGCGGTGTCGATCACCGCCCCTGCACCGTCGAGGGTGGTGATCATGGGGCCACCGCGTTCCCTGACCCACGAGCCGGGGGGGACGCGTGTCCACCCGAACGGAAACGGTTCGGCAAGCTGGATCAGGCCGGACAGGGTGTCGCCGGGCCATGCCTGGGCTTGGAGGTCGGTCCGCGACTGGGTGCCAAGGGCTCCCGGCAGGTCCAGATCGTAGCTCTGCCAGGGAAGCGACGGACGGCTCGCCCAGGAAAGCCTCACCCGATCGATGCGGCCGTCGCCGTCGGAATCGAGGTAGGTGGCCGTGCGCGGGGGACGGCCTCGGCCCTCGATGGCCACCTTCCGGCTCCAAGGGAGAGGTGCGTTCCCGAAAGCGTCCACCACCGACGGCATCAGCGCCAGGCTGTCGCCCGGCACAGGGCAGGTGGCCAGGGAGGCCGGATTCCATAGGAGGAGCAGGGTATCCGGTCCGCCCCGGCGGACATCGGCCTGGTCGGGGATTCCCGAGGCCGGTCCCAATCGGACCAGCGAGGTCGCCGCAAGCGGTTTGACGGATTCCGACACCACCACGCGCAGCGTGTCGGGGGCCAGGGTGCGGTCGCCCCACGAGATCCATGCGCGCATCGGGACGGGAGCAATGCCGTCCTGGACGGAAACCGACGTCCAGTCGTCTCCGCTCCAGGAATACTGCGCCACGGACGATGCCGCCGAAGTGGCGTTGGGCGCGAAGGCCGCATCGAAGGCCACTCCCATCGTGCTGGAATCCAGGAAGGTGGTCCGCGTTCCCTCCACCAGAGGTGCCGCGCCAGGCCAGCTGGCGCGCAAACGGTTGGAGGGGGAACCGGGGCGATGCAGATGCACCACCAGGCTGTCTGCCCGTCCGTCCCCGTCGCGATCGAGCATCCGTGCGGAGTCCGGAGCGGCCACCCGGAAGGTCACCGGGAAGCCGGCCAGGGAGATTCCTGCATCGGTGGTCACCACCAGGGTGTCGGACCGGACCGGTTGCGCTCCCACCACAAGGAAGGATGCCCTTCCGGCGGCCAGGGCGAGGGTGGCGATCGGAGCTCCGGAAGGGTCGGTGAACAAGACCTTCCCCGAGCGGCTGGTCAACGAGAGGATGCCTGTGCAGACGTCGCAGGGGCCGGACCTTCCCCACATCCGCACCTCCACGGGTGCGTTGGATCCCATCTGCTGGTCGATGGGATCCAACGTGTCGGACGCGGTGTTCCCCTTGGCGAAGCGCAGCCTCCACATCTGGACGGAAATGGGCTTCCACAGCGCCGCCACCCGCGGATCCGATGCCAGGGTGGCATGGACGGATCCCGACACAAGCGCCGCCGCGCCGCGCACCCAGAAGGTGGCGATTCCCGCGGAAAGAGGCAGAACCGAGGAGGCCACTCCACCTGCGGTGACGGAAAACGTCATGGATGGATCCGAAGCGGAAAGCCCCACCTGGTCGGCGCAGGAGATGCAAAGGGAATCCCCGAAGAACAGTCCTACCCTCAGGCGCAAGCCCTCCTGGGGATCCAGGACCACGGCCCGAGGAACCACCGGAAGGCCGGTGGAATCCACGAAGGTCAGTCGCCAGCCCAGGACGCGCACGGGGTTCCAGTCCAGGGTCTTCGAGGGGTCGGACACCAGTGCCACATGGATGTTCGCCGAATCCACCGGCAACGCGCTGGCCAGATGGAGGGTCGCCACGCCGCGCACCGGGGTCAGGGTGGCGGTGGAAGGCCCGCCGGCGATGGCGGAGAGGACCAGGTTCGCGTCCGAGCTTGCCACGGACACGGCCTCCGTGCACGAGGTACACAGCGTGTCGGCCAGGAAGATCCCCACCCGCAGGAGGCCATCCTTGCCGGGTTGCAAGGTGAGGGGAGAGGGCGATACCTTGGCCCCCGTGGGGTCCACCCATGCGATGGTGTGGCCTGCCACCGCGATATCCATCCAGAGGTCGGCGGTGTCGGAGGCGCCCTTGCCGATGGCCAACGCCCAGGTTCCGGCGGCCAGCGCCTTGGCCCACAAGCGAAGCGGTGCGCCGTTCGCGCCGGTGGCCAGGGCCGAGGTGGCCACCACGGGCACGGTCAAGGTGGAATCGGCAAAGAGGGCGAGCCCGGCCGGAGCGCGGATGCGGAAGGGACTGGAGGAGGGATCGAGGCCGTTTGGATTGCGTGCGACCACATCCACCGGAAAGACGCCACCCACCGCGAGGGACAGGGGTTTGTCGTTGGAAAAGGCGGGGAAGACGGAAAACGGCACCTCGAAGGTGGCCTGGCGCACCACGGTTGTGTCGAAACCCGCCTTGAATTGGATGGTGTAGGTTCCGGGAAGCAGGCCCACGAGAGAAGATGAATCCACCACCACGCGGCCTGAGGCGCTGTCCACCTGGATTCCCCCGAAGGAAAGCCCATTGGGGAGGTGTCGGGGCAAGGGGAAGGATGGTCCGGAGATCCTCGCCAGGACCGCCGAACGGAGCACGGTGGCCTTGGCGCGGCAGCCCTGTCCCACCGTGGTGGAGACGAACGATTGGAAGTCCCGCAGCCCCGCCCGACGCGTGGTGTCGGTGAGCCGGAAGTTGGAGCTGGTCCGCAGGTTCATGGTGGTGCGGATCATCATGTCGGACCCCGCGGGGTCGCGTTCGCAGAAGAAGAAGTCGAACGGGTAGGTGGCGTCCTCCACGAGTCCCAGGCTGTCCAGGAGCACGCTGTCGGAGGCCGCGCCGTGGATGCCGCCCAGATCCACCACCAGGCGGTTGTCGATGAAGAACCACACGTCGTCGTCGCCCGTGAATTTGAACACCTGTCCCTTGCGGTATTCGAATTCCCCGTGGGATTCCAGACAGAAGCCGTAGTTGTGCTGTTTGCCGTCGTTTCCGGGGATCTGGTCGAAGTACGGATTTGCCGAACCGTCGGAAAGGCGCGAGAAATCGTCGATGGGGAAGTAGTTCTGGTTGTCGTAGACGTAGTACTTGCCCACCGAATCCAGCTGGAGAGGGATGTCGCGGCAGGTCTCCGCGTTCTTTCCCTGGACGGTGCGAAACCACGTGGTGGCGATTCCCGTGTCGCCCACCAGGGCCATCGCCGCTGGTCGGATGGTGTCGTAGGTGCAGCGGTTCCCGAAGCGTTCCCACCAGCCCTCGCGGATCATGGAACCGGTGTCGTGGCGGCTGCGGACGGGCTTGCGGTCTGGGCCCAGGGTGGAATCCACCATGCCCTTGACCACTCCGTAGCCTCCGCGTTCGCATCCGGGTCCCCAGGCGAATTCCAGGTTGGAACGGTCGCTGGGAAAGTCGCGGATGGTGGCGGCCAGGAAGGAGAATTCGCAGACGCCCCGCAAGGCGGGAGGCGAGGACGTGGTCTGGACCTTGCCGTCGGAGAAGAACACCCAGCTGGTGTCTCCAGGCAGGCTGGAGAGGTCGATGGTTCCGGTGGAGCCCGGACCACCCGCTCCGAAGCTCGCCAGGGTCTTCTCGTTGGAGAAGACCACCTGGGGCGTGCGATCGAAGTGGGAAAAGCCGTACCATCCGCAGTGGTTGGCGTCGGCATGCATGGCCAGGGGGCCCTTGCCGCCGATGGTGATGCGGGGATGTTGGATGGGATGGATCCCGCCCCAGGGGTTCAGGAGCATCACCACCTTGTCTTCGGGTTGGCGGCCAGTGGCGATGGCGCGGACGGGGCCGACCTCCGGAGTCCCGCGCACCCACACGGTGTCCGAGACGTTTCCGATGGAATCCACCCCCAGAGGGGCGGCAACGGTGGAAACGCCCGTCGCTCCGAAGTACCTGGTCCTGGCGCTGTCGGAAAACGTCAACGTCAGGTTCTGGTAGCCGACCACCATGGAGCTGTACCAGCCAGGCAGGGTCGGATTGGCCGACATCCTGGACCAGGCTCCCGCGGCGTTGCGCATCCACGGAACGGTGCCGTCGGATTCCCAGGGATTCCACAGCAGGATGGTGCGGGTCTTGGGAGGTTCGGTCAGGAGCTTGAGGGTCTTCCCGACGGGGTAGGGGTCGGGGATGGCCCAGATGGTGTCCCGGGTGGAGAACAGGCTGTCCACCCGAAATTCCGTGCTCTGCCACACCCAGTTGCCCTGGTTGATGCCGATCCCGCCTGTGGGCGAGGTGGCGAAATCGAACTCCATCCAACTGCGGGCGTTGAGCCTGAAGCGGCTGGACGAGGAATCGGTGCAGGCGTTGTACCCCCACGACCCGCCTGTGAGGCAGACGCCGGTCTTTCCGAAGGGGCTCAAGAACAGGAGCACCTTCGCGGCCTGGGATTGCGCCAATAGGACCGCAACCATGATCATAATCGTTCGCATGCATGCACCCATCTTCATCGGTCACTCCAAATGGTGCCGCCGGAGGGGAGTCCCCTCTCCCTCGGCGGATCCTGTCGGTGAGCGACGATCAAGATGCGTGCGATCGCCCAGCTTGGCGGGAGGATTCCATCTTCCTCCCGGGACGCCGCTGAAAACGATTTCAGCGCGACAGGGAGATCGGCCAGCTGCCCCAGGTGGTGCCGTCGCGCAGACCTTGGAGGACATAGGTCCCCCGGGCCAGTCCCGGAACGCGCATGTCCAGGAGGTGGTCGCCGGTCTCCAGGCTGCGGGCGGGCGTGGAGGCGATCAACCTACCCTCGAGATCCACCAGTCGGAAGCCGATCTTGCCGGCCTCCTGGACGGTGTATCGCAGCGACACGCTCGAACGGGCCCGGTCCCACCGATAGGTGAGGAGCCTGCCGGGAAGCGGGACTTGGGCTTCGGGGGAAGTCCCGCTCAGCTCGATGTTGTCGTTGACGGTGGCTCCGATCTTGAACCAGTCGAAGTCGGCGTAGCCGCCTGCGGACTTGGTGGCGTAGTTGAACAGGCCGAAACGGTAGCCGGTGAAGTGGGTGAGCTCGTAGGACATCTGCAAGGTGTTCCCCAGCTGGGTCCATTTCACGCTGTCGGTGCTGTAGAAGAAGGTGGCCTTGTCGGTGCGGTTCTGGAAGTTCATGTCGATGCGCAGGAACACGCGGTTGCCGGACAGCGGCGCGGTGGCCACCTGGGTGGGGGTGGTGTTCCCCGCGTTCACCATCACGATCGTGTTCGTGGTTCCGTCCTTCTTCACTCCGATGTACCCGTACTTGCCCTGCAGGGCCACGAGTCCGGCCACGTCGCCGTCCTTCAGGCCGCTCACGTCGAGGGCGATCCGTCCCGAGCTGGTGGGTCCGAAACTCCTCTGGGTGAGGGTGTTCTTGGCGTTCACCACCTGGGCGTCCACGCGACCGGAGGTGATCCGCATGGAACCGGGCTTGGCGGACAGGGACCACTTGGAATTGTCCGGATTGTGGTTCCACTGCCATTCCAGCTTCAGGGATGTGGAATTGAAGTCGTCGTTGGTGACAAATCCCGTCCCCGTCGATGGATTGGTGGCGATGCCGAAGGTGGTGGGGGACGTGCCTCCGTTGAAGGAAGGCCAGTCGTTGGACCACGTCACCGGCATGATCCAGGTGGATCGACCCACGGATCCGTTGTCCTGGAACAGGTATCCCCACCACTTGCCGGAGGGATCCTGCAGGACGCTGCCCTGGGCCACGCCCTTGCTGGAGTGGACCACCTTCCCCTCGTAGTTTCCGTCGATGGTCTTCGAGCGGAAGGCGAGCTCCGTGCGTCCGTCGAAGCCGCCTCCGTTGGGCCAGCAGATGATGAAGACGTAGTACCACCCGTTGATCTTCTCGATGTGGGATCCTTCCCCGACGAGGATGGGGCTCGATCCGATCAGAGCCTTCAGCGCGGAGGAGTTGATGATGATCTTGTTGATCCCGCCCGACTGGGTTCCGGTCAAGGTGGAGTTCAGCTGCACCAGCCGGATGTCCGAGCCGCCGTAGACCACGAAGTTCCGGCCGTCTTCGTCCAGGTGCAGGGAGGGGTCGTGGTAGAAGGGGAACTGGGTTTCCTTCCAGGGGCCCTTCTCGATGTCGGTGGTGGTGTAGAGGTGGGTCTTGTTGGATGTGTAGGAGGGGACCAGGACGTAGAAGGTGCCCGCCTTGTGGCGGATGCTGGCCGCCCACGAACCCTTGCCGTAGGCGTTCTTCCCGTTGTCCATGTTCATGTTGTCGTTGTTGGTGAGCGTGGAATAGCAGTAGTTGATGGTCTTCCAGTTCACCAGGTCGCTCGACTTCATGATGGGCACCCCGGGAGCGAAGTGCATCGTGGTGTGGCTCATGTAGTAGGTGTTGTCCACCCGCACGATCGATGGGTCGGGGATGTCGGCCCACATCACGGGGTTGGACACGGTGGCCGCCTGTCCCAGGCCCGCAAGACAGAGCGAGGCGAGCAGTCCGTTCCCGAGAAGGGTGCGCTGGTGTGGCTGGGTCATGGGTTCCTCGCTTTGACGGACGCGGACAATGTTCCTGGACGTGTGGGAAAGTTCGTGTCCTGGACCTGGTTTGCGGGGAGGATCCGACCGGTCGTCATTGAAGTTCCAACAAAACCCACGCCCCATCCAGCCAATGGGAGGAAGGTGGGAAATCGCTGAAAACCGTTTCAGCGCATCTGTTCCATGGGGAGGCCGGGCTGGATCCCCACCGGAGCGCCGGGGAGGTACACTTGGGGGGAGCCATGCCGGATCTGTTCACCTACCTGGAATACCGGGATTTCCTGAAGGACGCCTACGAGGAGCGGCGGCAGCGCTTCGCGTACTTCTCCTACCGGTTCATCGGCAACAAGGTGGGCATGGACTCCAGCTACCTCACGCGGCTGTTCCAGAAGAAGCTCCACCTGGGCGACGACCTGGTGGACCGCATGGCCCACGCCTTTGGCCTCGCCGACGATTCCCTGGAATATTTCCGGGTGCTGGTCTTGTTCAACAAGGCCAAAAACGAGGTCCAGGCGCGGGCCTTCCACGAACAGCTCATGCGTCTGCGCGGCGTCTCCTACCAGGTGGTGGGGGAGGATCGGATCGAATACTTCAGCCATTGGGTCCATGCCGCGTTGCGTTCCATGCTGGACTACCACGCGTTCGACGGCGACTACGACGCCCTGGGAGCCGACTTGAATCCGCCCGTGGACGGACAGACCGTGAAGGCTTCCCTGTTCTTGCTGGAGCGGCTGGGCATGGCCCGGCGCACCGCCACCGGCTACGAGGTCCTGGACAACCATCTCCATTCCGGCGAGGCGTGGAAGTCCGAGGCCATCAAACACTTCCAGAAGGAGACCATGGACCTGGCCTCGCGGTGTCTGGATCGGGTGCCCGCCGCGCGACGCGACATCTCCACCATGACGATGAACATCGACGCCGAAACCCTGGGTGACCTGAAGGTCATGGTGCGGGAGTTCCAGGAGAACGTGGCACGCCTGGTGGAAGGTTCCTCGAAGTCCGATCGGGTCTACCACCTGAACATCCAGCTGTTTCCGCTCTCGCGGTTGCCGGAGGATCCCCGATGAGGATCCGAAGGGGGATCGCGGCGTTCCTTCCCGTGCTGGTCGGCGTCTGCCTGGCCTCTTCGTGCGGACGCGACACCAGCCTCGCGGGAAAGACCACCACCACATCCAACGGCGGCGATCTGGTGGCCATGGATGATCGCGGCGCCCCCTTGGCGCGCTGCGTGGCGTTGGTGGCCCGTGGGTGGGATCCCGCACGCGGAGTCCCGCTTTCGGTGGACACGATCCAGGGCGGAGCGGACGGCAGGGTCCACCTGCCCGAAGGGGCGATCCTGGTTGAGGTCCGCGACGACCAGGGACTCCGGGGAGGGCGTCTGGTCGCTTCCGGAGGATTGGATGGAATCCGTCGAGTTCTGGTCCTGGACACCCTGCGGACCCTGGAAGGGATCTGGCCCGAACGCGCCGGCGACGGTCGCGAGCGGTTGTACCTGGATTCCAGCTTCCAGAGCGCCGTGGTGGATCCCCGCGACGGGGCCTTCCGCATGCGGGGAGTTCCCGCCGGTACGTTCCGGCTCAAGCTCGATCCCGGCGCCGGACCGGCAAGATCCATGGGCGATCTGCGCGTGGATGGCCGGGAGACGTCGTTTCGCGGCACGGCCAACATCGTGGTCGCGGGAGACACCACGGGATCGCCGCTTTGGGTGGACGACTTCGAGGCGGCTTCTCCGTGGTCGCTTCTGAGCGCGGGTGTTCCCGGGGCTTCGCGGTGGTACATGTGGTGGATGGGCGTGGTCATGGAACGGCCGGTGTCGGTGGAGCCGGATTCCATCGCGCGGGCCTTCGTGACGGAATCTGTCCGTGGTGGCAGGGTGTTCCAGACGCGGTTTTCCACGGTGGACGACATCTCCTGGGTGGCATTGGGCCTCACCGATCTCCAGTTGGATCTTCGTCAGCGTCGCGAGGTCTGCTTCGCCTACCGTTCGGACAGTCCGTTGCGCCTGGAATTCCAGCGGGATTCGATTTCCGGGGTGCGTCCCACGATGGTGTCCACCCTGCCGTCGTCCGCCACATGGCGGGATACCTGCGCGGCCACCGGCGATCTGAAGGCGTTGGAAGACACTCCGGATTCCCTGGCCGTGTGGGGGGCCTTCGCGCGGCGCGTCCTGGTGATCCAGTTCAGCGTGCTGGGGGGAGGGACCTTCCTGGAGCTGGACGACATCCGCCTGCGCTGAAAGCTGTTGCAGCGGGCTCTCGTGCAACGGGACGCGCGAAGGGGGATCTCCTCCTATCCTCCCCTCTCGTCACGAACCCATCCGATCCGGGAGGCCGCATGTCCATGAATCCATTCCATCGCCGGGCCGTCCTGGCGGCGATCGCCCTTGCTGCATGTTCCGGTCGGTCCGTCGCCGCGGATCTACCCACCGCCAAGTCGCTGGCCTCGGAGATGGGCATGGGCTGGAACCTGGGCAACACCATGGAGCTGAACGGAGTCCAGCCCGTTCCCACCAAGGTCCTGTTCGATTCCGTGAAGGCGGCCGGTTTCAAGACCGTCCGCATTCCCGCCGCCTGGGACATGCACGCCAACCAGGCCACCTACCAGATCGACGCGGCCTGGATGGCCCAGGTGAAGAAGGTGGTCGACGACGCCCTCGCCGCCAACCTGTACGTGATCCTGAACATCCACTGGGATGGGGGATGGGTGGAGGGGAAGATCGATTCCGCCGCATCCCGTCCGGCCATGAAGGCCACCATGTACGCCAAGCAGGGCGCCTACTGGCGGCAGATCGCAGCCACCTTCAAGGACTACGGAAAACAGCTGCTGTTCGCCGGCGCCAACGAGCCGGGAGTGGACAAGCAGGAGAACCTTCCCGTGCTGATGGGGCTCCACCAGATCTTCATCGACACGGTCCGCGCCTCGGGAGGCAACAACGCCTCGCGTACCCTGATCCTGCCGGGCCCCAGCACGTCCTTCGAACACACCGCCGATTGGATCACCGCGCTTCCTTCCGACAAGATCCAGGACCGCCTCATGGTGGAGGCCCACTTCTATCCCTACCAGTTCTGCCTGATGTCGCAGCCTGCCGACTGGGGGACCACCGCCTACCCGTTCTTCTACTGGGGGAAGCAGTACCACTCCACCACCGATCCCGTCCACAATCCCACCTGGGGCGAGGAAGCTTTCGTGGATTCGCAGTTCGACCTGATGAAGCCCAAGTACCTGGACCGGAACATCCCCGTGGTTGTGGGCGAATTCGGCGCCCTCAAGCGCCTGTCGGCCACGGGAGATAATCTGCGGCTGGCCATCCTCTCGCGGCGGTACTTCTACAACTACGTCACCAAGGCGGCCCTCTCGCGCGGAATGATCCCGGTGGCCTGGGACGCGGGCGGCAAGGGCGACGGCACCATGACCATCTTCGAGCGCAACCAACCCAGGGAAGGCGGCGTCTACGACCTGGGGCTCCTGAACGCCATGCGCCGGGCATCGGGACAGGGCGCCCTCGCAGGCGACACCGCGGCGGACTACACCGTGGCCACCGGCGACAACGCGATGCGCGTCCTCCATTCCGCCAAGGATTCCGGATTCGCCACGATCAATCTGGGGGTGATGAAGGCCGACTTGTCGCAGGTGGATTCCATCCTGGTGCGCGCCTGGTTCAAGGGGACCACCACGTACGATTCGGCGGGGATCACCGGAAACGGCTACGCGTCCATGAGCGTGGTCACCATGTCAAAGGATTGGACCTGGCGCGAAGGTCCGTTCGGGCAGCTGGCGTTCGACGCCTGGAAGACCTACTCCATCCCCGTGTCCAGCGACACCTCCGTGAAGGGAGCCCTGGTTCCGGCCGACCGCGCCAAGATCGATTTCTTCGCGCTGCAGTCCTATTCGAAGGCGTACCGCGGAGCGATCTACATCGATTGGATCGCTTTCAAGAACAGGAACGGGTCGTTGGATACGGCGTATTCCTTCGACGAGAAGGCGCCGGAAGAAGGCTCCGGGAACGTCCAAGCGATCCGTCTGGTGCCCACGGCGAGCGTTCCCGGCGACATGGAATGGACCACTGCCACCACTTCGAAGTGGGGAACCGCAGCGATCGGCCCGCGCGCGGGCGCGATGGAATCCGGCCTGCGGGCGGTGGTGTTGGGTAGGCGTCTTGTCGCCTACTGGAACGCCACCCGATCCGGTCCGGTTCGCGCCGCGCTTTTCGATCCGGAAGGCCGGACGATCTGGTCGGGAAATGTCCAGTCCGTTGCGGGGTCCAATTCGCTCGCGATCCCCGCATCGGGTCGCGGCCTGATGGTCCTGCGTCTTCGGAAGGATGGCGCAGAAACGGCGGTTCAGGTGGTCCTTCCGTAGGGCGTTCGCCATTCCACCACGGGATCTTCGTGTTCCCGTGATGGGCGATCACCTCGCGACGAGGAGGCGGGTCTGGGCGATCGTCGCCGCGCCCGAGACCAGCCGCAGGCGATAGACGCCGTTGGCCAGACCTTCCAGGGGAGCTTGCAGGCGGGCGCCTTCCGCGTGTGTGACGGAAATCGGTAGCGAACGCACGAGAGCTCCACGCGCGTCCACGAACTGGAGGGTGCCTGTTCCCTCGATGGGGGAATCCCATTGGATGGCGATCGACGATCCCCGGATGTCCGCCCGCAATCCCTGGACGGGTCCCGGACGGGAACGGGTCCCGGACAGGGTGTCGGTCCAGGAGTACTGCATGCGGGCCAGGCCCGAGACATTGGAGACCTTCAGTTCGATGCTCGATCCCGATCCGGTCCGGGTGGTCATGCTGTACCAGTCGTCGTCGCGCAGGCCCGGCCAGTAGAAGCTCCCCATGCGCCAGTCGCGCAGTTGCTGGCTGATCCCCCGGATGTAGGCTTCGAAGAAGTTCGTCGCCGGCTTCGAGTAGTCCATGGGTTGGTAGGTGACGCCGTTCTTGGAGCCGGTGGACATCGGGCCGCCCCACTCGGTGGCCACGGTGCGGTCGGAGTAGGCGCCCACGTATCCCTTGATGTGGTTGGCCCACTTCGACTCCGTGACCATGTCGCTTCCGGCGAAGAAGGTGTAGTCGTGCACCGCCAGGAGGCATGTGTCGAAGCGGCGATCGGAGCCGACGTCGGTCACGCCCCAGGCCAGTCCCGTTCCGTCGAGGATGGTCCGCTTGCGCGGGAAGGTGGGGAACTTCCTCAGCCACTGGTCGTAGAGGTTCAGGAGTTCGGTCTTGTTGTAGCCGCTGGGTTCGTTGAAGACTTCCACGTAGACGTTGGGGTTCTTCCCGTACTTGGCGACCACGGTGCTCCACATGTTCCACCAGGCGGTCATGTCCGGGGGATTGGCTCCGGATGCCTTGCCCCAGTAGCAGAGGACCACCCGCCCCTTGGAAAGGGCCACGTCGATGGCGCCGGTGTAGGTTCCCCAGAACTGGTTCACGGTGGCTTCGTTGATGGGCATGCGCACCGCGTTGGTTCCCAGTTTGGACATGAACTGTCCAATGATCCGGTCGGCCACGGTGGAAGCCGACGCGTACGTGTCGGTGGACGAGAGCCCCGAGAGGTAGAGAACCCCGGACTGGAAGTTGTCGCGCTTGTCGGCCCAATTCACGCCGCGGAACTGGTTGGTGGTCGCGTGCGCCGAAACGCCCAGGGCGCAGATCGCCGCGGCGATGGACGCCTGCAGGCGAAGACGGTGGATCGGTTGCATGTGGTTCCCTTGCTGGATGACCGCTCCGAGGCTTGGGCGGGGGAGCGGGAATGCCTTCGCAGAAATCGGAGGACGACGAAACGGTCTCGTCGTCCTTCGCGGTGCGAGCTAGCGCGAAACGGAGACGACCATGGAACGTGCCGTTCCCTTCCCCAGCAGGCGCAGCACGTACAGGCCGGAGCCCATCGCGGGAACCGTCGCCCGTCCGTCGCGCACCGAGGTCGCGTGCAGGCGTCGTCCGGCCAGATCCCGCACCTCCAGTGCGTGGATGGCAAGGAGGTTCTCCACCGCGAAGGATCCCAGGCCGGAAACCTCCAGGCGTTCCCGAACGGTCTGCGGCTTGGCCACCGAAACCACGGGGGTCTCGTACTCCACAACGCTGTCGGAGGTCGCGATGTTCTTGAATCCCATCCGCGCCAGGTGTTCCAGGTCCAGGTTGCCGGCCTTGATCGGCGACAGGCGGAAGCTGTGCTTGTAGGTCTTGTTGGTGAAGTTCATGTACGCGTCGAGAGGCTTGGCTCCCCAGCTGTTCGTGCCTCCGACGCCCATCTGCCGCAGGTCGATGCGGAAGGTGATGTCGCCTTGGCGCGTGAGGTCCCATGGATACTTCGTCGAGCTGAGCTGCGAAGGCGAGTGGTGCTGTGCGTTGATCTCCATGAGTGGCGATCCCACGGCGAGAAGTCCCAGACCGGCGCTGTTGGTGAGCGCGGCCCAACGGACATCGGTGCGCTGGCCGGTCTCGTTCAGCTCGGGGTAGAGCGTGATGGTGGAGTCCACCTGGCGGATGTAGTGGTTCACGTAGCTGCCGCGGTTGCGGCCGATGTAGTTGTCGTACGGGCCGCGGCCGAACCAGCGCAGGGTCTCGAAGCCTTCGGGAACCGTCATGAGCGTGCCCACGTTCGGAATCGGTCCCATGGTGCCGTCGGGCGAGAGCGTGTACTCGACCACGATGTCGCCGGTGCCGTAGAAGGTCCAGGACATCGTCATGGAAGAGGAACCCGCGTTGGGAAGGCCCAGGTTCAGGTCGATGCGGGTCTCCGATTCGGAGACGGTGGTGACGGTGGATTTGGAGACCACGCGATCGCGACCGGCGTTCTGCCACTTCCCGCTCTGGCCGGCCATGTTGTACCCCCGGTCGTTGTCGGTGGGGGCCCGCCAGAAATTGGGGATCGGTCCCTCCTTGATCAACTGGGTGGTTCCCAGGGAGTATCCGGTCAAGGTGCCTTTCTTGGTGTCGAACACGGCCGAGAATCCCTGGCCCGAGAGGTTCACCAGGCCGTTGGCCTGCGTGACGGAAAGCTTGGGGAGCTTCGCGACGTCGATCTTGGGCGATGCCGGCGTTCCCAGGTTCGCTTCGAATTGGTAGTGGGCGACGCTGTTCCCTGCCTTCGCCCACGATGCGTCCACCTTCAGGCGGAAGTCGATGTCCAGGTGGTACACCGATCCCGCGCGCAGGGATGGTCTGGTGAAGGGGATGGTGACGTTCTTGCTGGAAAGCGGGCCGATGTCCAGGGAGGCGGCGGGAATCTCGCCGGTCTGGATGGCGTGCCCGTCCTCCTTCAGCTCCCAGACGGCTTCGTATTCCGAGACGTCGCTGAAGTTGAAGCGGTTCTCGATGGAAACGACACCCTTGGCGACATCCGTTCCCTTGACCAGGATGCTCGCGAACTGGTGCTTCACCTCCCAGGCTTCCGGGTCCGGGACGCGGTCGGCGCTGACGATGCCGTTGGCGCAGAAATTGTCGTCGTTGGGGCGGTCGCCCCACAGGCCGCCGTAGTTGAAGAATTGCGTCTTGCCCCGGCGCAGGCCCTGGTCGATGAAGTCCCAGATGAATCCGCCGAAGGACCGTGGATTGGCGTAGAACGCGTCGATGTATTCCTGCATGTCGCCCACGCTCGAGCCCATGGCGTGTTCGAATTCGCACAGCATGATCGGCTTGGAGTTGTTGTTGTAGCTGCGCACGGCGTCGTGGCCGTAGTACATCCAGCTGTTCACGTCCGCGTTGGCCCAGTCGCCCTCGTAGTGGACGGGCTTGGTGGGGTCGGCGGTGTGCGCGTAGTCGCGCATCGAGGTGAACACGTCGCCGTTTCCGGCTTCGTTGCCCAGGGACCACAGGACCACGCAGGGATGGTTCTTGTCGCGCTGGATCATCGACGACATCCGTTCAACGGAGGCGCCGCGCCAGTCGTTGGAGCTCTTGGGGACCTTGTCCCAGGCGCCGTGGGATTCCAGGTTCGCCTCGTCCACCACGTAGATGCCGTACTTGTCGCAGAGTTCGTACATGCGCGGATCGTTGGGGTAGTGCGACATGCGAAGGGCGTTGATGTTCAGGCGCTTCATGAGGAGCACGTCCTCCTCCATGCGCTTGTCGGTCATGACGTGGCCCAGGTCCGGATCGATCTCGTGGCGGTTCACGCCCCGGAACTTGATCGGCTGGTTGTTGATGTAGTAGCGCGTCATTCCGGCGGCGTCCTTCTTCAGTTCCACCTTCCGGAAGCCGATCCGGTTGCTCTCGTACTGGACCACGGCACCGGCGGCATCATTGAGCGCCAGCACCAGCGTGTAGAGGTTGGGCTTCTCGCCCGACCACAGGGCGGGTGCGGCCACCGGAACCTGGAAGGCGACCTTGTTCTCGCCGCCGGAGGCGATGGATCCCACCGGCTGGCTTTCGGTGGTTCCCACCTGCTTGCCGGCAGCGTCGAAGAGCATCATGTCCACCGAAAGTCCGGTGGAGGCCGCCGCGGCGGTGTTCAAAACCCAGACCGAGGCCTTCAGGTCGCCGTCCTTGTAGTTGGAGGCGAGGTCCGCGTTGATCTGGAAATCCTGGATGTGGGTCTTGGGCGTGGCGTACAAGAACACGTCGCGGTGGATGCCGGACAGGCGGATGAAGTCCTGGTCCTCCATCCACGATCCGTCGCACCAGCGGAACACCTGGACCGAGATGTTGTTGGCTCCTGGACGCAATTTGTCCGTCACGTCGAATTCGTGCCCCGTGAAGGAGTTCTCGCTGTATCCCACGTACTTCCCGTTCACCCACACGTAGTAGGCCGATTCCACACCTTCGAAGTGCAGCCGGATGCGGCGGCCGTCCCAAGCGGCGGGAACGGTGAATTCGCGGCGGTAGTGGCCCACCGGGTTGTAGGATTTGGGCGCCGCGGGAGGCGAGATGTTGTCGCTTCCCGACCACGGATAGGTCACGTTGGTGTAGATGGGGCGGTCGTAGCCCTGCACCTGCCAGGAACCTGGTACGGCGATCTCCTTCCAGGCGGAGACGTCGTAGTTGTCCTGGAAGAACGTGGTGTTGCGGCTGGCCGGTTTGTCCACCCAGTAGAACTTCCAGGTGCCGGCCAGCGACTGGTACCAGGGCGAGGAACGCCGCTTGCCGGCCTTGGCCTCGTCCAGCGTGGAGTAGGGCATGGAGGTGGCGTGGGGTTTGAGGACGTTCACCCCGAAGACGGTGGGGGAGCCGTCCCATTCGTTCGTCTGGGCGGAGGCCTTGGAGGCGAAGGCCAGGAGGACGAGCGTGGCCGCGGGAAGGGCCCAGCGCGACAGGATTCGACTGGATTGGGCGCGTGAGGTATGCATGGGATGTTTCCCGGTTCGGTTTTTGAACGTTTCAATCGGCTGGATGCGGTCGCAAGCAGGCATCCGGGGACATGGGTCCCCGGATGGCGGGCCTCAGTCGGAGGCGACGACGACTTTCCTCTGGTCGACCAGGTAGATCCCGGGTTTCAGGCCAGAGAGCGCCCGTTCGCGCGGGACGCGGCTCCGCAGCATGGCTCCGGAGGGATCGCGCACGTCCACGTGGTCGGTGGGTTGGCTTCTCGGTAGCGGCGTAGGGGACACAGACGAGACGGTGGGTTCGAACTGCCACCAGTCGAGGGTGAACAGGTCGCCGGATCCTCCCTTGAACACCAGGAAAAGGTCGTTGACGCCGGTGGCGCCGCTGATCGTGGTGGTGAGGCTCTTCCAGGAGGTCATGCCGCCGGTGGCGGTGACCGGCAGGGTTCCGATCAGCTTGCCCGAGGTGGATCCCAGATGGAGCTCGATGGATCCTCCGCCGGAGGTGGCGCCGACGCTGGCCGTGAAGGTCTTGGCGCCGCCGGAGGAGAAATCCACCGACCGGATCTTGATGTAGTCGTTGTTGGAGATTGACGACACGTAGACACCGCTCTGGTCGTTCCCCTGGGTCTTCAGACCGCTGGAGAAGGCCATCGTCTCGCCTTCGACGCGCTGGTAGGGATTCAGGTTGGCCACGGGTTTGGGGCCCGAGTTCGTCATGCTGATCTTGGGGATCGAGCCGTCGGGGTTGAAATCGAATTCCTCCACGGCCGTGGAACGCTTGTAGCCACCGCCGCCGGAGAGCTTCCCGGTGTGGTAGAAGAAGTAGCCCTTGCCCTTGAACTCAACGATGCCCGAATGGTTGGTGAAGCTGCCCGTGTTGGCGCCCGACATGATCTCGCCGCGGTAGGTCCAGGGGCCGGTCGGCTTGGAGGAGGTGGAGTAACCGATGGGTTCGGGGAGCGGTCCCGCGGCGTAGACCATGTAGTAGAGGTCCTTGCGCCGGAAGATCCAGGGGCCTTCCTCGTAGGTGGTCTTGCGGTCGGTGCCGTTGGGTCGGGTCCCGAACTGGTCCGTGGTCATGTTCGTGACGTTGATGTTCCCCGAGTAGCTGATCATGTCCTCGTTGAGCTTGACCCAGTAGAGCTTCGGATTGCCCCACATCAGGTAGGCCTGGTCGTCGTTGTCGATGAAGACCGTGGGGTCGATGTCGTCCCACGACTGGCTTGCCAGAGGCTTGTTGATGGGATCCTTGAACGGGCCGGTGGGGCGGTCGGAGACGGCGACGGCGATGGTGGGTTGCTTCCCGGAGCCTTTGCCGATGGTGGCGTACCAGTAGAACTTGCCGTTGCGCGGGATGCACTGTGCGGCCCACGCCTTGCCTTGGGACCAGCTGAAGCTCTTGTAGCCCAGCGGGGATCCGTGGTCGCGCCAGTTCACCATGTCGGTGGTGGAATACACCCGGTAGTCGTTCATGGTGAAGAAGTTGTCCACCGTCACGTCCTCGTCGTGGCCGGTGTACACGTAGACCGTGTCCTTCCAGACCATGGGTGCGGGATCCGGTGTGAAATAGGTCTGCACGATGGGGTTGTCGGCCACGGCGAAGGTGGACGAGAGCAGGAGACAGGCAAGGGGTTTCGAACAGGTCTTCATCTGGAACTCCTCTTGGAAGGCCAGGGAAGGTCCATCGTGCGCGACCCGCCTGGCTGTTTCCTCACGTTTCCTGCAAAGGATGGTCCCGAAAGGCGTTGAACAGGCGTCGAAAGCGCAACGGTGGTTTGAACTTTCTACCAAATCGCCGCATTCCATCGGTGGATGGAGGGGCCTTCAGAGCTTTGTGAAGGACTTCACCTGTTCGCCGTTGGATGTCCGCACACGCACCAGGTAGGTGCCGGCGCGGAGATTGGCGGTGGGGATCCGGGAAGATGTCCCCGCCCAACGCGTCCTGCCTGCGTGGTCGGCGATGGAGGCCCGAAGGACGGGTGATCCGGTGTGGATCCACAGTTCTCCGGCGCCATGCGGCTCCAGGCGTACCTGATGGCTCCAGAAGCCTTCCAGCGTCGAAGGATCGGTCGCGGAGACGCCGCTGTTGACGTTGATCCGGATCGCATCGAAGTCCGGCATGAAGGCGGTGGCGTTGGAGAAGCGGATGGTGTTCAGGCCTTGCTTTAGCACCACCCGGAACACCACCGAATCCCTCTTGGAGAAGGATCCGGAGTTGAGTCCGTTCAGGAGCGAATCCTTGCCGTTGACCGTGACCGTGGCAGAACGTGCTTCGCCGCTGAGGAAGATCGTCGTGAGTTGGTAGGTGCCCGCCTGGGGGGCGTACACCTTGTTGAATTCCAGGTAGTTGGACGCGAGCTTGCCCAGGCTTCCCACCTTCGCGCCACGCGAGCAGGCGGCATCCGCCACGGGCTTGGCCTGGTTGGCTTGCATCTGGAGGCTTTTGGTCCACTGGAAGTTGTTCATCCAGGCGTATTCGGCCTCGAAGGTTTCCTGCAGCCGGGATTTGACGCTGGAGATCTTCAGGGCCGCCACACCGTGGGACGGTACCGACACCGAGTAGGACCCTTCGAAGGAGCCGAGGTCCTTGCCCGCCCATAGGTCGCGGACCGTCGCCGAGCCTTCGATGTCCAGATCCTTGAAGCTGACGGACATCGTCCGCGCCGCGCTGGAGCGGTTGAACATCACCACGCCCCGCTCGGTCCCCGCCCAGCCGCCCAGTCGCTTGACGAAGACCTCGCCGCCGGCGCCGTCGTCGGATATCCGGTTGGCTTGGAGTCCGAAGGTGTCCTGGTTCAGCGCCAGGACCTCCTTGTTGGTCAGGATGGCCAGGACGCTGGACTTCATGTTCGACATGTCGTTGCCCAGGACCAATGGCGAGGAGTGGATGCTCCACAGGGCGAAGTGGGCCTTGTATTCGTTGTCCGACCAGCCGCCATTGCCCACTTCCAGCATGTCCATGTCGTTGTAGTGGCCCGGGCTCGCGAATCCCGAGAGGTAGCGGTTGGTGTCCAGGATGCGGGTCACGTGCGGCCACGACGCTCCGATGTCGTTGGCGATGCGCCACGAGTTGCCCAAGCTGGCCACCCAGGCGCCGGGAAACCACCAGCGACAGATGTTGTAGACGACGTCGGTTCGGCCGGTCGTCTTGATCGCGTTGGAGATGGCCGTGTAGCGGGTCTGTTCGTCCAGACCCGATTGGCGACCGCCGCAGTAGTCGACCTTGGTGTAGTCGAAGCCCCAGGTCTTGAAGGCCATGTCGATGTCCTGCTGCTCGTGGTTCAGGAGCCCGGTCCCTTTGCCGCCGGTCTCCTTGCCGAACAGATTGGCGCACATGTTGGAACCGGCGTCCGAGTAGAACCCCGCCTTCAATCCTTTGGAATGGATGTACTCCACCACCGGCTTGAATCCGTTGGGGAAGCGCGTCGCGTTGATCCTGAGGGAGCCGTCGGCGTTGCGTCCGTCGAAGAATCCGTCGTCGATGTTGATGTGGTCGTAGCCGGCCGCGGCAAGTCCCGAAGTCACCATCGCGTCGGCCTGCTTCTTGATCTTCGCCTCGGTGATGTCCTCGTAGTAGAGGTTCCAGCTCGACCACCCCATCAGGGGTTTCCGGGGAGTCTGTGCGCCGGCGGTGCCGGCGGCCAGGATCGCGAGGCCCGCCGTGGCGGCCAGGATGCTGGTTTTCTGGATCTTCATCGGATTCCTCCGTCGATTGGGAGAAGACAGTGTCCATCCTGGGTTCCGGACGCACGGGAAGGGGGAGGATCCGCCATCGCAGGCAAGATCCATCAACACCCGCCCCCCCTGGAGTCGCGGTTTCCCTCCGATCCTCCCGCTGAGCGTTTTTTGTTCGAAACGGTGGATCCAGGATTGGCTGCACCCGAGGATTCGGACCACGGGTCGCGTTGGAACGATTCGGGGAAAAGATCATCCTGGACAGGGGGATTCCGGATGTGTTTGGTTCGGGTCTGGATGGTATTTCCTACAAAGAGCCGATCGGGACGATGTCGTCCATGTCCAGCCCCCGGATTCGGATGGGCGCTCCAAGGGATGCTGGGAGCCGAAGCGATTCAGGGAAGATGGGGAAGAAAATAGGCCGGTTTTCCAATGGAGAGCGTTCCCAAAACTGTAACGGACCCAAAGGTGATGTCCGGGTGGCCAACGGGGGTGTTGCCATACGTTCTCCAGGTTAACCGGGGAATCGTACCCAGGATTTCGATCGGACCGCGCGAGCAACGGATCGGTCGATCGCCTGGATCGCGAATCTCACCACCATCACCCAAAACCCAGTGAATCCTTCGAAGGGGGTATCACGTGAACAGACGTATTTGTGTAACGGCTTGTCTGCTGGCCGGCTTGGCGGCGCAGGCCCCTGCAAGTCTCATCCAGGGCAAGGTGACCAACCAGGCGGGCAGGGCCCTGTCCGGCGCCTCCGTGACCCTGGTCCCCCAGGGATTGAAGACGACCACGGCGAACGACGGAACCTACTCGCTCACCACGAGTTCTTCCTTCGTGCCGGATCGTTCCCTCCTGGTGAAGTCCGTGGGCATCCAGAACGACGTCCTGGAACTGGTTTTGGCGGGGACTCTCCCCGTGAAGGTGGAGATCTACGACACTCGGGGTGTTCGGGTGCGCGCCGAGGAAGTGGGCATGGTTTCTTCCGGTGTCTATCGGATGGATCTGGGCCGGATGGACCTGGGCGCGGGCATCTGGTTCGTGAAGGCCACATTGGGGTCGCAGGTCTCCATGATCCGCTACACCAGCATGCAAACCGCCATGGCCAAGGGAGCCCAATCCGCTCCCCAGGTGGGATCCGCCCTGGCTCGCGTGGCCGCTGTGGGCGATTCGCTGCGCGTGACCGCATCCGGATACACATCCAAGTCCATCGCGGTCCATTCCCTGGACACCACCATCGACGTGAAGCTGGACACCATCCTGGCGACAGGCGGCTACGCGCTGGGGAATTCCCCGGTTCCCACTTCCGGATGCGGCAAGTCCACCGTTAAGTCGGGCACCTACAAGATGGACAACCGCGACTACACCGTCGACGTTCCCGCCAACTACGATCCGAACAAGCCCTCGCGTCTGGTGTTCGGGATGCACTGCATGGGCTCCAGCCGCCAGGGTGTGATCAACGACCAGTACTACCAGCTCAAGCCGCGCGACACGGACAAGACCACCATCTTCGTGGCCATGCAGGGAGAGTCCGACGGCACTTGGCAGCAAGGGGCCAACGACCACAAGTTCTTCGAGAACATCCACAAGCACCTCACCTCCAACCTGTGCATCGACTCCTCGCGGGTGTTCAGCCTGGGATTCAGCTTCGGTGCGATGTTCACCAACTCGCTTTCGCGCAACCACCAGGGGCTCCTGCGCGCCGTGGTCACCTACGCTCCC
>Ga0116170_10001463_pt1 | contig 23727 bp, 15 predicted proteins | sample AD_JPNHW1_MetaG_FD_89797 | JGI IMG/M metagenome (GOLD analysis project Ga0116170, IMG submission 89797) | Active sludge microbial communities of municipal wastewater-treating anaerobic digesters from Japan - AD_JPNHW1_MetaG | ecosystem: Engineered > Bioreactor > Anaerobic > Digestate | place... | reverse complement strand
AGCGGGCCCATGGCGGTGCTGAGGTTGGTGCGGAAGACGGCGAGGTCGCGCACGTTGGAGACCGCGCCGCCGCGCACGGCTTCGAGCGTGCCCGCGAGGCGCACGGGGGAGTCGCCGAAGTCGAGCGTCAAGGTCTGCAGCGGAACGGGCCTGTCGAAGAAGAGGTCGATCGTGAGCGGACGGGCGGGCAGGGGCACGGCGGGCGAGCCGCGCGTCAGGAGATCGACGAGCCCGTGGATCGCCGGTTCGCAGGCGACGCGCGCCGGGCGCGCGTCGACGTCCTGGCCGGGCGCCGGGTAGGCGATGACGGCGACGTCCTGGATGGCCTTTTCGTGTTTGGCGGGGATGCCGCGGAAGGCGGTTCCGCCGCCGACGCGCGTCTCGGCACTGACGAGGTAGCGCATGCTCTGCTCGGGCTTGATCCACGGGCCGCCGGACTGGCTCCAGCCCGGGCAGTTGAACATGCCGACGCGCACGCCGAGGCGGTCGCCTTCGCGCACGGCATACGCGACGAGCTGCCACCATTCGGGGCTGAGGATGGGCACGTCGCCCTCGGGGATACCGTCGCTGACGACGTGGCCGATGTAGGCTTCGCCGATGCCGGCTTGCTTCATGGCCTCGAGGTCGGCGGTGATGCCTTTGGCGCTGACGTTGTTGTTCAGCCAGTACCAGTACATGTAAGGCTTCGTGCTGTCGGGCGGCGTCGCAAAGCCCTGCTGAAGCGTGTCCGCCCGGACCGCGAGCGCGCAGGCGAGCGAGAGCAGCGTCGATAACCGTGCGTTTGTCATGCCAATCCCCCGTGGGTGAAATCCGTCTTCAGGTTGGGGAACCACTTTAGCGAGACCGGTCGGCTTGCGCGAGAAGAAAAAGGCCTTAGCGGAGCGGCCTCGGGCGGCACTCCGGCTCACCCCTCTGGGAAGAGCATGTGCTCCATGAAGAGGTCGGCGAACCCCGGTTCGGAGGCCAGTTCGACGTGCTCGGCGCGGGAAAGGAGCGCCTGGGCGCGCTCGAGCTCGCTCTGGGCGAGCAGGGCGCGCTTCGCGCCCGTGAGCGAGGCGTTGCCGACGAAGCGGATGGACGCGGGCGGGAAGGGGGGCAACAGGCCGATGCGCAGGGCGTTCTCCCGGCGGATGTAGTTGCCGAACGCGCCGGCGAGCAGAATGGCGTCGAGGTCGCCCGCGGAGAGGCGGGCGCGGCGCAGCAGCGCTTCGATGCCGGACCGGATCGCACCCGAGGCGAGCTGCAGTTCGCGGACGTCCTGCTGCGTCAGCGTGACGGCGGGCGCGCCGGCCGCGTCTGTCGCGAGCGCGAAGACGTTGCCGCCCTCCGCGGCCAGCAGGCGCTTGGCGAGTGCGTCGGCCAACGCGGCCGGCCGCGGCTGCGGCATGGCCAGCGCGCCGGTCGGGGCGATGAGCCCGAGGCGGAGCAGCTCGGCCGCCGCGTCGACGAGGGCGGAGCCGCAGAGTCCGCAGGGGGCGGCCTCACCGATGACATGGCAGCGGAGCTCGCCGTCGCGGAGAGAGACCTGGTCGATCGCGCCTGCGGTGGCGCGCATCCCTTGGCTGATGCGCGCGCCCTCGAAGGCTGGTCCCGCAGCCGTGGAGGCGGCGAGAATGTGGCCGTCGTGCAGCAGAGCGATCTCGCCGTTCGTGCCGATGTCGACCAGCAGCGTGGGCTTGGCGAGGACGTCGAAGTGCGAGGCGAGCAATCCCGCGACGGTGTCGCCGCCGACAAAGCCGCCGATTTGCGGAAAGACGGTGAGCGTGGCGTCGGGATGGGCCTCCAAGCCGAGGCTTGAGGCCGCGACCGTTTGCGAGGTCGTGAAGGAGGGTCTGAACGGATACTCGCCCAAGGAGGAGGGGTCGAGGCCCAGCAGCAGTTGCTGCATGGTCGTGTTGCCCGCGACGGTGAGCCTGCGGATGGAAGTGGGGCGTTCGCCGCATTTCTCGCAGAGGGCGCTCAGGACGTCATGGATGGTCGCGACGGCAAGGCGTTGAAGTTTCGCGAGGTTGGCGGGGGCGCCGCGGACTGACGCGATGCGGCTGATCACGTCGTCGCCGACGGGGATCTGCCGGTTCATGACCGCGTGCGTGGCGCGCTCGAGGCCGGCGTGGAGATCGAACAGCGCGCCCGCGACGGTGGTCGTGCCGAGATCGATCGCCGCGCCGAGGTGCCCGCGGCTGTGCGGGTCGCATTTGACCGAGACGGGGTCGCCGTCGACGAGGATGGCGCTGAGACGCGGCACGAGGGATGCGCGGGGCACCTCAACCTCGAGCGCCTCCGTCACCTTCGTGGCGCAGGCCAGCCGCCAGCCGGCCGCGCGTTCGCCGGCGCTCAGGCCGTGAGCCGATCCTTCCTCGTCGGCATGCCCGGCGCGGATGCGTATGCGGCATTTGGCGCAGGTGCCGCAGCCGCCGCAGGGCGCATTCAGCAACAGGCCCGCCTGAAAGGCAGCCTGCAAGATCGTCGTGTTCGCTTCGACGTGGACGGTCTTCCCGTTCGGGAAAAAAGTGATGGGGTAGGGCATCCGCCCTCCCTTATGCTACGCGGTTTCGCCTTCGCGGTGCTTGTTGCGGCAGTTCGAGCAGTAGAAGAAAGGCTTGTCCCACGTGGTTTCCTCTTCGCGGCCGCACGTGTCGCATACGCGCACCTGTTTGCGGTGCTCGTTGCGGCAGTTCGAGCAGAAGAAGTCCGGGCCGGCCCAGGTCGTGGTTTCCTCTCGCCCGCAGTTCTTGCAGGTGCGGCGCTGCTCCTCGCGCACGAGGCGGATCTCTTGGGCATGCTCGTCGAGGAAGATGGGCGGCATGTCCTGGATCCCGGAAGTGGTCAGCAGCATCGCGCTGGTGAGAAACTTGCCGTCGAGGTTGTTCATGCCCACGATCTGCACGCGCTTGCCCATGGCGCGGACGCGCTTGAGCAGCGGGATGTAGTCCGCGTCGCCGCCCACGAGCGTGGCGACGTCGTAGGCGCCGGGAATGGCGGCGTAATAGAGCAGCGAGGAGGCGAGGGCGACGTTGACCCATTTGTCGTCCGGCCGGGCTTGGGGTTCGCGGCGGAAGTCGATCTCGAGGATTTCGGTGTCGTACGCGCACTGGAGCGCCAGAAACTCGTAGAACGCCTTCTGCTTGGCCGGGTTGTAGCCCTGCTTGTTCACGGGGATGGTGCCGAAATAGTTGGTGCGGACGACGTCCACTTCCGAATCAAGGACCTCCGCGATCTCGTGGGCGATAATATCTGGAATCCGCTTGTAGTCGATTTCGAATCCGCTCTCTTCGCCCAAAGATTCAAAGAGCGCCTGACGGCTGTGATACAGCCAGCTGCCGTCGACAAAGATCATTGTTTTTACAGACATAACTATTAACCTTTCCGTTCTTCGGTCTATTTTTCCCCCACGTGTTGTGCGATGCACTGTCCTTGTGCTTCAAGGGACTACTAGAATGCCAAAACTTGATATGGATGTCTACGAGGAAACCGCGATTTTCAGAACAATTTTTCTCACGTGCGATGATTTGTCGGCGTAACGCCCGGGAAGATGGGCGTCCTGCGGGAAGAAAATCGCGAACATGCCTTTCCGCAGCAGGGTGAACCACGCCTCGCCGTCGTAGAAGCCGATGTCTTTCTCGGCGTCGAAGGGCTTCGCCGCGGGCTGGTTTTTCAGCGGCGCGTAGCCGATGAATTCCTCGCCTTCGAGGATGAACTGGATGTCGATGTATTTCCGGTGCGCCTCGAGCTTGCCTTCCTGGATGGGTTTGGTCTCGTACGCCTGGGTCATGGCGTAAAGCGAGGCGCCGTCCAGGTCGACCCGTCCGAGGGGGGCGGACGCCGTGCCGGGGCGTTTCAGGAAGTCGAAGGCGGCTTTGAAGCGGGGGTGCAGGTTCTCGTAGCGGCTGCTGTTTTCGAGCGTATCGATGACCATGAAGGTTCCTTTCGTTTTGTGTCAGCGGACCGTCGGGGCGGTCTGCTCAAGATGGTTGACGAGGCCGGGGATGGCCTTGCGGATCAGGTCGCGGCATCGGCGGTAATCGTCGAGGCTGCCGCAGAACGGGTCCTCGACGCCGCTCTCGGCCGGCGCGTCGGGGTCGAACGAGCGTAGCAGGAAGAGCTTGTCCCGGACCGCCGGGTAACGCGCGACGAGCTGCTGGGCATGGGCGCCGGTCATGGCCACGACGGCGGCGGCCTCTTTCACCAGGCGGGGCGTGACCGGCCTGGTGCGGTGCCCGCGAAGATCGCCGCCCACCTCGGCGATGGCCGAGATGGCCTCGTCCGATGCCCGTCCGCCTTCGAAGGCGGCCAGCCCGGCGGAGGCCACGAGCCAGGGGGATGTGCGCGGCAGCGCCAGCTTAAGCAAAGCCTCGGCCATCGGGCTGCGGCAGGTGTTGCCGGTGCAGACAAAGAGGACGAGCGAGGCCATGCGGCTTCATTCCGGCATCAGCACGCGCCAAGGGACCGTGCCGGTGTTTTTGGTTTTGAGCGGCATGGCCGTGGCCATCATGCCGGAAGAGGGGGCGGGGGCGACGACGCCGGGGGGCGTCACCGGCGGCTCTTTCACCTGCGGCGGAAAACGCGGGTCGTGCGCCGGTTTGGGGGGCGTCGCTGGACGTTCTGCTTGGGGAGGGGGCGGCGTCGCCACGGCGGCAACCGCCACGGCGGCAACCGCCGCGGGCGCTACCGCCACGGTCGGCGCGGCCGCGATGACCGGCGCCGGCGCGGCGGGGGCGGGGCGCGGCATCGGCTGGGCAACGGCGGTCGGCGGAGCCTTCCGGAGGGCGCTCTCGGCGGCCTTTTGGCTCTCCGTTTTGACGGTGGCCAGCTCGGTGTTCAGCTTGGCGCTCTCCTCCTGCATCCGGCGGATCTCCGCTCTCAGCTTCTCGAGCTCGCCGTCTTGCGAGGCGACTTTCTCGTGAACTTTGGAGGTGAGCTCGTTCACGCCGTCCAGTTTCTTGCTCATGCTGGACTGGAGCTCGGCGGTGGCGCGGGACATCTGTCGGACCGATTCTTCGAGAACGGGGGACGTCTGCACGGCGGGCGCAGGCTGCGGCGCCGGCGCCGCTTTGTTGGAGAGGGCGACGTCGAGCAACTTCGTCTGAACGTTCGACATGTTGCGCAGCAGGAAGATGCCGGCGGTGAGAAATCCGGCGACGACCAGGCACATCAGAACCGCGAAGAAGATCGAGAGCTGCATCACGCGTTTCCGCGCCTGCGCGCGTTCCGCCTCGATGTAGTCCTGAAAAGCCTTCAGGACCGGGAACGATTCCGCACTGGCGTGCGAGGCCGCGTTGTACATGGCGACCAGCCCGCTGCCGGCCTCCGGGGTTTCATAGGCCGAAGCGTCGGGCGTCTGCTTGGGAGGAATTTCACTCATGGGCATAAGATTAAAGGATTTGGACGGACCCGAAAAGGCGAAAATGGCAGGCCGGAGCGGCTGGGCGTCCGCCGTCAGAGGGAAAGACGGAAACAGGCGAGTTCGGTCGCGTTGCGGATGACGAGCCGGTCGCCGGTCAGGATCGGCGGGGTCCACGAAAGTTTGCCGAGGGGTTTGAAGCGGGCGACCTCGCGGTAGGAGGACGCGTCCGGGGCGATGAGGACCAGATCGCCTTTTGCGCTTTCGAGCGCAAGCACCCGGTCGCCGGCGCGCAGGAGGGTGGTGTACTTGTCAAAGCGCGGGTTGACCCAGTGGACCTTGCCCGTCGACAGGCTAGCGCAGGTCAGCCCTTGGCGCCGCGTGTTGGACGAGAGGAAGAGCAGGTCGCCGACAACGACGGGCGTCGCGAACAGCGTGTGATACTCTTTGGACTCCCAGACGGGGCGGGGAATGTCCTCTTTGATCCTCAGGCGGGCTGTGCCCATGCCGTCGCCGGAACTGACCAAAATGTCCCCGTTCAGGTTGAGGGGCTGCGCGATGTTGTTGCCGAACGGGGTGGGGCGGGGATAGGTCCAGTAGGTCGCCCCCGTGGCGGGATTCAGGGCGAGCAGCGCCGTGGCGCTGAAACAGAGCAGCGCGTTGCGGTCGCCCACGCGCGTGATGACCGGGATCGCATGGCCGGGCACGCCCGCCGGACCGCCGCGCCAAAGGGTCGCGCCGGTCCGTTTGTCCAGCGCGACGACGCACCCGTTGGTTCCGCCCGGGCACAGGTACAGCCGTTCGCCCCAGACGCTCGGAGGCGCGCAGAAACTGTGGTCCGGCCGCTGGCCGCCGAAATCGCGGACGTAGTGCTTTTGCCAGAGCAGCTGTCCGGTCCGCGCCTCGAGGCAGTGCAGCTGGCCGAGGCGGCTGAGCGTGTAGAGGCGCCCCTCGTCCCACGTCGGGGCGGCGCGGGCGAAACCGTTCGCGGGGACGGCCGTGTCGGGATAGGAAAAACGCCACCGTTCGCGGCCGCTGTCGAGCGCCAAGGCGCGGACCACATCGTTGGAGCCCGCGTGGTCGATGACGAAGACCGATCCGTCGGCGACCGAGGGGCAGGCGTAGCCTTTGTCCGTCATGCGCGCGCGCCAAACGCAGGTCGGCGGCGTGCTCGACCAGCCCTCGCCCGTCAAGCGGTTGGTCGACGTGAAATCGTAAGAGGGGCCCCCGAAGCGCGGCCACTCCTGGGCGTGCATGCCGACCGGCAGCATGCCGGAAAGACTGAGAAGAAGCGCCGCTTTTATGACGGATGTAGTCAGGTCCACCTCCCCGCCGATTTGTGGAACAGCGAAATTCGCCTGTAAAATAAATGTTTTGCCGGGGCGCGTCAATGGGTGCTTTCCGCCGCCAGCCCTCAGAGGGCGCGCGCTTGCCTTACCCGTGGGAATGTGAAAAGATGTGGCAAGTGGGCTGGACGTTGTGGGGAAGAGACGTGTTCTGAAAGATGGTTGGACGGTCGGGTCGAAAACGCAGACGGTGTCGTGCGATTGGGGGTGTGGGTGCCGGTTGGAGTCGTCCGATAAATTTTTTTTCAGGAAAGACAACCGATGATGCTTTGGCGTGTAAATCGTTCGGGGTTTGGCTCGGCCCTTTGGGCCGCGGCCGGAGTGTGCGCGGCCGCGTTTTCCGCGCTGGCGCTTGAGGACGCGCTTCTGGCGCCCGGCGCCGGGTGCCGGTATCGGGTGCCGACGGACGGTTCGGACGGCACGAACTGGACCGCGAGGTCTTTCGATGACTCGGCTTGGAGCAGCGGCAACAGCGGGCTGGGATACGACATGGGCGAAGGCAACTATTCGCCTTATTTCGCCACGACGCTGTCCGGCAAGGCGCTGGCGCTTTACGCGCGCTTCCCGTTCGCGGTCACGAATCTCTCCCAGGTGTGTTCGCTGAAGCTGCAGATGCTGTATGAGGACGCTTTCGTGGCCTATCTCAACGGCGCGGAAGTGGCACGCGGGAATGTGACGGGGACGGTCGCTTACAACACGCCCGCCCCCAACAACAGGAACGAGACCTTGGCGGTCACCTATGCGGACTTCGATCTTACCGCGTTCATCTCTCTGCTGATTTCCGGAACGAATGTGCTGTCGGTGCACGGCCTCAACTCCTCCGCGAGCAGTTCCGACATGTTGGTTCTTCCCAAGCTGATGGCGGGGCTGCCCGATGTGGTGACCAACGTCGCCATCAACGAGTTCATGGCGCTCAACGACTCCACCCGCAAGAATTCGTTGGGCAAGAACGCCGACTGGATCGAACTGTATAATCCGTTCCCTACCAATGTGTCGCTGAGCGGCTGGTATCTGACGGACGAAGCGTCCGCGCCCACGAAATGGCGCTTCCCCGACGGCTCGGCTTCGGTCATCGCCGGCAAGGGCTATCTGCTGGTCTGGGCCGACGAAAAGGCGTTCTCGGTGACCAACGGCGAATTGCACGCCAACTTTAAGCTGAGCGGCGACGGCGAATATCTGGGGCTGATTCAGCCGGACGGCGTCTCCGTGGCGTATGCGTACGCGCCGGCTTTTCCCGCGCAGTACGACGACATCTCCTACGGGATCGGCCGGAGCGGCGAGAACCGCTATTTCGTGGTCCCGACGCCCGGGGCCGGCAACGCGTTCTCCGGGGCGAGCAACGAGGTGTCGGGCGTCAAGTTCAGCCCGAAGCGGGGCGTTTACACCAACGCCATGCCGCAGGTCGCGGTCTCGGCGTCGATGGCGGGCGCCGAAATCCGGTACACCACCGATGCCGAGCCTCCGACGGCCTCCAGCGCGCTCTATTCGGCGCCGCTCGACCTGAGCCACACCGCGGTGATCCGCGCGGCCGGGTTCAAGAGCGGGTTCGCGCCTTCCGCCGTCGACACCCACAGCTACATCGCGGCGGGCGACGTGTTGCGTCAGTCCGCCGCGCAGGCGGGGTATCCCACAAACTGTTGGATAAGCGGTGGCAGCACGAATCTGCCGGATTTCGGCATGAACCAGACGGTGGTGGCGGCTTACGGCGAGGCCCTGACGAACGCCCTGAAGGCCCTGCCGTCGCTGTCGCTGGTGACGTCGGTGTCGAACCTGTTCGACCCGTCCACCGGCATCTACGTCCACCCGAACTCGACGGGGACCGCGTGGGAACGCAAAATCTCGGCGGAGTGGATCGACCCCGACAACACCAGCCGGTTCCAGGTCGATTGCGGGACGCAGATCCAGGGCGGGGCGTTCAGAGGATTCAATCTTTCGATGAAAAAATCGTTTTCGCTGCAGTTCAGGGGCGGCTACGGCGCGGGCAGGCTGGAAGAGGAGCTGTTTTCCGGGGACGCGGTCAAATCGTTCGACGACCTGGTGCTGCGGGCCGGCGCCAACGACGCGTGGAACAAATGGGGGCATCAGAAGACGCAGTACATCGTCGACGAGTTCATGCGGCGCACCCATGTGGCCATGGGCGGAATATCGCCCCACGGCCGGTTCGTCCACCTTTATTTGGACGGCTTGTATTGGGGTATCTACAACGTGACGGAGCAGGTGTCGGGGGAGACCGCGGCCGCCTACTGCGGCGGACGGGATGACACCTGGGACGTGCGCAGTCAGGACGGGGCCGCGCTGGACGGCACGCTGGCGGTGTGGAACACCATGGTCAATATGCTCTCCACCAATGCGGTCGACAACGCGGTCTATCAGCGGGTGCAGGGCAACAACCCGGACGGCACGCGCAACCCGGCCTATCCGGTCTATCTGGACGTCGGGAACTACATCGACTACCTGGTCGCGCAGTACTGGAGCGCGAACACGGACTGGCCCTGGAACAACTGGCGGGCGTTCCGCGACCGGATCGATTCTGTGAGCACCGGCTTCAAATTCGCGATCTGGGATTGCGAAGCCGGGCTGGGCGTCTGGGGCGATCTAACGGCCAACCAGACGGCCCTCACGACCGGCGTGGCGGTGATCCAGGGCCGGCTCGCGTCGAACGCGGAGTACCGGCTGCGCTTCGCCGACCGGGTGCAGAAGCATCTGTTCAACGGCGGATCCCTGACGCCCGGGGTGACCGTGCCGCGCTATCGTGAGCTGGCCGCACAGATCGAGCCCGCTCTCATCGCGGAGAGTGCGCGCTGGGGCGATCAGGAAGGCGGCGCGACCCACACGGTAGACCAGTGGCGGACGCAGCGCGACTACGTGCTGAACACCTTCCTGCCGCAGCGCGGCGCGAACATCCTGCAATATTTCAGGAACGGCGGGCTCTTTCCGACAAACGCCGCGCCGGTGTTCTCCCGCTTCGGGGGGGCGTTCACCAACGGCCTGAACTTGACCATGACGGCCACTTCGCCAGTCTACTATACGACCGACGGCAGCGATCCGCGCCGGTACGGAACCGGTGCGATAGCGGGGACGCTGTACACCAACGGCGTGGCGCTGTCGCGCACGACGCGGGTCAAGGCCCGCGCCCGCACGGCGGCGGGGGAGTGGAGCGCCCTGACCGAGGCCGTGTTCACGCTGGCCGAGAAGCCCGCCCTGCGGGTGACGGAGCTGATGTACCATCCGCGGAGCCCCGGGGCCGTCGAGGGAGAAGGCTATCTCGACGGCGACGACGAGTTCATCGAGCTGCGGAACGACGGGGCGGTTCCGATCGGCCTGACGGGGCTGCGCTTCACGCAGGGCGTGTCGTTCGATTTCGCGGAAAGCGCCGTTCAGACGCTGGATCCGGGCGCGTATGTGCTGGTGGTCAAGAGCCTCGCCGCGTTCACGAACCGGTATCCGGCCGTTCCGCCGCAGCGGATCGCGGGAGCGTTCGCGTTCCCGGCGACGAGCCTCGATGACAACGGCGAAAAGGTCGAGATCGAGGACGCGCTGGGACGCGCGGTGGTGTCCTTCACTTACAGCGACAAGTGGCGGGTCGCGACGGACGGCGCGGGCCATTCGCTGATTCCCGCCGCGGGGTTGGCGCAGGCGGATGGCGAGCTGGACTATCCCGGGAACTGGCGCTCCAGCGTCTACATCGGCGGTTCGCCGGGGCAGGACGAGCCCGCGCCGCCGGCACCGTCGCTGGTGCTGAACGAGATTCTGGCGCACACGGACTACGACGATGCGCCTTACGATTCCAACGATGGGATCGAGCTGTACAACGCGACCGCTCAGACGTTCGAACTGGGCGAGGGGTGGTATTTGAGCGACGATCCCGAGAACCTGACCAAATGGGCGATCCCGGCGACCCATTCCCTCGCGGCCCACGGCTGGCGTTATTTCGACGAGATCCACGACTTCCATGTGCCGATCACAAACGGGTTCGGCCTGAACAAGTCCGGCGAGCAGGTGCTGCTTTCCTATCTGCCGGGCACGGGACAGGACCGCGTGGTGGACGCGGTGGCCTTCAAGGGCGAGGAGAATGGCGTGCCGCTGATCCGCTATCCCGACGGCGCGGACTCCTGGTTCCACGGCGTCTTCACGCCCGGCTCCTCGAATCGGCTGGCCGATGCCGGCGTCCAGATCGCCGAGGTCATGTATCACCCCCGACCGACCGTGCTCAATCCGGGTAACAACGAGAACGACGAATACGTTGAGCTGTTCAATCCGACGGCGCAGCCTGTCGCGCTGATGAACCTGGTGGCGGATGTCGGCGCCTGGCGTCTGTCTGGCGGAATCGAGTATCGGTTCCCCGACAATACGGTCCTGCCGGCCGGGGGACGCTTGGCCGTCGTGTCCTTCGATCCCGCGACCAACTCTGCGGCGCGGGACGCGTTTCTGACGGCATACGCCCTGACCAACGGGCAGATCCGTCTGCTCGGGCCATATGCCGGCCACTTGAACAATGCGACCGACTCGATGAGGTTGGAACGGCCGGTTAATCCCGACGCCGCCGGAGATGACGTCTCCTGGCACGTCATCGATCAGGTCACGTATGACGATGCGGCACCCTGGCCGGAAGCGGCTGACGGCGCGGGATGTCCGCTGCAGCGGCTCCCCGGACAGAACAGCGGCGACGATCCCGCGAGTTGGGCGGCCGGGCTCGCGGCCACGCCGGGGCAAGGGCCTGCGAAGGTTCTCGTGACGGCGCCGGCGGAGAACGCGGGTTATCTGGCGCCGGCGGCGGTTCCGGTCGCGGCGGTGGCGGATGCGCCCTTTATCGCCGGCGCGGTCAGGCGGGTGGTTTTCTCCGTCGACGGCGTGGACGTGGCCGTCGTCTCGAATGCGCCGTACGCGGCCACCCTTGCGCTGGACGCCCGCGAGGGCGTGCGGCTGATCACGGCCCGCCTGACCGATGACGATGGCGACTGCACCTCGCCCGCCGTCCCTGTCGTGGCCTACACGAATCTCCCCGGATTCTCGGCCGGCATGGACCAGACGGTCAACCTGAACGTGACGGACAAGGTTGCCCTCCATGCCGCGGTCGATGGCGCGGGCGGGACGACGAACCCCGTTGGTTTCGCGTGGTCCTGTCCGGGCGACGCTTCGGTCGTCGTGGAGAACCCGACGCAGACGGACGCCTCGGCGCGTTTCACGCGGCCCGGCGAGTACGAGCTGATGTTGACCCTCTATTACGGTCAGTTGGTGACGAACCGTTTCGTCACCGTGACGGTCACAGACGCGAACACGACGAATCGCATTCCCTACAGGGAGTCGTTTGAAGGGTACGAACTGGGGTCGACGCTGATCGGGATCAATGGCTGGTATGGCGCCGATGCCGAGGACGCGGTGATCCGGACAAACCTTTATGCTTCAGCCGGGGGCGGGGGGTATCCGCTTCGGGGGCCGCATACCCGGGGCCTTTCCTTCAACGTCGGCGTCAGCAATCTGCTGGAGCAGACGAGCGGTCAGACCAACGTCTGCATCGATACGCTCATCGCGTGCAGCCCCGGGGGCGACATTCCTCCCGAGGTGTCGCCCACGGCCCAGATTGGTTTCTGGGTCAACGGCAAGCAACGGCTGATGGTGTGGCACGGGCAGGTCGGCGGCACGAACCGGTGGAGCGAGTTGACCGATGTGACGGTTTCTTCCAACGCCTATCTGCGGCTGACGGTGATGGCCGACTACACCCGCGACCAAAACGGCTCGTTTGGCTTCCGGATCTGGGTCGACCGCGTGGCGGTCACCAGCCCGGCCGTCTGGTTCGCGACGGCCAGCACCAACCGCAGCTTCCTGAGCAAGATCGAGATTAAGGGGACGGGGGAGATCGATGATCTGGTGGTCGACAACTACAACTCCATGCTGTACCGCAGGATTTCGACCTCGGCCGGCCCTCACGGAAGGGTTGTGCCCGCAGGTGAGCTCATGGTCGCAGTGGGCACGTCGACCAACATTTCGATCCTGCCCGACACCTACTACCGGGTCGGATCGCTGCGCGTGGATGGAAACGCGGAAGCCCTCGCGCAACACTACACCTTTGAGAACGTATGGGACGAGCACGCGTTGACGGCGGAGTTCGCCGAGAAACTCACGGCTTCCGGCGTGCCGGAAGTGTGGCTGAACCGGATCAACCCGGCCTGGACCGACCATTTCGATGAGCACGCGCAGGCGGATTTGGACGGCGACGGCGTGCCCACCGGGGACGAGTACGTGATGGGGACGGACGCGACCAATTCGCAGAGCCTGTTCCGCCTCGACCTCGGCTCGAGTAACGGCTTTCCGGCGGTCTCCTTCCAGACCGTGGCGGACGGCGGCTTCTACGGCCGGGGCGGCACCCGCCGCTACGGGTTGTATCAGGCGACCGATCTGTTGTCCGGCGACTGGAAGGGGGTGGAAGGATTCACCAACGTGCTGGGCACGGGCCAGTCCGTCATCTACACCAATGGGACGGGGGACGCGGCCCGCCGTTTCTTCCGCGGCCGGGTCTGGCTGGAACCGTGACCGGCGCGCGCCCGATTCGGGTTTGCGGGATGTCGTTCCTCGGGGTACAATGGGCGCCTCTGAATGATGAGGATGCCCTATGGACACACGGATATCGAGTGAGGGGGTTCCCGAACTGCCGCCGGTGAGCAACTGGCGCACGACCGATCAGGACGAGGTCAACCGGCGCAAGCTGCGGGCGGCGCGCGAGGCGATGCGTTTCCGGAACCTGACGCCGGCGCACCCGGTGTTCTCCAATTTCAGCGTGGAATCCGCGAGCGGCCAAACCTACGGGGTGGAGCTGCGCGGCCTCGCTCCCTTGGCCGCCTCCTGCACCTGCGTGGATTTCCGGGTCAACGGACTCGGCACCTGCAAACACGTGGAGGCTTTGTTGCGCTGGTTGCGCAATGACGCGGCCGCGCTGCGGCAGGCGGAGGCCGAGGGCTCGGGCCGCGTCGACCTCGTGCCCGATCTCGCCACCGGCCGGCTGATGGTCGAGCGCAACTTGAACCTGCTGCCCGCAGGCTTGCGCGTTTTCTTTGACATCACAGGTTTGGCGCTCCCCGAGTTCCCCAAAGAGGAGATCCTCGCGTCTTTCGAGAAGGCCGGCCGGCCGGCCTTGCGCGTGTCGCAGGACGTCGCCGCCTGGATCGAGCAGCAAGCGCGCAGCGAGGAACGCATCCGCTTGCGGCGCGCCTACGAGCAGAATGTGCGGTCCGGCCGCTATCCGGCATGCGAGACCAAACTGCCGCTCTTGCCGTATCAGCGGGAGGGCATGTTGCATCTGGCCTTCACCGAACGTGCGCTGCTGGCGGACGAGATGGGCCTCGGCAAGACCGCGCAGGCCATCGCGGCGGCGGCGCTGCTGCACCGGCTGGGCAAGGTCAGCCGTGTGCTGGTGGTGACGCCGGCTTCGCTCAAGAGCGAGTGGGAGGAGCAGATCCGGCTCTTTACCGATCTGCCTTGCCAGCTTGTCTTCGGCGAACGCTCCGATCGCAAGTCTGCCTACGAGCAGCCGCCTTTCTTCACCCTCGCCAACTACGAGCAGATCCTGCGCGACGTCGCGCTCGTGAACGGCGTGCTCAGGCCGGACTGCGTGATCCTCGACGAGGCGCAGCGCATCAAGAACTGGGACACGCAGACGGCGCAGGCGGTCAAAAAGCTGCAGAGCCGGTACGCGTTCGTGTTGACCGGCACGCCGATTGAGAACCGCATCGACGAGGTGTACTCGCTGATGTCGATCCTTGACCCGCAGGTGTTGGGGCCGCTCTTCCGCTTCAACCGCGAGTTCTACGTGCTGAACGCAAGCGGCCGGCCCGAAGGCTACAAGAACCTGCAGCATCTGCGCGAGCGCCTCAAGCCCTATCTCCTGCGGCGCCGCAAGGCGGATGTGGAGAAGGAGCTGCCGGACCGAACCGACAGCACGGTGTTCGTGGCCATGACCCCAGAACAGCGCTCGCGCTACGCCGTTCATGAGGAACGGGTGGCGCCGCTCGTGGCTCAGGCCCGTGCGCGGGCTCTCTCGAAGCCGGAGTCGGAACGGCTTCAGCGCGAGCTCTCGATGATGCGCATGGTGTGCGATACGCCCTTCATTCTGGACGAGGGGTGCCAAGACTGTCCGAAGCTGGCGGAAATACGGCATCTGCTGGAGAGCGCGCTGTCTGCGCCGGCGGTGAAGGTGCTGATCTTCTCCGAGTGGGAGCGGATGCTCCTGCTGGTCCAAACGCTGTGCCGACAGATGGGGACCGGGTTCGCGTGGCATACGGGGTCGGTGCCGCAGCAGCGGCGGCGGCAGGAGATCCTGCGCTTCAAGAACGATTCCGAATGCCGCGTCTTCCTTTCGACGGATACCGGCGGACTGGGCCTTAATCTGCAGCAGGCGAGCGTGGTCATCAACTGCGATCTGCCGTGGAGCCCGGCGCGGCTGGAGCAGCGCGTGGCGCGGGCCTGGCGCAAGAACCAGGTGCGCAACGTGACGGTCGTCAATCTGGTCGCCGAGGACAGCATTGAGGCGCGCATGATGGAGACTCTGGCCCGCAAAAGCGCGCTGTCGGGCGGCGTGCTGGACGGCGCGGCGGGTCTGGACACGCAGCCGATCGGTACGGGGCGGCAGGCGTTTCTCAAACAGCTGGAGTCGGTGGCGGGTGCGCCGCGGGATGCGGGCCCGGCCGCGCAGCGGCCTTCCCTCGAAGCGCTGCGGGCGGTCGATCCCGAACTGGGGTTCGCCGCAGTGGTCTCCGAGCGCTTGGGCGACGGGCTGCTGGCGTGTGAGCTGTGCCAGCCGGCAGAGGGCCGGCCCGTGCTGCTGGTCGTGGCCGAAGGCGATGCGTCGGCGACGGCGGGGTGCGCCGAGCAGGTCTGCGCGGACTGGTTCGCCGACGGGGACGGGGGGCAGCGCCAAGCCCCCGCGGTGGAGGTCGTGGGACGCGCCGCGTACGAGGCGCTCAAACGGCTGGTGGCGCGGGGCGTGTTGAGCCGGGAAGAAGACGGCGTGCGGACGCTATATCGCCGTGGGGAAGGCTTGGCGCAGCCCAAGCTTGCTCCGGATGGCGCGAAGGCGCGCGCCCTGCGGTTGCGGCGGCAGGCCGCCGACGCGTATCGTGAGGCGCGCAAGCAGGTCGCGGCGCTTTCGTTCGACGCGGCGCGTCAGCCGCTCGAACAGGCCGTCATGCTGCTGGCCCGCGCCTATGCGGTGCAGAAAAGGATGGCCGAGCCGCAGAACGTGCGGCAGGCGGTCTCGGCGGCGTTCGCCGGATTATGGGGCGACACGCTGCCGGTTTTGGGGAAAGAACTGCTGGAGAAGGACGGTTCGCCGGTGGCGGTGTCGCGCGCGCTGATGACGAAATTCGGCGGGTGAGAGAGTTGCCGGAAAAGGTTGCGCTCGTGCGGGCGGACCGGAACCATCCGCTCCGCCCGCGTACCCCCAGGGACGGAATGCCGACACGCGTCAGACGACATCCATGCCCTGACGCAGTTCCCGGATCTTCGCGGCGACCAGGGCGGGCACGTCGGCGCCCGCGGGGGCCTGCGCGATGACGCGCACGAGGGCGGAGCCGACGACGATCCCGTCCGCCAGCGGCGCGAGCGCCCGGGCATCCTCGCCCGTGCTGATTCCGAACCCGAGACACACGGGATGGGGACAGACCGCTTTGACGGCCGCCGCGTGCATGGCGACATCATCGTAGTCGAGCCCGCCCGTGCCGGTGACCCCCAGCCGCGTGATGAGGTAGAGGAAGCCGCCCGCGCCGTCGGCCAGCATGCGGATGCGGTCGGGTTTGGTGGTGGGAGCCGCGAGGCGGATCAGGTGGATGTCCTTGCCCTTGAGCGCTTTCGAGAACGGCCCCGCCTCTTCCGGCGGCAGGTCCACAACCAGAAAGCCGTCAACGCCCGCCTCCTGGGCTTCTTTCGCGGTGCGGTTCAGCCCGTATTTGAAGATCGGGTTGTAGTAGCTGAAGAGCACGATCGGCGTCTGCACCGTTTTGCGCAGTTCCGCCGCGAGGCGGATGCTCCGCGAGAGCGACATGCCGGCCTTCAGGGCGCGGTCCGATGCCGCTTGGATCACGGGGCCGTCGCAGGTGGGGTCCGAGAAGGGCACGCCCATTTCCAGCACGTCCACGCCCGAGGCGCAGGCCGCGCGCAGGATTTTCAGGCTGACGTCGAAATCGGGATCGCCCGCGGTGAGGTAGGCGACGAGCGCTTTGCGCTTGGCGGCGGCGAGGTTCTGGAAGGTTTGATCAATTCGGTTCATAACGAGTACCAGTGTTCGGGTTGGGGCGCGGCGTTCCGTGCCCTGACGGTCGGGTTACAGGTTGTTGGCTTTCATGTAGGCGGTGATGTGGTCGAGGTCCTTGTCGCCGCGTCCGGAGATGCAGACGAGAATCGCCTGATCCTTCGGCCGCTTGGCCGCCTCTTTGATGGCCGCCGCCAGGGCATGAGAGCTTTCCAGCGCCGGGATGATGCCCTCGTACTTGCAGAGCAGCTTGAAGGCCTCGACGGCCTCGCGGTCGGTGATGCCTTCGTAGCGGACGCGACCGAGGTCGTGCAGCAGGGCGTGCTCGGGGCCGACGCCGGGGTAGTCCAGGCCGGCCGAGATCGACCACGCCTCCTGGATCTGCCCTTCGTCGTTCTGCAGCAGGTAGGTCATGGCGCCGTGGAGGGTGCCGGGAGAGCCGCCGGTGATCGAGGCCGCGTGATGCGGCGTGTCGAGCCCTTCGCCGGCGGCTTCCGCGCCGAGCATGGCGCACGGGTCGTCGAGGAAGGGGTAGAAAAGCCCCATCGCGTTGCTGCCGCCGCCGACGCACGCGACCAGCAGGTCGGGCAGGCGACCGACCTGCTTCAGCATCTGCCGCCGGGCCTCGTCGCCGATGACGCGCTGAAAGTCGCGCACCATGGCGGGATAGGGGTGCGGCCCGGAGACCGTGCCGATGACGTAGTAGGTGTTCTCGACTTCGGCGACCCAGTAGCGCAGGGCCTCGTTCATGGCGTCCTTGAGCGTGCTGGTGCCCGAGGTGACGGGGACGACCTCCGCGCCGAGGAGTTTCATGCGCAGCACGTTGGGCGCCTGTCGCCGCACGTCCTCCGCGCCCATGAAGACTTTGCACGACATGCCGAAGCGGGCCGCGATCGTGGCGGTGGCCACCCCGTGCTGGCCCGCGCCGGTCTCGGCGATCACGCTGCGCTTGCCCATGCGCCGGGCGAGAAGGCCTTGGCCCACGACGTTGTTGATCTTGTGCGCGCCGGTGTGGGCGCAGTCCTCGCGCTTGAGGTAGATGCGCGCTCCGCCGATGTGGTTCGAGAGACGCTCGGCGAAATCGAGGGGCGTGGGCCGGCCCGCGTAGTTGGCCAGCATGGCGTGGAACTCGCCCTGGAAGGCCGGGTCCTTCTTCGCCTCGCTCCATGCGGCTTCGAGATCCATCAGCGCGGACATCAGCGTTTCGCCGACGAAGCGTCCGCCGTAGAAGCCGAAGTGTCCGCGTTTGTCCGGATAGTGACCTTTGTAGTGGCCTTTGAGGGTATTGTTATTCATAGGGTTGTGCGTGTTTTTGGGGGTCGTTATTCGTCTGTACGGGGGTGTTCGGCGGTGCCGGAGCAGCGCTTGTCTAGCACCGCCTTGAAGCGGTCGTGGGCTTCGCGCAACAGGGCTTCGGTGGTGTCCCAGTCGATGCAGGGGTCGGTGACGGACAGGCCGGGGCGAAGCGTTTTGGGGTCCTTCGGCATGGGCTGGCTGCCCCACTCGAGGTGGCTTTCCAGCATGAAGCCGCGGATGGACCGGTTGCCGTTCTCGATTTGCGTCAGAAGATCTTTGAGGACCAGGCCTTGGCGTTCCGGCTTCTTTGCGGAATTCGCATGGCTGCAATCGACGATGATGTGCTGCGGCAGGTTCGCGGCTTTCAGCGCCTCCTCGCAGAGGGCGATGCTCGCGGCGTCGTAGTTGGGCCGCTTGCCGCCGCGCAGCACGATGTGCGGGTAGGGGTTGCCGGTCGTGCTGAAGACGGCGGGGAGCCCGTCCTCCGTCACGCCCAAGAAATGGTGGGGCCCCATTGCCGCGCGGATGCCGTTGATGGCCGCGGAGAGCGAGCCGTCGGTGGCGTTCTTGAACCCGACGGGCGTGGAGATGCCGCTCGCGATCTCGCGGTGGGTCTGCGCTTCCGCCGTGCGCGCGCCGATCACCGACCAGGAGATCAGGTCGCCGATGTACTGCGGCATGAGCGTGTCGAGCACCTCGGTGGCCGCGGGCAGGCCGATCTCGGCGACGCGCACGAGAAAATGGCGCGCCATGCGGATGCCTTCCTCGATGTGGAAGGTGTCGTTCATATAGGGGTCGTTGATGAACCCCTTCCAGCCGAGCACCGAGCGCGGTTTCTCAAAGTAGACGCGCATGACCACGCAAATGGTGTCCGCGATTTCGTCGCTCAACTTCTTCAGGCGCAACGCGTATTCTTCGGCCGCCGCGAGGTTGTGGATCGAACAGGGGCCGACGATGGCGAGCAGCCTGTGGTCCTCCTCGTCCAGGATGCGCTCCAGGGCTTCGCGCCCCTTGATCACCGTGGCCATGGTGGCGGACGTGTGCGGCACGTCGTCCTGCAATTCGCGCGGCGTCGCCAGCAGAATGACCGATTCGATGTTGACGTTTTCTAATCTTGGGTGGCTCATGGATTCCTTTCCAAATGACAAGCCGGTTTGACGGCGGCCCTTCGGGACCGGCCGACAGTCAGCCTTTCCAAAAAGTGGTGTGCGGCGATGATCCAATCTTATGCGCGGCCTCGAGCAGGTCAAGTATGGCGCGATGGTCCTTGATGCCGGGCGCGGTCTCAACCCCTGAACTGACGTCCCACGCCGCGGCTTTGGAGATCCGCGCGGCCTCCGCGAGGTTCCCGGGGGTCAGGCCTCCCGCCAGGGCGAACGGCCGCGTTTCCGCCAGCGGCGCGGCATCGGCCCAATCCCAAGCGGCACCGTTGCCGCCGGGGAGTGCGCCCGCGCCGCATTCTACCAGAATTCCGGCCGTTTCGGGTACCCCGCGCGCGGCCGCCAGCAGTTTTCCCCCGGTGACCTTGAGCACCTTGATGACATGGAGCCCCGCCGCTTGGGCGGCTGCGATGTCGCGGAGCGTCTCGCTGCCGTGCAGCTGCACCGTGTCGAGGGCGGCCTCCCGGGCAATGGCGATCAGTTCCTCTGCAGGCGTGTCGACGAATACGCCGACGCGCGCCACGTGCGGGGGCAGGTCCGCGAACAGCATGCGGGCCTGCTGCGGCGTCACGCAGCGCGGGCTCATTTTGAAAAAGACCGCGCCAAGCGCTCCGACGCCCGCGTCCGCGCAGAAGCGGGCGGTTTCGCGCGCCGTGATGCCGCAGATCTTGAGGTTGTGTAAAATGGTGCGCATGTGCGGGCGTCGAGCCTACTGGTTCGCCTTGATGTTGACCCATTCGCGGAGCGTGGCGGCGGGGGCGGCCTCGCGCACCAGCGCTTCGCCGATCAGGAAGCGGCGGATGCCGCCGGCGAGCGTCTGCCGGATGTCGTCTGCCCGGTGGATGCCGCTCAGGGCGACAATCGATGTGCCCGGGCGCAGGCGGGTCGCGAGACGCGCCGCGTGCGTGACGTCGGTCTTGAACTGGGAGAGGTCGCGGTTGTTGATGCCGACCAGCGTCGCGCCGAGCGCGTTGGCGCGATCGACGTCCTGCTCGTCGAAGACCTCGGTCAGGACATCGAGGCCCAGCGTGCGCGCCAAGGCGTATAAGGCGCGCAGCTTTTCGTCGTCAAGGATGCGCACGATCAGCAGCATCGCGTCCGCGCCCATCGCGGCCGTCTCGTACACCTGATAGGCGGTCGTGATGAAGTCTTTGCGCAGGACGGGCAGGGCCGCCGCTTCGCGGGCGCGCCTCAGGTCCGCCGCGGAACCTTTGAAAAAGGCGGGGTCGGTCAGGACCGACAGGGCCGCCGCGCCGCCCTCCGCAAAGGCCCGCGCGGTCGCGGCGGGATCGAGGCCGGGCCGGATGTCCCCGAGCGAGGGCGAGGCGCGCTTGATCTCGGCGATGATGCGCACGCCGGGCTTGTCGAGGGCGGCGGCGAAGCCGCGGTAGTCGCTGCGCGCGGCGGCCTGCTTTTTGAGCAGGGCGAGGGGCACGAGCGCCTGCGAGCAGGCGACTTCCGCGCGTTTCGCCTCGAGGATTTTGTCGAGAAAAGTCATCGGTTGGTGCCTCCCGGCCACGGCATGCCGTGGCCGTGCGTTCACTGTCTCGAAAAGGCGACGAGCCGTTCCAGCTTGTCGTAGGCCGCGCCGCTGTCGATCGACCGGGCGGATTTGCTGATGCCCTCTTTCAGGTCGGCGACTTGATTCGCCGCGAGCAGCGAGGCCGCGGCGTTGATGAGCACGATGTCGCGCTTCGGCCCGTGGAGTTTTCCCGTCAGAATCGCGCGCGTGATTGCGGCGTTCTCAGCCGGCGAGCCGCCCTCCAGATCGGCGATTGAGCAGGTTTCTTCGAAATAGCTCAAGGGGTCGATGTCGTAGGTCTTGATCTTGCCGTCCTTGAGCTCCGAGCAGCGGGTGAGGGTGGTGAGCGTGATCTCGTCCATGCCGTCATGGCCGTGAACCACCAGGACGCGCCGGGAGCCGAGTTTCCTCAGCACCTCGGCGAAGGTTTCGGTCAGCTCGGGCGCGAAGACGCCGATGAGCTGGCAGGGCGCGCCGGCGGGGTTGGTGAGGGGGCCGAGCAGGTTGAACAGGGTGCGCACGCCGAGCTGCTTCCGCACCGGGCCGGCGAAGCGCATGGCCTTGTGGAAGGTGGGCGCAAAGAGGAACGTGATGCCGATCTCGTTGAGCGCCTGCTCCATGATTTCGGGCGCGGCCGCGAGGTTGAGCCCCAGCTGTTCGAGGCAGTCCGCGCTGCCGCTTATCCCCGAGCTGGCGCGCCCGCCGTGTTTGGCGACGATGGCGCCCGCGCCGGCCGCCACAAACGCGACGGTGGTGGAGATGTTGAACGTCAGGCCGCCGTCGCCGCCGGTCCCGACCGTGTCGAGCGTGTTGGCGCTGAGCGACTGGATGCGGGTGGCGGCAGCGCGCATGGCGCGCGCGCCGGCGGAGATCTCGGCGACGGTCTCGCCTTTGGACGAGAGCGTGGCGAGAAACGCGCCGATCTGGCCTTCGGTCAGTTCTCCCGCCAGAATGGCGGTGACGACCTCGAAGGTTTCGTTCTCCGTCAGATCTTTCCGGGCGATGAGTTTCTTCAAAACGTCGGGATAAAACATGGCCAAGTTCCTAGATTTTCGCGAGTTTAAGGAAGTTGCGCAGAATGCGTTTGCCGACAGGCGTCATAATGGATTCCGGGTGAAACTGGATGCCCGACGCGGGGAACGCTTTGTGGCGGATGCCCATGATTTCCCCGTCTTCCGAGGTGGCCGTCACCGCGAGGCAGTCGGGGAGCGACTCCCGGTCGATCACGAGCGAATGGTAGCGCATGGCTTTGAAGGGACGGTCGCCGAGGCCTTTGAAGATGCCCTCGCCGTCGCAGGTGATGTCGGAGGTCTTGCCGTGCATGAGGCGTTTGGCGTAGGTGATTTTCGCCCCGAAGGTGAGCCCCAGGGCCTGGTGGCCGAGGCAGACGCCGAGCAGAGGGACCGAACTGGCGAAGGCGCGGATGGCGTCGCACGAAACGCCCGCGTTCTCCGGGCGGCCCGGCCCGGGGGAGATGACGATCGCGGCGGGCTTCATGGACGCGATCTGCTCGACCGTGAGGGCGTCGTTGCGGTAGACCGCCACGTCGTCGGTCATTTCGCGCAGGTACTGCACCAGGTTGTAGGTGAAGGAATCGTAATTGTCGATCATGAGAATCATGGCGGTCTCCGTGTTTAGGCGCGTTTGATCTTGTTCTCTTTTTCTTGGACCGTCTTGAGCAGCTCGATGGAACGGGCCATGGCGCCGGCCTTGTTGACGGTCTCGCGGTATTCGTAGTCCGGGTCGGAGTCGGCGACGATGCCCGCGCCCGCGCGTATGGTGAGTCGCCCGTGCTCCGCGATCGCGGTGCGGATGCAGATGCAGAAGTCCATGTTGCCGTCGAACGAGAAATAGCCGACCGCCCCGCCGTATGGCCCCCGGGGCTCGTCCTCCAGTTCCGCGATGATCTCCATGGCGCGGATCTTGGGCGCGCCGCTGAGCGTGCCGGCGGGAAAGGACGATCTGAAGAGGTCGAACGCGTCGTACCGCGGCTCGATGTCCGAGGTGATGTTCGAGACGAGGTGCATGACGTGCGAATAGCGCTCGACGATCATGAGGTCGGTGACCTGGACGGTTCCGGGGAGCGAGACGCGGCCGAGCTCGTTGCGCCCGAGGTCGACCAGCATCAGGTGCTCCGCGCGCTCTTTTTCGTCCTGCAGCATGGAGTCGGCGTTCTTGCGGTCCTCCTGCTCGGTCTTGCCGCGCGGGCGCGTCCCCGCGATGGGGCGGAGGCAGGCGGTGCGGTTGTCGAGACGGATCATGGTTTCCGGCGAGGAGCCGATCAGCGTGCACCCCTGCGACTTAAGGAAAAAGAGGTAGGGCGAGGGGTTCACGTAGCGCTGGGCGCGGTAGAGGCTGACGAGGTCGTCCGGGGCGGGCCCCACGAAACTCTGCGAGACCACGCCTTGGATGATGTCCCCCTCGTAGATGTGCTTCTTGACCTGCTCCACCATGCCCTTGTAGTACTCGGGGCCGTGCGCGGGCTCGGGCATCTTGACGGTGCGCTTGTTCAGGTGCATGGCCACGTCGGCGGGCCTGCCGATGATTTCCAGCAGGTCCTGCACGTGCGCGACGGCGGCCTCGTACAGCTTGTCGGCGTCGTCGTCGCCCTTGAAGGCGAGGGCGAGCACGGTCAGCGTGTGGGCGGTGTTGTCGAAGATGAGCAGGGTGTCGGGGATGATGAACTCGGCCATGGGGCGCTCCGGCGGCAGCTTGTTCGGGACGCGCGGCTCGAAGAAGTGGATCATCTCGTAGGCGAAGTAGCCGACGAGGCCGCCGCAGAAGCGCGGCAGGCCGGGCAGCTCGGCGAGGGTGTAAGGCTT
>Ga0116170_10001458_pt1 | contig 23751 bp, 20 predicted proteins | sample AD_JPNHW1_MetaG_FD_89797 | JGI IMG/M metagenome (GOLD analysis project Ga0116170, IMG submission 89797) | Active sludge microbial communities of municipal wastewater-treating anaerobic digesters from Japan - AD_JPNHW1_MetaG | ecosystem: Engineered > Bioreactor > Anaerobic > Digestate | place... | reverse complement strand
TGCGCCGTAACGGCCCGGACCTTCTGAAGCGTTTTGAAACCGAATGGATTCCCCTTGAAAAACAGTATTTCGAGGCGTATCATAAAACGCGGCAGGATCAGCTGATCCTGTCCGGGGCCACAGCCCCGGAAGACGAACCGAACGGGGAGGAGAACCTGCCGTGAAGGTACTGGTGATCGACGGTCAGGGCGGCGGCGTAGGCAAGGCGCTGGTATCCGCCATCAAACATATCGCGCCCGCCGTGACCCTTACGGCGCTGGGCACCAACGCCGCCGCCACCGCCGCCATGCTGCGCGCGGGCGCGGATCAGGGCGCCACGGGCGAAAGCGCCATCCGCTACCAGTGCAAAACCGCGGATGTGATTACCGGCGTGATCGGCATTCTGCACAGCAACGCCCTGCTAGGCGAAATCTCCCCGGCCATCGCCGCCGCCGTAAGCGGCAGCGAGGCGCAAAAAATCCTGATACCGCTGGACCGCTGCGGCCTGCATGTGGTCGGCGTTACCAAGCGGCCCATGGAAGAGCTGATCGCCGAAGCGGCCCAGGCCGTGGCAAGCGCGGCCAGCCAGCCCTGAGCCGTTTACCCGAAACCCAAGAAAGGAAACAAACCCATGAGCGAATGTACCCACGATTGTTCCAGCTGCAGCCAGAACTGCGACTCCCGCAAACCGGAAAGCCTGCTGGAAAAACCCCATGAGCAAAGCCATATTCAAAAAGTCGTCGCCGTATGCAGCGGCAAGGGCGGCGTAGGTAAAAGCCTCGTCACCGCCCTGCTGGCCGTACTGGCGCAGCGTCAGGGCCTGAAAGTCGGCATTCTGGACGCGGACATCACCGGCCCTTCCATCCCCAAGGCCTTCGGCCTGACCGAGCGGGCAGGCGGCAACGATTACGGCATCTTCCCCGTGCGCTCCAAAACCGGTATCGACGTGATGAGCCTCAACCTGATGCTGGAACACGACACCGACCCCGTCGTTTGGCGCGGCCCGATCATCGCGGGGGCTGTGAAACAGTTCTGGACAGACGTGATCTGGGGCGATAAGGACGTGCTGTTTATCGATATGCCGCCGGGAACCGGCGACGTGATGCTGACCGTGTTCCAGAGCATCCCAGTGGACGCCGCTGTACTGGTGACCACCCCGCAGGAACTGGTGGGCATGATCGTTGAAAAAGCGATGAAGATGATCGACATGATGCACATTCCCGCGCTGGGCATTGTGGAGAACATGAGCTACGTGCAGTGCCCGGACTGCGATAAAAAGATCGAAATCTTCGGCGAAAGCCACGTGGATCAACTGGCGGCCGCCTATCATATTCCCCACGCGGCGCGCCTGCCCATGGACCCGAAATTAAGCTCCGGCTGTGATAAAGGGTTAATTGAGCTGTTTACCGGCGCCTGGCTGGACGAGCTGGCCGAGGCGATCGCGGACGCGAAGCCCCTGCCGCGCGAGTGATGCAGAAAATGACATGTGACGAACGGGCGCAAATCGCGCTGGATTATTTCAGCCGGGGTTTCAGCTGCGCGCAATCCGTTTTTACCGCGTTCCATCAGGAAATCGGCCTGAACGAAACCGAGGCGTTGAAGCTGAGCTGCTCCCTGGGCGGCGGCGTGGGCGGCCTCAGGGAAATCTGTGGCGCGTTCACCGGGATGAGCATGGCGCTGGGCGCATTGAAAGGATACTCCGACCCGGAGGATCGCGCGGCCAAGGAGCGCCAGTACGCCCTGATCCAGCAGAAGGCGGAGCATTTCCGCAATTCCTTCGGCACCGTGATCTGCCGCGACCTGCTGCTGCAAAACGGCATCACGCCTTCTCCGGTTCCCGCAGTGCGCACTGAAGCGTATTATAAAGAGCGCCCCTGCGCCCGGTATGTGGAAGCCTGCGCCCGGTACGCGCAGGAAGCGCTGGATTCGTAAAGCCGCGTAAGTCGGCTGACCCTCCCGAAGTGAAATCACAAACGCACAGGGCGGTACCGCATGGATTCGCGGTTCCGCCCTGTGTTTTAATGATTCATTTAATCTGTGATAACGGCTTCCGATGCGCGGAAAAAATCCCGATCAATTGGAGCGGATCGGAGCGAGCTTTCTCTGCCTGCCCCGCGAGCCGTTTCCTGCGTCGGCCGCGTCAGGGGACTTCTTCGTCGCGCCTTTCGGCAGCCGTTTCCAGCCCGGAACAGTCACCCAGGTTGCCCTCCATCCAGTGCTTCCGGCACAGGCTGGTATAGCTTTCGCTGCCGCCCAGCACAATCTGCTCCCCAGTTTTTGCCACTTTACCGTCGATGATGCGGGCGTTGCAGGTGGCCTTTTTACCGCACCAGCAGATGGTTTTCACTTCCTCAATGGTATCAGCCCACGCCATCAGCCAAAGGCTGCCTTCGAAAAAATTGCCCCGGAAATCGGCCCGCAGGCCATAGGCGATCACGGGGATGTTCAGGTCGTCCACTATGTGCACCAGAACTTCCACCTGAGCCTTGGTCATAAACTGCGCCTCGTCCACGATCACACAGTCGTATTCGGTCACGTCCAGCGTTTCCAGCTCTTCCACATAGTTGCATTCGCATTCCAGCCCGCAGCGGGAAGCCACAAGATTGGCTCCATCGCGGCGATCCAGCCGGGGTTTGAGCATCAATACCTTCTGGTTGCGCTCCAGATAATTATGCCGCACCATAATCGCGTTCGCCGTTTTGCTGGAGCCCATGGCCCCGTACCGGAAATACAGTTTTGCCACGCCGAAACCCTCCCGAAGGCTTAATGTGTTAGGTAACCGATGATTGAATCGCTTTGTGGCTGCCCATGCAGAGCGCTGGCGATTGGGGTGAGAAAAGACGAAGGAATAGCGGCGCTATTTCAAGGCTTTTCGAGCACGAAGCGGCAGTACTCTGCGTTGGCAGGCGCAAAGGGTATTGATTCAGCGGTTATTTGGTAGCATAACACAGCGGAAAGCGTCTGTAAAGCAGAGGAAAAACGGGCCATCCTGTTCGCAGGCGGCCCGCAACGAGGTATTAAATTCGTGCCTGCGGATCAAAGGGCGTTTTCCGTTCAGCTCTCCGGGGCGAGTGAGCGCGCGCGCCGTGTTCCCCGCGCAAACATGCAGCAGGCACGGGAAAAGCCTGCCCGCATCAATCCAACCGCCAAAAGCTTTTTGCCAAGATCAGCGGCCGATAAAGCGCGAAACGCTGACCAGATCGGTCAGCCGGTTGGCGACCACCGTCGCGTTCTCCGGCACAGCCAGCGAACGGATCAGCGCTTCCGCCGCCCTGCGGCTGGGTAAAAGCAGTTCCGCTTCAAAGCGCGCTTTCTTGCCCGTAAGCGTCGCGCGGGCGGTATACTCCGAGGCGCTGTGTTCCGTAACCGCGCCCGGCGGCAGTGGCGTACCGTCCGCCTGCGCGAAGTCCCGGGTCGCCTGCTCCGCCAGCCCATACAGGTAGGTGGTGACACGGGAGGCGTTGATAGCGAAACGATGGATGGTCCGCCCGGCCAGCGACCGGTTCTGGGTTTCCATATGCAGGCGCACAGTGGGCAAATCCCCTTCGTGCACCGACAGGTTGATGCGGTAATCGTTGGGCCGCGCAATTTCATACGCGGCGCGCACCTGCTGGTTGCGCACCATTCTGCCGTGAAATTCCGGCGCAGCGGCCAATATCCGCGCACTCACATCCCCCGGCAGTCTCGTGCCAAACAGCGACAGCGCCTCGCGCCCGCGATCAGTCACAATCAGCTGTTCGGTCAGCGACCCGCCGCCCGTTTCCATCTCCCCGGCCGACAGCAGCTTATGCAGGCACAGGCGCATGGATACGTAATCCATCAGCTCCTGCTCCGCCACAAACGTCCACAGCTGGGTCGGGGTTACGCTGTCCAGCGTATCGACGCACAGCAGAAGCCGGAGCATGTTCTCCGTTTCGGATACCTTTCGCGGCGGGGAGTTAATCGGCATAGCGCCTCCCAATACAGCAACGGGGCAAAGCATCGCTTTGCCCCGAACATGACCCGCAAGGGGCCTGATTTGTGTTCACATGGTTGCCCGCATCCGCGGGCGAAGCCCTTAAGCCATGAAAGGCTTAATGTCGCTGAGGAGATCGTCGCAGGAATCGCTGTAAATCTCCATCGTGATGGGCTTGCTCAGGTCGAGACTGAAGATACCCAGAATGGACTTCGCATCCACCACATGGCGGCCGGCGCGAAGATCGACATCGTACGGATAACGGTTGACGATGTTTACGAACGACTTAACATTCTCGGCCAAGCTTAGCTTGATGTTGACAGACTTCATAGAATAAAGCCTCCTTTCTGATCACGCTACGGCTTTATTATACATGAGCCAAACTTGAAATGCAAGAAAGGGAAACCGGAAATGCGCAAAAAATGGTGAATTACCTGCTTTTTCGCCATTTTTCACGAAAAAATCATAGGAAAAAGAGAGGTTTTCACAAAGGTTTTTACCATATATTTCCGTATTTAATGGACATGCTGGTAAAATATCTGTCGGATGCGACCACATTGTATTTCTTTCTTTCGGTTACAGGATAAAAAGCTGTCGGAGCCGATCAAAGTAACCTTTTCTATCCTCGTTTCCGATCATCCAACCGTTGCGTCCGCTATCCGACAGACACCCTCTCCCGGTTGCCGCCGGCATTATTTTAACAGATCATTTCCCTCAGGCACGGCAAGCTGTCAGCACCAGCACCTCCGCCGCGCCCGCCTCCCGCAGTACGCGCGCGCATTCCTCCACCGTCGCGCCCGTGGTGAGTACATCGTCCACCAGCAGCACCCTGCGGCCCGCCAGCTTGTCCCGACCGGAAGCGCTCACGGCGAACGCGCCGCGGATGTTTTGCCGCCGAGCCTCCCGCCCCTGCCCGACCTGCGAACGTTTGTGGTGCACACGCTCCAGCGCGTCCGTAAGAAGCGGCACACTCACCATCTCCGCAAACGCGCCGGCCAGCACCTGCGCCTGGTTATACCCACGCTGGCGCATCCGCCTTGGGTGCACCGGCACTGCCACGCAAAATTCTGCCGTTCTCAGCGGAGCGAATGCGGCGTACAGGGCCGCCATGCGTTCCGCCAGCGGCAGGGCCGCCGTATGATCGGCGTTGAATTTAAGCCTTTTCACCAGCGCCGACGCCGTACCCGCATACGTATATGCCGACGCCGCAAACGCGACGGTGTCGTTGAGCAGCGCGGGAGCACGCCGGAGCGGCAGCGCCACACGGGCGAGCATCCTCACACAGGAGGCGCACAGTACGCCTTCCCCGGCGACCAGAGGCACACCGCACGCGTGGCAAAGGTTCCGCTGCGGGTACAGCAGGCTTAACAGCCTTTCCCATGCCCTGTTCATGCCACCGTCGCCTCCAGCCGCGCCTTCAGCGTTGTGTAACGGCGCACCACGTGATTGTTTGCCACCATCTGGGCAATTACGTCCTCCCGCCCCACCAGCACCACCAGCCGACGTGCGCGGGTTAACGCCGTATACAGCAGGTTGCGCGCCATCAGCATCGGCGGGCCGCCCACCACGGGCATCACCACAGCCGGGAATTCACAGCCCTGACTTTTGTGCACCGTCAGGCAATAGGCCAGTTCCAGCGCGTCCAGCTGCTGTTTTTGGTAGGTAACGTACCGTTCGTCGTCAAAGCATACTGAAAGCAGGTGCTCTGCGGGGTCAATACTTTCCACATACCCCACGTCGCCGTTGAACACTCCCGCCCCTTCCTCGCTCCCCGTGGATGTTTTTCGCGTGTAGGCCAGCTGATAATCATTCTTGGTCTGGATCACCTTATCCCCCACGCGAAACTCCGTCTCCCCGTGCAGCAGCGTTTCCACCCCCGGTTTCTCGGGGTTCAGCGCCGCCTGCAGCAGGCGGTTCAGGTTCAGGCTGCCGCAATCGCCCTTCTTGGTGGGACTCAGCACCTGAATGGCTCGCACCGCTTCGCGTTGCCACTCCGCTTTTGGGAAGCCCAGGTACTTGGGCAGCCGCGTTTGCAGCAGCGTGCAAATGGTTCGCGCCGCCTCGCTTTGCGAGGTCTGGCGTTCGAAGAAGAAATCGGCGCCCCTGCGGTTCAGCGTCGGCATCTGCCCCTCGTTGATCTTATGCGCGTTCACAACGATCATACTGCTCTCGTCCTGGCGGAAAATGTCCGTGAGGCGTACGCTTGGCACCACACCGCTCTGCAGCAGATCGCGCAGCACATTGCCCGCGCCCACGCTTGGCAGCTGATCCGCGTCGCCCACCAGAATCAGGCGCGTGCCCGGCAGCACCGCGCGCAGCAGCCCGCGCATCAGCGCCACGTCCACCATGCTCATCTCGTCCACAATCAGGCAGTCCGTTTCCAGCGGATAGTTTTCGTCGCGGGCGAACACGTTCTCCTCGCCGCCGTATTCCAGCATCCGGTGGATGGTTTTCGCCTCCTCCCCCGTCGCCTCGGTCATTCGTTTGGCCGCGCGGCCCGTGGGAGCGCACAGCAGAATGTCGTTATCATCTTTCAGCAGTTTTAAAATGCAGCGGATAATGGTCGTCTTGCCGGTGCCCGGCCCGCCGGTGATAATCAGCACGCCCTCTTCCACCGCGCTTTGCACCGCCTGCCGCTGGCGGGCGCTCAGGCTTAGCTCCAGTTCTTTCTCCAGCGCCGCGATCCGTTCGGGCAAGCCCGTCACCTTTTTATAGGGCCGCGCTTCCATCAGGTAATGCAGGCGTTCCGCAATCTCGCTTTCCGCCTGAAAGTAAAAAGGCAGGCACAGGCAGTTTTCCTCCTGATCCGGCAGGCGGAACGCAACGATCATCTTCGTCAGCAGCGCCTGCGTGATCTGGTTTTCCACCAGTTCCTCTTCCACATGCAGCATCCGCACTGCTCCCTGCGCCAGCACGGATTTGGGCAGATAGGTGTGGCCCCCGCCTGCCGCCGCTTCGCTGAGCAGGTAATACAGCGCCGAGCGCACGCGGAACTCGCTGTGCGGATCTACGCCCATCGACAGAGCGATTCGATCCGCCGTGAGAAACCCCACGCCATCAATGTCCGTCACCAGTCGGTACGGGTTCTGTCGTATCAGCTCCACGGCGGTTTCGCCGTAATACTTCGCGATTTTGGTAGCCAGGTTGGGGCTCAATCCGTAATTCTGTAAAAACAGCATCACCCGGCGGACGCTCATCTGCTCGGCAAAGCTCTCCAGGATCATCGCGGCCTTCTTGGGGCCGATGCCGCTCACCTCGGTCAATCGTTCCGGGTGCTCGTCCAGCACGCTCATGGCATCCATGCCGAAATGGCGAACAATCAGCTTTGCCGTGGACGGGCCGATGCCGCGAATCAGACCGGAGCCCAAATATTTTTCTACTGCCGCCGTGGAATCCGGCGGGGTGATCTCACAGGTTTTCGCGGCAAACTGTCTGCCGTAAACCGGGTGTTCGCTCCATTCGCCCTGAAATGTCACGTTCTCCCCGGAAGAAAGCTCCGGCATGGCCCCCACCACCGTCTGCTGCCCGCGGCCTACGGCAACGCGGAGCACGGTATACCCGTTCTCCTCGTTGCGAAAAGTGGTATCCAGCACAGTCGCCGTCAGTTGTTCCATCCGCTCTCCCCCGTTCCCAAGGATTATAGCACGAACGTTCCCCCCGGCACAACGCCGCCGGCCGGCTCGCGGGGGCCGACTGGTTATCCTCCCTGCGCAATGGAAAATTCATAGTTGTAACAGGAGACGGAAACGATTATAATAGAAAAGAACCTTGTTCTGACGTCCCAAAAAGCAAACCGCTCCGCTTTTAGGCGTGATTTCCCGCGTACGCCGGAAAAAAAGGTAACTTTTTTTCCAACCGAATGGAATAAACCTTGTTTTACATACGTTAACTGTTTGAATGCTCCCCGATCGACCCATACAGGTGAGTTCCCGTAACGGAACCGCCTTCGCGACCCCTGGTATGACAGGAAACGAAACATCATCAAGGAGGCTTGCCCCATGCGACAAACGAAACTGCGGTTCCTCTCAGCGCTGCTCGCGCTGGTACTGGTGCTGAGCGTCAGCTTCTCCGCGATGGCAGCATATTCCACCATCCCCTTCGGGACGGAAAGCAGCGATGTCACCTCGCTGCAAAAAGCCTTAAAATCCAAGGGGTATTACAAAGGAGAAGTGGACGGCAAATTCGGCCAGTCCACCCGTTCCGCCGTATACCGCTACCAGAAGGCCGTTGGCATAACCGCAGACGGCAAGGCCGGCAACATGACGCTGACGGCGCTGTACGACGGCCTGTCCGCAGCCAACAACATCGACAGCAAAAAAGCGCACGGCCTGGTGATGAAGAATAGTAAGACGCTGTATTACGGCTGCCGCGGCGATAGCGTAAAAAGCCTGCAGAAGCTGCTGAAAAAGGCCGGGTTCTTCAAAGGTACCGCCGATGGGAAATACGGGGACCTTACCCTTTCAGCCGTTAAGCGGTTCCAGTGGTCGGTCGGTTTAAGCGGCGACGGGCTGGCCGGCACCAAAACGCTGGATGCTCTTAAAAAAGCAACGAAAGCAAAGTAATCAAGCGTTTAAACGCTTCGCAACCAAAGGCGCCCGTTTCCCCCTACGGAGAAACGGGCGCTTTTGATCTTTTGCGGCTAAACCGCAAGCTCCCCGCCCGCCTAAACAAATCTGGGCGATACGAATTGAATCAGAGGGCTTCGGCCCGCCGATACCACCGGAAGATTTCGGTCATTCCGTAGAGAAATATTCAATCTTTCAAAGTAGCGGGAGGAAGATTTGCTTCCTTCAGCCATGCGGCGTATCGCTCTTTGGGGTAAATTTTCCGGATCATCTGAATGATAAACACATACTGTTCCTCAGTGAAAAAATCCTTGTATTTTTGATAAAGCACCCGCAGGGCCGCCAGACTTTCCGCGTGCAGGGCGTACTCGTTCAGCTTGGTAAAATTGGCAGAAAACGGGGTGAGGCAGTCAAACGCCAACCCCATCACATCGTCGGCCATCCATTCCATGTCCTTGAGCAACAGCCGTCGGGTGCTGTAGTCGTCCAGCACGACGCACATACTGCCTCCCGTGGCGCGGCTGACGCCAGCGAACAGATCGTGGTCAATCGTTTCCTTCAGTTCCTGAAACGTCTGGCGATACGGGGCGTACTCCATCACCTCATGGGCGATTTCGGCGGCGATCGGCGAAGAAGAGAGGAGCATTGTGCCAAGCCACGGGTTCAGCACCCGTTCCACATCCTTAACGTCCACAGGAATGGCCACGTACGTTTCCCCCCCATCGCCAGCTTTGATTTTCTGGGTCGGCCGCTCCCCGAGCGGCAACCTGATACCCTATCATTCTACAATTCCGTTACTTTTCCCTTGTGTACCTTCACAAATTCATCACATTTCAACGGCATGTTTCTCAGAAACCCTGATATGAAGGGGTTTATCGAATTCATAAAAAAGTTATATTCATCCAATCTGCATATTTATTCATACTAATTGCCAGTTTTTATCGTTCTTTGTTACTTTTTCCCTTTCAAACTCGATTGATTGCGTTCCGGGATTTCCACACTACTACCGATGGTAGAGAAGGTTTTCAACATTCGTTTTCCTATTCATTTTCTTTCCACATCGTCCCGCTTGTCAAACGTAACGGATTCTGTTATGATAAAGCCCGACATGGAAAAGCCCCTGACAAATCCAAACGTAAGGTTTTCCACATTGGCGACGGTCTTCGGGTGTCTCCTGCAACGGTCGCCGGATCAATTTGGATTGCATAATATACACTTTGGAAGGGTTGACGCGTCTTGTTGAATGCGGAAGAAATCTGGAGCAATGCCTGTAAGATTTTAAAGGAGGATATGAATAACGTTTCCTACGAAACGTGGATTAAATCCGCCCTGAAACCTTACGCCGTCATTGACAACAGCTTTCTTCTGGAATGCGTAAACGCTTTGATGCGTGATTTTGGCGTGGACCGGTACCAGACGAAGATTCAGAACGCCGTAGCGACCGCGGCCGGGCGCGCCCTGACCGTCGAGATCTTAAACCACGACGAGCTGCTCTCCCGCAAAACCGAGCTGGAAGCCAAGCAGGCCGACGTGAACCCCTGCCTGCTCAACCCGAAATACACGTTTGACACCTTCGTGGTCGGCGCGGGCAACCGCTTCGCGCACGCCGTGTCCCTCGCTGTGGCGGAAGTGCCCGCCAAGGCGTATAACCCGCTTTTTATTTACGGCGGCGTGGGCCTGGGCAAAACGCATCTGATGCACGCCATCGGCCACTACGCGCACGAGCTGTATCCGGAAATGAAAATCCTGTACATCACCAGCGAGGATTTTACCAATCAGCTGATCATGGCCATGCAGAACAACACCAACCAGCAGTTCCGCGACCGTTTCCGCACCGTGGACCTGCTGATGGTGGACGATATCCAGTTTATCGCGGGCAAGCACAGCACGGAAGAGGAGTTTTTCCACACCTTCAACCACCTGCGCGAAGCGGGCAAGCAGATTGTGGTGACCTCCGATAAGCCCCCCAAGGAGATCAACAAGCTGGAAGAGCGCCTTTGCAGCCGCTTTGAGGGCGGTCTGCTGGCGGATATTCAGCGCCCGGATTTTGAAACCCGGTTAGCCATCCTGCGGAAAAAGGCGGAGTACGATCACCTGCTCATCGGCGACGACATCCTGTCCCTGATCGCCGAAAAGGTGGATACCAACGTGCGCGAGCTGGAAGGCTCGCTGACCCGCCTGACCGCCTACAGCTCCCTCACCCGCCGCCAGATCGACATGCAGCTGGCGCGCGAAGCCCTGCGCGAGCTGTTTAACCACAGCGAATCCCGCCGTGTCACCGCCGACGGCATCCAGGAAGCGGTCGCTACCTATTACGGCATTACCATAGACGACCTGAAGAGCCCGCGCCGCAACCACGAAGTGACCGTACCCCGGCAGATCGCCATGTACCTTACCCGCGAAATGCTTGGCCTGAGCCTGACAAAAATCGGCGACGCGTTCGGCGGCCGCCATTACACCACCGTGATGAGCTCCATCGACAAGGTGGAGGAGTCGATCAAGCAATCCCCCAGCCTCGCCAGCCTGCTGGATGACGTGCGCAGGTTGATTAAGGACGGAAAATAACACCCCTTCCCATGGACGAAGCGGAGGAAAACGCAAGCGTGAGCGCCGATCTGATTACATTAACGCCCGAAAATCTGCCCCGGGAGCATTTATGCTGCATCATCCGCAGCCGGAAGCCGCACCCGGGCGTGGAAGCAAAGCGGCAATGGCTTTCGGAGCGCCTCGCGGAAGGCCACGTTTTTCGAAAATTAAACGCTAAAGCCACCGTTTTTATCGAGTATGCCCCACTGGAAACCGCCTGGGTTCCTGTGGTTGGTGAGAATTATTTCTATATCTATTGCCTGTGGGTATCCGGCGAATGTAAGGGCAAGGGGTACGGGCGGGAACTGATGGAATCCTGTCTGGCGGACGCCCGGCAAAAAGGCAGGTCCGGCGTCTGCATGCTCGGCTCCGAAAAGCAGAAGGCGTGGCTGTCCGACCAGTCGTTTGCGAAAAAGTTCGGGTTTCAGGTGGCAGACACGACCGAAAACGGGTATGAGCTGCTCGCGCTTTCCTTCGACGGTACGACCCCGAAGTTCTCCCCCGCCGCGAAATCCATGAAAATCGACGATCCGACGCTTACGATTTACTATGACCTGCAATGCCCCTTCATTCCCCAGCGGATTGAGATGATCCAAACCTGGTGTGAAACGAACGGGGTGCCGCTGTCGCTGATCCGGGTGGATACGCTGCAAAAAGCAAAAGCGCTTCCCTGCGCGTTCAACAACTGGGCTGTCTTTTACCGCGGAGACTTTATCACGGTCAATCTGCTGGATCCCACCGCGATTGAAAAAATGATTCGTAAATAATCCCGTTTACGATGTGTCAGTCACAGACGGTGTTTGGAAGCATGAAAAACCCGCCGGCAGTCTCGGCGGGTTTTTTTCATGCTCTACACCCGATAATGTTCGTCGCTTGCCGTTTTCCGCTCGGGTTCCCATCTGTCCCCGGCCAACCGCTCAGCCGTAAATCGGGCCGTAGTGTTTGCAGGCCGCGTAATCCGCCGCCTGGGTATCCGTGGTGCCGAACGCCGCCCAGCTGTGCGGCCGGTAGACCTGTTCTTCCGGCACGTTATGCATGTTCACGGGGATGCGCAGCATTGCGCACAGGGTAATCAGCGCCGCGCCCACATGCCCGTACACCGTCACGCCGTGGTTGGCGCCCCAGTTGGCCATTACGCCGTACACATCCTTGAAAGCGCCCTGCCCGGTCAGCCGCGGGGCAAACCAGGTGGTGGGCCAGGTGCGGTCGGTGCGCTCGTCCAGCGTTTTGTGCACCGCGTCCGGCAGCACCACGGTCGTGCCTTCCGCCAGCTGCAACACCGGGCCCACGCCCTCCACGATGTTGACGCGCAGCATGGTTACGGGCATTTCCGCCCCGGTCTTGAAATGGCTGGAGAATCCGCCGCCGCGGAAGTATTCGTAGTTGGCGCGGCACCAGTCCGTCGCCTTCAGGCAGGCGGAAATGTCGCTCTGCTTCATTTCCCAGAAGGGTTTCATCACCGGTTGGCCCGCATCGTCGCGGCTTGCCCCCGTGCAGTCCAGCGCGGTCGCGCCGCTGTTGATCAGGTGGATAAACCCGTTGGCGGCGTTACCTGTGGGCTGCCAGCCGGTCACGCGCTTCACCGCGTCGGGGCTCCAGTAGGTGCGCACGTCGTGGAAACAGGGCGCGGTCTGCGATACCAGCGTGCCCAGCATCATTGCCGCGCCGTTTAGCGTGTCGTTCTCCGTGGCGAAGGGTGTGGGCGCTTTGGGGCCGTTCCAGTCGAAGGTGCTGGCCATCAGGCTTTCGGTAAAGTCCGCGTTGGGCAGCCAGTCCGTCCAGTTGCGCTGTCCCTGGAAGCCGCCCGCAATGGCGTTTTTCCCCAGTGCTTCCTCGTGCCAGCCCATTTCGGCCAGTTTGGGATTGCCATACAGGATATCGCGCACCACCAGCGTCATCTTGACGATAAATTCCCAGTCCTTGTCGGCAGGCACCGCCTTGGAGCGGGTGATAATCTCCGGCAGGTGTTTCCCGGCGTTGCAGTCGAACCCTTCCGGACAGTTCGCCTTCACCCACGCAAACGCCTTCGCGTATTCGTCGTGGTCGTAAATTTCCAGCGTGATACGCCGCAGGATCTCCGTCATATCCACCCACTCGGCGCGGATGCCGAAGTATTTCTGGAACACCATGGTATCGCAGTAGCTGCCCATAATGCCCATGGCTACGCCACCGAGGTTGACATACGCCTTGTTCTTCATCCAGCCCACCGCCGCCGCGCAGCGCGCGAACAGCGTGATCTTCTCCGCCACGTCCGCGGGGACCAACCCGTCGTCCGCCTCCTGCACGTCGCGCCCGTAGATGCTGAACGCGGGCAGGCCCTTTTGCGCGTACGCCGCCAGCACCGCCGCCAGATACACCGCGCCGGGCCGTTCGGTGCCGTTATATCCCCACACGGCCTTGATGGTCTGCGGGTTCATATCGAAGGTTTCCATGCCGTAGCACCAGCAGGGCGTTACGGTCAGCGTCGCCACCACATTTTGCGTGCCGAAGTACTCCTCGCAGCGCGCAGCTTCCGCCCCGCCCCCGATGGTGGAGGGCGCGATCACCGCCTGCAGCGGTGTTCCGTCCGGGTAGCGCAGGGTTTCGATCAGGTGTTTCGCGCTTTCCGCCATGCCCATCGTCTGTTTTTCCAGGCTCTCGCGCACGCCGCCCCAGCGGCCGTCAATCACGGGCCGAATGCCGATTTTCGGATAGACCATACGTTTCCCTCCCAAAAGGTTATTTGCAGTCGCACTTTTCATAACCGGGATGCCGCCCGGATACATGGTAGTAGCTTTCCCGGAGGTCCAACAGTTTATCGACGTTCTCCCGACTGATCTCCTTCGCGCCGCCCAGCAGCCGCGCGTTCAGGCTGATCTTGGCGAACAGTTCCAGCGTTTCCATACGGTAATAGGCGGTCATCACATCGCTGCCTACCGCCAGCGCGCCATGGTTTTGCAAAAGCATCACATCATGCTTTTCCAGAAGCGGCGTGATGGAACGGGGCACCTCGTCGGTAGAGGGCGTGCCGTACGGCGCAACGGGCACCGCTCCGGTGGTGATCACCGTTTCGATCATGCTGTAATCATCCAGCGGAATATTGGCCACGGCAAAGCCCGTGGCGGTCGGCGGATGGGCGTGCACCACGCCGTTCACATCCGGGCGCACCTCATAGCAGCGCATGTGCATTTTCATCTCGCTGGACGGGTGATAGTCTTCCGGTCCCTCCAGCACGTTCATATCCGCGTCCACGCGCAGCAGAATGTCGGGCTTGATAAAGCTCTTGCTTACGCCGGAAGGGGTAATCCAGTAGGTTCCGTCCGTTAACCGGGCGGAGACGTTTCCATCGTTGGCCGCTACCCAGCCCAGTTGCCACATCCGATGGCAAACCTCACAGATCTGTTCCTTTCTGTCCAGGTCACATTGCCGCATCCCAATCACCTCGATATTCTTTTTCGTTATTGGTATCATACACCTTGCGCAAGAAAAAAACTTGTGCGATAATCCGATTCAGTAGCATAATATTCACTTTTTTCATCAGGAGGCGGCAACGGTTCATGCACGCCCTTCGCTATCACGAAAGCATCCGGCGCGGCTCGCCGGAATTCCCGCTGGATTATCATTATATCGACGAGCATCACAGCCGTTACCAGATGCCCTATCACTGGCATGACGAGGTGGAAATCCTGCATGTTGTAAGCGGCACGCTGCGCCTGTCCATCGGAGAAGATAACTACCTGCTCGGCGCGGACGACGTGGCGTTCGTCGCCTCCGGGCAGCTGCACGGGGGTCAGCCGGATCACTGTGTGTACGAGTGCGTGGTGTTTGATATGCGCCTGCTGTTGAAAAGCGACGATACCTGTCGGCAGACCGTAAGCCGGATTCTGGACGGTCGCCTTACGCTGAGCGCCTGCCTGCCGGGCGGCAGTCCCGTAACGCTCCATTCCATCCTGCCGATGTTTACCGCCCTGCGCGGGCATTGTCCGGGCGAAACCCTGATTACGCTTGGATGTTTATACCAGTTTCTGGGGCAGGCGCTAGCCTCGGGTGCGTATACCGAGCACCCGGCCCCCGCCGCTGCGGAGAACCGCAGGCAGCGAAAGCTTAAAAAGGTGTTTGAGCTGATCGAGAGCGAATATGCGGAGCCGCTGACGCTAACGCGGCTGGCCGAAACCGCCGGGATGACGCCCCGCTATTTCTGCCGGTTCTTCCGGGAGGCGACGCATTTTACCCCGCTGGAATATCTGCGGTATTACCGGGTGGAAATGGCCTGCTATTCCTTCGCCGCCACGGAACACGGCGTCACCGACGTGGCGCTGGACGTTGGCTATGTGGACGTGAACTATTTTATCCGCTGTTTTAAAAAGTATAAAGAGGTCACGCCCGGCGCATACCGGCGCGCGCTGCTCGGGGAAACGGGCTGACCCGACTGTCGCGTCCAATGCGCCCTGTCAAGCTCCTCCGGCGGCGCGCGTTTACGCTTTTTCCGTATTGAGGCGGCGCACGCTTTTCGCCTCAAACAGCTGCGTGGACAGCGTAATTACCTGATGCACCGGCGCGGCGTCACCGCGCCCCAGAAGGGCCAGCATCTGGTTGGCCGCGCACTCGCCGATGGCGTTTTGCGGCTGCTTCACCAGCGTCAGCTCCGGGTAAAGCACCCCGAACTGGTCCAGCTTGTCAAAACCCAGCAGCGACAGGTCGTCCGGCACGTTCACCCCATCCTCGTTCAGGGCCAGAATCGCCCCGAGGGTCATTTCATAATTCGTTACGAACACGGCGGTCGGCTTATTGGGAAGTGCAAGCAGCGCCTTCATCTGCTGGTAGCCGCCCTCCATGGTATAATCGCTGTAGCGTATCAGCTCCGCCCGTGTGTGGATGCCCTTTTCCCGGCAGATGTTCAGGTATCCTTCACAGCGCAACTGAGAGGTGTAAATCCCTTCGTTCCCAAGGATCAGGCCGATGTTCGTATGTCCCAGCTCCGTCAGGTACCGGGCGCCCTTTTCCGCGGCATCCACATTATCCACCACAACGGCGCTTACCCTGCCCTGAAGGTTTTTCAGCATCCGGTCTACCAGCACAATGGGGATCTCAGCATCCAGCGCCGGCTTCAGGTGCGCGCCGGTCGGGTCCGTGGGCATGTTAATCAGCCCATCCACCTGCTTATGCGTTAAGAACGACACGGCTTCCAGCTCAATTCGCGGGTCGGTGCGGCAGTCGCACACGATGACCGCGTAATCGTGCTTGCGCAGAATATCCTCCATGGTGGTGATGATGGATGTGCTGAACTGGTTGCCCAGCTCCGGAATCACCACGCCGACGGTGCGGCTCTGCCGGGTTTTCAGGCTGCGGGCAAACGAGTTGGGCACAAAGTGGAGTTTCCGCACGGCGTCGTCAATCAGTTTTTTATTTCCGGGCCTCACCTGGCCGCCGTTCAAATACTTGGAAATCGTCGCAAGCCCCAGTCCGGTCATCTTTGCGATATCCTTAATTGTAGCAGCCATTTCACAGCCCCCGCTTCATAAACTATACGTTTCGATTATATTCCGGAAACCATACGGGGTCAATACTCGCCAACCCATTAAATTGATTCGGTTCTTATGGCTCGAAACGTTACGCTTCAACCGGACAAAAAACCCTCCACGGCAGGGGGAGGCGCAGAGAGCCGGAAAGTCAAGAATCTTTTCGGATACACAGCCATGAGAGAGAATACGTTCCTGATCCTTATTCCGCAGGGGTTTCTCCGCCGGACGCGGGCGCATCTTCCGTGTTCGTCCAAAAATCGTGCCACGGGGCGCTGGCCGGCAGCGAAGAAAAGTCCTCGCGCGCAATCACTTCCTGCACACGCCCGTCGCGCACGCGCACCAGCCGATCTGCCAGCGACAGCGAGTCCGCCAGATTCACCGCGAGAATCAACACCGATACGCCCTTTTTGAGCAACCGCTCGATCAGCGACCAGATCTGCATTCGCTGTTGCACATCCGCCCCCATGAACGGCTGTACGCATACCGCGACGCGGGGGTGTTGCAACAGCACCCGGGTGTAGATCAGCTCGTATTTTTCCGGCTTGGTCAGGGCCTCCACGGGGCAATCGAAAACGCCCTCCGCCAGCACCCCTTCCAGCTCCCGGCGAACGCCCGCCTGCGCCGCACGACGCCGCCAGATGGTTGGCAGCCGGTGATCCATCGTAAAACAGAGGTTATCCATGTAGCTCAGGTCCGGAAACAGCATCGTCTGCGCGGGCTGCTGCTGGATAATCGCCACCTCACGTTTCAGCGATGGCCTGAACGCCCTGCCGCCCACCCGCAGGGTTCCGGTCCCGGGCTTTTCCCGGCCGCTGAGCAGGTCGATCAGGTCGTTGAGAATATGGTTGTTCAGGTCCTGCAGTACCACGCATTCCCCGGGGGCGACCGCGATATCTAGCGAGCGGATGTGCCCGCGGCCCACGCCCTTCAGCTCCAGCGCGGGGATCGTTTCCGCTCCGGCAGGCCTTGGCCCGCCCTGCCTGCGCACCAGTTGGGTATACGCCTCCACGCCAAAGCACTGCAGCGTTTCCGGTGGGGTATCCGCCGTGTTCACCACCTTGGCGATCTGCCCGTTCACCATCACAGCGGCGCGGTTGCAAATCTGCCGCGCCTCCTCGTAATGGCGGCTCACATACAGAAACGAGAACCCCTCCGACGCGTAATGCCGTAAAATCCGCTGCAAACTTTCCAGCCGCGTATCGCTGATAACGCTCGCGGGTTCCATCAGCACGATCAGGCGGCAGCCCGCCACCACGGCCTTGACCAGCTCGGTGATAAAGCGCGGAAACGCGGAAAGATCGCGCGCGCAGGTATCCGCGGAAAGTTCCACGCCTGTTTCCCGTAAAAAGGGTTCCAGCTGGCGGTTGAGCACTTTGCGGCGGATGATTCTTTTCTTAAACCCCTGCCGCAGCACAAACACATTATCCGCCACGGTCAGGTCGTCGGCCAGCCCACTGCGGCTTTCGATCACGCCGATACGGTTGAAACGGTTGTCGGAGCCCTGCCACTGGTTAACCAGTTTGCCACGGTAGTACACATACCCGTAATGCAGCGGCAGATTCTGCCGCAGCAGGCGGATCAGCGCCGCCAGCCCGGTATCGTTGATGGGGATCAGCCCCATGATCTCACCGGCGTTAATATCCAGGCAGAAGTGGTTCAGCTCCGTCACACCCTGCTCCCGGTAGGTAATGCGGTCCATGCGGAGCACTTCCTCTTTCATGGAAGCACCTCGCTTTGCAGGATTTCCCGGTTGCTGGTAATCATCGGCAGGGTGATGCGCACATCCGTGCCCGCCATGGGGATCGAAAACACGTGCAGCCCGTACTCCTCGCCAAACAACAGGTGGATACGGTTGTTCACGTTCACCAGCGCCACGCCGCCCGCATGCTCCTCCTTATCCTCCTGAAAAGCGCGGCCGCTCTGGTCCAGCTTTTCGTTCAGCGCAGCCAGCGAGGCCTCGTCCATGCCCACGCCGTCGTCCGACACCAGAATGTTCAGCAGTTTCTCGGTCCGTTCCAGCTTCACGGTCAGCTTTCCCGCCCCGATCTTAAACTCCGTGCCGTGGATGATGCCGTTTTCCAAAATCGGCTGCAGCGTAAGCTTGGGGATACGGCAACGGTAAATTTCGTCCTTATCCTCGGGCGAGCACACGATATTCAGTTTTAATCGCGGGCCGAAGCGGTACTGCTGAATGCGGAAATAGGTATCGCAGTTTTGCAGTTCCTCCTCCACCGTCACCAGATTTTCCACCTTGCTGATGGTATAGCGGAAGAAAACCGCCAACGCCTCGGTCATATCCGCCACGCTGTTTAAGCCCGCCACCAGCGCCTCGCTGCGGATGCTCTCCAACGTGTTATACAAAAAATGCGGGTTGATCTGGTTTTGCAGCGCCCGGTACTGCGCCTGCCGCTTGCTCAGCTTCAGCAGCCGGTTTGCGTCCAGCTCGCCCTTCACATACTGGATCAGGCGCTCGCTCTCCGGGCTGAGGCCCGCGTCGCTGCTGTCCAGGCTGGAAAGGGAGTAGCCCTCCAGAAACAACCCCAGCATCCGTTCATGCCGCCGGTATGGGCGGATCACCCACAGATAAAACACGCAGGCCAGCCCAATTTCCAGCGCAATCACTATGCTGACCATCATCGGCCACGCGCCTTCCCGCGAAGCCAGGGCGCAGCCCGCCGCCAGCAATACCGCCAGCACCATCTGCGCCAGCGCGAAACCAAACACGACATGGCTGAGGTAACGCTTCTTCTGCTTCATATTGCGTACGCCCCCGTTCAGCCGTACAGTTTGCGGTACTCGCCCGGGGTCAGCCCGGTCTCCGCCTTGAAAGTGTGGGTGAAGTGCTTATTGTCGCTGTATCCCACGGCGTTGCAGATGTCTGTGACCGACCGGCTGGTATCCCTGAGCAGTGCGCGCGCCTCGTCCATACGCACGCGGGTAAGGTACTTGGCGAAGCCTTCGCCAGTTTCTTTTTTAAACAGGGTGCTGAAGTAATTCACGCTGAAACCGATCGCAGCCGCCACTTCCTCCAGCGTGATCGGTCGGGAGAAGTTTTTCTGGATATACAGCTTGGCGCTACGGATGGGCTGCGCGTCCCGGTCACGCAGACGCTGCTCCGCCCGGGCGATCTGGTCGCGCTGCAGTTTCCGCAGGCTCTGGAACAGCTCCGCGGCAGCCCCGCACTGGGCAAGTCCGCGGTGAAAAGCCGTCAGCGTCGCGTCGCTGTCGTCGGCGTTCAGCCGGGTAACAAACATCAGCCCCGCCATGCGCGTTAAAGCCAGCAGTTCCCATCCCCGGGCGCCTGGCACGGCCACGGCCTCCTCCAGAATTGCCGCGGCGGCATCCGCCGCTTCCGGGTTCATCACATCCATCGCGTGTGCGGCCGCCACGGTGTAGCGCGCCTGAAAATCCATCTCCAGCAAGCCGGACTTGCCCGCTTCCCCTTCCAACAGATGGCCCGTACCTTCCGTAAGCCTTTCCGCCAGCAGGTTTTGCACACGGGAGACCTGCTGGGCCAGGTCCCCGGGGGCAGCGCAAGGCCCGCCCAGCGCCAGCGAGAACTCCACCGGTCCGAACAGGCTTTTTTCCCCCACCAGCCGGTTTAGTCCCGCGCGCAGGTTCTGCCGCAGCTCCTCCTGCCGGTTCTGGCACAGGTTCAGCACGCCCGTCATCACCGTGTCCGAAAAGGCCAGCACCGCGTCCGCGCAAACAATGGACAGCAGCGGCTGAAACAGATTCTCTACCTTATCCCGCACCACATCCAATGAAGATTCACTGAATTTTTCCGGGTCATAATCCATTTTAAGCATCAGCAGCCGGTAACAGTCGCCCGTAACAACGAAATGGTACACCCGTTCCATCGCCTGCGCGTCGTCCGCTTCCAGGCGGTCGTTCAGCAAATCGTCCACCAGCTTCTGGCGCAGCTGCCGACTGTCGTCCCCCTGCCGCTCCCGCAGGGTCTGCATATCCGTTTCCTTGTGCTGGCGCATTCGGCACCGGTCGGCCATCTTCTCCAACGACTGGTTCAACGCCTCCCGGTTAATAGGCTTGAGCAGGTACTCGCCCACACCGAAACGGATTGCCGTCTGCGCATAATCAAACTGAGCATATCCGCTGATCACGATCACTTCCAGCTCCGGCACAAGGCGGTGGGCTTCCTCCACCACGTGCAAGCCGTCGCAGCCAGGCATGCGAATGTCTGTAATCAGAATATCCGGGGTCAGCGTGCGCACCATTTCCAGCGCGTCCGGTCCGTTACCCGCGGTGCCGACCACTTCCAGCCCCAGTCGCTGCCATTCCCCCAGTGCCAGAATCAACCGGCAGATTCGTTCCTCGTCATCCGCCACCACAACGCGCAACATATTGTTTCCTCCACGCCGCGCCCTCGACCGCCGCCTTCCGGCAGCCGAACCGCGAAGCCATGATCTTTTTAAGTAGCATCAGTATAGCACAAGTCCCTCTTTCCGTCATGTGAGATACGGAAAGGGGCTGCCGACGATACGGCAGCCCCTTGATTGATTTGATAACCCTGAGCTGTCTGCAATCCACAGCCCGGTATGGCACAACGTTCGCCGGAACGTTATCCGTTTACCGCAGTTTCCACGCCAGGTCTTTGAGGAACAGTTCGTCTTCCAGCTTCTCGGGTGTCGATTCCTTGCCGATATGCACAAACTCGATATCCATGATCGCGGCCCACTCCCGCATCTGTTCCGCCGTAACGTCGTAGGACAGCACGGTATGGTGCGCCCCGCCCGCTGTAATCCAGCATTCCAGCCCGGTCGTCAGGCTGGGTTCCGGCTTCCAGGTCACGCGCGCCACGGGCAGGTTGGGCATGCTCATCGGCGGTTTGATGCACTCGATGTCCTGGCAGATCAGGCGCATACGCCCGCCCATATCGATCAGGCTGACCACGATGGCTTTGCCGGCGCGCCCTTCAAACACAAGGCGGGCGGGGGGTTCCCGGTCGCCGATGCCCAACGGGTGCACCTCGATGCGCGGCTTGCCCGCGGCAATGGAGGGGCACACTTCCAGCATGTGCGCGCCAAGGCTGAACTCGTTCCCTTTGACAAGGTTATACGTGTAATCTTCCATAAAGGCAGTGCCGCCGGTCTGTCCTTCGCTCATCGCCTTTAAAATAGAGGTCATGGCGGCAACCTTCCAGTCGCCCTCGCCGCCGTAGCCGTAACCCTGCGCCATCAGGTGCTGGCTGGCCAGTCCGGGCAGCTGCTTCATGCCGTACAGGTCCTGAAAAGTGTTGGAGAAGGCCTTGCAGCCCTGCTCGTCCAGCATCTTCTTCATGGCGATTTCCTCGCGCGCCTGATAGCGCACAGAAGCGAGGTTGTCGGTCGAAATGGTGTACGCGGCGCGATAGGTTTCCATCAGTGCGTCGATCTCCGCGTCGGTCACGGCGTTCATGTACTCCACAAGCGTCCCCACCGGCCAGGTGTTCACCTGCCAGCCGAGTTTTAACTGCGTTTCCACCTTATCGCCCTCGGTCACGGCCACTTCGCGCATGTTATCGCCAAAGCGCATCACCCGCAGGGATTTGGAGAACGCCGCGCCCACGGCGGCGCGCATCCATTCGCCCAGTCGGCGCTGTACGGATTCGTCTTTCCAGTAGCCGGCAATCACCTTGCGGGGCAGGCGCAGGCGCGCGGCAATAAAGCCATGTTCCCGGTCGCCGTGCGCGGCCTGATTAAGGTTCATAAAGTCCATGTCGATCGCTTCGTTGGGGATTTCCTCGCCGTACTGGGTGGCCAGATGGCAATACGGTTTTTGCAGCGCAGCCAGGCCGTTGATCCACATTTTGCTGGGGGAGAAGGTATGGCACCAGGTGATTAAGCCCGCGCAACGCTCGTCGTGGTTGGCTTCGCGAACGATGTCGGTCACTTCGGCATTGGTCTTGGCCGTCACCTTGTACACGATGCGGCAGGGCAGTTTGCCGCCCGCGTTCATCTGCTGCGCCATTTCCGCCGCGCGCGCGGCTACGGTATCCAGTACTTCTGGTCCGTACAAAAATTGAGAGCCCACCACAAACCAGAACTCGTAATCCTTTAACATAGACCGTTTCCTCCCTGTTTTTCCTTGTCGGTCCCAGACGCCGCAGGTAGGGGAACACGGGGATTTCCCATGTTCCGTTCCGCGCGCAACGCATGCGTGCAGAGGGTTTGCAGCCCTGGAACCGTTGTTTTCCGTATGGCCCTTCGGATCAGGCCGCTATTTTGTACGTACTAATTATAACGTATTTTCCTTCGATGCGAAACCCCCTTTTTTCCATTTCTATCTCCTTTCTCTTTTCAGATGGGCCGCATGCCGCCGTTTCACCATGCCGGGAACAGGGTATGATTGATGAAGAAATTACCAGTTTGGGAGGGCGAACGCTATGATTCCAAATCAATGGTATGCCATTCTGCCTTCTGCCCGCGTCCGCAGAGGAAAAATTACATCGGTACGCCGCCTCGGGTTGGATTTGGCCCTGTTCCGCACGGCGGACGGCAAACCGGGCTGTGTGGTGGATCAGTGCACCCATCGCGGCGCGGCGTTAAGCGCCGGGCGGGTGGAAGGCGATTGTATCCGCTGCCCCTTTCATGGGCTGGAGTTCGCCGCCGACGGCAGTTGCCGTTTCATCCCGGCCAACGGTAAAGCCAACCAGCAAAATAACAGCCGGTTTAACGTCCGCGCCTATCCCGTGCGGGAAGAGAACGGCATCCTGTTTCTGTGGTACGGCGACGCGGAAAAGGCGACGGACACCCTGCCCTTTTTCCACGGCGAGCTGGATGGTTTTACCTACAGCGAGATCGAGGACCACTGGAACACCCACTATTCCCGCGCCATCGAAAACCAGCTGGACGTGGTGCACGTGCCGATCGTGCATTACAACACCATCGGGCGAGGCAACAAAACGCTAATCAACGGCCCGAAGGTGATTTTTGAGGACGACAACCTGATTACGAGCGCGAATAACGAGATCGATCACGGACAAACGCCTAAAAAACCGGAAGACTGCGTGATTAAACCTACTTACCTCAGATTCCGTTTCCCCAACCTGTGGATGAACCACATCAGCGACAAGGTGCGAGTAGTAATCTATTTCGCGCCGGTCGACGACGAAAACACCATCCTGTATATCCGTTTCTATCACAGGCTGACGGGCTTCCACCCGCTG
>Ga0116170_10001456_pt1 | contig 23756 bp, 15 predicted proteins | sample AD_JPNHW1_MetaG_FD_89797 | JGI IMG/M metagenome (GOLD analysis project Ga0116170, IMG submission 89797) | Active sludge microbial communities of municipal wastewater-treating anaerobic digesters from Japan - AD_JPNHW1_MetaG | ecosystem: Engineered > Bioreactor > Anaerobic > Digestate | place... | reverse complement strand
CACGGAACTGGACGGATGCCAACAACAGCTATTCATCTGTGTTTGGCTTCTATCCGGGAACCTCCGAAGTTATTCTCAATGGTTCTACTCCGACGACGGTCACCACCGCTCAGCCGATCTGGATGCTGGCGAAATTCACTATCTCGAAATCCTCTGTCCAGACTGTGCAATTCTCCAAACCGGTCGCGGTCTATGGCAATTGCAGCCTTGATAACTGCTGGTGGACAGACACCGTCGCTGGATTGACTCATGAATTCCGTGGCGATCTGACCTTCGGGCCTAATGGGAACTGGACAGCAGCCAACGACAACACTATCGCCTTCAAAGGCACGACGGATCAATACTTTACCATGCTAAACGGAGGTGTGATCCGTAACCTCACCGTGGATAAGACTGCGGGACACACAGTTGCCCTGGCAAGCACTATCCTCGGTCTGAATGGAGGTGTGGTCAACGTCACGACCGGAACCCTCGATCTCAACGGTCATCTCTACCGCACGACTGGAAATATCACCATTGGAAATGGCGGGAAGATCTCTGTCGATGCGGACGCGACCCTGCAGCTCGCCAATGGAAAATTGCTCGATGTTCTGAGCGGTGGTACGCTGGAGTTCGTTGGAACTTCCGGTCATCCTGCAACGCTTGGCCCTCAATCCGGCTATTACAACTGCTACGTCGAAAGTGGCGGATCGATCTCTGCCTCCTATGCGGTGTTTGAATACATCGGAACCAACGGCGTGTACGTCAAATCCGGTGCGACCGTCGATCCTGCTAATGCCTTCAATTACTGCACCTTCAAAAACGGAGTCTCCGGTGGAAGATTGCTGATGATAAACACGAATCAGGATCTGACCATAACCGGCGCGGTCTTCCCCACCAACACCTGGAGTGGATCATGGAACGTCGCGAAAACAGCGAATCAGGGAACTCTGACCTTTATTGGCTATTCAGGAGGCTTCGCCGGCGAAGCTTATGAGAATGATGCCTATGGTCGTGTGAACTGGACAGCTCTGCCACCAGTTCCGACACCTACGATCACGCATCTGACTTCCCCGGATAGGATCAGCTTAAGCTGGACATATCCCATAACGGTCACACAATTCAAGATCTATCATTGCCTTACGCCAAACGGAACCTTCACTCTTTGCGGTACTTCAGCCACCACGACCTGGGCTGAAAGCACCCCGGGGCTTCGTTATTTCTACAAGGTGACCGCCGAACAATAGACCATCCGCCAATAGTAGAAGCGAAGGATCGGAGCCCGTCTCCGATCCTTCATTTTCTATCGCGTCAACCCGATCATCATCAAATTCCTCTCCCAGATCTCTCCATCATTCCTTAAAGGTATGTGATATGACACTGCCGCACAGACGCCGCGACCACGCCGCATTGCGGCGTGGTCGCGGCGTGGTCTCGGCAATATTGCCATACAAACCTTTAAGGGATGAGAGAGTAGGGTTAAGAGGACGTATAGTGATATCCTTATGTGTCCTATGTCTTTCTGTGCTTAGATCAGTGACGCTTTCGGAAGATCTGTCAATACTCCTTGAGGTAGGGAGAAAGTCTCCTGATATCGGCTGGCAGATCTGAACTGGCAACCACTCTGAAGAACTTCGTGGAATCAGCCGTGCTGCAAGTGTAGCTCAAGGTTGTGGCTGGGATGATCGTCAGCAGGGACCAGGAAGCGGATGAGCCAGGCATGTCGGAAGTATAGATTTTGTAAGAACTGGCATTGGCAACCCCTGTCCAGCTGATAACCGGAGATCCCGCTGAGGTTGATATCGAGACCGACGGAGCGGATAGGACAACAGGATTGGCAACATAGTACACTGTGACTTTCCAGGTGCTGTTTCTTACGAACCCGAGACTATAAGCAGTATCTTTGAATATATGGAGCTCAAGGGTCACCAAGCCAGTTAGTCCGTTTGCAATGGTCACATCACTACGGGAGAAGTTAGTAATAGCGGAGGTATCTTCGTCCAAACTATATAGCTGAGGCTCTGTGACTCCATTGGTGCTGCAGACCATGAAGTGAAACAGGTTACTTTGATAGCATTGAGTGCCTGCGAGTACAGAGTATTGAACATCCATTTTCAATATTGACCTGTTTTCCGGTACAACAAATGATAATATCCCTGGATGATCGGAACGGCTTGCGGTAGTGGGATCTATAACATAGGGTGCCATTATTTCGCCCATACTGTAAGTAAGGGTTGGTCCGATTTCAAGAGGAGTCATGAATGAACATGGTCCACTCCAATCGCTAGCGCCATAGGCATTCGTGACTGAGCGCACATACCAGCTATAGCTTGAATATCCGACTAATCCATTCAAAATATAGGGATTTGAAGTAATATTACTGATCAAAGTACCTTCGGTAACAGGATCAAAACCGACACCGCCATAGATGATATCCCATCTGGTGGCAGGAGGATAACAGTTGTCGATCCAGCTGAGTTCCGCATTTTCCATACTTATGTTCGTGGTATTCAAGAGATAGGGCTGAGTCACGGTTAGAGCATCTCCATAATGCACCACCAGCCTCCAGGTGTTATTATTGACGAAGTTGTACGTACAATCTGAGGTGCCGGTCACCCCTCCGGAAATCATAAACACATGCAGTTCAAAACTGACTGTCCCGATTAGGTCATTGGCAAGGGTCAGCCCGGTTCTGCTATAAGGTTGGGTTCCAGACCCATAGTTTTGAACAGAATAAACCTGTGGTTCAGTGATATTGTTCGTGCTGCAAAGCAAAAAAGACCTTTGAAAGTTTATCCTGCCATAAACACCCCGCCCGGTCAAGGAATATTCGATGTCAACGCTGACAATGCGTTTCCCCTCAGGAACGGTTAGAGATAGTAACCCCGGTTCCAAAGCACGGTCATTGGTTGTAGGGTTATGAAGATAAGTAGAAGGAATGTCTCCCGCGGTATAGACCAGGAGAGCGCCATTCTCGGAAAGAGTGATAAACGAGATCGGTCCTGCCCATTCGCTGCAACCCAGAGAGTCTTTGTTGGAACGGACATACCAGCTATAGTAGTAACTATCAGTTAGCCCGGAGAGGGAATAGGGATTGGAGCTTACTCCACTGATCAGAGTTCCGCAGATATTTGGATCAAAACCGTTTGCACCATATTTGATATCCCATGATGTGGCGAGAGGATAGCAATTCTCTGTCCAGCAAAGATCAGCAGAATAGTAGCCGATATTAACCGTTGCCAGTTCTGAGGGTGTTTCCAGCAACAAACGATCTTCGCAAGAAATGATCAGGCGCCAAGATCCATTCTCAACATAGTTGTAATCTTCATTCGTGCCACTTCCACCTGTGATCCTGAAGGCATGCAGTTCAAAATCTACATTTCCGAATAAGCCATTGGCAAGAGTCAGTCCGGAACGGCTATAGGCACATGTTCCGGAGCTGTTTCCAGTTCCGTTATAAACTTGGGACTCTGTGACTCCATTAGTGCTGCAGAGCAGGAATGATCTCTGGTCAGACATAAATGATCCGTTTCCTGTGGTCATGTAGTACTGCAGTTCCACAGATACGATCTTTTTGTCAGAAGGTATCGTCACAGATAGTAGACCCGGAGTTTCGGCTCTATCGCTCAGGGAAGGATCTGCTACCAGAGTTGTGGGTATCTGCCCTTGATTATAAACCAGAGAATATCCATTGTCCGGCGGAGTCGTAAAGACGATTGGACCAGCCCAATCACTGAGCCCAACAGTTCCCCGGTCAGAACGGATATACACGTTGTAAGTAGTAAACGAAGATAATCCGGTCAAGATATAATGACAATCCGGCAAACCGGAGATAAGCGTGCCGGTCACAGAGGGATCAAAGCTACCTGCATTGTAGATAACATCCCAAGAGTATGCAGGTGGATCGCAGTTTTCCGTCCAGTCAAGCACTGCCGAGTTATTGAGTATCTGACTGACAAGTAGATCCGTGGGGGGATTTAGCTGGGCATAATGAACGGTCAGACAAAAAGTGTTATTCTCAATGAAGTTGTAATCTGTGTTTGACCCTGAGCCTCCGCTGGTACGGAAAGCGTGGATCTGAAACTCTACCAAGCCGGTGAGTCCATTTGCCAGGGTCAGTCCATTTCTGCTGTAATTGCATCTGCCTTCGGGTATGGGCGCCTCTCCTGCATATACCAGATCCTCGGTTGTATTATTGGTCAGGCAGCACAAGAACGATCTTTGGTCCGCAATGGAACTCCCGCTTCTGGCGATCATTGAGTAACTTATATCAACAGAATTGATCTTCTTTCCATCAGGGATTTCTAGCAACACCGAGCCATATTCCATAGCCCGGCTGGAAGTAGAGGGATCTGTCTCCAACGTTGTGGGGATATCGCCAATATTGTATAAGTAGTACTCTCCGTTTGCCATAAGGGTTGTGAACGATAGTGGACTTGACCACAATCCGATAACCCCATCCGCAAAGACTGAACGAAGGTAATAGGTGTAGGTGGTGGAAGGCTGAAGACCGGTCAAGGAATAGTCGTTTATAGAAATACCAGTTATCAGAGTTCCTTGGCTGGCTGGATCGAAGCCTGCCTCACCCCAGATCAGATCCCAGCTCTGAGGTTGAGGATAACTGTGATCTACCCAGCCAAGTGATACAGAATTCATGCCAATGTTATAACTGAACAAGTCGATCATTGTGGTGCCTGGAGGAGTTTCTTCTGAATATACTGTCAGTGACCAGGAGCCATCGTTCACAAAGCTATGCTCAGTGCCAGATCCTGTGCCACCACTCGAGCGGAAGGCATGTAACTCGAAAGTGATCTCACCTATAAGGTTATTAGCAATGTTTAGCCCGGTTCTGGTGTATTCATAAGCACCGGAATCTGTACCGGAACCGCTATAAATCTGACTTTCACTGATATTGCTTGTGGTACACAGCAGGAACGATCGTTGTTCACTAGTCGTGCAAGGGCTCACGGCTGTCATGGTATAATGCAGATCTACGGAGGTTACTCTCTCACCATGGGGTACACAAATTGTTAACTGCCCCGGTTCCAAAGCCCTGCTGGTTGTGGTTGGCAAGTTATACAAGGTTGTGGAGATGTTGCCGCTATCGTGGGTGACTGTAGTGGCGGTAGTTCCCCATAAACCTGAGCCAAAACACAATATAATATAGATGACAAGCACAAAGACCTGACGACCTCCTTTATACCCAAAAAAGGGATTGAGGGAGTTGGGAAATAGCTTCGCTAACATATTGGTTTCCTCTCAAATAGGTAAGATTTGGCGACTTGTGAAGGAAAACAGACTATCGTCATTTCACAGCATTCAGCAACAGGGAATCCGTGTCAAGTATATTTACTATTATTTTGTTTACTTATAAACTCTGCGTGGTTGGGATTATTTAGCCGTAGTAGTGTGAAACAGGGATTATGATTATCCTGAGAGAATGCTGCGCAAATGGATAAATGATTTGGTCTTGCAGGCTTGATTTGCCTATATTGTTATTGTGATCCGGCGGGTATCGAGATGCCCGCTGAGAAAAAAGGAGACAGCAAGATGAAGAAGATCAAGAAAATAGTGATCCTTACCCTGATCAGTACTGCTTTGAGTATTATTGGTTCAATAGTTGCGAAAATGCTCCTGAGGGATAAACCTGAGGAGGAAACTCCCGAAACAGAGCCGGTGGAAGAGGAAGCCTGATAAAATAAACAACCGGAGAGCCATTGTCCCTCCGGTATATTACTATTCTATCTTCGGATTGAATCCGCTAGGGTGAGAGGAGCTACATTCTGATCTTCTGGATGACTTTTGTGAGCCGGGTGATGAGTCCGGTCAGTTTTGTCAACTGAGCGGGAGTCAGGCTCTGGTCTTTCTGTTTGTCGCTCAGGTCAGCCATTTTCTTGTTGATCTCTGCCATGTCCTGCTTACTGAGTTTGCCGTCCGCGGCATTCTTTTCATAAGCGACGACGACTTTCTCATAACCGGCGATCCATTCATCCATGGAGTTTTTGCCGACCGTTCCCTGGGCTGTAGGTTCTTCGATTGGCTCATCAGTCGGAGCGTCATTCAGAGCTCTGAGACTGTCAGACATGACCGCGATGGTATCCGGCTTGGCAGCGTCCTGTTTTTTGCCGCAACCAACCAGGATCAGAGCGGAAAGCAGGGCAATGATTAGTATAAGTTTGTAGTTCATGTTGATCTCCTTAAAGGGTATTCGTTCAAATCAGTTCAGGTTTATTCTAAACTATATTCAGCAATGGCTTTGCTGAGGTCATAGAAATAGTATTCATCTGCCATCTGGACCAGTTGGTCCGGAGCGGTCAGCGAGATCTTATAATCCTTCATATTATCCAGCGCGCCGAGGAGGTCTTGTTCCCAATCCCAGGCGATCTCGTCAATTTCATCCTCGGAATAATAGTAATAGTAGTAATAGTCGTCGATCTCGATCCCGGCATTCTCGATATCAGCGAGAAGTTTATCGCTGAGATAGGCAGAATAGTCATTGGGCACGAACCCGGAAGCCACCAGGCTATCGCAAAAAGCCTTGTCACTCTGGTATGCCATGACCTTCCAGAAATTATCCAGAGTGGCTTTGAGTTCATCTGTGAGAACAGGCTGGGCGGTGTCATCGTCGGCTTCCTGAGCGGAAAGTCCGGTGGCGAAAGGCAACGCCAGGGCAAAGATAAGAATGGCTATCAGAAATACAGGTTTCATTAATATCTCCAGCTAATTATTTTGCTGGATGCAGGATATTCAGGGGTTTGCGGACTTGTCAACAGAAAAAACCGGAGCTAAGTCAAAATAGTTCTTGACATAATTAGGCATTCGGCTAATTAGGTATTTAGTTAATCACCGTTGCCTATCCAAGCAAGGCAGCAAAGGAGAAATGGATGTCGGATTCCTTTTTTAAGGCTATTGCCGATGCGAACCGAAGAAAGATCCTGTTTCTGCTGAAGAAACACGGAGTCATGACCGCGGGTGAGATCGCGGAGCACTTTGAGATCTCGAAGCCCGCATTGAGCGAGCATCTTAAGATACTCAGGAACGCCGATCTGATCTTCGCGGACAAGAGACAGAATTTTATCAATTACAGCCTCAATACCACCGTGTTTGAGGATGTCATCAGTTGGATAACAGGACTTATAAGCAAAAGTGAGGTATAAAATGCAAAGGTTACTCAAGTACAAATGGTCATTGATCGTGATCGTGATTCAGTTCATCGTCACCATGTTCTTTGTGGCGCAGATCCCAGCGGGAACGAAGATCCCTTCACATTGGAACATACAGAATGAGATAGACGGATGGATGAGCCTGAATGGAGCTCTGGCGTTTGGTTTGGGACTGGGCATCGGGATGTTCTTGCTCATGTTTCTCATGCCCTGGTATTCTCCCTGGTACAAGAAGTACGAGGAGCGGTTCGAGCGGGTCTTACCGGGACTGACCTTCATTTTGGTGCTGTTCTTCGCCCTGCTGAACATCTATAGCCTCTATCTTGCCTGGGCAGGGATCAAGACAGCCGCTTTCCGGATCGTCTTTGTGATGATCGGAGGACTCTTCATCATGTTGGGGAATATTTTGCCCAAGATCCCAAAGAACTTCTTCATAGGCATCAAAACGCCATGGACACTTGCCAGTGATGATATCTGGCAAAAGACACACAGATTGGGCGGATTGCTCTTCGTGATCAGTGGACTTGTCATGATCGTCAAAGGCTTCATCGCCAGCGGACAGCGAGAGATACACAACCTCCTGGCTGTAATCGCCTTCGGGATGCTCCTCTATCCTCTGGTCTATTCCTTTATCCTCTTCCGCAAGCAAGACAAATAACTTCCCGCCATCAATCCCTTATCATCCCGGTATCATTTCCTGTCATGACAGGAAATGATACCGGGATGATGTTTTTATGATGGCAAAAAGAATCCGGGGGCAGAAGGAACCTGGATAGGATAGTAGACATCTTGCTTGCATAATGCCTGAGTTGATCGACGAATCCTGATCTGTATCTTAATGAAAACTGGCTCAGTTAGCGACAGGATGTCGATGCTACTTGAGAAGTAGCAACGGCTTCCAGCCGTTGATATTGCAACTGATATCACAAGACATCCTGCGACAGGATGTCGCAGCTACCGGGATTAGTCATTGCTATTCCCGGCAGCTGGTTTATTATTTACAGAGGGGAATATTGCGTAATCGCGACTTGAGGATTGAAGCATCAACAATTGGCAAAAAGACCTGAGCCTGCTTAGAACCCCGAAGGAGTATTGATGAAGAAGCTGGAAAAGTGCACACTGAAGGAAATGATCGATCGCACCTGCGAGACATTTCCTGAACGACCCGCGCTGGCAATGGTGGATGGCGAGCCTATAAATTACGGAGAATTGAGACAACTGATCGATGAGGTGATCGCGATCCTCGTCAATCACGGCATCGTTCCCGGAGACAAGGTCGTGATCCTCAGCCAAAACATGCCGAATTGGGGCATAGCTTATCTGGCGATCACTTCAATGGGCGCAGTAGTCGTCCCGATACTTTGTGACTTTCACAACAATGAGATCCTGCAGATAATCAAGCATAGCGGTGCCAAGCTGGTCTTTGTCTCGACCATGCATTATGACAAGATCGGCTACGCGGATATCGAGCCCTATCCGATGATGATCAATATCGACACCTTTACAGACATGACTCCCAGGCTGGGGAAAGAAACGCTCGGCGAGATCATCCGTGATGGTGGCTTGACCCTCGCCAAACTGCGCAATAAAGCTCTGAAGGCGGTAGGCCTGATCAAGAGCGAAGTTGGCGAAGACGATCTGGCGGCGATCATCTATACCTCAGGCACGACGGGAAGCTCCAAGGGCGTGATGCTGTCGCACCGCAACCTGGTCATGGACGCGATCCTGACTTTGGGTATCCAACACGTGGACGAAAAAGACAGGCTGATCTCGATCCTTCCCCTCTCGCACACCTATGAGTGCACACTCGGCTTTATCATTCCAATGATGCAGGGTTCTTCTGTCTACTATCTGGACAAACCTCCCACAGCACGGATCCTCATCCCCGCGATGCAAAAGATCAAGCCTACGATGATCCTGACCGTGCCGCTGATCATCGAGAAGATCTTCAAGATGCAGGTGCATCCCCAGCTTACCGGAAATATCGTTTTCAAAGAGCTGTATAAATTACCGGTGACCCGTAAGCTCCTGCACAAGGTCGCAGGAAAGAAACTGATGAAGACTTTTGGCGGGCAAATCCACTTCTTTGGGATCGGAGGCGCGCTGCTCTCCCACGACGTTGAACGCTTCCTCTATGAAGCCGGTTTCCCTTATGCCATCGGCTATGGATTGACGGAAACCTCACCCCTGATCGCCGGTTGCACGCCAGCAGTCGTGAAATTCCGTTCCACCGGGACGATCCTCGATACCTTGAAAGTTCGCATCGCCAATCCTGACCCCAAGACCGGGATCGGAGAGATCCAGATCAAAGGCCAGACCGTCATGAAGGGTTATTACAAGGACAAGGAACGGACTGAGGAAGCCTATACCGAGGACGGTTATTTCAAGACTGGTGATCTGGGCATCATCAAGCGACACAACTATCTCTATATCAAGGGCAGGATCAAAAACGTCATTATCGCTGCCAGCGGTGAGAACATCTATCCGGAAGAGATCGAAGCCAAACTCAATGAAGACGAGATGGTTTTGGAATCCCTGGTTTATGAATCGGGTGGAAACATCATTGCAAGGGTGTTCCTGAACTATGAGATGCTGGAAAAACATCACAATATCAATAAAGTCGGCAGCGCTCAAGCAGAGAGGATCGTGGAAAAGATCCTTATGGATCTGAAGAACCACGTCAATCAGAACGTGGCGTCATTTTCCCGCATACACAAGATCGTGGAGCAGAGAGAACCTTTCGAGAAGACTCCGACTCAGAAGATCAAACGCTTCCTGTATCAATAAGATAAGCGAGGCTATAGCTCAGATCAGACGCTCGATCTCGCCGCTGGCGGAATCGAAACGGATGAGCTCGACGCCGGCTTCTTCAAAGAGCTGTTCTGCCAGTTCGTCGGGATAAGCTTGGGCGCAATAGACTGTTTTGATCTCTGCATTGATGATCAGACGAGCGCAGATGCTGCAAGGCTGATGCGTACAATAGAGAACTCCCCCACGCGTGCTGCTACCGTTGATGGCAGCCTGGATCAAAGCGTTCTGCTCGGCATGGACGCCCCTGCAAAGCTCATGCTGCTGCCCTGATGGAACTCCTTTCCGCTCCCGCAGACAACCGATCTCGGCACAGTGACGCACTCCCTTGGGACTGCCGTTGTAACCGGTGGAAAGGATCTGGTTGTCCCGCACTAAAACAGCGCCGACCTGACGCCTCAGGCAGGTGCTCCGCTTTGCCGCGAGATATGCCATCTCCATGAAATACTGTTGCCAGGAAGGACGTTTATCCATTTGTTCCCCTAATCTCTGAACTGTGCTGTTCACCCTCGGAAGGTGATGATTTTTGTCAAGCGGGAATGCGTCCTTGGAACTCAGGGCTTGACACAAAACAGAGTCAGGAAAAAAATCGACGTCATCAAAAAGACCGGAGAAACTAGATGAAGCTGCAATATCTGTCACACTCGGCATTCATGCTCACAACGGTGGAGAATGTCCGCATACTTATAGACCCTTTCTTACTGAGAAATGAGCTGGCGCCTCTCAAACCGGGTGAGCTCAAGGTGGAATACATCATTCTTACTCACGCTCATGGTGATCACCTTGGGGATACGGTCGAGATCGCCAAACAGAACGACGCGACGGTCATCTGCGTCTCAGAGCTGGCGAATTATCTGAGCAAGAAAGGCATCAGGACGCACGCCATGCAGATCGGTGGAGCGTTTAGGTTCAGCTTTGGCAGGGTGAAGCTGGTGACAGCCCTGCATGGCAGCATGACCCCGGACGGAGTCTATGGCGGACTGGCAGCCGGGGTCGTTATCGCCATCGGTGATAAAACTATCTACCACTGCGGCGATACAGGGATCTTTGGCGATCTGCGACTTATCGGAGAGTTGGATTCTATCGACTATATGCTGGTGCCGATCGGCGGGAACTACACTATGGACATCGCTGATGCCATTGTGGCAGTGGAGATGGTCAAGCCCAGGATTGCCATCCCTATGCACTACAATACCTTTCCGGTAATTGTCGCTGACCCTGAAGTCTTTGCCGAAGGGATCAGGAAAGCCGGACGTGAGTGCGTTATCATGAAGCCCGGAGAGACGATCGAGATCTGAACAGGCAAGAGGTTATGTCGTCCCGAGAGGACTCAAACAGAGTTTCGGGACTTATGAATGCTATCTAAAATGAAGTCCCTATGGGACTGATATCGAAACAAGATGATATTAAACAAATAGGAGCGACTCTGATGAGTCGCTCCTATGTCTATTATAAGTTATCTTCTCTTTTTACACTTCGTCGTTCTGGATCACTTCCGTAAACTTCTTGTGTTCCTTGAATCTGGTCATGTGGAACCTGCCAAAGAAACTATCCACCATCGAGTAGATCACGGGGATGATGAACAGAGTCAGGAAAGTGGCAAAGATCAAACCGAAGGTAAAGCTCACCGCGAGAGGTCTCCATGCCTGTGAAGAGGGATCGCTGGAAAAGACCAGCGGCAGCATTCCGGCGACCGTTGTGGCGGTGGTGAGAATGATCGGACGCAACCTGGCAGAGCCGCTGTCAATGATGGCATGCCAGCGGTCGGCACCATTCTCTCTCTCGGTATTGATAAAATCGATCAGCAGGATGGCGTTGTTCACGACCACACCCGCCAGAGCGACAACTGAGATGAGAGTATTCAGTCCAAAGGACAATCCGGTGACCAGGAGTCCAATGATCACGCCTATGAAAGCAAAGGGGATCGTCATCATCACGATGAGCGGCTGGACGTAGCTGCGGAACTGCGAGGCGAGGATGGTAAATATCGCCAGCAGCGCAATGATAAAGGCAAATCCCAGAGAGGAATAGGACTTGCGTTGTTCTTCACGCACTCCGCCAAATTCCATGCTGTAGCCGGGAAATCTCTGTTCGAAATTCGAGAGAGTTCCCTTCGTTCCGCGAAGCTTGTCGCCGGTGAGGATCGCAGTCACTTCCGCAGGCGTACGCTTGGATTTCCTTCCACCTTTATCATAGTCTGTAACTGAGGCGTTCACTGTGATGACCCGATCGCCATCACGATGCTGTATCCTGGAAATGCTGTTGCTGATCTCGAAATCGCCAAGGTCGCGTATCGCAATGAGATCACCTGTGCGGGAACGGATCTTGAGGTTCTTGAGGATCTCCAGATCCTGAGTATAGATATCCGCCAGTTTGACCAGAACGGGGAATTCTTCTTCACCGTTACCCCGGTATTGGGTGACTTCGCTGCCGGTGCTCGCCATGCGGATCGTGGAAGCGATCTGGGCGACGGTCAATCCCATCATGGAGAGTTTCTCCTGATTTGGGATGATCTTCACTTCCAGCTTTCCTTTGTCGTTGCTGTCATCAACATCGGTCACGCCGGGGATCTCTTTGAGCTTGGATTTGACCACATCGCTGATATAGGCGAGTCTATCCAGGTTTTCGCCCTTGATGCGGATCTCGACGTCACCACCCACGGGCGGACCAGACCTGTTCTGGGTAAACTTGTAAGTATAGAGTCCGGGAAGGGTATCGAGATAGTCACGGATCTCTTTCTTGATCTGCTCGTGCGTATATTTCATCTCTTTGAGCGGAACAAGATCAATGCTGATCTGGGCATTGGAAGTCTTGACCTCACGCATCGATTCTCCGCCGATGGAGCCAACGTTGCTGACAACAAATTCGATATCTGACTTCTGTTTCATGTTCATGATGAATTTCTCGGTCAAGCCTACGATCCTGTCAGTCTCGTCCAGAGTACTTCCTGTGGGAGTATGCAGCTCCAGAACGATCGTCTGAGAAAGGGATGAGGGGAAGAACTCAAACTTGATCGCACCGCTTGCCAGGATACCCAGCGAAATCAGGAACAGGATGATCACCGACCAGATGGTTATGGCTCTGTGATGCAGAGCTTTGGTCACGATCTTGCGATAGACTTTGATGATAGGCTTGATCAATCGCGTAGTCCGGTCATCGCCGGAAGGTATCTTGTGCCCGAACTGGTAAACGTTGGTCGGCAGGATGATCATACTCTGGAACCACGAACCCAGCAGAGCGATGGAGACCACGATCGGGAAGACAGAGAGGAACTGCCCCATGATCCCCGTCATCAGTAGCAGGGGAGTAAATGCTGCGACAGTCGTCAAGGTCGAAGAGAATACAGGAGAGATGACCTGATCCACTCCCATAATGATAGAACTTTGGTGATCTTGCCCTAGTTCCCGGTATCGATGGATATTCTCCAGGACAACGATGGAATTATCGACGACCATGCCCACCACGATGATCAGACCAAAGATCGTCAGGTTATTCAGAGTGATCCCGAACAGGGGTACGACGATGAAAGTGATCAGGATTGACAATGGTATGCCAAAGGAGGCAAACAGGGCATTACGCCAACCCAGGAAGATCAACAGCGCAAGGAAGACCAGAATGATGCCCTGCAATGCGCTGGAACCGAGGGCATTGATCCCGTTCCGGACGTCCACAGAACCATCATTGCGTACGCTGATCTTGACGCCGGGGACTTTCTTCTCATAGGCAGAAATATAGTTCCGGACATCCTGCATAACCTTGATGATATTGCCGTCACCTTTTTTGTAGACCAGAATGCTCGTTCCCGAAGCTCCATTGAGCTTCGCCAGGGTCTCTGCTCTGGAGAGGGTATCTTTGACCGTGGCAACGTCCGAGATGCGGATCGCACGGCCTGTATCATCGGATTGAACGATCATTGAGCCAAGTTCATCCAGAGATTGGAACTGCCCGAGGGTACGCACGAGGAATTCCGTCTTACCAAATCTGGTCGTACCACCGGGTATATTGAGATTACGCCCCTGCAATAGCCCGGAAATATCCGAAAGGCTGATCCCATAGGCATCGATCTTGGCTTGATCCACGTCCACCCAGATCTGACGGTCACGCGCTCCAACAAGATCGACTTTGGAGATATCATCCAGTTCCAGGATGCCATCCTTGACCTCATCAGCGATCTCGCGCAGCGCCAGAGGACTGAAATCACCACTCACGACGATCTGGGCGATGGGATTGACTTCACGCATGTTCAGGCGTAGAATCGTCGGGTCGATCGCGTCTGAAGGCAGATCGGATATCTTGTTCACTTCCCGGACGACGTTGTCATACGCCTCTTCCGGATCGGTTTTAGGAGTGAAACGCAGCATGATGATAGCTTTGCCTTCCTCAGAATTACTGGTGATATAATCCAGTCCGTCGAGGTCGGAAACCTCTTTTTCGATCTTACTGGTGATAAGCTGTTCGATCTCAGCCGAGGAAGCTCCCGGATAGGGAACTACTACGACCACGGAACCAAAATCCACTGCGGGGTATTCTTCCCGGGGCATGGTGGCCATGGAGATCAAACCTCCCAGCAGGATCGCCAGAGTCAGCATATTTATCAATACTGAATAGCGAATTGATGTTTCGGCAACTTTCATTACAGAGCCCCTTACTTTCTGATCTCGACGAGGCTGCCCTCTTCCAGATTTTCAGCGCCGCTGGTCACGATCTTGTCCCCTACCTCGAGACCGGAGGTGATCACTACGTATTCGCCGATGACCTGACCCAGCACCACTTCACGCTTCTCGGCTTTGTTCTGCTGATCGATCACGTAGGCGTAGTTCTTGCCGTATTCTTTACTGATATTGGTGATGTCCGTATAGAGGAGATCAGAGTAGTGCTCGGAGAGGATCTTGGCACTGACGACCATACCGGGCAACAGGGATTTGGGATTGCTGAGCTCGATCTCGACAGGATAGGCAGAGCTTCCAGTCAGAGGACGGATGCCAAAGCCTCTGACCCTGCCGGAGAGCTTTTCGCTCAATCCTGGATAGGTGACCTCGACCGCCTGACCCTTCTTAATCCTGGAGATCTGGCTCTCGCCCACACCCGTCTTGATGATCAGGGTGCTGGCATCGGTTATAGAAGCGACTGGCGCGCCTGCCGCGATGAACTGACCCTGTGTAATGTTCAGGTTTGAGATCATCCCTGAGGCGGGGGCTGTGAAATAGGAACCATTGACACCGCTACGTGAGGATTCTAAGCCCGCGCGTGCTCCGTCCAGACCAGCTTTTGCACCTTTGTAAGCAGACAGCGCTGTGTTATATTCCGCCGTGGAGATGAGTCCCCGCTTGAGGGATTCTTCGGCGTAATTCAGGTTCTTCTGGGCGTTGTCAAAGGCTGCCTGAGCCGAACCCAGAGCCGCTTCCGACTGGTCGTAACGATATTGATAGACGTCGTTATCGACTCTGCCGATACGCTCGCCTTGTTTGACATAGTCTCCCAGCTTCTTGTAAACCTGCATGATCCTTCCGGAAGTCTCACTGGACATAGTGATATCGGTTATCCCTGTCAATTTGCCGGATACGCTGATGTAGTCGTCCAGTCCTCTCAGGGAAAGCTCTTCGACTGTGACAGGCTGTTTCTCGTCTTTGCCTTTGAACTGCTCCTTTTTGCCTTTGGCGCAGGCAGAGAAGAGAAGCAGAGCGGATAGAACGGGGATGATTATTCTTGTAGATCTCATTTATTTTCTCCGGATATAAGCATTTCATTTAAGGTTTGGATATCTTCAAGGTTAAGAGCTTGCATAAGCGCCGCTCTGGCTTTCAGATAGCTGTAGATGCTGTTCGTATATGAAGTTCTGGCTGCGGAAAGCATCAGCTCCGCATCCAGCAGTTCGGTACTGGAGATCATGTTCATGACATAGCGTTGCTGCAATTGCTCATAACTCTGCTGGGTGTAATCCAGAGCCAGCTTCGCCGCGCGAACCTGCTTTGCCGAATTCACCAGGTTCAGAACCGAAGCCTCTGTTCCCAGCTTGATGCCCTGAGACGCCGTTTCCGCACTGAGCACCGTCTTCTGGTATTCTGCCCTGCTCTTGCGCATGGCGGCATAGTTCCCTAATTGCGGCAGGATAGGCAGGGAAGCGGTCAGCATGATCTGATTTGAGGGAGTGAAATCCCAGCGATCGATCCCATTTTCTTCATATTGTCTGCTGCCGGTGAGCATCAGAGTCGGAAGGAAGCTGCCCTTGCTGATCTGATATGCCCGCTTGGAGAGCTCGACGCCTCTCTGAGTCAGGTGGAGCGGGATACTGCCGGATTCTGCACGTGCCAAAGCTCTCGTTGTAAACTCCTGCGTCTTAAACTTATCAAAGCCATCCAGGAGCAGCATGCCGGGATCATCATCGATCCCTTCAAGAGCTTCGGGAAGAGGCATATATTCAATACCCAGATAGTTACGCAGATTAAGCTGTGCGAGTTGCATCGCCGCTTGTGCCTGAAGCAGGCTTACTTCTTTTGAAGCTTGACGGCTCTGAAACTTGAGATAATCAGCCTTGGAGATCAGGCTGCTGTCAAACTTCAGCTGGGCGATCTCAAGATTCTTCCGGGCTGACTGATAGTCGATCTCGGTCATTTCCAGCAGAGACTTGGTCTGGAGAAGCGCCAGATAGCGATTGTCAACTTCCGCCAGAAGGGTCAGTTTCTGGTTCTGGAGGCTCAGTTCCGCCATCTCAAAGGAGATCTTGGCGATCTGATAACCCTGCCAGATCTTGCCACCAAGAAATATGGGCTGGGAAAGGCTCAATCCGAAGGTGCGGAAATCATGATTTAGGGTGATCGAACCCGCACCGGTCGTCACTGTCTGCGCCGGATCCATATAGAGATAGGCAGCGCTCAGACTCAACGAAGGCAGAAAACTGCTCAGAGCCTGAGTCTTTGCCCATTTTGCCGATTCCACCGCCTGAAGCTGTGCCTGATAATCGCTGTTGTTCTGCAGGGCAATGGATCTGGAATCGGTCAGACTCAGAGTCTGTTCCGCCGTTTCCGCTCCCAGGATCAGGCATCCCAGAAGGGTAATAATCAGGATTATTCTTTTCAAACTACTCTCCTTCTCTGATAAAGAAATCATCGTGTCCACCGCTGAGAATATCATCTATCAGCTCTTGCAGGGTCTTGAGTTCAGCGCTGTGATGCCGTTTCCCCAGCTCGAAAATATGATTCATAATGAAGGGAAGCTCCTTGTCCTCGACGCGAGTCTGGCAGATCCCCGCCTTCTCACGATTGCTGATCGACTTGACCATATCAATGCGCTGGTTCAAGGCTCTCAACATCTCGGACTTGGTCACCGCCTTCAGGCTGAAAGAGACCACCATCCACCAATCCATCGGAGTAAGATCCGTGTTCATCAGCTCTTCCAGGATCATCTTGTGCAGCAGTTCTGTACCTTTGGGGTTCACGTGAAATACCGTCCTGGGCGGATTATTGCCTTCGGTCACCTGCTCGCCTCTGATATAGCCTTCGCTTTCCAGAGTCTGCAGCGCTTTGTATATGGACGGCAGCTTGATCCCGGCCCAGACGTGCAACTTCATCTCTTCCACGATCTGTCCGATCTGATAACCATACATTGGTCTTTTGGTCAAGAATCCAAGCACCACCAGTTGTGGCTTAGCCATATGACTACTCCTTTATCTACTATTGGTTTAGATACTATTCTACGATATAATAGTCAAAACTATAATATGCGCAAATTCATGCAAGGATTATTTTGCTTTTTGAGAGGATTTCTGGTTAAATACCCTGTATGGTTCTACTTGATGCAAGTCATCAGTCTGGCTAGTATCTTATCTGCGCCCCTGAGGTCCGACCCTTTATATCCCCAAGATCCACCTTACTCATCTCAAGTCTTTCGCTAATCATTCCCTAATCATTCCCTAATCCGATTAGGGAATGATTAGGGAATGATTAGGGGATCATTAGAGATGTGTCCGATATATCTTGGGGGGATCAGGGATAATTTTAGCCTGAAAGTGCCAATTGATCATCATGCGGATAACGGTGGATCGTCACCCATTTAAGTACGCACCCAAATGGTCGGAAAATCCATCAGTGATGGGCAAAGCGGGGAGCGAGGATGGCTTGAGAGGGAACGTAGCGAAGCCGTTGAAGCGATCTCTCCGGCACAAAATCGGCATCTTGCGGATATTTCCGCGGGTCGCCTGTAATTTTTTCTTGACGGCAATAGCGCGTCCGGCAATACTTGATAATCCTTGAGAAGAAGGATAGGGAGTCAATAATGAAAAAGATTTCGCTGTTCGCGCTGTTCATCAGCGTCTTCATCTGCCTTGGGGCTCAATGGAGTTCCGACGCTTCTCAGCCGACTTTGGTCGTCAATGGCCTCGGGGAACAGGTCATGCCAAAGATAGCCATTGATGCCGCGGGAAATTGCTATATGAGCTACTTCGACAATTCCACTGGCAATTACAGGGTCTGGCTCAGGCGCTTTAATCTGGCGGGTTACCCTACTTACAATCCACCCACAGGCATTCTCCTCAGCGATCACACTTCTGAGACTTGGCTGACGGATTATGATATGACTCTGGATCAGGGGGGAAATCCTATCGTCACCTTCCAGGATATACGGACTGGTTCAAACAACGTCTTTGTCTATAAATATTCAGCCTTTGTCGATGAGAATCTCTGGGGAAACAACGGTATCCAACTGAGCAACGATACGAGCACAGAGATCGCGAACTATACCCCGATCGTGATAAATACTGCCGATGATAATACTTACGTTGCCTGGATGCGGATGGGCGGAGACGTGGGCGAGATCAGACTTCAACGTATCGGAACCGGGGGCACAGTGCTCTGGGGAGAAGGCGGACAACCCTTCAATTCTACAGCGGGGGATTGTACCTGGCCGCAATTCGTCCTATCAGATAATAATACACTCCTGATGAAATACTACGTGGACAGCGGTCCCTATTGGGCGCCAACCAGGCATATGTACGTCACGAAACTCACTCCCGATGGAGTCTCGAGCTGGACTACTCCGATCACCACGGCGGGCGGGATAAGTGCCTGGAATCAGATCATTGGTTTTGAAAGCGATGGAAGCGGCGGCGCGGTTCTGGCATGGTATGACGACAGAAACAGCGATATGGTCAATGAGGCTTATGTCGCCAGGATCACTTCTTCAGGAGCTTTGACCACAGCTGAGAACGGCAGCTTGGTCACGGGGAATACAGGTAACCAGCAGTACTATCCGAAGCTGGCTGTGGATACGGCTCAGCAGCGGATCTATGTCTTTTATCGCATCACCGACGCGGATCAGATCAGCACCGGACTTGGCTGTCAGAAGCTGGACTATAGCGGCAATCAAGGCTGGGGCGCAGGCGGGATGAGTCCCGAAACTCTCAGTTCATATTCAGTTTCTCCGCTGTATGCTTATATGACCAATTCAGGAGCAGTTTGCGTTTATGAGCGGGGAACAGTGCCTTCCAGCGATGTCAATATGCAGCTCAGGGCACGCTGCTTTACTCAGGATGGCTCGAGCGGCTGGACGAATGAATATGTCGATATAGCTTCCAATAGTACTCCAAAGCTGCACTTTAACTTCGATCGGCATCCCGGAGGTTGGATTGCCGGCATCTGGGAAGAGGGCACATCCGGATATGATATCTATGCTCAGAAATTTAACGACGATGGAACGTTGGGAATCGTCTTTTATCCGCCTCAGAACCTGCAGGTGGAAATGTACGGTTCCTACGGTATTCATCTTACGTGGGATTCGCCTCAGGGGGATATGGAACCAGTCTCCTATGAAATATTCTGCAATGGGATTCAGGTTACTACGGTTGATGGCGAAACTACACAACACTATTTTGAGGATCTTACACCCGATACTTACAGCTTCTACATCCGCGCGATCTATTCGGGAGGTCATACTTCCGCAAATTCAAACACAGTGACTATTACGATCGTGGATAATGACGATCCAGTAAGCCCTGTGATACCCTTGAGCCTGCGCCTGAGTCCCAATCCCTGCCGCAGTGTCTGCACGCTGAATTGGGAAGCGGCAAAGACGGGACTGGCATCCATCCGGGTTTATAACCTCAAAGGTCAATTGGTGAAAGAGATTCAGGCAGACACGCATAATGGCGTCAATGAGAAACAGCTTCCTCTGAACGATCTAGCCAATGGCATCTACCTGATCAGGATACGGCTGGAAGGACAGTCACAGACAGCAAAACTGCTGATCCAGAATTGATGAGCAGAACTCTCTATCTAATAGACGGCACGGCGCTACTCTACAGGGCGCACTTTGCCTTTATACGTAATCCTCTGATCAACTCTAAAGGGATGAATACCAGCGCGATCTTTGGCGTGGTCAATTCCTTTATGCATTTCGTCGAAACGATGAATCCGGAACACGTCATCATCGCTTTTGACCGCAAAGGTCCTACCTTCAGGCATGAGAAGAGCGAGCAATATAAAGCGAATCGTCCTCCCATGCCGCCGGATATGATCGCACAGGTCGAGCCGGTCATGAAGTTCTTTGAGCTTGTCACTATTCCCGAAATGGGCATGGACGGCTGGGAAGCCGATGATGTTCTGGGGACTCTCGCGAACCATTTTAAGCGGGATTACGAGATCATCATCGTGACCGGAGACAAGGATTATTCACAGCTTGTGGACGATCGTATCAGGCTCTACGATCCAATGAAGGACAAGGAGATAGACCGCTCGGCAGTGCTGGAGAGATATGGCATCGGGCCTGAGCAGTTCATAGACTACCTTGCGCTCATGGGAGACAGTTCCGATAATATCCCCGGTGTCAAAGGCATAGGACCAAAAGGAGCGGAAAAGCTGCTCAGCGAGTTTGGCAGTCTGGATGGTATTTACGCGCACCTGGATGACATTCCGGAGAAAGTGAGGACCAAATTGGCAGAGGACAAGGATAATGCCTATCTCTCTCAGGATCTTGCCACTATCGCTCTCAACGCGCCTATAACTATGCCTGATCCGGAGTCGATCCGGTTTGAGCCGAAACTGCTGGGAAAGGCGAGGGAATTCCTCGCGAAGTATGAGCTGACCACCCTGAAACGCAGGCTGGATAGTCTCTATCCTGAAGAATTCATGCCTCAGGAAGAGGATGTCTGGCAGGACGATATCTTCAGTGAAACAGCCCCTCAGGGGAATGAATCAGCCGAGACTGACGGGCTTCCATCTGAGAAACTCTTTGAAGCGATAACCGTGACTCCCGTGAACATCTCCGAGCTTTGGCAGGAGATCAGCGGGTCTCCTCTGGTCAGCATCGATTGTGAGACCGATTCTGTTGATCCGCTCCTGGCGAATTTGGTTGGGATCTCCCTCTGTTGCACCGATTCTCATGCCTGGTACCTGCCTTTGGCGCATCAGATGTCAGATAATCTCCCTCTGGAAGAGACTCTTGCGGCATTGAGCAAAGCTCTGAGGGGAAAGACGCTGCTTGGGCACAACCTGAAGTATGATCTACTGGTCTTTTCGCGCCACGCTCTGGAATTGGACAATCCTCATTGGGACACGATGCTGGCTGCATACATCATCGATCCCGGCTTGAACCGTTATTCCCTGGATGCCTGCGCGCTGGCTGAACTGCATTATCAGATGCAACCTATTTCCGCTCTTATCGGCAAGGGTAAGAATGAGATCACGTTTGATCTCGTGGAAGTTGAGAAAGCTAGTTTCTATGCTGCGGAAGACGCCTGGGCGGTCTGGATGCTATATCCCATCTACAAGCGTAAACTGGTGATGTCCGGCTTGATCGGGCTATACGAAGGAATCGAGCTTCCTCTGCTGAACGTGCTTCGCAAGATGGAGCAGACAGGTGTGTTCATCGATCCTAAAACCTTGAGTGAAATAGGCTTCAAGCTGAATCGTGAGATCAAGCTGGTCACGGATGAGATCTATGATCTGGCTGGCTATCAATTCAACCTGAACAGCCCTGCGCAACTGGGTAAGCTGCTCTTTGAAGATCTGAAACTGCCCACCCGGAAGAAAACCAAGACAGGCTTCTCGACCGATAATTCTGTCCTCGAAGAGCTTGCCTATGAGCATAAGATCGCAGATAAGATCATTCAATACAGACAGTTATCAAAGCTGGATTCGACCTATGTCAGCGCTCTACCGAAGCTGATCAATCCGCACAGCGGGAGAGTTCATACTTCTTTCAATCAGACGGTCGCTTCGACGGGAAGGTTGTCTTCGACCAATCCCAATCTCCAGAACATCCCGATACGCACTGAGCTTGGACGTGAGATCCGTAAAGCCTTCGTTCCTCAGGAGCAAGGTTGGGTCATGGCGGGAGCGGACTATTCTCAGATCGAGCTGAGGCTTCTGGCTTTGATGTCCGGTGATGAGGTTTTACTGGAATCTTTCGCTCAGGACAAGGACATTCACCGTCAGATGGCTGCCAGGATAGCCGGGAAACCGCTTGAGGAGATCAGCAGTGAAGAGCGGCGTAGAGCAAAAGTGATCAATTTTGGTCTGCTCTATGGCATGGGGCAGCGCAAGCTTTCGCGTGAACTTGGTATCAGCCTTTCTGAAGCCAAAGCCATGATCGAGGAGTATTTTGCCCAGTTCCCTTCCATACGGGATTATATCAGCAAGTCCGTGACTCAGGCAAGGCGGATGCATTATTGTGAGACGATCTTTGGCAGAAGGCTCTATCTGCCCAATATCAGCAGCCCGAATCAGGGGCTGAAGAGCGAAGCTGAACGGGTTGCCGTGAATATGCCGATCCAGGGAAGCGCAGCTGATCTGATCAAACTCGCCATGATCGATATTCATGAGAAGATAAGGAAGATACCTGAGATCAGGATGATCCTCCAGGTGCATGACGAACTTCTCTTCGAAGTAAAGGAAAGCTATCTGGACAAAGCCAGGGAGATCATTACACGGAGTATGGAAAATGCTCTGCCGGAGTCATACCGGGATAAACTCAGACTGAGGGCGGATTGGGGGAGCGGTGCCTCATGGTATGAGGCGCATTAAGGTTCTTTCGGTTTATTCTCGTTCAGGTGATGCATCCAGTCCAGAAGATGTGACTTACGTGCAATTCGGACCAGCCAGAAAAGCATCGCGACGATCAGAACAAAGATGATGAAGCCAAGGATAACGATCAGCCAAGGGAAGCCTTTCTGGACCTCGACGCTCATGACTTCCGTCTTGTTCCAGAGCTTGCTCGTGTCATAGCTCCAGCTCAGGGCTCCGGTCTTTTTGTCCACGTGATGCGCGTTCGAGGAGATCACTTCCCAGGGCAGATGCAGGCGGTAGTTCCATTTCTGTCCGCTGTCGGTCTTGGGACGGAAGATCTGATCCCAGAGGTCATTTTCATCCGCTTGAGCCCCAAGTGAGATCCTGCGTTTGAAGGTGATCCTGCGTCCATGACCCTTGTTCAGGGTGATCTTACCCCAAAAGTCATTATCACTCACCTGGTCATTGATGTTGTTGAACGCTTCGATACTATCAAATCTGAACCGGATGGTGTAGATGAAATTCTTGTTGCTTTTCTTGACAGAGTAATCCTGCAAATGGATTCCCTTGAGGTCATCCTTGTGCATAATTTCTTCCGAATTCTCGTAAGGTGATGCGTGAACGACCACCAGTTTTGCCTTTCCGCTGCCGTCCGGATTGAGCCACAGCTCCTCATCGTAATTGACGCAGCCGGAAAGGATTACAAGAATCACTGCCAGGAATGTTAAGCGCTTCATCGAGTTTATCCTTATCCCATCACTTAGTTTTGTACATGCCAAAACGCTATCACTTTTTTGGCAAGAAAAATCTT
>Ga0116170_10001454_pt1 | contig 23807 bp, 14 predicted proteins | sample AD_JPNHW1_MetaG_FD_89797 | JGI IMG/M metagenome (GOLD analysis project Ga0116170, IMG submission 89797) | Active sludge microbial communities of municipal wastewater-treating anaerobic digesters from Japan - AD_JPNHW1_MetaG | ecosystem: Engineered > Bioreactor > Anaerobic > Digestate | place... | reverse complement strand
CAGCGGCCGGCTACCGGCCTTGAGGAGGCCGGTTTCCGCCAGCACCCACCCCCGCTGGTCCGTGACCCGGAACAGGACGTCGGCCTGGGGGCAGCTTGAGGCCGATTCCGCCAGCCCGACCACGGTCTGGAAGAACGCCGCCTCGGGGGGTACGTCGAAGGTGAGCACCGTCGTGGCGTGGACGCCGAAGCCGAAAAGGAAGCCGACACCACCCGACCGGAGCTCACCGCCCACCCATGCCTCGTTGACCTTGGCCGGCGAGAAGCTGAACTCCTGGGCCCGGATCGGCAGCGTGGTCAGCTCGATGTAGGGCTCCTGGATGAGGGGCTTGGTGAAGGTGAGGTGGACGCCGCCGCGGGCGGCCGCCGACATTCCCAACCCCGCCATCCCCACCAGCGCGAGCCCGCACACCGCCCACGATCTCCGTCCCAGGCGCTGCACCCGAGCTTCCCAGGGCAACGGCTCGCCCTGGCCGGAGCTCCACAGCCTCCACACCGCGACCCAGAAGATGGCCAGAAGCGGCACGGCGATCAGCCACGGCGGGATGGTGCGCACCGCCCTGGCGAAGATGGTGGCGCCCAGGATCTGCTCCAGGTTGAGCAGGAAAGCCCCCGAGAGCAGCAGGTACCCGGACCACCGTCCGGAGAGCATCGCGTACAGCCCGAAAAACGCCACTGCCGGGTAGAGATAGCGTTCGTGCATCTGAGTCGGGAAGAGGAAGAACGCCATCACCAGCGTTCCCAGGGCAAGGCTGACACGGGCGATCTGCTGGCGATCCCGCCCGACCCCCGCGGTGCCACGCCATGCCCAGAGCAGGGCACCACCCGCGAGAAGGTAGTGAACCAGCAGGAGTCCCAGGCCGAGGCTTCGGTAGGATACCCCCCAGAGGCCTTCGGAGTCGGCGAGGCTGCCCAGGTCGGCGCCAGGAAGCACAAGCCACCAGAACCCATAGGCGCCTTTCGACACCACGGCATGGAATCCCACGGCCCCCCTCACCACCTCGACGACGCGGCCGACCGTGCCCGCCACAATGAACGGTGCCAGGACCGCGAGCATGGTCCCAAGTGATGCCGCGGCCGCGGCCGCCAGGTGCCGCGGCTGGCGGCGGATCGGCCAGAGCAGCAACGCCGCGAGGGGAGGGATGAGCACGATGGCCTGCAGCTTGGCGGCCAGCGAGAGGGTCAGGCACACCATCCCCCACACCGGTCGTTGTCGCACTGCCGCCCACAGGGCGAGCACGAGGAAGGCCGTGAACACGGAGTCCACCTGACCCCACAGCAGGGAGATGTAGACGAACGCCGGGTTGGCGAGGAGGAGCAGGCTCAGGCGCCTGGGCCTGCCGGCTGCTGCCAGGATGCCAGCCACGCCGACCACGATGAGGATGTCGAAGAGGAGCGCACCCAGCTTGAGGAACGGGATGTAGTCGTCGACAGCCTGGGCGTCCGGGCAGAGGTTGGCGTACAGCGCCAGCACGTACAGCCAGAGAGGGTGGTAGTTGGCACCCGCGTCGTAGACGTGGGCGAGGCCACCGGTCTGGATCTGCTGCGCCCAGCGGATCCAGTCGCCCCGGTCGTAGGGGAACCCGGCGCGCGACAGGAACGAGACGAAGAGCGCCAGGAGCAGCACGAGGACCACCAGCCACTCGCGCCGCTCCTCGTCTGCTGACCAGCCGGAGAGCGCCGACCAGCGGCCGCTCAACCAGGATCGGATCCGCTCACCTGTGCGCATGCCCGGTCTCCTGGTCTCCTGGCCGCGCTGCCCGGGGCGGAGGCGGCAGCGGGAGGCGTCGCAGCCGGTCGGCGATCTCCGTCACGACCAGCGAGCGGCCGGTAGGGTCGACGGCGATTCCGACCGGGGTCTGAAGGGGTGGTTGCAAGCTTGCGCCGGACACCACGGCCAGGAGGTCCCCAGCCGCCGAGTAGGCGCGTATCTCGTGGGCCAGGGGCACCGTGACCCACAGCCGACCCCACGGATCCACCGCGACGTGGGGCTCGGAGTAGACTTCGCGACGCCAGTCCGGGACCCGGAACTGAGCACGCAGGGCGCCATCGGGGGCAAAGACCTGAACCCGCCCGTTGCCGCTGTCGCAGACCACCAGGTTGCCCGAACGGTCGATCGCGACCCCCATTGGCTCGAAGAGCTCGCCGGGCGCGCCGCCGCGCTTGCCCCAGCCTCCGAGCAGGTGCCCGTTCGGGTCGAAGTGCACGATCCGGTGGTTGCCGGTGTCGGCCACCCAGACGCTCCCGTCGGGCCCCACCGCGATGCCGCGGGGACCGTAGAAGTCCCCGGCCCACTCGCGGAGGTACCTTCCGCCGGAGTCGAAGACCTGGACGCGGCCGTTCCAGGTGTCAGCCACGAAGATCGAGCCGTCGGGTCCCACCGCAACGTCGGTCGGCTCCTGCATCTCCCCGGGCGCGCTGCCCTTGCGACCCCAAACGGCCACGGCGGTGCCGTCCGACGCCAGCACCTGGATGCGATGGTTGGAGAAATCGGCCACAACGGCGTTGCCGCTGCGGTCGCAGGAGACACCGCGGGGTTCCCGCAGGCGGCCCGGCGGGGCCTGGACGTCTCCGGGGGCCTCCTCGGCGGCGTCCCTGGCGGTGAGAGGGAAGCGACCTGGCAAGTTGTCCCGTACGCCGAAGATGCTCACCGAGGAGCTCTCGTAAAGCGGCACCAGCAGGTCGGACCAGGTGCGGAAGTTGAGCAGGTTGGCACCCCGGTAGGTTTGCCTTTCAAGGTTTCCCACGAAGACCAGGGCGACGTGGTATCGGGAGAGCGTGGCATTGACCTCGGTCTTGCTGGGCGAGGTGTAGATGACCTCGACGTCCTGCCGGCGGCGGTCGATGGCAGTCTGGCTCTGGCTGCGCTGGAAGACGTGGTACTCCCAGCCGAGGACGATGGGAAGGCCCGTGTTCATACTGACCCGGCCGAACTCCTGGTACGACGGACCGGCCGCCTCGACAAGCACCGGGGTCCCCGGCACGTTGCGATTGAGCCAGTCGAACGCCGCCTTCTCGTCCGGGGAGCGCGCCGACAGGTAGGCCGTCCCGTCGAGGGTCCAGCGCGGTCCCGGGGTGTGGCGGTGCGTGACCGCTCCCCAGGCACCGCTGATCGCGCCGAACCCGGCCACGGCCAGGCCGGCGCCGAGGCCGAGCCGCCACACCCGGCCAGGCCAGCGGCGCTGGGCAAGCACGACCTCGGCCACGCCGGCGGCCGCCACCGCCAGGAGCAGCCAGGCATCCAGGTAGAACTTGAAGATGGTGTTCATGCGGTCCCACACGAAGACCAACTCGCACCCCAGGACCATGCCCGTCGCCATGACGGCGAGAGCCAGAGGCAGCCGTGCAGGCGCCGGAGCCTCTCGGAGCCCCACCAGGAGAACGAGAAACAGCACCGCCGCGAGCGGCGCGACCGAAACGGCGAGGCGGAGGTGACCGGTGGCGAGCGCCGAGAGGTCGACCACGGTCAGCAGCATCGCCAGCCCCAGGCCGGCCGCCAGGCCGACCCGCCACCGTTGCGGGCGGCCGGATACCCGAGCGCGCCACCACAGCAGCCCGGCCACCGGCACGATGATCGCCCACGCCAGGCCGAAGACCGTCAGCACGTCGACAGGCAAGGCGTAGGGTCCGACCTCCCACCCCCAGGACCTGGGTGGTGGTCGGAAGTGACGCCAGAACGGCTGCGTCAGCAGAACGGCGCCGCCCACCACCACGAGCGTCGGCAGTACCAGGTGGGACCACGCCGCCCGCAGCCACTTTCGCCAGCCCCGGGCGCGGCCGATCTCGCCAAGCCACGCCACCAGCGCCAGCCAGGTCACCAGCACGAGGTAGGTGGGTGTGCTCCAGCCGTTGGTGATCATGATGGCGGCCAGGGCTGCGGCCGCGAGCGCCCAGAGCAACGCCCTGACGCGCCACACCGGACGTGTCGGTACCAGGCCGAGGACCAGCAGGGCGACCAGGGTGAGCGCCCACGGCATCGCCAGGACATGGGCGTGGAGGTCCGCGAAGACCAGGTTCCACCACGGGAACTCATTGATGGTATTAGGGATGACCCTCGACATCGCCCAGAAGTAGTCGAAGTCGACACTGCGGCGGGCAATCAGCTCACGAACCGCCGAGAGGTTGCCAACCAACATGCACAACGCCACCGCGGCCGAGCCGGTGGCGAGGCGCCCGCCGATCAGGGTGCCGGCAGCCAGGGTCGCCGCCGCGAGCAGCGCCGCCACCAGGCCGATCCCGAGGTTGAACATGATCTCCGGAGGGATCGCGGTCGCCTTGCCGGCGGCCGCCACCAGGAAGTGGCCGAAGTAGGTGTAGTGAAGGGCCGATCCCGAGAACCATGGCTCGGGTGGCGGTAGCGTCGTGGTTCGGTAGAGGGTGTTCAGGAACGAGAAGTCCATGGGCTTCTCACCCCAGTAGATCTCGGGGTTGAGGAGGCGGAAACCGAGGAAGAGGGCGAAGCATCCCCAGACGACGACCTCGCTGACGACGACCTCGCGGAGGGACGGAGCCGGCCGCGCCCGGTGCCAGGTGAGCGCCGCGGCGACCACCAGGATCGCCCCGATTCCCAACACGGTGCCAGCGGTGAATGGCAGCCAGCCGGTGCTCACCGCCCACCAGCACCCCAGCCCGGCCAGCAGCACGCCCACCGGCTTGGCAAGCGCCCACAGCCCCAGCCTGTTTTCGCCAAGGGCCGAGGCCAGCAGGATCCAGGCGGCGAGGCCGAGCAGCTCGACCAGCGCCACGGCGAGGAACACCGCCAGCCAGGACGAGCGCACGAGCAGCCCAGACGAGCCGGCGGGAGTGTTCGCACGGGTGAGCAACATCTGGTCGCGCGTGATGGGATGACTGGGGAGTGCGCAGCGGATGCGGCGCTCCAGCTCGGTCGCATCCAGACGGGCCACGTTGGAGAAGATCAGGACCTTCGGATGGTCGTAGACCGAGAACGACTCGTCGGCCAGCTCGGTGGGCAGCTCGACCCCGGCAAGCGCAGGCCTGGACGTGAAATCGACGAGCGGTTCGAAGCCAAGGTCGCCGGCGAACAGCAAGTAGAAGAAGTTGCTGGTGAGAGGGAAGCGGTCGTGGGCCCGGGTCGTGGCGCCATAGATTCGCTTGGTCTGCAAGGCGATGAAGTCAGCCGCTGCGACCTCGTGGGCCAGGCTCGCCGCCTTCGCCGGGTTGTCGGGCTCGTAGAACGGGAATGTCACGACCTTGAAGATCTCGGACGAACGGCCCGGCAGATTCTGCGGAAACCCCTCGTCCCAGTCCTGGGAGAGCACCCGGCTACCGGCCGGCACATGGGCGTAGAACCACTCGGAGGCCGCGCGAACCGTGTGCGGGCGCAGGTAAATGGAGAGGAAGGCGAGCAGGTAGAGGGCCGTCGCGGCCACGACCCCCGCTCGGACCCAGCGGCCGAGGCGCGACCTGGCCCAGCGGTGCAGGGCGACGGCGGCCCACAGGATGAGTAGCGGATAGACAGGGAGGAGGTAGCGCGGGAACTTGACGTCGAACGACATCGTGATGACCGCGAACGGTATGGCCCAGGCGAGCAGGAGGCCCTCGCCGGCCCGGCGCCTCCGGATTGTGCGGACCAGCGCGATGCCGAGGCCGGCCAGGGCGACGAGGCCGAGCGCCGGGCCCATCCCCCACGTGACCAGCTCGTGCAAGTCGTAGACGCCCTTGGACACCCCCACGTACTGGTTGGTGTACGGCAGCAGCCCGGCGTGGCGCACCATCTGACTCTGCTCGACCACGTCGTGCAGGAAGGCGCGGGAGTCGAGCAGCGCGTAAGGCTGGCCGATCGCAAATCCGAGCGCAGCCGCGGTACCGGCGGTCATCCCCCAGCCGAGCCACCGGCGCCAGTCCCTCGACGGCCACCAGCGCAGCAGGGCCACCAGTGCCAGGGGAAGGAGCAGCGGCAACGCCGAGACCTTGGTGGCCAGAGCGAGGCCGGTCACCATCCCTGCCCCTGCCAGGGTACGCAGGCGGCCGCCGTCGAGTGCCCGCCCAGCCAGATAGAGGGCCAGCAGGACGAGGGTGCTCAGGGGGATGTCGTTGGTAGCGAAGTGCGCGTTCTGGACCGGCAGGACGCAGATGGCCAGCAGCCCGGCTGCGAGCAGCCCTTCGCTCTCGCCGAACAGCTTTCGACCGAGCAGGAAGAGCAGCCACACCGCCCCGGCGCCCCACAGCGCCGAGAGCGCGCGCCCGACCCGGATGGCGCCGTCGTAGCCGGCCAGCCACGGGTCCAGTGGGCGGAGCAGCGAGCAGGCGGCGCGGGTGAGGTAGAGCGGGAAGGAGCCATAGGCGAAGAAGTGGGGGTTGAGCTGCAACGGCACGAACGACATCCCCACCACGGCTTCGGCGATACGCCGCTCGTCGGGGTGGAAGTTGGAGCCGCCGTCCCACCCGATTCCGAACAGCCGCACCACCAAGGCAAGCAGGACCAGCGCCAGCGACGCCCGCCGGCTGGGGTGCCGCGAGGAGGAAGCTGTGGTTTCCAGGTCCAGGTCGATCATTCGCCCGGCGGGGGGTGGCTCGTCCCCAGGTAGCGGGCGAACAGCGCCCCCCATGGCGACTGCGCGACGAACTCGCGCAGGCGCCGCCGGCCGAAGACGGGGTACCAGACGTAGTCGTGGTAGAGGTAGGAGCCGGCCACGAAGACGTACACGAGCGGGGTGTGGAAGAAGAGCTTCTGCAGGCGCTTGAAGGGACCGAACCAGAGCAGGTCACCGACCCGGCTGGCCAGGTTGTCCCCGACCGTGAAGCCCCAGCTCTCCTGGGCGATCTCAGGGTTGCCGACGATCTCGATGTCACGTGGGTCGGCCACCCCCAGGCCACGTTCGTGGGCGAGGGCCAGGTAGCGGATGGAAAGTGGGTCGAAGCCCATCAGCTTGGCGGCAACCGCGTCGATTGCCACCTGGTCGGCAGCGGCCAGGAGGACATCCTTCTGCACCGGGATCATGGTGCGCGGGCCGGGACCGTTGCCGGCGGTGGTGCCGTCCATGACCGCGAACAGCCCCGGGTGGATCTCCTTCTGGATGGTGAGGAGGTCGACCAGGGTCTCGTGGATCCAGGTGTGGGTGTAGTGCCGGCGGGTGGCGAGGAGGCCCCCGAAGGCGTTCTTCATGGCTCCGGTGGTGGTGGTGTAAATATGGCACTTGACGGTCGGCAGGTGGACGATGTTCTTGCCCACGAAGAGCTCGGGGATGCGGATGCCGTGGGGGAAGACTCGCGGCAGGGCGAGCATTTTCCCCGTGGGCGCGTAGTCGATCCACTTGAGGTCCCCAGGGAAGCAGTTGTAGCGGATCGGCACCCCATGCCGCTCGAGCACGGGCAGGTAGCCGTTGAGGCGCTCCCCCTTCCTGGGGTCGGTGACGACAGTGTTGTTCTGGACGCACACCAGGTCGGAGTGACCGGCCTTTCGGAGCCCCAGAATGGTGCCCTCGAGCTGCCACGGGGTGGTGTTGGCGCCGGGGAACGGGAAGTGCCAGGAGATGTTGTCCTTGAGGATGGTGGTGCAGCCCGGGGCGAGGGCGGCGCCGGCGCCGGCCAGCTCCATGAGGCGCTGGATGTCGTCGAGGACCGTCGCGGGCGTGGTGCGCAGCAAGGCGACGCGGCTCTTCATGGATGGCCTCCAGCCTGGGCGACGATGAGGCCGGCCAATACGGCCCAGACTGCCACCGCGGCCAGCAGCGGCCGGTCGGCGAGCAGCGTCGCCGTGGGATCCTGAGCTCCTTCCCGGGTGAGGAGGAACAGGTAGCGGAGGATCCCGAACAGCACAACCGGCGCCGTGAGCAACAGCGCCTTGGAGTGGAACTTGGCCTGGGTGTCGGGAGCGACGGTATAGAGCACGTACGCCACCATGGTCACGCCGGCAAGCAGGCTCACCGCCTGGGTCAGAAACGCCGCCGGATAGTGGGGCGTCCGGGCCGAGGGGTGAGTGATCTCCGGCACCCGCTTGGCAAAGGCCAGGAGCAGAGCGAGCAGAAAGCCGCAGATGAGCAGCCAGTGGGAGATCTCGACGCTGATGGCGAGCGCCCCGGCCACCAGGCGCACGACGAAGCCGGTGGCGAGGATCATCGCCTCGAGCACTGGGACGAGCTTGAGGCCCAGCGAGTAGGCGAGGTTGAGAACGAGGTAGACGGCGAGCGCACCGAGTACCCAGCGGCCCAGCACGGCCCCCAACAGCACCGCGCAGCCGGCAAGCCCGGTGGCCGCAGTAAGAGCCAGCGTCACCGACAGCTCGCCGGCGGCGATGGGGCGGCGGCTCTTGACGGGGTCGGCGCGGTCGGCGTCACGGTCGACCACGTCGTTGACCAGGTAGACCGCCGACGAGGCCAGGCAGAAGAGCCCGGCCGCAGCGCCGACGCGGAGCAGAGCCGGAGGGTCGAAGGCATGCCCGGCGAAGAGTGCCGGAGCGACCACGAACCCGTTCTTGAGCCACTGGCGCGGGCGCATCGCCCGCACGAGCGAGGTGATGGGGCGGCCGGGTTCCACGTCGGCAATGCTAGCATCCCTCATGGCACCGAGTCGGCTGCGACTGGATCAAGCGCTGGTGGAGCGCGGCCTTGTTCCCAGCCGGGCGCGTGCCCAGAGCCTCATTCTGGCCGGTGTTGTGCGGGTTGACGGCGAGGTGGCCGACAAGGCCGGCCGGGCGGTGGACCCGGCGGCCGTGCTCAGCCTCGACGCCCCCGACCACCCGTGGGTGTCGCGAGGTGGTGTCAAGCTGGCGGCCGCCCTCGACGCCGGAGCGATCGACCCGACCGGGTTCCGGTGCCTTGACGTCGGCGCCTCGACCGGTGGATTCACCCACGTGCTCCTGACCCGTGGCGCCGCCTCGGTGGTGGCCATCGACGTGGGGCGGGGACAGCTCGACTGGAGCCTCCGCCAGGACCCCCGCGTCACGGTCCGCGAGGGGGTCAACGCCCGCTTTCTGACCTCGGCCGACGTGCCGGGGCCGTTCGACCTCGTCACCGTGGACGTTTCGTTCATCTCCCTGCGGCTGGTGCTGCCGGCGCTGCGGCCGCTGCTCGGCGTCACCGGTCATCTGGTCGCCCTCATCAAGCCGCAGTTCGAGGCGGGCAGGGGGCAGGTTGGCAAGGGGGGTGTGGTGCGCGATCCGGTGGTGCGGGAGGCGGCGATCGCGGCCGTCGTGACTGCAGCCGAGACGCTCGGATTCCGCCTGCTCGGGCGGATCCCGTCACCGATCCCAGGCCCGGCCGGCAACGTCGAGGAGCTGGCGATCTTCGCAGCCAACGAATCAGCGGATCAGGAGATCAGCTAGTCAGCCAATTAGGTAGTCAGCTCCCCCACCCACCCATGACGAGACGAACCAACTTGCCGGGATCCCGTCCTTGTCTTTGCTGATCCCCTGATGCGCTGATCCGCTGATTTGCTGGCTACTCGCGCGTCTTGATCACGACTTCAATGCCGGAGCCGGCGAGCCCGCGAGCGAAGGCGCGGGCGTCGTCGTCGCTGCCGACGATGGTTCCGTAGTGCATCGGCACGGCGACGCGGGGCCTGATGCGCTGCGCCGCCTGCACCGCCTCCGGGGCGGTCATGACGTAGGTGCCGGAGACAGGCAGCAACGCCACATCCGGCGCCATCCCGTCCATCTCCGGGATGAGGTCAGTGTCGCCAGCGTGGTAGTAGCTTACCCCGGCGACGGTGAAGACGAACCCCACCTTGCCACTCTCCCGGAGGTGGAACTTCTTGTTGGTGTTGTAGGCCGGCACTGCCGCGACCTTCACGCCGGCCACCTCGCGGCTCTCCCCGGCGCGCAGCACCTGCACGCCCGGTAGCTTCTCGGCCACCTCCGGCGGTCCGACGACGACCGTCAGCTCACCGCGGATTCTGGAGAGGTCCTCCGGCGAGAGGTGGTCGAAGTGGTCGTGGGTGATGAGAATCAGGTCCGCCGGCACGACGACGTGGGGCAGCTTGTAGGGATCCACGTAGACCACGGGCGGGCCGTCGATGCGGAAGGTGTCGTGTCCCAACCAGTGCAAGGCGTCGATCATGCTCTCACCTCCTGGCGCCGTCCCCGGCGCCGTCAACCGTCGGGTCCCTGGGACCCCCTTCGCGGGGCGTCAGCTTGGCGAACGGTGGGGTGTGGCCAGCAGGCAAGTGAAATAGCCGTCCTGGCCACGCAGGGATTCCAGAGGCACGAGCGCCCCTTCCGAGTCGCGACGGAGGCCCTGGAAGAGCATGGCCAGCTCACCCCGTCTCTGAAACAGCCAGACCTCGGGCGAGTCCCCCTCGTTGAAGCCCACCGGGTTGAGGGCGACGCGGAAGGCATGCTCCAGCGCGCCCGTCTCGTCCTGATAGAGCCCGATGTACCAGACTCGTCTGGGGGCTTCGTCGAACACGCTTACCACGCAGAGGCGGCGGTCCACCACCACCGGCGCGGCGGTGTCGGTCTCCGCATCGGTGCCGCCCTGCTCCTGGACCGCGTGAAGGAGCAGGACGCCCTCCGGAAGTGGCTCCAGCTCTCCGGGTACTGCATCGAAGCTGATGCTCTCGATGAGAGGCATGGAGTCCAGGCCCTTGAGACGGGCCATGCCGAGAGAGCGGAGTCCCACCCATGGCTGGCTTCCGGCCGACTCAGTCGGCGGCAGGACAACCCACAGGGTGTTGTGGGTGTGCGTGGTGAAGAGCTGCTGGGGACCCAGCTCGATGTCGAGGGCGTGCACGAACTCCTCGGAGAGCACCGTGCCGAGGTTCACGAGCTCGCCGTTCTCGGCGATGTACGCAGCGTAGGGACGGTCCTTGAATCCCTCCGGGGCGCGGCTCGACTTGCGAACCGGCTCGAGGAACTGGAGCACCTGATGCACGTCGTAACCGGAAGCGATGAGGAAGTCGGCGATGTCCTCGACCTCGTGGGTGCGCTTGCCGGTGGTCAGCCTGCCGAGCTCGATGATGCCGTGGCCGAAGAACTCGTACTGGGGGTGCTCGGCAGTGGGGGTGACCATGGGCAGTAAGTGGTAGGACCCGACGTTGACGGCCATCCGCAATCCGCTGTCGAACGGGAAGCCCTGCCGCCGCAGGCGCTCGTAGAGCAGGCGCAGCTCGGCCGCCATCCAGAGCAGCGAGCGCGCCGAGCGGCCCGAGTAGAAAGCGCCGTCGCCCAGGAACTTCTCGAATGTCAGGCGGTAGTGCCTGCGGATCTGGTCCACCTCACCCAGGAAGCGCACCATCTGCCGCATGGCGCCTTCCTCGGCCGAGGGGCCGCGCCGTCTCAAGGCCTCCAGGATCCTCGTGAACTCCACGAGGTCGTACACCATGCCGTACCGCCGCACCACCGAGGACACCACGCCGACCGTGGAGAACGAGAGAGGCCTGGTGAAGCTCGAGAGCTGGACCGGCCGGCCCTGGACCCGCGCCGACGGATGGCTTCCCCGCACGTCGATGGAGACGACGCGGCGGCGCAGGGCCGAGATGACCTCGTAGCGACGGCCACGCAGGGCCAGCTCGGTCAGGATCGACCGCAGCTCGGCCGGGGGGCGCGGCGTGTCGGGGTGGTTCCAGAGCGGCAGTAGCTCCTGAACGGCGAGACACAGAAGCAACCGCTCGCGGGAGAGCGATGGCGCCTCGGGGTCCATGGCCGCCAGCACACGGTCGAAGCCCTGGTCGCGCTCCCGGAGGTGCTGGACCTGCTGATTGAGGCTGTTGAGAAGGCGCCGCACCCAGCTCGCGTCAACGTGCAGGTAACCGTGCAGGAACGAGTTGACGCGGCGCACGTCGCAGCCGACGTGACTCTCGGCGAACGGCAGCAGGTCCTCGCGCAGCAGGCGGGAGAAGGCCCGAGCGGGCTCCCCGATCTCGAGTCCTTCACTGCGGCGGGCCCGGGACAGGGCTTCCGTCTCCCCACGGTGGGCGACCTCGGCCATTCGCTGGGCGATGAGGTAGCGGAGCTCGTCGAGGTTGCGCTGGCCGATCTGGGGGAACGCAGCCTGCTCGGCGAGGGTGATGGCGTGAACCCGGTCGCCAATCTCGGCGCTGAGCACCAGCCAGAAGATCTCCGGCAGGCGCTGGCCGTAGTCATTGGTGTAGGCGTTCTCCAGAAAGTCCGCAATGCGACCTGCCACGGCGCGACGGAGCTCCACGAGGCCGGACTTGTCGAGCTGCTCGTTGGCCGTGACCGCCCTTCGGTTGGTGGCCTCGCCGTCGATGAGGCGCCCGAGGTCGCGACAGAAGGTCTCCCAGTCGCCGGTTTGTGCGTGGGGATAGCCCAGGGCCATCGGTCGCTGCTCGTCCTCGGCGAACAGCCAGTACGGGGCAGGGACGCGCGACGCCGCCTCGTCGAACACCCGAGGCCATGACCCCTCGATCTCCCGCGGCGTCAGGAGAGCGAGCTGTGGGGCGCTCTGCTGCAAGACCTGCTCGATAGTGCCCGGACCTTCCGCCATTGCAGAGCATTGTAAGGCGGCCGGGCCCTCAGGTGGTCGCGGCCCGGTCGAGCGTGCGATAGGCGATGGCCTCGGCCACATGGCGCGCGGCGAGGCCGTCGGCGCCTTCCAGGTCGGCGATCGTGCGCGCCACCCGCAGAACGCGGTGCACGCCGCGTGCCGAGAGACCGAGTCGGGCCACCGCCAGCTCGAGCAAGCGCTCTCCCTCCGGGCCGGGACTGCACAGGTCGCGGAGCTCGGTGGGGGTGAGGGTGGCGTTGATATGGCTTCCAGCCGGTCGTGCACGTGCGGTCTGCCTCCGGCGGGCTTCCCCCACCCGCGCTCTCACGTCCGCCGAGGACTCTCCGGCCCGCCCGCCCAGGAGGTCGCGAAAGGCCACGGCGGGCACCTCCAGTTGCAGGTCGATACGGTCGAGCAGCGGTCCCGAGAGCCGCGCCCGATAGGCCTGCACCTGCCGGGGCGTGCAGGCACACTCGCGGCGCGGGTCGCCGAGGTGACCACACGGGCACGGGTTGGAGGCCGCGACGAGCTGAAAGCGGGCCGGAAAGCGCATGCTCGCGGTGGCCCGGGCGATGATCACCTCGCCGCTCTCCAGCGGCTGGCGCAGGACCTCCAGCACGTCGCGGCGGAACTCCGTGACCTCGTCGAGGAAGAGCACGCCGTTGTGCGCCAGCGACACCTCGCCGGGCCGCGGGGTGCTGCCGCCCCCGACCAGCCCCGCTGCTGAGATCGTGTGGTGAGGGGCGCGGAACGGCCGGCGCATGATCAGGCCGGCCGGGCGCGGCACCCGCTCGGCCACCGAGTACACCTTGGTGGTGGCCAGGGCCTCGTCCTCGTCGAGAGGTGGCAGGATGCCGGGCAGGCGCTGCGCGAGCATGGTCTTTCCCGCCCCCGGCGGGCCCAGCATGAGCAGGTGATGGCCACCGGCCGCGGCGATCTCGAGGGCGCGCCTGGCCTGCGGCTGTCCCCCCACCTCGCCGAGGTCGGGGCCGTCGAAGGGCAGGTCGGCGGGCAGGCCACCGTTGCGTCCGTGGACCGGCCCAAGGGTGACCTCACCGCGCAGGTGGGCGACGACCTGAGCGAGGGTGCGAGCCGGCAGCAGCCGCGCCCCTCGCACCACCGCGGCCTCGGCGAGATTGTCGGCCGGAAGAAGCACGGTGGCACCGTCGGCGGTGGCGGCCTCGACGATGGGGAGCACCCCTCGCACCGGCCGCAGCAACCCGTCCAGGGACAGCTCGCCCAGGAGCCAGAGCCTGGCGGGCACCTCGGGCATGTGCCCGCAAGCCGCCAGCACCCCGCACGCCATCGCGACATCGAGCAAGGCGCCTTCCTTGCGCTCCTCGGCAGGCGACAGGTTGATGACGATCGCACGCGTGTCGAGCTCGCCTCCGAGGTGGCGGATGGCCGCCAGGACACGCTCCCTGGCCTCCCGTACGGCGGCGTCGGGCAGGCCGACGACGGCGAGCGCCGGCGTGCTTGGGCGCGCATCCACCTCGACCTGCACGCGCAAGGCCTCAACGCCTCGCGGCACAGCGGAAAAAACTCGTGTCACCATGAATCACCCCCTGAGGGGCAATGGCGTGGCGGGATGGCAACATTGTCGACGCCGGGGTGGGCGGTGTCAAGGGCGACCGCGCGCCTGCGGGCGAGGCCTGACCCCCTTCAAGCTGACACGGGCGCCAAATGGGGGCTGTATCCTTGCCCTGTGAACGTTGACACGGATCCCCGGGTTGTCACCCTCAAACGTCTCCTCGACGCCGAAATCGAGCGGCGGGTGTCGCCCTACCTGGGCTGCTGGCCGCTGGTCGTCGGGGTTGGCGGGGTCTTGCTCGGGCTGGCGCTGCTGGCGGGCATCCTGTGAGTGGCCAGAAACGTCTGTCCGGCGGCCGCGAGGAAGGTGGCGAAGGGCGAGGTTGGCGGGCGGCCCCCCACCGCTCCCAGGGCCAGGAGCAGGCTCAGCACCAGGCAGGCGAGGCTGCCTGACACGACCAGGCCGGCCAGTCGGTCGAGCCACCCCAGACGCAACGCCTGCAACCCCTTGCGCAGGCCCCCTGCCGCCACCATCACGATCACGGCGGCGACCAGCGCGCTGACCACGATGGCGCCGACGCGGAGCGCAGGCGAAGGAGTGGCGGTGTGGTCCAGCATCGAGACGGCGGCGGGGGCGATCCAACGTCCCGCTGCCAGCGCGGCGACGGTCGCCGCCAGGGCGGAGAGCATGCGAAGGGCGCCCCACCACAGCCCGGCCAGGGCGCATCCGATGACGACGACGACGAGGATAATGTCCACGTGGTCATCATACCCGGGTGGAGGGAATCCCGAGTCCGCCCGGTTGCTTGTGACTGCGTGGAGGCGCCCGATGAGCTGGCTGCCCGATCCCCTGCACCCTGCCCTGGTCCACTTCCCGATCGTGCTGGCAATGGTGGCGCTGCTGTTCGATCTCGTGGCGCGCCTGCGCAAGGGTTCGGGCGGCGCATGTGCCACGGCGCTTCTGGCCCTCGCCGCAGCGGGAAGTGTGGCCACGGTGCTCTCCGGGCAGGCCGCCCATGAGGCCGCGGTGGTTCCCCCTGCCGCCCGGGCGCTGGTGGCGCGCCACGAGCAACTGGGAGAGCTGGTCATGTACGGGCTGTTGGCCCTCTTGAGTGCACGCGGTCTGCTGGCGTGGCGCCGCTGGCGCCACCCCCTGCTCGGATGGGGCCAGACCCTGCTCCTGGCGGTCGTCGTGGGGCTGGTGGCGCTCACAGGGCACCTCGGTGGCGAGCTCGTGTTCGTGCACGGCGTCGGGACCGCCCCGGTGCAACGCTCGCGCTGACCTCCCGTTCGCCCATCAGGGCAGGGAGCGGGCCGACCAGGCTCGCCGCTACGATGTCGTCGGCGGTGCTACCATCCCCGGCCGTGAGACCACGGGCCACAGTCCTGGCCGCGGCCGCCCTCGTCGGACTGGGCGGCGCGGGGTGGGTGGCAGGAGCCTCCGGACGCCTGGCCTGGGAGGTGCTCCGGCACGACACCCCGGCCATCATGTGGGCGGACACCACGCACACGGTCGGGATGCTGATCCACAACCCGAGCGCTGGGGAGTGGTCCGAAGCACATGGCGATCACCTCTCATACCACTGGCGGGCTCTCGACGGGGGCGCAGGGGTACAGGACGGGATGCGGTCGATCTTCGACACCCCGGTCGCGTCCGGCCAGACCGTCGAGATGACCGCCCATGTCCAGGCTCCTCCACGCACGGGCCGATGGGTGCTCGAGTGGGAGATGGTGCGTGAGCAGGTGGCCTGGTACGGCGCCCCGACCGGAGGTCCGCCACTCCAGGTCCGGGTCTGGGTGGTGCGCCGCAGCGTCGTCCTGCAGGCGGCGCTCGTCGTCTTGACCCTGGGGCTGGTGATCGTGGCCCGCCGCCGGGAAAGCTGGCTGCGACCGGGTGGTCTCCCGCTGGCCGAGGTTGTGCCTGTCGCATGGACCTGGCTGGCCCTTGTGCTCCTGTCCGTGAGCTTCGCCGAGCTGGCGCGCCGCCAGCTCTGGCAGGGAGCGGGGGTGCTGGTGGCCTCTTCGGCGGCGCTCCTGGCGTTGCCGGTGGCCGCTCTGGGACGGCGCTGGCGCCCGCTTGGAGCCGGGATCGTGGTTGGCTTTCTTTCGCTGCTGGCGGTGTCCGACCTCGCGTATCTGCGGTTCTTTGGCACCATCGTGCCGGTGGTGGCCGCCGCCGCCGCCCACCAGATCGGGCAGATCGAAGGCTCGGTCACGGCGCTGCTGCGGGGCGTCGACTACTGGCTTCTGGCGAGCTGTCTGGCCAGCCTCGGCGTGGCGGCGAGCTGGCCTCGGCCAGGGTCGACGATACCCCGGCGAAGGCGAGCGGTCGGCGCGGCCACCCTCCTGGCCTGCGCGTTGGGTGCGGTGCCAGCCTGCCTGACCCTGGTGCGTGGCATGTCCGACCCCGCGTTTGCGGACCAGCTCTTCTCCCAGGAGATGTTGGTCGGCCAATGGGGGGTCCTCAACGTCCATCTCTTCGACCTCGCCCGTACGGGGCGTGAGTGGCTGGCCGCCGGACACCCGTCGCAGGCCACCGTGGCCGAGACCGTGGCCTACTTCCGCCGCCGGCAAGCCCCGGCCCCTGTCTCGGGCATCGCGGCCGGGGCCAACATCATTCACATCCAGGTGGAGTCGCTGCAGGGTTGGGTGGTGGGCGCACGGGTCGCCGGCCAGGAAGTGACGCCGTTCCTCAACCGCCTCCGTGGCGAAGCACTGTACTTCCCGTACGTCTTCGACCAGACCGGCCAGGGGCGCAGCTCTGACGGCGAGTTCATCGCCCTCAACTCGCTGCATGCCCTGGATCGCGGCGCCGTGTCGTTCCGCCGCCCTCACAACCAGTTCGTGGCCCTCCCGGCGGTGCTGCGGGCTCGGGGCTATGCGACTCTCTCCGCCCACCCGTTCGAGCGCGGGTTCTGGAACCGGGCGGTGCTCCACCCGCGGTACGGGTTCTCCCAGATGCTCTTCAAGCGCGAGCTGGGGCCGGGGGAGGTAATCGGCTGGGGGCTGGCCGACGAGCCGTTCTTCCTGCGCGTCGCCGACCACGTGCGGGGGATGCCCAGGCCGTTCTACGCTTTCCTCATCACTCTCGGGCTGCACCACCCCTTCGACCAGTTCCCGGACCGGCTCAAGGTCCTCGACGTCGGCGGGCTGGCCGGCACGCCTCTCGGCAACTACCTGCACGCCATGCACTACTTCGACGCCTCCCTGGCCCGGCTGGTGGCCGAGCTGCAACGCCAGGGGCTGTGGGACACCACGGTACTGGCGCTGCACGGCGACCACGAGTCGGGAGTGCCGATGGATGGGCCGGTGCTCCAGCTCGTCGGCGCGCCGGCCTGGGACCCCTCACTCGTCGTCAGGCAGCAGAAGGTCCCATTCTTCGTGCGGGTGCCCGGGGGGCGCATGTCCGGCGAGCGACCAGTGGCCGGGGGACAGATCGACATCGCCCCGACCCTTCTGGACATCGCCGGGGTTGCTGCGCCGTCGAGCTTCCAGGGTCGGTCGCTGCTGGGTGGAGGGCCGTCCTGGGCCGTCCTCAACGACGGCTCGACGATCCTCGAGAATCGGTTGTTCGTGGCAGTGGGGCCACAGATCCCGGCCGAGGGGGCCTGCTTCCAGTTCCCGGAGGGCTCACCCCGTCCGCTGCCCGAGTGCGAGACGGCGCGGGCCCGCGGGCGGGAGGAGCTACAGATGGCGCGGCGCGTGGTGGTGCACGACATGGTGCCGGCGCTGCTTCGCCCGGACGAGCAGGGGTTGCTGGCAGGAGGTGAGCGATGACGGCACGAGTCCTGGACGGAGCGGCGGTCGCGGCGGGCATCCGGGCACGGGTGGCGGCCCGGGTCCGCGACCTCGCGGCCGAGGGGATCGTCCCGAGGCTGGAGGTCATCCTGGTCGGGGAGGACCCGGCCTCGCTGGTCTACGTTGGGTCCAAGGCGAAGGCGTGCCAGGAGGTCGGGGTGCGGTCCTCGACCCAGACCCTTCCGGCCTCCACCCCGGGCGGCGAGCTCGCGGCCCGCATCCGGGGCCTCAACGCCGATCCCGACGTGGACGGTATCCTGCTGCAAATGCCTCTCCCCGCGCCCCTGGATGGCCGGCACTTCCTCGACCTCATCGACCCCGGCAAGGACGTGGACGGCTTCCACCCGACCAACGTCGGGCTGCTCCAGCAGGGGCGCCCGGCGTTCGTGCCGTGCACCCCGGCCGGGGTGATGGAGCTGCTGGACGCCAGCGGCGTGGCGCTGTCTGGTGCCCACGCCGTCGTCGTGGGGCGCTCCGACATCGTCGGCAAGCCCATGGCTGTACTGCTCCTACAACGCCACGCGACGGTCACCGTGTGCCACTCCCGAACCCGGGACCTGCCCGGCGTCTGCCGCCTGGCCGACGTGCTCGTGGCGGCGGTGGGAAAACCGGCACTGGTTGGCGGCGACTGCGTCAAGCCGGGGGCCGTGGTCATCGATGTCGGGGTCAACCGGGTGGAGGACGCGGCGCTCGTCCGGCGCCTGTACCCCGGCAACGACGGACGTCAGGCCCAGCTTGGCAAGCGTGGCTACACCCTGGTTGGGGACGTGGACTTCACCGCCGCCTCCGAGGTTGCCTCCGCCATCACCCCGGTGCCCGGCGGAATCGGGCCGTTGACCATCGCCGGTTTGCTCGTCAACACGCTGCGCGCCGCCTGTCAGCGGCGCGGGCTGCCATGCTGAGGGTCGGCCTGACCGGCGGGGTCGGCAGCGGCAAGAGCACCGTCGCCGCACTGCTGGCTGCCCGCGGCGCGGCGGTGCTGGACGCCGACCGGCTGGTGGAGGACCTGTACGGCCCGGGCCTGCCGTGCACCCGGGCGGTCGCGGCACGGTTCGGCGCGCAGGTGTTGGCTGCGGACGGTAGCGTCGACCGCCGGGCTCTGGGTGCCCTGGTGCTCGGCGACGGGGAAGCCCGGCGGTGGCTGGAGGCTCTTGTCCACCCGGCGGTGCGGCGCGAGGTAGTCCGCTGGCTCGATGGCCTCGAGGCCTCGGCCCACCCGCCGCAGGTTGCCGTGGTGGAAGCCGCCCTGCTCGCCGAGACCGGCGCCTGGCGCGACTATCAGAAGCTCGTGGTGGTGACGGCTGCACTCGCGCTGCGCCGGGCGCGAGGGCTCGCGGCCGGATGGTCTCCGGAACGGTTCGACCGTACGGTGTCCGCCCAGGCCACCGACTCCGCGCGCGAGCGTGTCGCCAACTACGTCGTCCGCAATGATGACGATGCTGCTGCGTTGGCCCGCGCCGTGGATGCCTTGTGGGAGGATCTCCTGAAGGCTGCGGCATGTGGTGGGGGGTTGGGGTCTGGAGTCCGGCGCCCGGAGCCCGGTACCGAGCCGGTGCCTCCAGGTGAGTGGAGGAGCTGACTACCTGATTCCCTGATGCGCTGATGAGCTGAGCGTGAGAACGCGACGGAGCTCCGCGAGCGCGAGGGCGCGGTGGGAGCGGGTGTTCTTCTCCTCGGCGGGCATCTCGGCGTAGGTGCGGCCGCCTCCCCACCCGGGGGCGAAGACGACGTCCCACCCGAATCCGGAGTCGCCCCGTGGGAAGGGGACGATCACCCCGTTGACGGCGCCTACACCGACCCATTCCCGCTCCCCGTCTCGCGCCACCGCAACGCAGCGGGCCAGGGCGTTCTTGTCGGGAAAGTCGGCCAGCAGCCGCGGCAGGACCCCCGGCCCGGACGCCTCGAGCAGCCAGCGGATGAGGGGCCCGGGGAACCCGCCGAGGGCGGCCAGCTCCAGGGAGGTGTCCTCCACCAGAACCGCCGTCCCGAGGCTCCGGGCGGCCTCGGCGGCCTTGTGGCGGGCGATGGTCACGACGTCGAGGCCCTGGATCTCCTCGAGGTCGAGTGCCTCGGTGCGCAGGGGAAAGCCCAGGATCTGCTCGGCTTCCTGGCGCTTGTGGGGGCTCGATGTGACGAAGACGAGACCGGTCACGCCTCGGCCCCGGGCAGCTCCTCCGTGAGGACGCGAAACACCGGCAGCTTGCCCTGCAGGCCGCGGAGCTGGATGTTCCCCATGTGCTCGGTGGGGAAGAGGTGGGCGACGGCGCGCTGGGTCGCCGGCCCGACCACGACCTGACCCGGCTTCGCCACCATCTCCTCGAGACGGGCCGCGACGTTGACCGTATTGCCGAGGATCGTGTAGTCAACGCGGGTGGCGGATCCGATGTCCCCCACCACCACAAGGCCGGAGTTGATGGCCACCCGCACCGCCACGGTCTCGAGGCCGGCCACCTCGCGCTCGCGGTTCCAGGTGTCCAGGCGGCGGAACATCCCCAGCGCGGCGCGCACCGCCCGCTCAGCGTGGTCACCCTGCTGCAGCGGCGCGCCGAAGAACGCCATCACGGCGTCGCCGATGAACTTGTCGAGGGTGCCGCCGAACTCGAACACCGCATCCGAGGCAAGGGTGAAGAACTCGGTCAGGAAGCGCGCCACGTCCGGTGGGTCCATCTCCTGGCAGCGGCTCGTGAAGCCGACGATGTCGGCGAACATGACCGACACCTCGCGGGTCTCGTGCCGCTCGGTCTCGGCGGTGTGGTGGTGGCCGACGATCGCCTCCACGACGGCCGGGGAGTGGTAGCGCTCGAGCCGCTCCCTGGCGCGGCGCTCCTCGCGGATCGAGTCGTTGAGGCGGGCGCGGTCGATCGCCACCGCCGCGTAGTTGGCGAGCGCCGTGAGCAGATCCAGGTGCTCGGCGGTGAAGCAACCGATGGCCAGGGGCGTGTCCACGAACAGCACCCCGATCACCGAGTCGCGGTGCCACAGTGGCGCGCACATCGCCGAGCGGATCTGGTGCAGCCGCACACTCATCCCGGCGGCGAAGCGCTCGTCGGCCTGGGCGTCCGAGGTGAGCACGGCCACCTTCTGGCGGCTGACGAGGTCGAGGATCGTCTGCGAGACCGGCGCCTCGGCAAGCTGGTGGCCGCCTCTCGATCGCGCCATGCGCAGCTCGGCCTTGCCGTCCGGTGTGAACAGCAGCACGAATGCCCGGTCGGCCGTCAACTGCTCGAACACGGCCTCCATGACCTTGTCGAGCACCGGCTCCAGCTCCTCCACCTCGAGCAGGGTGCGCGCCACCTGCGCCAGCGCCTCGAGCACACGCTCGCGGGCCGTGACGGCAGTGGTGTGCCGGCGCACCGGCTCGCGCTCGAGGCGGAAGTCCTCGCGGAACTCCTCGATCGAGCGCAGGAACGTCGAGGAGCTGACCGACACGTTCTGGAGCGATTCGGTGCGGTGGAAGAAGATCGTGAAGTTGCCCACCAGGAGCTGGTCGCCATCGGCGAGCAGCGCCTCGCTCACGTAGGCGCCGTTGACCTTGACGCCGTTCGTGGACCCGAGGTCCATGACCCACCAGGCATCACCCCGCGGCTCCACCTTGGCATGGTGGCGGGAGACCGAGAAGTCCTTGAGGACCAACTGATTGTCCGAGGCGCGTCCAATTCCGACCGGGGTCGTTTCGAGCCGGACCTTGTGGGTGGTGTCGCCCTCGACCCAGCGCAGCTCTGCCATGCCGCCATTGTACTCGCGCCGTCCCCGCAGGCCCCAGCCAGGCCTCGGGCCTCAGGAGCTCAAGCCATGCGTGGGCGGTCGGGCGAGCCGAGGCCCGAGGCCGGGAACTGAGTGAGCGGAGAACCTGGGGTCTGGGTGGGGCGGAGGAGGAAAAAAAGAGCCCCGGTCCGAAGACCGGGGCCCGGAGTGAAGCGGTCTGAAGGGTTAGAAGCGGACGCCCAGGGACACCGTGAAGGTACGCGGAGCCTGGTAGTCGAGAGCGGAGCGAGCCGTGCCCCAGGCCGAGCTCTTCATCCAGTTGGCGTTGGTGATCGAGGCATCGCACTTGCTGCCGGCGATGACGTTGGTGCACTGGACGGGGGTCTCGGTGAAGGGGTTGAAGACCTTGAGGTTGCGGGAGGAAGAGGCGCCGACGTAGGTGGTGGTGTTGAAGGCGACCAGCTTCTGCTCGTTGAAGAGGTTCTGCACGACCGGCTTGACAAAGAGCTGGATGTCCTTGCCGAGGGCCGGGATCGTGAAGGCGTAGTCGAGGGAGAGGTCGGTGGAGGTGATGTTGTCGGTCCGCCACTTGTCGCGAGCGGTAAACCAGTAGGTCGTGGTCGACGGCAGGCTCGTGTAGGCGGGAGCGCCGGCCACGGTGGACCGGGCGACGGCGCCGCTGGCGCCGTACGGGGTGCCGGAGGTGAAGTTCTCGAGCCCGCTGACCGTCAGGCGGTTGTGCTTGGTGCTGAAGATGTCATAGGTCGCGTAGAGGCGAGCGCGGTGGGTGACGTCCGTGCCCAGGAGGCCCTTGGGGTTGTACTGCTTGTAGGCCTTGTACTGTGGGTACTCATAGACGTTGAGGGAGACCGGGCCGGAACCCGTGGTCTCGCCGACCACGTTGCCCCACAGCCTGGACCAGGTGTAGGAGCCGCCCGCCGTGAGGCGGTCGCTGAAGCGGAAGTTGAAGGACATCATGACGGCGTCGTACTTGCGCTCGAGGTCGGAGCCCTTGGCATTCTCGACGAGCTTGACGTCGGTGGGAACGCCGTTGATGAGCGTGGTGCCGGTGGTGCCGTCGAGGCGAGTCACGTAGAAGTCAGAGAATACGCGGTGCACGTAGTCGGCGCGGACCATGCCGGTGTTGCCGATGCGCTTGCTCGCGCCCACGGTGAACTCGTCGGCGCTCGGTGAAATCAGGTCCTTACGGATCTGCGTGCCGGCGCCCGGGATGTCGGGTGGGTAGTAGTAGAGGCTCGTGTTGTTGACGCCGCACTGGGTCGGATGCGCGGGATCGCACTGGGCGTTGAACCAGTCGAACACCCTGCGGATGACGTCGGCACTGGCAACGCAGTTGGCGCCGGTGGTCTCGTTGCAGTCGGTGTTGATCGAAGGGCCGCCATACGTGTAGGAATACCACGCCGGCTGGCCGGCGGCGGAGGAGCTGTCGCCGACGCCGTTGGCAATCGACATCACGTACTTGGCGTAGCCGGCGTTGACGACCAGGTTGCCGTCACCGGCGGGATCCCAGGTGATGCCCAGGCGCGGGGAAACCTTGCTGTCCTTGGACACCGAGACACCCTCGGCGTTCTTGCCGTCGTTCTTGTCGTAGCGCACGCCGACGTTGAAGCTGAAGTTGTTGTTCAGCCGCCACTTGTCGTTGACGAAGAACGAGTTGGCCTTGAAGTTGGTGCCCTTGGAGGGGTTGTAGATCGGGTAGTACTCGATGTAGGACCCGTAGATCGAGAAGTCCCCGTTGGACGGCATCACGGCGTACGGGGTCTTGTTGTAGATCAGGGTGGACTCGGCGACCAGGTTGAAGTTCGAGCCCGACTGGAAGTTGTTCGACTTGCGGATGTCGTTGAACAGGTCGGCGCCGAAGGTGAGGTCGTGGGAGCCCATGGCCGGGGTCGAAAGGAACCACGAGGCCTTGAGGAGCTTGTCGTTGTTGTCACGACGCTCGGCACCGCACACGCCGCAGAAGATGCCGGTGTTGTAGTGGTAGTTGTAGTCGGCGTCGGAGAAGATCACCGTGCCCTTGATGAGGTCGGTGTAGATGCCGCCGGAGTTGACGAAGCTGAGGGTGCGCTTGGAGTACTGCCCCTCGATGAAGAAGTTGTCGGTGATCACGCCGTTGTAGTTGTAGGCGTAAAGCGCCTCGGGGATGGAACGGGCATACGTGGACGCCAGGTCCATCACCGGGATCGAGGTGAAGGAGTAGCCGGCCCACTTGCGCTCGCGGTTCAGGTAGGACCCCACGATGCGGTGGTTGGCCGTGATCGCGGCGGTCAGCTTGCCCTCGTAGCGGGTGTCCTTGAGGCCGGTGGCGAAGGGGATGTTGGTCAGAGCCGTCTGGCTCTTGCCCTTGCTG
>Ga0116170_10001449_pt1 | contig 23891 bp, 20 predicted proteins | sample AD_JPNHW1_MetaG_FD_89797 | JGI IMG/M metagenome (GOLD analysis project Ga0116170, IMG submission 89797) | Active sludge microbial communities of municipal wastewater-treating anaerobic digesters from Japan - AD_JPNHW1_MetaG | ecosystem: Engineered > Bioreactor > Anaerobic > Digestate | place... | reverse complement strand
GGCGCGGGACTGGTGCGCGGGATGATGCTGGCGGTTCTGGCGCTGCTACTTGCCAAGATGCTGGTGGATATGGTAGGATAAGCCGGTTTAAACCTTTGTTAGCGTGGAAAGGGGCTTGGGGAAAATGGCGGATAAGCAAAGCGAAATCATGCTCAGCCTGCCTGCGGACAAGGACTATGTGCTGATTGCCCGTATGGCGCTCAGCGGTCTGGGAATGCTTGCCGGAATGGATGTGGGCCTGATCGACGACCTGCGCACGGCAACGAATGAATGCTGCGACTGCCTGCTGCACCAGCCCATGAAGGCGGAGCGGTTGGAACTGCACGCGCGGATTTGCGACGGGAGGCTGTATTGCTGCCTGAGCGCCATTCGCAGCGGAGGACCGTCCGATCTGCCCCCCGGCGATCTGGAGATCACCCGCGGGGTGCTGGAAACGCTGATGCCGGATGTATCGCTGCAAAGCGACGCATGCGGAGTGGGCTCGATCGGTTTCTCACTCCCGGTGTAAGGGGTTGGATGCGCGATGAACGACGAACGATTGGTTCCGATCATGGAACGGTACGCGGCTACGCGGTCGCCGGCGTTGCGGGATGAACTGGTGGAAAACTATCTGCCTCTGGCACGCGCTGTTGCGCGGCGCTTTGAGGGGCGTGGGGTAGAACGCGAGGATTTACAGCAGGTGGCCAGCATTGCCCTGATGAAAGCTGTGGAGCGCTTTGACCCTTCGCGCGGATTCCGGTTCGTAACCTACGCTATCCCCACCATCGCGGGCGACGTACGCAACTATTTACGGGATAAGGCCAGCGGAATGCGCGTGCCGCGGGATGCGCGCCAGAAGCTGTTCAAAATGCAGCAGATCCGGGAGCAGTTTGAACGGGAGAAGTTCCGTGAACCCAGCGCCCATGAACTGGCGGACGCCATGCAGATTACGCCTGATGAACTGCTTGGCTTGCTGGATATGCGCAACCAGACGGATATCGCTTCGCTGGATGCCCCTGTGGGCGAAGAAGGCGACGCGGACCTGTCCGCCATGCTGGGTGTGGACGACGGCGGATACGAGCGCGTAGAACAGACCCAATGGATGAGCTGGATATTAAGCAAGGTGGACGATAAGGAACGCCAACTTTTAGTCCTGCGCTACCGTGACCGGCTGGGCCAACGCGAAACGGCCAAGCGGCTCGGAGTGTCGCAGATGCAGGTATCCCGTATGGAACGGCGGGTGCTGGCCCGGCTGCGCGCCATCGAGGAGAGCGGCGCGTAAAGGCATAAGTCCACGGCTATCAGAACAGGCCGGAACCTCTCAGGATGCCTGTGCCGGAAAGCAGCCGAAGAACCGATAGGGCATGAGTGAAGATAACGACAGATCGGGAAGGGAACGATTTCCCTTCCCGGTCGATATTCCATTTCAGGGAAAGGAGGAGCGCAATGCAGGGTAACGGGATGAACGGGCAATGGACGCCTGAACAGATTGCCCAGTGGCAGGCGGCACAGGGAATGACCCCGGAACAGGCCGCGCAATGGCAGGCCATGCAGGGGATGACCCCGGAGCAGGCTGCCCAATGGCAAGCCATGCAGCAGGGCGCGGCTCCTACCGGACCATGGCAGAATACGCTTCCTCCGGATCAGACCGGAGTTTGGCAGCCTCCCCAGCAGGGCGCGGACCCCTTTGCCCCCTGGCAGGCGACCCCCACGATGACGCCGGAACAGTTTGCCCAATGGCAGGCTTCTCAGGCGACCGTGCCCATAACGCCGCAGCAGGGCGCGCCTGGAATGACCGAGGAACAGCGCATCCAGTGGCAGGCGGCGCAGATGGGTATCAGCCCCAAACAGCTGATCGAACTGCAGGCTACGCAGAAAGCCCGCGCGGCGGCGCGCGCTAAAAAGGAACGCAAGGAGAAGCGCAAGGAAAAACGCCGCCAGCGCAGCCGGGGCACCCGGATTGTGCAGGCTGTGGGAATCTTATTGATCATAGCGGTTGCCGTGCTTTTTGTTCTCAATAATATGAAGGGCAGTCTGCCCACCACCGCCGTGATTACGGAAGGAACGCTGGGGACCATTTATACCGGAGACGCGATGATCGTGCGAAACGAAACGGTCTATAACGACGAAGGCGTGCAGAATATCGATTACGTGGCGCAGGAAGGCAGCACCGTTTACCGTGGCGACGTGGTGTGCTATGTGTATTCCACCGGCTACAGCAGTAAGGAAATGGATACCCTGCAGGATGATCGCGACCAGATCAAAGATTATCAGCAGACCCTGCTGGCCGGCGAAACCGCCTACGACCAGAAGATGTCCCGGTTGGAAACCGCGGTGGTACAGCGCGGGCTGGAAGTACGTTCGCTGGTGCAGGGCGCGCGCGGCAACCTGATCAACGAGGAGACGATCCTGAAAAATGCCATTGACGAGCGGCAGAAGTATTTTCGCAGTAAATATTCCAGCGATATGCGCCTCAACCGCCTGTATGATAACGAATCCACCCAGCAGCAGCGCATCGACAGCTGGATCAAGCAGCGCGCCGCGACACAACAAAGCATCATCAGCTTCTACACCGACGGGTACGAAACTGCGCTGACCCCGGATAAGTTTGAGACATACTCGCCTTCCGAAGTGCGGGCCATGTTCGATGGAAAAAAACCGGATGTGAACCTGTCCGAACGTGGCAAAACCGACCTGTACCGGCTGGTGAAGAACGATAACTACGCCGTGCTGATGCTGATCCGCAACAGTACGTGGACGCCCGTGGAAGGTACTACTTATAAACTGATGCTGGAACAGTTTAACAATACCACCGTGGACGCGAAAGTGCTGAGCTATACCCGTGCCAGCGGCGAGCTGCTGGTACGGCTGGCGGTGCTGGGGGACGTAACGCCGGTGCTGTACATGCGCACCTGTCAGGCGGAACTGGGCGAATATGCCGACGGCCTGGTGGTGCCCGCTTCCGCTATTTACACGCAAAATGAGCAACAGGGCGTGGTGCGTGTGGAACAGGATGGGAGCATGGTGTTTATCCCGGTCAGCGTCGTTGCCACACAGGGGGATAAGGTGTTTATCTCCGCCATCCAGACGGGGGTATTGGGCAAGGGGCAGACGGTACGTCTGTTTCATTAGGAGGTGTTACCCTTGGAGGAGAAGCAGAAACCGGTTCAACCGGCGCTGCTTGCGGATATTCCGGCGGAAACACTGCGCCGAAATGTTGCGGAAGTTTTGAAAATTTTGGAAGATAATACCTACCGTGACGCGCCTCCCGCACGCCTGATCGCGGTGACCAAAACGGTGGAACCCTCGATTATCAACCAGCTTGCGGCTTTGGGTATCGAAGACATCGGGGAGAACCGGGCGCAGGTTGCCCTGCCGAAACTGCCGAAAATTGACCCACAATTTCGTTTGCATTGGATTGGAAGGTTGCAAACCAACAAAGTTAAAGATATAATAGACAAAGTATGGATGCTCCACTCTCTGGACAGGCTTGCCCTGGCGGAGGAAGCGGAGCGCCGCGCTGAAGGACGCGGGCTGACCTTACCCGCGCTGGTGCAGGTGAACATCGCCGGGGAAAGCCAGAAAGCCGATCTTGCCGTGGAGGAGGTTCGCCCCTTTCTGCGGCAGATGAAGGACTATCCTCATCTCCGGATTCGCGGGCTGATGGCGATCATGCCGCTGATGGACGACGAACGCCAGCTGACGCAGTATTTCCGGGGAATGCGCACGCTGTTTGAACAGCTTCGGGATGAGGCGATCGCGGGCATAGCGATGGAGGAACTCTCCATGGGGATGAGCCACGATTTTGCGATTGCCGCGCGGGAAGGCGCTACCATGGTGCGTGTCGGCACCGCGTTATACCGCAGGGAATAACCTGTTTTTTCCCGGGAAAGGGCGGCGCCCGCAAGGCGACGTGCCTGAAACCCGACCGATATCCGGTTGATTCCGATACCAAGGCAGGGGGTACGACGCTTGGGTATGTTCCAGAAGGTCAATGATTGGCTGTCCGACCGTGGCGGACGATTCTTCCGCGGCGGAGAGGCCGGCCATAATGCCGGGGGAGCCTACTATGCCTCGCAGGAGGCGGAGCAGGCTTACGGCGGCATGGGCGCGGCCACACAGGACACCGAAGGCTTGGGCGATACAGCGCGTACCGCCGCGGCGGAAACGATGAACGCGGAAGGTAACGACCCGTACGGCGGGCGCGTACCGTACCGTTCGCAAAAGGACCTGCAGGCCGAGGCGGATTTACAGCGCCGCCGCGAAGCGGAGGAACAGGCCCGCCAGCAGCAGGCCGCTTACCAGCAGCAACAGCAGACGCAGGCCTATCCGCAGGCATCCGCGCAGACTGCCTATCAGCAGCCCAGCAATATTCTGCCGTTCCCGGGGATGATCCGCGGGCCGGAAGGCAACCTGTATGCGCATGTGGAGTATATCGTACTGCTGCGCAGCCGCAACGAATGTACCCGGATCATCGAGTATATCAAAGCGAACGCTTCGGTCTTTTTAAACATGGAATTTATCGCCAACGACAGTGAACGCCAGCGTTGCGTGGACATGTTAAGCGGCGCGGCGTATACGCTGGGCTGCCGCCTGAACAAGATTTCGCAGCGGGGCGTGTATCTGATTTCCTCGCCGTCTGTTTACGTGGTGCTGGACCCCGCCATGCAGAAATACGCTGCTTCTGTGGAAGCGCAGAACTATGTGCGGCCGGAGTACGCGGGCTATCAGCAACAGCCGTTTAACAACCCGCAGACTTTCGCGTTTGCGGCGCAGCCAACCGCTGGCTTCCCGGGGCAACAGCCTATGGGTTTTGCGCCTCAGCCGATTCCCGGTTATGGCGCGGATGCCCGGCAGGCGGGCGGCTATCAGGCGCAGCATGGCATGGGTTATGCCGCGCAGCAAAACGCCGGGTACGCGGGGCAGCCTGCCGCCAACGCCGGGTATACGCCCCGGCAGGCGGGCTATACGGCGCCACGGCAGAGTGCGGCCTTCGGTTTGGGCGCACAGGCAAACGCCTATCGGCAGCCTTCGGAAACCGAATACCCGCAGGAGCAGCAGGATGCGGCTTATGTGGCAGGCGCGCGGCCTGAAAACGTTCCCCAGCGTCGGCGCACGGCGGCCTACAATCTGTAACAGGTTTGGTTCGCTACGGCAAACGCTTCAATCTGCAACGATACGGGAGGGATACGGATGCTGGTTACTCTTCTCAATTTCATTTTCAATCTGTTGATCTTTCTGCTCAACGTCGCGTTTTGGGTAATGCTTGTTTATGTGGTCATGTCATTGCTGATTCCCCAGAACAAGTACACGCTGCTGGTGGGAAAATACGTGGAGCCGGTGCTCTCGCCACTGCGGAAATGGCTGTATAAAATGTTTCCGAAGCTGGCCGGATTACGGGTGGACTTTTCGCCGGTCGTTTTCTGGTTGCTTCTGAAGGTCGCCGCCTGGCTGCTGATGCTTCTGAAAGCCATTCTGCTGTAATGCCCCGCACGGCCGATACGCCGGTGCCTTTCAGCAGGCTGCTGGAACTGGCCGAACAGGCGGATCGCCAGCAACGGGCTCGCATCACGGCATTCTTAACGCCGCCCGAAGCCGAACTGGCGATAGCCGCCGGTAAACGGGCGCGGGTGAACGGGTCGCTGTCTGGCGGCTACGAGGGCGCGGAACGGCAGATGGCCCGCTTCAGCCCCGACGGGGAACCAGACGGGCCATTCCCCATTACGGCAATCGAGATCACCTGGCCGCATCAGCAGGCGCCCGGCCACCGGGACCTGCTGGGCAGCGTAATGGCGCTGGGGCTGGATCGCTCCCGTATTGGCGATATTGTGCTGCTGCCGGAGAAAGCGTATCTTTTCGCGGAGACGACGATGGCCGGGGAAATCGCACGCGGCCTGCTGGAAGCCGGACATGTCCGGCTGAGCGTGCGCCTGACCGACACGTTGCCGGAACTGCCGGCCCCGGAAGGCGAGGCTATCTCCTTTACGGTGCAAAGCCCGCGGCTGGACGCCGTGGTAGCGGACGGGTTCCACCTGAGCCGTGGAACGGCGGCGGAACTGATTACCTCAGGCGCGGTGAAACTGCGCTACGCGCCCACCCTGCGCCCTGATGCGCGGGTGGAGGAAGGCGATGCGATTTCCGTGAGGGGCTACGGCCGCTTGCGGGTGGACGGTTTCGGAGAAACGACCCGCAAGGGCCGTCTGCCGGTCAAAGCCACGCGTTTCGGAACCAACCGCGCATGATTTTTCCCCCATTATCGTTTGAAAGGAGCAATATCATGGCCATTACCGTATCGGACATCGAGCAGAAGGAGTTTGCCTACAAAGGCGCGGGTTACGATCCCTATGATGTGGATCAGTATCTGGACCAGATTTGCGATGAAATGGTTGCCATGCAGGATCGTATCGCCCAGTTGGAGGCAGAGCTTGCCAAGGCGAAGCGTGAAACGGAAGTCGCCGCGCGGGCTGCGAAACCCGTGGAAGCCGAAGTGGTGAAAGCGCCCGTCGCCCCCGCGACGCAGACGCTGGAATCCATCCTGATCAACGCGCAGAAGCTGGCCGACGGCGCGGTGGAAGACGCCAAACACAAGGCGGAGCTGATCGTGAAGGACGCGCAGGACAAGGCAAGCGCGATTCTGGCGAACACCAGCGACGAGAAGGACCTGCTGGAAAAGAGCGTGAAGGCGCTGCGCGCTTCCGCCAAGGAGTTCCAGGAAAAGTTTACAGATTTGCTGGACGAGCAGAAGGACCTGATGGAGAGCCACGCTTCGCTGTTCGGCGACGAAAAGGAATAAACATCCCAGAAAGTTCATCACCGACCTGTGCGGGAAGCGAAAGCTTCCCGTTTTCTGTAGAAAAGTGAGAAAATACGCTTGACTCGGACATCGTGTCGCAGTGTACGCTGGTTATGGAAAGGGGGAACAAAAAGCAATGGAAGCAATCACCGTAAGCGCAGTAACCCGACAATTGAAGGTTTCTGCCCGGATGCTGCGTTACTACGAACAGCTGGGGCTGATCCGAAGCTTTCGCAAGGACGGATATGCCTACCGTATGTACGACGAAAACGCTGTGGTTCGCCTGAGGCAAATCCTGATCCTGCGCAAACTGCGCATCCCGCTCAAACAGATCCAGCGCATTCTGCAATCGCCGGACGCGGCGGTCGCAATCGACGTATTCCGCCGGAACATCGCGGAAGCTGATACCGCGGCAGCGGCGCTTACGACGGTCCGGAACATCCTACAAACGCTGGTGGAACGGCTGGAACAGTCCGCGGATGTGCACGTTCGCGCGCTGGTTACGGAAGACGAAGAAGTGCTTGCGGCCATCGCGTCGCTGGTTCCCCCCGCACTGAACGACAAGGAGGGAAACAACATGGAACAACTGAACCGCGCGGAAGAAGCGCTTTCCACCCTGACCGACGTACGCATTGTGTACCTGCCGCCCGCCACTGTGGCTGCCGCCCACGTGATCGACGAGGAACCCGAAGCGAAAGCAGGCGAGTTGCTGGACCGCTTTGTGAGGGAGTCGGGGTTGGCGGAGCGCAAGCCCGATCTGCGGCATTACGGGTTTAATCATCCGAACCCGAAGGATGAAACGGGCGCGCACGGCTACGAAATGTGGGTAACAATCCCCGAGGATATGCAGGTGCCCGCGCCGCTTACGAAAAAGTACTTTGCGGGCGGGATGTACGCGGCGCATATGATCCCGATGGGTAATTTTCAGGACTGGGAAAAGCTGATCTGCTGGGTAGAAGCGCAGGAGGATTATCAGTTTGCGGGCGACTGGAACGATCAGGACCATATGTGCGGCCTGCTGGAGGAGAACCTGAACTACCTGACCCACCTGAAGGAAGGAAACTCCGAGCCGGAAGGGATGCAGCTGGACCTGCTGCTGCCGCTGCGCAGAGCGTAAGGCAGAGAAACAATTGAGCCACCCGCGAAGGCGGGAAAATCAAACGTATGGGTTAGGGGAGCGCCGTGAAAGCGGCGCTCCCCCTACGTATAATAAGCACATTTCTTTCTGAATTTGAGATGCCCTTGATAAATTATTGAGTTATAATTTTCTTGACTTGTATATATGGATATTGAACCTGTAAGCCGGTTTCTGTTTTCAGCGTAATGGGTTGTTCAACCAAACCGAATATCGTAACTTTCTGATTCTCAACCAATCCATTATTCCCAGAAATGATGACGATATCCTGCTGTGATTGATCCAACGCAAGCATAGTATACTCAATTTTATCTGGGGACAGTTTTACTACCTGACATGTAAAACTGACTGGTTTCCCATAATCATCCGAATCCATGGAGGCGATATTTTTATATTTTGATCTTGGATACGAAACATTATCGTATACAGCAGAATGCTCAACCTTAACATTGATCCTTGCTGTTGGGAAACCATTATAGAATAAATAAATGCATGCATTTCCTGCTTTTTTGGGCTTTACAGTCATGGTTGTTTCGTTTGCCTGAAAACCAAGGCTTGAAGAAGAGGTAACATCTATATATTCTGATGTGTAGGCGTCCCCAAAAGTACCATACCCCTGTGTCCAGTAGTATATCTGAAGAGAATCTGGTGTACTGATGGTATATTTCTTCTTTTCATATACAATATGGGGCACTTTTACTGCGATTGAAGCTTTTTTGTTACTTCCATCTGATGTTTGCATGGTTATATGACAAGAACCAACTTTCTTTGCACTAACAATACCAACATCATTCACTGTCGCAATATTTGGGTCAGACGATGTATAAATAAGTTTCTGATTTGTTGCGTTATCAGGAGATATGGTTGTTGTCAGCGTATATGGTTTTCCGATTAGAAGGACAACTTTTTTCTCATCTGGGGTGATCTGCTTCACAGGTATAAAAACCTGTAATGTGTAGGAAGCATGATAAGATGTTTGCTCATTAATCGTTAGCAAACAGGTTATGATGGCAGTTCCGTTTCTTAAGCCCTTAACCTTTCCATTTTTCACGGATGCGATAGACTCATCTGATGAACTCCATGATAGCGCCGGATGCAGATCACTATCGAACCCTTGCATTCTAGGCATGATAGTAACACTTTTTCCGATGGAAACAGTATAGTTATAATTCTCAAAGCCAAAACTTGCTTCTGATAAAGCAGACGGGATGAATATCATGCATATGCAAATCACTAAAAAGGCTAAAATCATTCTTTTCTGTTTCATATTATCCTCCGTAGCATTGCGATTACCATTTTGTAACAATATAACACACAAAAGAAGCGTCTGCAATTGATCAAGAAACTGCTTTGCCCAATATTTTCTTGCCTCCCCTTTACTTTTTTTTCTGCCGACGGTATAATAGGCGCATATCCGCGAAAGCGGATTCACATTGCGATGACGGGGACGGCCTCGTTTTTCCAGCCTAAGCGAACCCGGGGCGGTGCGAGCCGGGCGGCAGGGGAACGCGGCAGATCACCCCGGAGCACGAACCCCGACGGAGGCGGCGCTTCCCAGGGCTTCGCGGGCGCTCCCGATACAGGGCGAACGAGTGGGCGTTGCCGTAAAGATGCTTCGCCAAACAGGGTGGTACCGCGGAATGATTTCCGTCCCGTTTTACGGGGCGGTTTTTTTGTACCGCGAACGGTTTTGGAGGGGAAAAGGCATGTATCAGAAGGTTTCGACGGACATGGATTTCGTGGGGCGCGAAAAAAAGGTGCTGGAATTCTGGAAGGAGAACGGCATCATCGAAAAGTCCTTCCACCATAACGAGGGGAAGGAGCGCTTCACGTTCTTCGACGGCCCGCCCACGGCGAACGGCAGACCGCATATCGGCCATATCGAAACCCGCGCCATCAAGGATTTGATTCCGCGTTTCCAATCCATGAAGGGCAAGGATGTGCTGCGCAAGGCCGGGTGGGACACCCATGGCCTGCCGGTAGAACTGGAAGTGGAAAAGCTGCTCCATCTGGACGGCAAGCCCGCCATCGAGCAGTACGGCATCGAGCCGTTCATCAAAAAGTGCAAGGAAAGCGTGTGGAAGTACCAGCACGAGTGGGAGGAAATGTCCGACCGGGTGGCGTTCTGGGCGGATATGGAACACCCGTATGTGACCTACCACAACGACTATATCGAGTCCGAATGGTGGAGCCTCAAGGAAATCTGGAAAAAAGGCCTGCTGTATAAAGGCTTTAAAGTGGTGCCGTACTGCCCGCGCTGCGGCACGGCGTTAAGCAGCCACGAGGTAGCGCAGGGCTATAAGGAAGTCAGCGATACTTCCGCGTTCGTGCGCTTCAGGGTGAAGGGCCGCGAGCATGCCTATATCCTCGCGTGGACCACCACGCCCTGGACGCTGCCCAGTAACGTGGCCCTGTGCGTGAACGCGCATGAAACCTACGCGGAGTTTGAGCTGGAAGGCGCGACCTACTACCTGGCCGAGGCGCTGATCCACAGCGTGTTCGGCGAGGACGCGCACGAGGGCAAGGTGCTTAAAACCATGCCCGGCAGCGACCTGTGCGGCATGGAGTACGAGCAGCTGTACCGTTTCGACGGCGTGACTTATCCCCGGGAAAAGGGCTGGTATGTGGTCAGCGATAACTACGTTACCCTGACCGACGGCTCCGGCATCGTGCATATCGCGCCCGCGTTCGGCGAGGACGACGCGCGCGTGGGCCGGGACAACAACCTGCCTTTCGTGCAGCTGGTGAACACGCAGGGCAAGTTTGTGGAGGGCACGCCCTGGGCGGGCGAACCCACCAAAGATGTGAACGAAAAGGTGATGGCGGATTTGAAGGCGCGGGGCCTGCTGTTTGCCGCGGTTCCCTTTACGCATAACTACCCCTTCTGCTGGCGCTGCGACACGCCGCTACTGTACTACGCGCGTTCCACCTGGTTTATCCGCATGACCGCCCTGCACGACCAGCTGATGGCCAACAACCGCACCGTCAACTGGATGCCGGACAACATCAAGGAGGGGCGTTTCGGCAACTTCCTGGATAACGTGGTGGACTGGGGTCTGTCCCGCGAACGGTACTGGGGCACGCCGTTGCCCGTGTGGGTCTGTCCGGAGGGGCACATTCACGTGATCGGCTCCCGGCAGGAACTGCGCGATATGGCGACCAGCCCTGTGGCGGAGGATATCGAGCTGCACCGCCCGTACATCGACCAGGTGGAGATCGTTTGCCCGGAGTGCGGCCAGCCTATGCACCGTGTGCCGGAAGTGATCGACTGCTGGTACGACAGCGGCAGCATGCCCTTCGCGCAATGGCATTATCCGTTTGAAAACCGGGATACGTTTGAAAAACGATTCCCCGCCGATTTTATCAGCGAAGCCATCGACCAGACGCGCGGGTGGTTCTATACCCTGATGGCGATTGGCACGCTGATCTTCGATCGCTCGCCGTTTGAAAACTGCATCGTAATGGGCCACGTGCAGGACGAGAACGGTAAAAAGATGAGCAAACATCTGGGCAACGTGATAGACCCGTGGAGTGTGCTGGATAAGCAGGGCGCGGACGCCGTGCGCTGGTATTTCTACTCCACCAGCGCGCCGTGGCTGCCCAACCGCTTCAGCGACAAGGCGCTCAGCGAGGTGCAGCGCAAGTTTATGTCCACGCTGCAAAACACCTACGCGTTCTTCGTGCTGTACGCCAATATCGACCAGTTCGACCCGAAGGAGCACGACATCGCGAACGTCAAGCTCACGCTGATGGACCGCTGGATTTTAAGCCGCCTCAACCAGCTGGTGAAGCAGGTGGACGACGACCTGAGCCATTACCGCATCCCCGAACCGGCCAACGCGATCGCCGATTTTGTGGAGGAACTGAGCAACTGGTATGTGCGCCGCGGGCGCGAGCGGTTCTGGGGTAAGGGCATGGACGATACCAAGGAAGCCGCTTTCGTAACGCTGTATACGGTGCTGACTACGCTTGCGAAGGTGATCGCCCCGTTTATGCCGTTTATGAGCGAGGATATTTACCAGAACCTTGTCCGCTCGGTTGATCCGAGCGCGCCGGAAAGCGTGCATCTGTGCGATTTCCCCACGCCGGACGAAAGCCGCATTGACCTGCGCCTGAACGAACAGATGGAGGCGCTGCTGGAAGTGGTCAGCCTGGGGCATGCGTGCCGCAACGCCGCAGCCCTGAAGGTGCGCCAGCCGCTGGCCTCCCTGTATGTGAAGGGTACGAAGTTCGACGATGCGCTGATGGAACTGGCAGCGGACGAACTGAACGTGAAACAGGTTGTGTTCACCGACGACGCGCGCGCCTTTACCACCTACAACTTAAAACCGCAGATGCGCACGCTGGGGCCGAAGTATGGAAAACTGCTGGGCAAGATCGGCGCGTGGCTGAAGGAAGCCGATGGCAACGACGTGGTGGACGCGTTCAACCGCGGCGAAAACGTGGTTTTCTCACTGGAAGGGGCGGAAGTATCGCTGGCGAAGGACGACGTGCTGACCGAATCCGTGCATAAGCCGGGCTTCGCCTCGCAAATGGACGGCGACGTGACCGTGGTGCTGGACTGCAACCTGACCCCCGCGCTGGTGCAGGAAGGCTATCAGCGCGAGGTGATCAGCAAGCTGCAAACCATGCGCAAGGACGCGGAATACGCCGTAACCGACCGCATCGCCGTAACGTATTCTACCGACGCGGAGCTTGCCGCCGCCATCGAAGCGGGCAAAGCGTTCATTATGCAAAGCGTGCTGGCGACTTCGCTTGCCGCCGGGAAACCCGTAGAAGGCGCGTATACGCAGGAGTGGGACGTGAACGGCAAACCCGCGACGTTGAGCATCCGTAAGGCCTGACAAAAGAGGAATCTTTCTCCCCGGGCTGTAAAGGATGGCCTGTGGAAATGAATTTCGCCCGCCGTTCGCTGTGCCGCGCATGGCGGGCGGCGGGCGAAACGCTATTATTGCCAACCGTATCTGTCGGAGTGGTCGTTTCCGGCTAACACGCAGGGTTTGGGAACCTGCGGAACGAATATAGTAGCATCCTGTTATGGAAAGCAAAGGGGTATACCATGTTTTTATGCGACCAGTGGCGTGACTATGAGGTGCTGGATACCGGCGACGGCGAAAAGCTGGAACGCTGGAAGAATGTGATCCTGCGCCGCCCGGACCCGCAGGTGATCTGGCCCAAGGCCAGTCCGGAACAATGGGAAAAGGCGGACGCGCACTATACCCGCAGCGAAACCGGCGGCGGTAGCTGGGCGTTTGCGCATTCCCTGCCCGAACGCTGGGTGATGACGCTTGACGACCTCAAGTTTTATGTGCGCCCGACGGGCTTTAAACACACCGGGCTTTTCCCGGAGCAGGCGGCCAACTGGGCGTTTATGCGTGAGCGTATCACTGGGGCCGTGGCGCGGGGGCAGAATGTGAAGGTACTCAACCTGTTCGCCTACACGGGCGGGGCTACGCTGGCCTGCGCGGCAGCGGGCGCGCACGTAACGCACGTGGACGCGGCCAAGGGCATGGTGCAATGGGCCAAAGAAAACCGCGACCTTTCCAACATCCCGGAAGACCGCACACGGTTTATCGTGGAGGACGCTAAAGCCTTTGTACAGCGGGAACTGCGCCGCGGCAACCGCTACGATGGTATCCTGATGGACCCGCCCAGCTATGGGCGCGGTCCCAACGGCGAGGTATGGAAGCTGGAAGACGAATTGTATGGGCTTACGGAGCTGTGCGTGCAGGCCCTGTCGGATACCCCGCTGTTCTTTTTACTGAACGGATATACCACGGGCTTCGCGGCGGGCGTGCTGGGGAACGTGGTGCGGCGGTGCATAGGCGGGCGCGGTACGACCGTGGCGGAGGAACTGGCCCTGCCGGTTACGACGGGCGGGGTGCTGCCCTGCGGCGCTACGGCGCGGTGGACGCCCGATGTGTAAGGTGGTGTACGAGGACAATCACCTGCTGATTGTGGAAAAACCGCCCAACCTGCTGACGCAGGGGGACGAAACGGGCGATGAGTGCCTGCTGGACAAAATGAAGCGTTACCTCGTGACGAAATATCAGAAACCAGGCGAGGCTTATCTGGGGTGCGTGCACCGGCTGGACCGTCCGGTGGGCGGGCTGGTGGCGCTGGCGAAAACCAGCAAAGCGGCGGCGCGACTGAGCGAGCAGCTGCGTGCGCATACCATGCAGCGGGAGTACCTCGCGGTGGTGCACGGCGCGGACCTGCCGGAATCCGGTACGCTTTCGGACTGGCTGCAAAAAGACGACGCGACCGGCAACGTCCGCTGCGTGCCGCCGGGCACGACCGGTTCGCAACAGGCCACGCTGCACTGGCGGCGTATCGCGACGGACGCGCAGACGGATCGGGCACTGCTGCATATGATGCTGGAAACGGGCCGTAAGCACCAGATTCGCGTGCAGCTGGCCCAATCCGGCCACCCCGTTGTGCAGGATCTGCGCTATGGCAGCGGCGACCCGGGGGAGCCCATCGCGCTGTGGGGCGCAGTGCTGACGCTGAATCATCCTACGAAAAAGGAACCGATGACCTTCGTGAGCCGCCCGCAGGGCCGCGCGTTCGCACCCTTTGCGGCCCGGATCGACGCGTTTCTGGCCGAACGTGGCGTAAACGGAGATCAGTCCTGATACTCCGCCATAGCCTTTCTTATTTTATTCGCTTCCTGACCAGATTCTCAGCCATCCCCCTTTTTCGTTCGCTTCCCGGTAGGCTTTGCTGGAAATCAGCAATTTTTCTTTCCGGCCTGTGTGGCTGTCCGTTTTTCCCCGTGCTTTTCCGTTTCGTACCCGTCTTTTCCCGCCATTTCCCTGTCGCTTCGCAACAGACTGATGGGGAACCCTGGTAAGGATAATTTTCGGCATCTGGCTGGAACATCCGACTTGATATTACTTGCTCTCTCCTCGTACTTTTCCGTATCGTACCCGTCTTTTCCCGCCATTTCCCTGTCGCTTCGCAACATGTGGGCGGGGAGGCGGATGTTGCTCGAAGGATGGACAGGCTTGTCGGTCGGGCTGCCGAAGGCAGAACGGACGACTATCCTGTACTCCGAGAGCGATACCCGCCGACTCGCCGTAACGCAAGTGACCGCGAAGGCTTCCAAAGGGCGAGCGCAAAGCCCTTTGGCCGCACCCGCAGGTGCGGAGCCCTGTCTGCTACAGTGCTCGCTATGTAAAGAAGTGCCGCCGAAGGGCGCAGGGGCGAGCGGAAAGCCCCTGCTCGCGCCCGCAGGCGCGAAACCCTGTTTCTCCCCCCGGGGAGAAAAAAGAATATCACCCGAAAGGGGAACCCCATGCAGAACTTTTCGTTTGAAGTCACCAAGACCTGCGCGCAGACCGGCGCGCGCCTGGGCGTGCTGCATACGCCGCACGGCGATATCCATACCCCCGTGTATATGCCGGTGGGCACCGCGGCGACCGTGAAGGCTATGACCCCGCGGGAACTGACGGAGATCGGCGCGGAAATCATCCTGAGCAATACCTACCACCTGCACCTGCGCCCCGGCGAAGAGCTGATCCGCGAGGCGGGCGGGCTGCACCGTTTCATGGCGTGGCCGCGTCCGATTTTAACGGACAGCGGCGGCTTTCAGGTGTTTTCGCTGGCGGGAATCCGTAAAATCAAGGAGGAGGGCGTAACCTTCCAAAGCCATCTGGACGGCAGCCGCCAGTTCATTTCCCCGGAAGTGAGCATGGATATTCAGCATGCGCTGGGCAGCGACATCATGATGGCGTTTGATGTGTGCACCGCTTACCCGTGCGACCATGAGACCGCCGAGGCCGCGATGCTGCGCACCCACCGCTGGGCAGCCCGCTGCAAGGCGCATCAGGTGCAGCAGGAAAACGCAGATCAGCAGGCGCTGTTCGGCATCGTACAGGGCGCTTTTTTTGAAGATTTGCGCATCGAGAGCGCCAAGGCGCTCAGTGATATGGATTTTATCGGCTACGGTATCGGCGGGTTGAGCGTGGGGGAGCCCAAACCTGTGATGTACGGCATGTTGGAAGCGTTGATGCCCTATATGCCCACCACCAAACCCCGTTACCTGATGGGCGTCGGTTCGCCAGACTGCCTGGTGGAAGGCGTGCTGCGCGGCGTGGATATGTTCGACTGTGTGCTGGCCACGCGGATTGCGCGCAACGGCACCTGCTTTACGCGCAACGGCCGGCTGGTAATCAAAAACGCGACGTACGCGCACGATTTCGGCCCGATTGAGGAAGGGTGCGACTGCTATGCCTGCCAGAACTTCTCCCGCGCGTATGTGCGGCACCTGATCAAGGCCGGGGAGATTACCGGCGCGCGGCTGGCGAGCATCCATAACCTGCGTTTTTTGATTAAGCTGATGGAGGACGTGCGGCAGGCCATCGCGGAGGATCGCTTCGGCGATTTCCGTAAGGCATTTTTCGACCGGTATGATATGAGCCGGAATTTTTAGGAGATGAAACGCATGGAGGTTGCCGCGGCGCTGGTACGGGACGCGCTTGGGCGGGTGCTGATCGCTCAGCGGAAAGTGGACGCGCGGGGCGACTGGGCGTCGCTGGAGGGGCTGTGGGAGTTTCCGGGCGGCAAACGGGAGCCGGGAGAAACCTACGAGGCCTGCGCCGCGCGGGAACTGGTGGAGGAACTGGCCCTGCCGTTGAACGGGCTGCGGATCGCGGCGGAGATGGATTATGTGACGGACGGGCGGCTGATTCATTTCGCGTTTGTGGCGGCGCAGGCTTCCGTGACGGTACTGAGGCTGAACGTGCATACCGACGCGCGCTGGGTGCAGCCGGATCAGCTGAGCGATTACCGTTTCTGCCCGGCGGACGCGGCGTTTATCGCTCGGTTCGACTGGGCGTCGCAGACGCTTCGGCCGGAGGAATAAGCATGTTGAACATCAGGTTGGCGGACGAAAAAGACGCGGAGTGGCTGCTGCAATGGGATCGGCATATTGCCGCCGGGGAGCTGGCGAACCTTCTGCCGCTTGGACGTGTGTTGCTGGCGGAGGCGGATAGGCGATTGGTCGGGTGGCTGCGCTACGGGCTTTTCTGGGATGAAATTCCGTTCATGAATATGCTCTTTTTTCTGGAGGCGGAACGGGGCAAAGGATTCGGCCACGCGCTGGTGAGCGACTGGGAAAACCGGATGCGCGCCGAAGGGTATCAGCGGGTGATGACCAGCACGCAGGTGGACGAATCCGCGCAGCATTTTTACCGCAAACTGGGGTACCGGGATACGGGCGCGCTGCTGCTGCCGGAGCAGGCGGCGGAACTGCTGCTGATCAAAACGCTGTGACCAACTTACCGGAAAACGCGGAACGGGTACAGGATTTGGCAAAGATTGCGCGAATACAGGCTGTGAAGGATACCTCTCAAGGAGGGGTGAAGCATGAAAACATTGTTTCGCGGCGGCACGATCGTAACCACCGAAGGGATGTACAAAGCTGACCTGCTCACGGACGGCGAAAGCATCGCGTCCATCGGGCAAAATCTGCCCGCCGGGGACGCGCGGGTAACGGATGTAAGCGGTATGCTGCTGCTGCCGGGGGCGATTGACGCGCATACCCATCTGGAATGCGTATGCTCCGGCATCGACACCAGCGACGATTACTTTACCGGCACGCGCGCGGCGGCCTGCGGCGGGGTCACGACGGTGATCGACTATCTGTTGCAGGAGAAGGGCGAACCGCTGACACAGACGCTGGCGAAACGCATCCCCATAGCCGCGGAGAAGGCTGCGGTGGATTTCGCGTTCCATATCGGGGTAAGCGATCTGAGCACACCGGAACTGCTGGCCTCCGTAAAGGATGCGGTCGCGGCGGGTGTGAGCAGTTTTAAGGCGTATATGGTGTACGATTTCGGCCTTTCCGACGAGGTGCTGTACCGCCTGTTGCTGGAAACGGCGCGGATCGGCGCACTGACGACCGTGCACGCCGAAAACCGGGGGATGCTCGCCGCGCGGGTGAAGGAATATCTGGCGGACGGCAAGACCGATCCGTGGTGGCATTACCGCAGCCGCAGCGAGGAAGTGGCGGCTGAGGCGACCCGGCGCGTGATTGCGCTGGCGAAGGCGGCCAAAGCGCCGCTGTACGTGGTGCACCTTACGGACGAGGACAGCGTTGCCGCCGTGACGCAGGCGAGGGACGAGGGTTTGCCCGTGTTTGCGGAAACCTGCCCGCAGTATCTGAACTTTACGTGTGACGTGTACCGCGGCCCCCGCGCGCAGGATTACGTATGCTCGCCCGCCATCAAGGGGCGCGCGTCGCAAAGCGCGCTGTGGGCGGCGCTGCTTCGCGGAGATATTTCCACCGTAGCGACCGACCACTGCCCGTTTACCATGGCGGAGAAGGATTACGGCATCCGCCTGCCGGACGGGCGCGCGGGCGATTTTACCACCATCCCCAACGGGTGCGACGGTGTGGAAACCCTGTACCCGTATCTGCTTACACAGGCCAACCTTGGACGGATTCCGTTTGAGCGCGTGGCGGCGGTCTGCGCTGCCAACCCGGCCCGGCTGTTTGGGCTGGCGGATCGCAAAGGTGCGCTGCGGCCGGGGCTGGACGCGGATATCGCGGTGTTCGACCCGCGAACGGACGGCGTGGTGCGCGTGCGGGACCTGCACGGCGCGCTGGATCACACAATCTGGGAAAACACGGCGCTGCACGGGCGTGTGACGGCTACTTATCTGCGCGGCGATCTGGTGTACGATCACGGAGATTTTCTGGGGGAGAAAGGCGCGGGCCGCTACCAGAAATGCAATCCTGTCGCGCCGGAATCCCCGTCGTTTGCCTGCTGATTAGGGAGGGGAATAAAAATGAGGATCACCGTACTGGTTGGCAGCCCCCGCAAGGGCGGCAATACCGAAACCCTCGCGGACGCGCTGATCGCGGGCGCGCAGGCGGCTGGCGCGGAAGTGACGAAGTTTTCGGTGCGCGGCAAGAAGATAGCGCCTTGTGTGAACTGTGATTATTGCCAGACGCACGACCGCTGCGCCGTGGCGGACGATATGCCGGAAGTGTACGATCTGCTGCTGCGCACCGATGCGCTGGTGGTGGCCACGCCGGTTTATTTTTACAATATGTCCGCGCAGATGAAAGCGATTTTCGACCGGTTGTATAACCCTGTGCGCGCGAAGTTCCCCATCCGGCTGACGGTGCTTTTATCCGTATGCGCGGATGATACGCAGCGTGCGTTCGATCCCCTGCGCGCTACGATGGCGGCCATCGAAGGGTATCTTGGCTGGAAGCGCATGGGCGAAGTGACTGTGACGGACCTGGAAAAGAAGGGCGACATCGCGGGACATGAGGCGCTGGCCCGCGCCCGTGCGCTGGGGGAGAAGCTGGTGAAAACAGCGCTGTAAGTTTTTACAACTTTTCAGGCACAGAATGTTTTTCAGCGGGACAGACGTTCCGCAATGAACCAGACAGCCACCCGGTGCGGCAAGGGCTGACCGCCGGGTGGTTTTTGTGTGCCTGTTCGTTTGCGCGCGCTTGCCCAAAACGCCGTAAGCGTGGTATAATCACAATCGGCGTATTACGCCATGATTTCGGCCGTCAGGCACTTGCCGGCTGCCAGGATTGAAGGAGAATAAAACCTTGTCTTTAATAGAGATGGTCAAAACGTTTCTTGGCACGAGCAATGAGGCGGAAGTGAAACGCCTTAAGAAAATCGCCGACCAGGTGTTGGCCAAAGAAGACGAATATAAAGCGCTCAGCGACAGCGAACTGCGCGCGAAAACAACCGAGTTCAAGGGAAGGGTGCAGGGTGGCGAGAGCCTGGACGATCTGCTGCCCGACGCGTTCGCCGCATTCCGCGAGGCCGTATGGCGTGTGGACGGCAAGCGCCTGTTCCCCGTGCAGGTCATGGGCGGCATCTGCCTGCATCAGGGCCGCATTGCCGAGATGAAAACCGGCGAAGGTAAAACGCATACCGCCACGCTGCCCGCGTATCTGAACGCGCTGACCGGGCAGGGTGTGCATATCGTCACGGTCAACGATTATCTGGCGAGGTTCCAGGGCGAGTGGATGGGCAACATCTTCCGCTTCATGGGCATGAACGTCGGCGTGATCACCCACGACATGGACAACGCCCAGCGCCGTGCCGCCTACGCCTGCGACGTAACCTACGGCACCAACAACGAGATGGGTTTCGACTATCTGCGCGATAACATGGTGATCCGCGAGGCGGATATGGTGCAGCGCGGGCATGTGTTCGGCATCGTCGACGAGGTGGACTCCATCCTGATCGACGAGGCGCGCACGCCGCTGATCATCAGCGGGCAGGGCGACGAATCCACCGATATGTACGAGAAGGCCGACCGCTTTGTGAGCCGGCTGAAGAGCGAAGAAGACTATACCGTAGAGGAAAAGGAAAAGGCGGTTTCGCTGACCGAGCACGGCATCGATCAGGCCCAGCGGGCCTTTGGTGTGGAGAATATCGCCGATCTGGATAACGCCGACCTTTACCATTATATCCTGCAGGGGCTAAAGGCCCACGCCATGATGAAGCGCGACGTGGATTACGTGGTGCAGGACGGCGAAGTGATCATCGTGGATGAGTTCACCGGCCGCCTGATGACCGGCCGCCGTTACAGCGACGGGCTGCATCAGGCCATCGAGGCCAAGGAGCACGTGAAGGTGAACCGCGAAAGCAAAACCCTCGCCACCATCACGTTCCAGAACTACTTCCGCATGTATAATAAAATCAGCGGCATGACCGGTACGGCCAAGACCGAAGAAGAAGAGTTTCAGGGGATTTATAATCTGGACGTGGTGCAGATTCCCACCAACATGCCCATGATCCGCATCGACGCCAACGATATGGTGTACAAAACCAAGAAGGGCAAGTTTGGCGCTGTGGTGGAGGAAATCGTGAAACGCCACGCGACGGGCCAGCCGATTCTGGTAGGCACTGTGAACGTGGAAACCAGCGAAATGCTCAGCCATATGATCGACCTGCGCGGTGTGCCCCACGAGGTGCTGAACGCCAAGAACCACGCACGTGAAGCCGACATCATCGCGCAGGCAGGCTCCGTAAACGCCGTTACCATCGCCACCAACATGGCAGGCCGCGGCACGGATATTCTGCTGGGCGGCAACCCGGACTATCTGGCCCGCCGCAAGATGCGTCAGGATGGCATCGCGGACGAGGTCATCATGGAAGCTGTGGGGCATAACGAGGACGTGACGCCGGATGTGCTGGCGGCGCGCGCAACTTACAACCGCTACTTCGCTGATTTTAAAAAGGAAACCGACGCCGAGCACGAGCGCGTGATGGCGCTGGGCGGCCTGCACATTCTGGGCACAGAACGGCACGAAAGCCGCCGGATTGATAACCAGCTGCGCGGCCGTTCCGGCCGTCAGGGCGACCCGGGCAGCTCGCAGTTCTTCATCAGCCTGGAAGACGATGTGATGCGCCTGTTCGGCAGCGAACGCATCGCGCCGATGGTGGAACGGCTGGGCATGGGCGAGGATCAGCCGCTGGAAGCCAAGATGCTGACCAAGCAGATCGAAACCGCTCAAAAACGTATTGAAGGCCACAACTACGACATCCGTAAAAACGTGCTGCAGTACGACGATGTGATGAACAAGCAGCGCGAACTGATCTACGGCCAGCGCAGGGACATCCTCAAGGGCGACAACATGCGCGAAACCATCGTCGGCATGGTGCACGCGATGATCGATTCCACCGCCGAACGTAACTTTACCGGCGACGGCAGCTTTGACTGGAGTCTGGACGCGGCAAAGGAATATCTGGAGCGTCTCTGCCTTAAACCCGGCACCTTTGACCGGTACGCCGACCGCCTCAAGGACATGGATGAGCCGGACGAATTTACCAAGCTGCTCTATCAGGACGCGGAAGCGTTCTACGCGGAGCGGGAAGAACTGCTGTCGGCGCTGGGTATCGACATGCGGGAGTTTGAGCGTGTGGTGCTCTTAAACGCGATTGACCACCACTGGATGGATCATATCGACGCGATGGACGATCTGCGCGACGGCATCGGCCTGCGCGCGTACGGCCAGCGCGACCCCGTGCAGGAATACCGCGCGGAAAGCTACGACATGTTTAACGACATGGTGCACATGATCCGCGAGGATACGGTGCGCCGTCTGTTCCAGAGCCGCGTGGAGCGCCTGCCGGAACGGCACAAGGCCGTCGATGTGTCCAAGACTCAGGAAGGGTTCTCCGGTGGCGGCCAGAAGCAGCCTGTGAATACCAACGGGCAGGTGAAGGCCAGCGGCGCGCCGACCAACAAAAACCAGCCCGGCGCGGTGGGCCGCAACCAGCCCTGCCCCTGCGGCAGCGGTAAAAAGTACAAACACTGCTGCGGTAAGGACGCGAACTGAGGAAACACCCCATCCACTGGGTAAGCGCCGCGCGCTTTCCCGTGCGTTGATCTTTGCCATCCGGGAAGGGAATCTCCCCTTCCCCCTGCCGCTGGCTGCCTCCGGCAGCGGCGCTCGAATCGGGAGTATCCCCTTTGAAGGAGAAATGATATGGTCGATACCGAACAATACCAACAGGAGCTGGAAACGCTTCGAGATACGATTACCAAGGCGGCGGACGCATTGCACCTGCCGCAACTTCAGGAAGAATTGTCTGAACTGAAGGAGGAGATGAACGCCCCGGAATTTTGGACCAATCTGGAGCGCTCTACCGAGGTGAACCGCCGCGTAAGCCACATCGAAGGCCGTCTGGGCCATGTGAAGCGCCTGCGCGACCGTTGCGACGACGTGGAAGCCATGCTTTCGCTGCTGAAGGAAGAACCGGACGAGGAAATCGGCCGGGAATGCGAAACCGAACTGGCCGCCCTGCGGGAAGACGCGGACGCGCTGGAACTGGAATCCCTGATGCGCGGGGAATATGACGATTGCGACTGTGTGCTGAGCCTGCACGCGGGCGCCGGCGGTACCGAGGCGCAGGACTGGACGCAGATGCTGTACCGGATGTATACGCGGTACTGCGAGCGGATGGGCTTTAAAGTCACGGTGAACGATCTGCTGGAGGGCGACGAGGCGGGCGTGAAAAGTGTCACTTTCCGTGTGGAAGGCGATAACGCTTACGGCTATCTGCGCAGCGAGCGGGGCGTGCACCGACTGGTACGTATCAGCCCGTTTGACGCGAACGCCCGGCGGCACACCAGCTTCAGCTCTCTGGACGTAGCCCCTATCCTGGAGGATGAAGGCAAGTTTGAAGTGAATATGGAAGAGGTGCGTATTGACACTTACCGTTCCGGCGGCGCTGGCGGCCAGCATGTAAACCGTACCGACTCCGCCGTGCGGATGACGCATATCCCAACAGGTACCGTAGCGCAGTGCCAGAACGAACGCTCGCAAATCCAGAACCGTGAGGTCTGTCTGCAAATCCTGCGCAGCCGCCTGCTGGAACTGCACATCCGCGAGAAAGAAGAGCAGATGGCCGGGATCAAGGGCGAGCTAAAAAAGATCGAGTGGGGCAGCCAGATCCGGAGCTATGTTTTCCAGCCCTACACGATGGTGAAGGATCACCGGACCGGCTACGAAGTCGGAAACGTGGACGACGTGATGGACGGCAATCTGTCCGGTTTTATCACGGCGTACCTGAAAATGCAGTGATAAAATATGAGTGATCATCAACTGGAACCTATGGCGGACTTTTTCGCCCGGCGGGTGGATGGATACGACGAGCACATGCTGGGAAATGTGCCGGGATGCCGGACGGGGTATGCCGAACTGGCTGCCCGCCTGCCCGGCAAGGTGGAAACGCTGCTGGACCTCGGCATCGGGACCGGGCTGGAACTTGCGGAAATTTTCCGCAGGTTTCCGGAAGCGCGCGTGACGGGCGTGGACCTGTGTCAGGAAATGCTGGCCGAATGTTCGCGTAAATATCCCGGCAAACGGATGACCCTGATCTGCGGGGATTATACCCGACTGAAGCTGGGTACGGAAGCGTTTGACGCGGCGGTTTCCTTTGAAACGCTGCACCACCTGACGGCAGCAGAAAAGCGTACGCTGTACCGCGGCGT
>Ga0116170_10001448_pt1 | contig 23912 bp, 23 predicted proteins | sample AD_JPNHW1_MetaG_FD_89797 | JGI IMG/M metagenome (GOLD analysis project Ga0116170, IMG submission 89797) | Active sludge microbial communities of municipal wastewater-treating anaerobic digesters from Japan - AD_JPNHW1_MetaG | ecosystem: Engineered > Bioreactor > Anaerobic > Digestate | place... | reverse complement strand
GGGGAAGAAGGCCGGGGTCTTCCGCCGGCTGCGGAACTCGCGCAAAAGACAAAGCTTTTGCGCTCAAACATTCCTCGCCGTTCCGGAGGAATGCGCTCCAGACCCCGGCCTTAAAACCCTAAAAGGAGCGACCGGAAGGACCCGCCCCTGCCCCTCCGCCTTAATGCTATTAAAACAAGAAGCCCTGGCTGTTATGCCAGGGCTTTTTGGTTTTCCCGTTCGGGCTTTTTAAAATTCCACGTCGAAGATATAGGAGGAGTACGGGGGGATCTCTTTCAGGCGCAGGCCGCCGGCGAGCTCTTCGGCCTTGAAGGAGAAGAAGCGGTCGGAGAGCTCCTCGAACAGGGCGGTGGTTTCACCTTCGCTCTTGATGGAAACATTTATCACGCCGCTGGCGGGCTGGGCCGAATAGTTCACGGCCACCACTTTCAGCGTGCGCCGCTGGGCCCAGGACCAGGCCAGGATATTCGCGTTAGTTTTATTTTCCTGGTCGCACTGGCGTACTTCCAGCAGCGCCCATTCCCCGCCGTGAAAAGCCGGGTGGTCGGTGATCTTAAGCAGTTTTATATAGAACTTTTTAACCTCGGGGTCGGATACGCGCTCATACAGTTCTTTGAGCTGCAGCGGAGGGCGCACCTTGACCCCGTCCAACTGGTTGTCGTTGTAGAACCGCAGGCCTTTTATGGTCGACACGATAACGCCGGCCGCCAGCGCCTTCTGTTTGCCGAAAACTACCAGCGAGGGCTGCTCGTCGTGATTTTCGATGAAGCGCGCAGAATGTTTCTGGTAAAGCTTCTCCGCGCGCAGGTGGCCGCGCACTTCCTGCGGCCCCTGGAAGCGCAGGCGGTCGTAGGTGCCCTTGTCGTAGGTATAATCAAAGCCGATCTGCTGCACGCGCCATTCCAGGCCCCAGTAGACCTCGGCCAGAAAAACGAAAGCGGGATACTTTTCTTTGACGGCGCGGATGGCGTGTTCCCAGAACTCTTCCTGCGGGCGCTTGAACGGGGTCTTGTTCAGCAGCCAGCCCCAGGTCGTCTCATGGATCTCGTTCAAGGTCAGCATCACCATGTCGCAGCGCACGCCGTCGGCCATATCCGCGATGCGCAGCAGCACTTCAAGCATGCGCGCCCGGGTATCGGGATTAAAATAGTTCAGCTGGGCCGTATCCGTCCAGGCCGGGAAGTTCGGGTCCCGGCCGTACGCGATATAGCGCTTTTTGTCGCCGACGGGCAGCTCGAAGAACCAGTCGGGATGGGATTTGAAATCTTCTTCGGACCCGTTGATAAAACATTCCGGGCATTGCTGAATATAAGGATTGTCCTTGGCGGTATGGTTGGAAACCAGGTCCACCATGAGCTTCATACCCATGGAGTTAAGTTTTTCCTTGAGGCCTTTAAGTTCCCATTCAAAGCCGAATTCGGAATTCAGCTTATACCAGAACACCGAATAGGGCGAAGCGCCCACGGCTTCCGCGCCGAAGCCCGGCGGCAGGCGCTTAATTTCCTCCAGCAGCCCCTTATCCTGCCTGGCGACGCGCTCCGACTCGGGGCTGGGAGCCCAGACGCCCATCAGCCAGATTATGTCGAACCCGAGGTGCCGCAGCTCCAGCCATTCGTCGTCCGGCACCGAAGACAGCGTCATTTCGGGCATGGAATACTTGACGCGCAGCTGTTTCAGCCACAGGCAGGTATTCAGTTCTATTAAATGCGGATTAGAGCGCAGCACATTTCCTCGTAATTGACCGTTTCGGCAAATGCGGTAATTTTCCCCTCAATGATTATAGCAAATAGCGGCCGCTACTTTAAGTCCACTACCCGGTATTCGCCGGGCTCAAGGCTGCCGCTGAATCCCGCCTGCGGCAGTTCGGCGCGGGTGGCGCTCCAGGTAAGGTTACCCAGCACCGCCCTGCGCAGCCCGGGCTTATCCTTCGACTTAAGGATATAACCGGCCCAGTTCTGTCCCGGCGCCGGCCAGAGGGGCTCGATGTCGTAATCCCCCAGTTCGGCGCGCAGGCGGGCAGACTCGGCCAGCACCTCCTGGTAAACCTTTTTCACCGCCGGGTCGCCGCCGCTCCAGTTTATCGCGCAGGGCACGCTGAACGGCAGCGGTTTCTGCTCCCCGCCCGGCACCGAGGCGTCGTAGCCGATCTCGGCCCCGGAATACATCAGGACGCCGCCCGGGTAGAGCAGGGTCAGCGCCAGGGCCGCGGGCAGGCGCCGGCCATAAACTTTTTCCGGGGCCTGCTCGTCGTGGTTGCCGACGAACATAACCGAGCCCGCCCCGCCGCTCTGCCAGGCGAGGTAAGCGGCCCTGTTCACGGCACTTTGTATGCCGGAGGCGTCGCCGGACTCGGTGGAATTGTACCACCCGGTCTGCCCCTCGGGCCGGGATGTTTCGTTCTTGCTGTAGATCGTGTCGAAACCGCAGGCCCCCAGGTCTTCCTGGTAGAAGTAGGCCTCCGCCATGAAGGCCGCCGCCGGCTTGGCCGCCTTAACCGCCGAGATCAGCTGGCGGTAGAACTCGGCAGCCGGCATGCTTTTCTGCCAGGTGCGGGAAAACACGCTGTTAAGGGCCAGGTAGGCCATGTCGACGCGGAACCCGTCCACGTCGAACTTCGTCACCCAGCCTTTGACCGCGGCCGTCATCCGGTCGCGCAGCGCCTGGTTCGAATAGTTTATCTGGGCGGTATCCACCCAGCTGGAAACGCCGCTGCCGTATTCGAAACCGCCGTAGTGCACGCAGTATTTCTGCCCTTTCCAGGCGCTGTCGAAATAATCGCGGGCGCAGGGCCCGTCGAAGCGGTAGCTCACGAAATAGTCTGGGTTCTCCGCCAGCAGCCTGGAATCCAGGGAGGTATGGTTCACCACGAAGTCCACGATGATGCGCAGCCCGGCCTGGTGGGCGAGCTTCACGAAGTTCCTGAATTCCTCCTCCGTTCCCAGGTCGGGATTCACGGTGGCATGATCGCTGATGGAGTAGGGCGAACCGCCGCCGGTCCCCGTCTGGCCGCGCACGCCTATGGGCAGCACGCCCATGGGCCACACGGTATCGAAACCCATGCGCTTTATCGCCTCGAAATCCGCCGCGCGGAAATCGCGGAAGAAGGAGCCCGCCGCCGCGCTCCGGCGCCCGGCGGCGTTATAGGCGCGCGGGAACAGTTCGTAGATCCGGGCTTTTTTGGACCAGGCGGCCTGGTCGTAGCGGGCCATGTTGCCCTGCAGGCCCGCCACATAGTTTTCAAGGATAGCGTTGAGCCGGGAATTCTTTTCGCCGGCCGGCAGCGGGGAAGCCTTCAGCTCCGCCAGCGCCGCGCGCAGGTCCGCCGTCCAGGCGACGGGCCTGAGCAGCGCCTCCAGGTACAGGAAATAATCGTCAAGGTTATTGAGCAGCGGCTGCGCCCCGTACCTGCTCTCAAGCTCTTTTTTGGTCCAGAGAAAGCCCTCCAGTCCGACGCTTTGCGACTGGGCTGTCCAGCCGCCCTGCGCGTTCCTGAACAGGAAGGGGCGCATCTGCGGCACCGGGCCGTTCCAGGCCCCGGAAGATAGGATCTCTTTCATCTGCTGCAGGAAAACGGCATCGGGTCCGTTACGGCCGGCCGCGGGCGCGGAGGAGACAAAAAAGCCCGCTCCGTCGAAAAGCAGGGCGGCGTTCTCGCGCGCCGCCTCGAGCTCGGCCGCGGTGCAGGCGCCGGCGCACAGGCCGGCGGCCAGGCAGGCCGCCGCAAGGCGCCGCAGCATTCCTATTTTTCCTCCGGCTTTGCCGCTTCCGGCTGCCGCCCGGGCACCAGCCAGCGCACGGCAAGGTTGAAGGTGATGAACCCGAACATTATTATAAGCACTATGCCGGACAGGACCAGCTGCAGCACCCTGGAAGAGACCAGGGAGCCGGGCAGGTCCCGGGTTTCCATTATTTCATAGATCCACCACTTGGTACCGGGCACGTTTGAAACCGAAACCAGGCTGGAGCGCCCTTTAAAAAAAACTTCGTGGGCGAAATTCTGCAGAGCGCTCGCCTGGGCGGTAAGCAGCGCCCGCATTATTTCGGGCGGGGCCTGTATGCCGGGCCTGACCGTGGACTGGTTAAGGGAATCGGCTATGACCTGGCCGCCGGCGTCCAGCAGGCCGAAATTACCGATGGAACTTTTGCCCATCAGCCGCACCAGTTCCCCAAGGTAAGCCAGGCCCAGGCGCCCGGCCAGGTAGTATTCCGGCTTGCCGCCGGAGGTCTCCAGCGGCACCACAAGGATCAGGGCCGGGGGAGTGTAATCCCCGTATTCCACGGCGCCGGCGGAAGCGGCGGCTTTTTTAGCCCCTTCGAAAACGGCGGTTTTGCCGTAATCGATAACGGGCTTGCCGTCTTTGCCGGCCGAGGCCCGGCAGAGTTCGCGGCCCGACGCCGCCAGCAGCGCGAGCTCGGAATAGATGAACGGCGATTCTTTGACCCGCAGCGCCATCGCGGTCTTCCTGCCTTCGGTGCCCGACTGCAGGAATTTTTTGTCGTCCGTCAGGCGCGACAGGTTATAGTTGGCGTTGATCTCGTTGGAGAAGATCCGCGCGGCGGCCAGGGTGCGCATCTCCGAATAACGCAGCAGGTCGTTCTTGCGCAGCTCCATGCTCCCGTTAACAAAATGCCGGCTCAGCAGCAGGAACGGCACCAGGAAAAGACCGGTGACCGCGGCTACGAATTTATACTTGTTTTTGGCATTCATAAGTTTCAGCTCCGCTTTTTCCGATACTTTTTATCCTTGTTTGGCCGGCCCCGCGCCGGCTTTTTTCTCCAGCCATTCATCCACCCGCCTGTCGCCCCAGTTCAGCGCTTCCTGGAACCCCACTCCGGCAAGAGCGCAAAAAGCCCAGAGCGGCCACAGGTAATAACGCAGCGTGATCCCGCCTATGGACGCGATCTCGTCGATAGGGGCGAAAGCGAGCACCGGCAGGAAAGCGGCGGCGGAAAAAACCAGCAGCGCGTCCTTCTTCAGGACAAAGGCCGCGTAAAAACCGAGGAAAACCAGCACGACGGCGGCTTTATAATATATCACCCTCGGCACCTCATAGGACAAACTGCGGCCCAGGCCGCTGAAAGCGCCGCGCAGCGCCCCGGCCGGCCCGTCGCGAAAAATAAAACCGGCGACGGACAGCGGCGCCGTAGTGACCGGCCCCGGGGCGTTGTGCCGGTACCGGTCCAGATTGGCCCAGCGGCGCAGGCTGAGCTCCTGCGCGTAAAAAGCGTTCTTGTAATGCGCCCGCTGCCAGGCCAGGTACGGCGAAACCAGCAGCAGCGCCAGGCCCAGCGAAAGGCCGGCGGCTTTATAATTGAAAGCGCGAAAATGCAGCGCGGCGAACATCCCGGCGGAGAGCAGCAGGAACCAGGCGGAGTCAAGGCGGCTGAGACAGGCCAGCCCGCCGTAAAGCCCGGCCCACGCCGCCCTGCGCGGCGTGATCTTCTCCGGGTCGAAATAATGCCAGAAAAGCAGCAGAAAGAACAGGGCGAAGATATGCGTATCCCCCTGCACCGCGTAATACCCCAGGTAAGGGTTCGCGGCTACCAGCAGGGCGCCCATCAAGCCCGCGGTAACGCCGTAGCGGCGCAGCAGGAGAACCAGCGTCAGGACGGTTATCGCGGTGAAAACAGCGAGCCCCTCCGCCCTGACGGCGGCGTCGGGCCCGGCGCCAGCCAGGATGGCGGCCTTCAAAGCGAAAACGGGCAGCGGCTCAGCCAGCCCTGAATCATAAAAATACCCGGAACCGGCGGCCATCAGGGAACGCGAGGCGGCCTCGCGCAGCGGGACTTCCCCGTACGCCCGCCAGGACAGCGACAGGTTGAAAAAAAGCGCGAACAGGACCATCACGCCCAGCAGCAGGCCTGACAGTTTGTGGATACCGGCTTCGAGCGTTATTTTATTTTCAGCCGCCATTGTCCGCGCTCCCCCAATATAATACAGTATATAAAACATAAGCCGAGGATTTAAATAATGACGCGCGAAATTACCGTCGAATTCAAGAAGATCGTGGGAGAGGGCAAAGCGCTGGGCCGCTCGGACGGCAAAGTGGTGTTCTGCTACGGCGTCCTGCCCAATGAAACCGCCAGGATCAGGACCGTAATCGAAAAACGCAATTTCATCGAGGCGGAACTGATAGAGATACTCACCCCTTCGCCGCGCCGCGTGACGCCCAAAGAAGACCACTACCTGAGCTGCTCTCCCTGGCAGGTAATGGACTATGAATTCCAGTGCGAAACGAAAAAGGGCCTGATCGAGGACCTGCTTTACCAGACCACGAAAGAGACCATACGCCTGGACAAATTTTACTCCGCGGCTAAAACCTTCGGCTACCGCACAAAAATAGAATACAGCTTCACCGGCGCGCCCGGGAACCTGTCCTTCGCCTTCCATAAGCGCGGCAATTACCGCGAAATGTACCTGATGCCGGAGGGCTGCGCCCTGATGAGCCCGGAGGCCAACGCGGCGGCCCTGGACGTGCTGGCCGTACTCAATTCGCTCAAGCTCTCCACCTCCGACGTAAAAACGCTGATAATCCGCGAGGCCAAGAAGCCCGGCAGCCGGGTGGCCGTGCTTTATCTCAAGCGGCAGGACATCGCGCTGCCGGACATGAAGAACCCCCGCCTCAACGGCTTCATAGCGGCCTATTCCAACCCGCTGAGCCCGATGAGCCAGGTGGACGCTGTCCTCGGCGCCTGGGGCGACGATTTTGTTACGGAAGAGCTGCTGGGCAGCAAATATTCCTACGGCTTCGACTGCTTCTTCCAGAACAACATGGAACTTTTCGAGGAAGCGCTCAAGGAGATCCGCGCGGCCGCGTTCAAGTGCGGCAAGCTGGTGGACCTCTATTCGGGAGTGGGCGTGATAGGGCTGTCGCTGCGCGACCTGGCGGATAAAGTTTACGCGGTGGAATCCTCGGCCAACTCCGCGAAGTACGCGGCGCTGAACGCGACCGCCAATTCGGCCGCCAACTTCGAAATGGTCTGTTCCCTTTCGGAAAAGACCGCCGACGGCCTGTTCGACGGCACGGACATCCTGGTGCTGGACCCGCCACGCGCGGGCCTGCACAACAAGGTCATTAAAAGGATAATGGAAATTCAGCCCAAGCGGCTCATCTACTTATCCTGCAACCCCATCACCCAGGGCCGCGACGCCGCTTTCTTCCTGGAAAAGTACAAAATAATCCGCTCGGCGGGTTTCGATTTTTATCCCAACACGCCCCACGCTGAAACCCTGCTGGTGTTCGAGAAGGAATAGGAACTAAGCCAAAAGATCGGCGCGGCTTACCGTGTAATAGCGGGTGCCGCAGGGATAGCCCGGGTACGGGCCGCAATCATCCGCGGCCTTCGGCTTGGGCGCCGGGGCCGGGGCCTGATCGGCCGAGCCGGAACCGGAGCCGCCGAAGCCGGACGGCGCCGCTGAAGGAACGGATGAAGCGCCTGAATATGTCTGCAGCGTCTGCGGTTTCTCCGCCGGCTCCGGGGTCCGCGTTCTTTGAAATCCCAGGCAGCCGGAGAGCGCCGCCAGGCCTGCGGCCAGCAGCCCCAGGACCCCGAAATTAACCACGCGCCCCACTTCTATTCCGGTAAGGCCGGTTTTCGCGCCCAGCTGAAAAATTTTTTTCATCGCAGTTCCCTCAGGCTTCCGCTCAATGGGGATATTATACCCAAAAAGCTTTCCATAACGGCATAAAAAAACCGGCGCCCGCTTTAGACGGGCGCCGGAATTCTTACTCGTGAAACCTGCGGCTTATTTGCCGGCTTTCTTGGTCTCAGGCGCGGGGGTCGCGGCAGGGGCGGCCTCAACAGCGGCGGGGGCGGCCTCGGTGGCGGCAGGCTGCTCAACAGCGGGCTGCTCAACCGGAGCGGCTTCCTGCTTCTTGCAACCAATGGCGAGCATCAGCGCCACCAGGGGCAGCGCAAACAGTACGGTCTTATTCATTTTTATTTCTCCTGTAAATTCCCGTAAACTTAAGCGTTCACGGGTAAAATCCCTGAATTACGGCTTGGAATAGGGCAAACAGCTATAGCCTTTCTTCCTTAAACAGATATTACATTTTTTGCCGCACCATATTCAACAATGCTCACCGGGACCTTTCGCCGCCAGTGCCTTTTTTCTCGCAATAAAGGCGCGCGCCGCGTCGAAAGTGAAGACCGCCGGGACCGGCCCGGCCTCCGCAGCCGGCAGCGGCCCGTCCGCCAGAGCGGCGGCCAGCAGGGCGCGGCCCCGCGCCGCCGCGGCGGCGAACAGTTCCGGCGTAACATCTCCCCCCGCGCACTCTTTTTCCAGCCCCGAGATAAGCTGCGCCTGCAGACCCGCGGCGCACAGCCGCGCGCAGGCCGCCGCCTCGGCGGAAGGATGATGTTCGTTCTCCTCCTCCAGCGCGAAGAATTCCAGCGCCGCGGGCGCGCTGTACAGCGCGAGCTCGAAAGCTTTCGTCTTATCGCGGCCGCAGCGGAGCAGGCGCCTTATGACAAGGTCCATGCCCGCGGCTGCCAGCTCGTCGCCCCAACCGGCCAGGTCTTTTTCAGCCAGCCTGCGGCGCAGGGCCGCGTTAAGGGCCGCCTTTTCCCCCGCTTCTTTTACGGCCCGGCAGCGCAATGCCGGGCGCTGTTCCTGGAAGTTAAAATCCTCCCTGGCCCGGAGCTTAAAACCGGCTTCGTTCAGCAATTCCTCCAGCAGCTCAAAGGGGAAACAGTAAAGATGGTTCATGCCCGGCGATTCCGAGCCGTAAACCCAGCCCAGGGCGGCTTCCTTTATTTTATGGTCCCCCCGCAGGAAAATTTCAAAGGTCTTTTCAATATCCGGGGTCTCGATCAGCAGGGTGCCGCCCGGCTTCAGAACCCGCCAGCACTCGGCCAGGAAATACTTGGTTTTAAAAAAACCGAGATGCTCGACTAACTGCAGGGCTTTCACTTCTTCGGCGCAGGCGTCCCGGCAATCAAGGGCGTGCGCCGGCATCAGCCTGTCCGCCGCCGAATCGCCGGAGGAATCGATATTCAGGTACCCCGGCAAATAATTGTAACCGCAGCCTATGTTAAGTTTCATGCCGCCCCCTTGCGCCCGGAAAACATGCGCCCCAGCCGCCTGAAGGCGGCGCCGCCGGAGAGCCCGGCGCAGCGCAGTCTGAACTTTTTCAAAGGGTTCGCCAGTTCCTCCGCAAAGAGTTCTTTTTCAATACTGTGAAAGCAGTACGGATCATTATGCAGGGCGCCGGTCTTCATCAGCGACATTTCGCTGCACCCGCCTTTGCAGACCTCAACGTGCCCGCACCCGGAGCAATTCGCCCCGGCCCGCTTTTTCCCGAACTCCCGCGTATAGCTGAACGCGCCAGGCTTGTTCCAGAGCTCGCGGAAAGGCGTCCGCAGCGCATTGCCTTCCACGAACCGCGCGTCGTTAATGGCCAGGCAGCCCAGCACGTCGCCGTTGCTGCGTATGCCCGCCACCGAAACTCCGGCCTGGCAGCCGTCCCATTTTTCGTAGAGGGAAACGTTCTTTAAAAGCAGGGAATTATAGCCCAGGTCATGGGCGCCGATAACGGGCAGTTCTTCGGGTGAGAACCCGCGGCGGCACGCCTCCACGAAAAGTCCCACGGAGTAGAATTCTTCGCGGTCCAGCAGGAATTCTTTGGAAAAGCGCCCGCCTTCCGCCCCGGCCGTCTGCACCTGCCAGGCTATGCCGCGGCCTTTCAGGCTGTCGCGCAGCCCGGCGAGTTCCTGTATATTCAGCTTGTGCACGGTGGTGATCACGCTGACCGGCAGGCCTTCTTTCAGACAGCGGTCGATGAAGGCGTTCGCTTTGGCGAAGGCGCCCCGCATGCCGCGTATGCGGTCGTGCAGCTCCGGCCTGGCGGCGTCGAGGCTGACGGCGACGGCGCGCGGCCGCAGTTTTTTAAGACCGGCGAAGATCTCCTCGCTGTGTATGGTGCCGTTGGTTATTACGGATAGTTCCATGCCCAGGGCGCGCACGCGGGCCGCGATCTCGAAAAAATCCTTGCGCAGCAGGGGTTCGCCGCCCATCAGCGCCACGCCCAGGCAGCCGGCGCTTTTCAGATCGTCGCAAATCTTGAGGGCCTCCGCGGTTGTAAGCTCCCGCTCCCGCCGCCCGCCGGCGGTGGAGCCGCAATGCAGGCATTTAAGGTTGCAGGCCAGCGTAAGTTCCCAGACAACACAGGAAAGTTTATATGGAGGCTTATGCATAATAAATCCGGTTCAACTGTTCCGTATACCCCAAGGGGCGGCGGAATTTTTTCTCCGCGCTCCGGGAACGGGTTTTGGGGGAAGAAGGCCGGGTTCTTCCGCCGGCTGCGGAACTCGGCCCGCACACAGTGCGGGCCTCAAACATTCCTCGGCGTTCTTAATGATAAGAATGCGCTCCAGAACCCGGCCTTAAAACCCTAAAAGGAGCGCGGAGAAAAAATTCCGCCGCCCCTCGCGCCCCTATCAATTCCAGACCAAAACCATTATTAAGAAAAGCAGAAAAAAACCGCCGCCGCCCCTGACACCGCCAGTAACTCTATGATTTTTTCCTAAGATACCACAAAAATTCGAGGTTGCCTTTCATGCCTTTTATGGGGGAATCTATCAGGCCTTTTTCTTCCGCCCCGGGCAGGGCTTCTTTCAGGAAAGCGCGCATGTTTTCCAGGGCCTTGAGGCGCAGCTCTTCGCTTTTAACTATGCCGCGCTTCAGGTCCGCCGGCGTCAGTTCGAACTGGGGCTTTATCAGCGCCACCGCTTCAGCGCCGGCGGCCATAACGGCCAGCGCCGGGCCCAGCACCAGCTTCAGGGAAATAAAGGAAACGTCTATGGCGCAGAACTCCGGCGGTTCGCGGAACAGCCCGGGGCTGAGGGCGCGGGCATTGGTCTGCGGGATGAACACCACGCGCGCGTCGTTCTTTATTTTCTCGTGCAGCTGGCCCTCGCCCACGTCCACCGCGTAAACTTTGGCCGCGCCGGCCTGCAGGCAGCAGTCGGTAAAGCCGCCGGTGGCCGTGCCGATGTCCAGGCAGACCTTGCTCTTGACGCTTATTTTAAAACTATCCAGCGCCCCTTTCAGCTTCAGGCCGCCGCGCGAAACATAAGGGCAGTCGCTTTTTACCAGCTCAACGGTATCGCCGTCGCGCACCGGCTGGCCCGCTTTGTCGGCGGGACGGCCGTTCACCGTGACCAGGCCCGCCATAATGGCGCGCAGCGCTTTTTCGCGGCTTTCAAAAAGCCCCTGTTCCACGCAAGCCACGTCCAGGCGGGTTTTCATAGTGAATATACTACCAAATGCCGCCTTGCCGTAAAAGAAAAGCGCGGCGGGAGGGCCGCCCGCCGGCCCCCTCCGCGCGCGCCGCCGCGCCGCAACTCAGCGCGTATTGCCGGTTTTTACGGTTTCGCCCCAGATCTCCCTGATCGCTTCAGGGAAATTGTTGCGCACGTCCTTCATTTCCCCCCGCGAGACATGGCTTTCCAGGACTTTAATTATCCCCTGCGTGATGCGCAGCGGGTCCATCCCCTTGGGCAGGTCCGTGGAAACATGGTCCAGGAACTCGTCGAGAGTGCGCATTTTCATCGGCTTATTTTTTGGCGTCCAGCCGGAGTAATACATGCCCATGATCAGCACCGGCAGCTGCGAGGCCAGCTCTACCGCCTCGTTCACCGGCAGCCGGTCGCGCATGGCGTGCAGCACCGCCCGCAACGCCCGGTAGGCGTCGTTGGGATTTTTGAATTCCAGTTCGGTCTCCACTTCCTTGAGCCATTCACTGGTCTTGGACAGCGCCTTGTCGAAAGCGTGGGCGTGGGAAGTCTCGGTAATAGTATTGGGCCATTCCCGCGTGATCCGCTGCGCCTCCTGCCAATCGGCATCAGGGTTGCCCGTGGCGCCGTTGCGGCTGGTATAGATCTCATGCGCCACCTGCCTGGTGGCGTTCTCCAGGTTCCCGCTGCGCAGGTAGTCGGCGTAAGCCTGCGTATAACAATGCCTGGCCTTAGTGGTTATCCTTTCTTTATTGTTCATTTTTCCCCCTGTTTGTTTTGTCGGATGGCAACAAGGCGACGCGCCGTTAAGCGCGGGACCCGCTGCCTGACATAGATTTGGGATATCGCTATCCCCCCGCTGTCATCTTACAAAATATTTTGAAAGTGTCAACAGGGAGAATTCAGACGGGAATAAACCTGCAAAAACCTGCGAGGAGAAACAGGGAGGAAAACAAGCCGGGGGCGGCGGCAGGCGGCTGCAATACCCGGCAAAACTCCGGCTGGCTTTTTATTTTTCCCGGTCTTCGTCTTCGAACGCTTCCAGCTTCAGCTTGCCTTCGGCGTCTTTGCGCAGCACTTCTATCTTGCGCTTCACTTCTTCCAGCTTCACGGATAATTCCTTGGAAATGGTCACGCCTTCCTCGAACAGGGAAAGGGATTCCTCTATGGGAGTGTTCTCGTCCTCGAGCCTGGCCACTATATCTTCCAACTTCTCGAGTTTTTCTTCGAAACCGCCCGCATTGGGTTTTTTTACCATAAAGTCTCCTGTTCAGGCCCGCCACCTTTCTTTTCCGCGGGCCGCCGCCTTTTGTCGGCGGCCGGCGCCGCCCCGCCTTTATCCCCGCCTATGACTTCCGCGTCGGCTTTGCCTTCGGCGAACTGCAAGGTCAGCCTGTCGCCGGGCGCCAGCGCGGCCGCCGTCTTCACGGCTTTGCCCCCGGCGTCCTTTACTATGGCGTAGCCCTTGCGCAGCGGGAACAGCGGGCTCAGCGCCTTGAGCTTCTCCGTCTGCAGCTTCAGCCGCTCGCCGGCGCGCCGGGCCTTCTCGCCGGCCGCGTAGATCATTCCCTCCACGGCGTCGTCGAGCCGGCGCAGGGGCCGCTCCAGCAGCGCCTGCGGGTTCACCAGCATGCGGCTGGAAGTCAGCCGGCGGAACTTGCCGTACAGGTTCTCGTAATAGATGCGCAGGCTCTGCAGCAGGCGCCGCTCCAGCCCGGCGATATTGGCGGCCAGCTCCACCTTGCTTTTCACCACCAGTTCGGCCGCGGCCGAAGGCGTGGCCGCGCGCAGGTCCGCCACGAAATCCGCTATCGTGAAATCGGTCTCATGCCCCACGCAGGAGATCACCGGGATCTTCGAGCCGGCGATGGCGCGCGCCACCACCTCCTCGTTGAAAGCCCACAGGTCCTCCATCGAGCCGCCGCCGCGCCCCACCAGCATTACGTCGATGTCCGGGAACCCGGCGTTGAGGTCCTTGATGGCCTGCGCTATTTCTTCCTTAGAACCGGGCCCCTGCACTTTCACCGGGGCTATGATGATGTGCATGTTGGCGTAGCGCCTCTCCAGTATGGAAAGGATGTCGCGGATGGCCGCGCCCGTCGGGGAAGTGACCACCGCTATTTTCTGCGGCAGGGCCGGGATGGGGCGCTTGCGGGCCGGGTCGAACAGCCCTTCGGCAGCCAGCTTTTTCTTGAGCTGCTCGAAAGCCAGCTGCAGCGGGCCGATGCCGGCCGGCACGATCTCCTTGACCATCAGCTGGTACTTGCTCTGCTTATCGTAAGTGGTGATATTGCCGCGCACGCGCACCAGCAGGCCGTTGGCCAGGTCGAACTTGAGATTGGCGGCGAAGCGGAACATCACCGCCGAGATATTGGATTTAGAGTCCTTGAGCTCGAAATAAGTGTGGCCCAGCGAGGAAACTTTAAGCCCTGAGATCTCCCCCTCCACCCACAGTTCGCGGAAGGAGGTTTCCAGCAGGTACTTTATGCCCCCGCTGAGCTCGCTGACGGTATAGATCCTGGGCTCCGTCATTTTTCGCCCCGCAGCCGCTTCAATCTTTTGGCGATCTCCGCCTCGAAGCCCTGCTCGGTAGGCCGGTAGAAAGTTTTCGGGTCCGGCATATATTCCTGCTTCACATAATGGTTCTCAAAATCGTGCGGGTACTTGTAGCCCTGGCCGAGACCCAGCGCCTTGCCGTCCTTGGACGCGTCGCGCAGAGGCAGGGGCACGGCGCGCTCCGTGCCGCCGTTCACCTCGGCCTGCGCCTCGCTTACCGCCAGATAGGCGGCGTTGGACTTGGGCGAGCAAGCCACATAAATGGCCGCCTGCGCCAGTATTATCCTGGCCTCAGGCATGCCCAGCACCTGGGCGGAATTAAAAGCGCTCTGCGCCAGCACCAGCGCCATGGGGTTGGCGTTGCCCACGTCCTCGGACGCGCAGATAAGGATGCGCCGCGCCACGAAACGGGGATCCTCGCCGGCCTCCAGCATCTTGGCCAGCCAGTACACCGCGGCGTCGGGATCCGACCCGCGCATGCTCTTGATGAAAGCCGAGATGTGGTCGTAATGCTCGTCGCTGCTGCGGTCGTAGCGCAGGCTGCGGCGCTGTATGGATTCCCGGGCCACCGCCTCGTCTATCAGGCGCCGGCCGTCCGCGCCGGGCTTGGTAGTAATGACCGCCAGTTCCAGCGCGTTCAAAAGCCGGCGCGCGTCGCCGGAAGAGTTTTCCACCAGGTAGCGCTTCGCCTCGGGCGTAACCTCGGGGTTCAGCGGCTTCAGCCCTTCGGGGTGCGTCAGTGCGCGGTCGAAGATATCCGACAGGTGCTCCACCTGCAGCTGCTTGAACTCCACCACGATGAACCGCGACAGCAGCGCCTGGTTTATATAAAAGAAAGGGTTCTCCGTGGTCATGCCGATAAGGATGATCTCGCCCTTTTCCACGCTGGGCAGCAGCACGTCCTGCTGCGTGCGGTTGAAATGGTGTATCTCGTCGAGGACCAGCAGCACGCGCTGGTTCTGCGCTATGCCGCCGCCCAGCCCGCGGGAGTACTCTATTATTTTCTTCAGGTCCGCCACGCCGGCCATTACGGCGTTGAGGTCGAAGGTCTTGGCGTTGGCGCGCGAAGCTATATAGCGGGCCAGCGCGGTCTTGCCGGCGCCGGGCGGGCCGAAGAAGACGGCGGATTTAAGATTGTCGGACTCTATGGCGCGGCGCAGCAGCTTGCCTGGCCCCAGGATATGTTCCTGGCCGGAAAAATCCTCAATGTTTTTGGGCGCCAGCCGGGCCGCCAGCGGGGCATACAGCGGCCCGCCCTCGGCTTCGGGCACAGCTGGTTTTTCTTCGAAAAGAGAATCGGCCATAAGGGCTGGCTAAGGGCTGCGCGCGGTCAGGCGCCGCATATAAAACCCGTGCGTGCGGTTATTTCCCCGCTACGGAGCGCTCAAGTTTTGAGATCAGGTCCTCTACCTTTTTAGAATCCGCGGCGCGGTTCGTTTCGGTCTGCTGCCTGAGGTTATAAAGCTCCACCGCGAATTCATAAGCGGCTAAAATAGCTATCTTGGAGGAATCCGCGATATCCAGCCGCTCCTCTATCTTGTCCATCTTTTCCACCACCTGGCGGACTATCCCCTGCAGTTCCAGGATCGTAACCCCGTCCACGCCCGGGAACTGTATCGTGCGGTTGCGCACCCTTTCTTCAAAATCGTTATTGCTCATCTTCTTCCCCGAACAAGCCCGGCTGCCGGGTGTTTATTCTCTCGATCTTAGCGCAGATGCGCTCCAGTTTGCGCCGGACTTTTATTTTAAAATCCGCGAGCTCGCGGGCCGCCAGGGTATTTGCGGCGGCCTTGCCGCGGGCGGCGCCCAGCATTTCCACCTGCCCCCGCAGCACTTCTTTTTCCTCTTCCAGGATCTTTTTTTCTTCCTTCAGAAGCTGTATCGCGGCGGCAGCGTCGTTTATAAGTTCCTCAAGGCGTTTAATACGGTTGTGCATACTATTTAAGCCGGCTGCCCAGTCCAATTATAGTAAAAAACCCCCCTTAAACCACCCGGTGCGCGCCGCCCCGCTGTAAAAGCGAAATCCGCTCCTGGCGCGCATGGCAACAGCTCCGCGGCCCCGGTCAAGGCTGCGTTTTTTTCTTCCTGGTATAAAGTATTTTCGTGCCGATAAAGGTATTATCGAACAACTTCTGCGCGGTATACGCCGTTACCCCGGCGCAGGCGTGGGGGAAGGCGTCATGCAGCGCCTTTTTGGGCGCGGGCCCGTGGAGGATCAGCGGCCCGTCGGTGAACAGCACGAACTGGCCCAGCGCGCCGCTCCTGGGGTCCGTACCCGTCTGCGGCGGCTCCCAGGAAATTTTCCCGTTGACCTCTTCCACTTTGCCCCGCTGCGGCTGGGCGTAGCGCTCCTTGGAAATTATCCTGGCCGTACCCGGCATGGCCCCGGCGTCCGCGCCGAAGATCTTCAGCGGCGCATACGAGAACGGGTAATCGTTGAGCGAATGGTCCCCCCGCATCAGGCTGATCTTGCCCGTTTCCTCTTTTATCTCCAGGTAAGTGGTCATGATCTCGAGCTGCTTCTCGAGCAGGCGCTTTTCCTCCTGCAGGGAAGCCCCGGTATCGTAAACGGCCCGCTTGGACCTGGCCAGCTCCTTGAGCGCCGTTTTATAATTGGCCGCGTCGTTCAGTTTCAGGTCGCGCAGCACGCGCAGTTCTTCCAGCGCCGCGGCGGAACCGGGCACGGCGGCCTCCAGGCGCGCGGCGTCAGCCCGCACCTGCGCCAGTTTCGCGCCCAGCCCCGAGCCGGCCAGCCACAGCAGCGCCAGCAGCCCGCCGGCCAGCGCCGGCAGCGACCCCCGCGGAAGTTCTTTTTTCAGGTTCATCAGTAGATATACACTTTCGTGCCCACCGGGGCGGCCTTATACAGTTTTTCCAGCGGCTCCGCGCCCAGCCTTATGCAGCCGTGCGAGACCGGGCGCCCGAGGGCCGCCTCGTTCTTGGTGCCGTGTATCAGGTAGCCGTCGCCGATATTCAGCGCGTATTGGCCCAGCTCGCCTTCCACTTTGCGCGACGGGTCCTGCGGCGGCGGCACCGGCTCCTTGTTCTCCACGTAAGCCCAGTCCGGCTTCATCCAGGCCGGGCTGTCTATTTTCGTCATTACTTTAAATTCCCCGCGCGGCGTGGCGAACTGCCATGTGCGGCCCGTCTTTTTGTCCTTGATGGTGCCTCCGCGCCCCACCGAACAATCGGCCTCCAATATAAGGCGCAGCCCTTTCTTTAAATACAGTTTATTGGCCCGGGTATCCACGGCTATATGCAGCCGGCCCTCCAGGCGGCGGCCGGCCTCGCGCCGCAGCGCGTCCACTTCTTCCGCTATGGCTTTCTGCGTGCGCAGGTAGCCCTTGTTCTCGGGATAAAGTTCCATGAGGCCGCTTAAGAAAGCCGCGTCCTCCGCCCCGGCGCGCGCCTCCCGCACCAGGCTCTGCGACTGCGCGGTATTGGCCGCCAGCGCCGCCGAAGCGGACTCCACGCCGCGCGAAGCTTTGGCCAGCGCCACGGCGTAAAAACCCAGCCTGCCCAGGCAGACGCAGAAAGCCAGCGCCCACAGCAGCGCCGCGGGCCTTTTCAGCAAGCTATTGAAGTTCATGTGGGCCGTGCATCCGCGGGACCTAAGCTATTTTGAGCAGCGTCTTGACCGCGCCCAGCAGTATGGCCGGCGTGAGCGGCTTCCTGAGTACGATGACGTTGAGGTTCTTTTCCAGGCTGGCCACGGACTCCGGGGAACCCGTGGAAAAGATTATCGGCGCCGGGGACGCGAGCTGCACGCGCAGGCGCTCAAAAACTTTCTTGCCGCCGCCCGCCGGCATATCCACGTCCAGGATCACCAGCGCGGGCTTGAATTCCTGGAACTTGGTGACCGCCCCCATGGCGTCCTCGGCGGTCTGTATTTCGAAACCGGCTTTGACAAGTATTTCCTTATACAGGTCCAGGATCATCGTATCGTCGTCGACCACGAGGATCTTGAACCCGGCGGCCCGGGCCTGGCCGGGCGGCGGCGGCGGGACCGGGTTCATCACCGGGCTGAAGATCTTCGGCAGCAGTTTCTTCACTTCGGCCAGCAGCTTCTCCGGATCGGTGGGTTTTGAAACTACGGCCACGTTATGGATGTTAGTCAGGTTGGGCAGCATCTCCGGCTTGCCCGTGGAAAAAATTATGGGCACGGCGTCGTGGAGCCGGTTGCGCAGCGTGTCGAAGACCAGCATCCCCCCGCCGGCCGGGATATTCAGGTCCAGGATGATAATATCGGCTTTGAACTGCTGCTGTTTGGTGATGGCGGAAAAAGCGTCTTCCGAGGTCTGCACCTCGAAACCCTGGTCAGTAAAGAACTCCACGTAAAAGTCCAGTATCGCCGGATTGTCTTCCACCGCCAGAACTTTAGGCATCGCTCGGTCTCCCCTGCTCCGCGCCGCAGTAAATAATACAATAAAAGGGACGCTGCTGATTTAATGATTATTTCAAAAACAGCCGGCAAACAGTCATTAAATCATCAGCGTCCCGTTGAAGCTTTTATCACGAACAATTCCGTATCCGGAGCCACGGTGGACCTGTACACGCCGGCGCCATTGGCGGCTCCCGGCCCGGCGGACAGGTATTCCAGGCCCTCCCGGCCCTGCGCCACGCCCGGCAACGGCGCGTCCCAGATGCCCAGCGAGAGCACATCCCTTACAAATTCCCTGCGCCCCTCTTTGCCTACGCGCTCCCATTGGGGCGACAGCCCCTTAAGCGAGCTGCGCAGCAGCAGCTCGCGCAAGCCTTCATCGAAATTCAGTTTAAAATCGTCTACCAGCGGGGAAACGGACAGCCGCAGCCGCTTCCCGGAAGAGCGCGCGGGGCGGTTCACCACGCCTCCGCCCGCGGGCGCCGTGGCCGCAGCCGCCTCGTAGGCGGAAGCCCGCGGCTCGTCAGCCAGGATCACGCGCCAGGGATTGGTCCTGAAGCCGTAATAGTTAAGCCGCGTATTTTTCGTTATATCCCAGGAAGTGATGGCTTTAACTCCCGAAGTGATGGTTTTTAAGCCGGGGCGGAAAGAGAGCAGGTCCGAAAAATCCCACCTCACCGAATAATCCAGCCCGACGCGCGAGTATTCTGAATTTTTGGAGAGATTCAGCATTAAATTGCTTTGCTGGGAAGGCGCTGCCGGCGCGGCGGCAGCCGCGGCGCTGGCCACCGCCACCTCACCCAGCGGCAGCGGCTCCTGCGCCGCTGCATACGGGCAATGCGCGAAAAAGAAAAAAAGAACCAGCCCCCGCAGGAACTGCGGCCTTAAAGTCCCCGGCGGGATACGCAAATATAAATGCCTGTCAGACAGAAAAGCCCCCGCTTAAAAACGCCCTAAAAGCCTTCTTTGATGTAGCGCTCGTTGAGCTCCCTGGCCAGGCGGCCTTCGGGGCTGTACTTCAGCGCCGCTTCCAGCGAAGCTTTGAACTCCGCCTCCAGCTTGGCGGTCTTTTTGAATTTCTTTCCTTTGACCGCCCGCATGGCGGAAATGGCCGCCGCCTTCATGGCATAGGTTTCACCCAGGAATTTGTCGCGCTTAATGAAAGGGATGCAGTTGCCGGCCGCGGCGGCTTCCGCCAGCACGGCGTTCACGCCGGCATAAGCCTTGCCCAGCAGCTGGTCGGCGGCCTTGCCGCCGCCGCCCACCGCGGCAAGGCTCACGCCCTCCTGGAAATCCGCTTCCGCCAGCTGGCGCCTGGCGTCCGTCAGGGCCGGGTACTGCGCCAGGGCGCCCTGGTAGAAAGCCCGGGCGGCGGCGTATTCCTTTTTTACCAGCGCGGCATTGCCCTGGATGGTCATGGCTACGGCCTTTTTAAAAGCCGGGTCGGAGCCCGCTTTCGCGTTGAAATCCGCGGCCTTCGCGATGTCCTCTTCGTCCCGCAGAGCGTCGGCGCCGGCCACTTCGGCGGCTGACACCAGCTGGCCGGGGGCGGCGCTTCTCAGGGCCGCGTCGGCGGCGGCCAGTTTTTCCACCTCGGCCTTAAGGTCCGCCACCCGCGCGGCGGCGGAGGAATAGAGGCCCGCCTTTTCAAAGAAAGCGTCGGGCGTCTTGTTCAGGCCCAGGTAAGCCTCCGCTTCCAGCCAGGGCACGGCCGAGGCCGTGGCGGCCAGCTGCACCAGCAGGGCGCAGTAGTGTTTGTGCGGCTCCTTGTCTTCGGCCAGCTTGCCGGCGGCCAAGGCCTCGTCGGCCAGGCCGGCCAGGTCGCCGCGCTCGGCCAGGAAATTCACCAGCGCTTCGCGGGCCGTCCAATAGGCGGGCTCGCGCGCTATCATCTTTCTCAGGATCACGGACTGCAGCTCCCTGCCCTTGGGAAACCCTTTCTTTTCGCTGGCCTCCGCCAGTTCCTCCAGCGCGGCCACGGGCTGCGCGGCGCCGGGCGCGTAGCCGGAAGCCTTCTCCACCAGCGCGAAAGCGGCTTCCAGCTCCGCCGGCGCGGGGTTGGCCTTCAGCGCCGCGGCGCGGGCCTTGGCGAGATAATGGCCGGCGGCTTTCTGTTTTAACATGCCGCAGCCGGACAGGGACAGACAGCACAACGTGAGCAGTAGCAGGGTGTTTTTCATGGCAGGAAGTTCTCGGCTTTCAGGATCTTTCCGAAGTAAAGCGTATGTAGGTCGCCGGCCTGGTAATACCGTTCCCTGACCGCCGCGGGAATAGCGTCCGGGCTCAGTTCGGTACGCCCGAAAAGTTCGCACTGGTAGACCAGCTCCGAGCCCCGGATATACTTCAGGCCCTTAACCTCGCCCTCTTTAAGCGTGAGGCCGCAGGCCCGCACCTTGTCGTACTCGCGCCCGGACCTGGAGCCGCAGTACGCGAGCTCTTTTTTCATGGCGCCGGCGGGCGGCACGCACACGGAAAAATGGGCCGCGCCCGCCAGCAGGGAATGCGTGTGGCGCGACGGGCGCACCAGCAGCGTAAGCACCGGCACGCTCCACATTATCCCGGCCTGCGCCCAGCCCACGGTCATTATGTTCACGCGGCCTTTCTTATCCTCCACTACGAGGAAAGCTCCGGCTCCTTCGAGCGCGGCGCAGAGCTTGTCAAAGCGCGCGTGGTATTCCATAACGGTCGGGACCGTGCTAGATCTTCGTCCAGTCCAGGATGATCTTGCCGGACTTACCCGACGACATGACCTCGAACCCTTCTTTGAAATCCTTCGCCGGGAAGCGGTGCGTGATGATGGGCTTGATGTCCAGGCCGCTGGTGAGCATGGCGCACATCTTGTACCAGGTCTCGAAGATCTCGCGCCCGTAGATGCACTTGAGCGTCAGCGCCTTGAAAATGACATTCCCCCACGGGATGGTGGTCTCGGGCGGCAGTATGCCCAGCAGCGCTATTTTCGCGCCCATCTTCACGGAAGTTATCATATCGTTAAAAGCCTGCGCGTTGCCGCTCATCTCCAGGCCAACGTCGAAACCCTCGGTCATACCGAGGCGCTGCATCACTTCGGGCAGTTTTTCCTTGCGGGAATCCACCACGGTCTTTATGCCCAGCTTGCGGGCCAGGTCCATGCGGTAGTCGTTGACGTCCGTTATCACCGTGTGGCGCGCGCCCACGTGGTTGGCTATGGCGCCAGCCATTATGCCGATGGGGCCGGCGCCGGTTATCAGCACGTCCTCGCCTATCAGGTCGAAGGAAAGGGCCGTGTGCACGGCGTTGCCGAGCGGGTCGAGTATCGCAGCCTCGTCGTCGGAGACGCCGTCGGGCAGCGGGAACACGTTCTCGGCGGGTATCGAGAGGTACTCGGCGAAGGCGCCGGGGCGGGTCACGCCGACGCCCTTGGTATTGATGCAGAGGTGGCGGTGGCCAGCCTTGCAGTTGCGGCAGTGGCCGCAGACTATGTGGCCCTCTCCGGAGACGCGCTCGCCCACGAAATGGCCCTGCACGTTCTTGCCCAGCTCGGCCACTTCGCCCACGAATTCGTGCCCCACGTGCATCGGCACCGGGATGGTTTTCTGCGCCCAGGCGTCCCACTGGTAAATGTGGATGTCAGTGCCGCAGATAGCGGTCTGTTTTATCTTTATCAGCACGTCATTGTCGCCGATCGCGGGCTTGGGCACGTCTTGCAGCCAGAGTCCCTTTTCGGCTTTTGCTTTAACCAGAGCTTTCATATTTTCTCCTTAAAATTCAGCGGCAGGGTTCGCGCGGCGGACTTTTTCCGCCTAAGGATATTATACCGATTTTAAGCCGCAAGCCGAAGGCGGGGAAAATGTTAAAATATGTTTTGTGAACAAGCTCAAAGCGCTGACGGCCGCCCTGCTGCTTTTCTCGCCCTGCGGGCTCAAGGCCGCCCCCTCCGCGGCCATCCACTATTTCGACCATACCTACCGCCTCAGCTTCGACCTCTCCAACGAGGTGGAAAAGATCGCGGCCTCCAGCGGCACGATCCGGCTCAACAAGGTCGCCAACACCGTCACCTACACCAACGGCGCAAAATTCGTCATCAACGCGCCCGGCAGCCTGTCCGCGGCGGAACTGAACCGCACCACGGATTACGCGCATGAAAGCGACGTGGAGATCCTGGAGGGCGGCAGTTCGCTGCTGCTCCCGCCCCGCGGGCTTTTCGAGACCTTCGCCGCGGCCTTCCAGGACGACAGGATAGTGGATTTCAGCGTGGAACGCCTGCCGGCGCAGATCCTGGCCGGGACTTCCCCGTCGGGCCTGAAGTTCCGCGTGCTGTACGTGCCCTCGCGCAGGGAGAAGCGCCTCTGGGAGCCCACCTTTAAAGTGGAGCACCGCCTCTCCGTGGAAGGCCATGACGCGGTCTTCGCGAGTTTCGCGGTCCCGATGGGGCTCAACGGCCTCAGCCAGGCCGCGCTCAAAGAGGCCTCGCGCAAGAGCACGGACGTCCTGCTGAGCCTGGGCGCCGGCGGCGCCATAGAAGGCGACGTGATAAAACGCGGGCCGGAGCGGATCCTGACCTACCTGACCGAGGCCCGCACCGACATAGCGGCCCTGGACCAGAACGACCTCGGGAATTTCTGGCGCTGGTCCGACGGCGGCGCACTGAAGATCTCCACTTCCGCCCCCGAGTTCATCTGTTCCAATATCACCGTTTCCGACCCGGAGCTGGCGAAGATAATAAAGCCTTACGCCTTGCGCAAGATAGCCGGGACGACGGTCGCCTTTATCGCGCTGGTGCCCTCCAATTCGGCCTTGCTGGCCGGCCTCGCCGGTTCGCCTTTCACGGTCTGGTCCGCTGAAAACGAAACAGCTCTGTCCGCCCTCATCTCCGAACTGCGCATAAAGCAGAAAGCCAGGGTGATAGTGGCCGTCTCATTCCTGTGGCGCGAGGAATCCGGCTACCTGATGAGCGCCAGCGGCATAGACGCCCTTATCGGCGCCAAAAGCTGGGACACGGCCTCCGCCCGCAAGACCCGTGTGGAACTTACGAAATGGCTCAAAGAAAAGCACACCAGGCCCGCCATAACCATTTTTCCGGACTCCAGCGGCTCGGGGAAGATAAACCTGGAATTAGGCCGGCAGGGCGAACTGACGGCCATCGAAGCCCTGCCCCAGGAAGAGGACGGCGCCGAGCCCTTTTACTACCAGGAGAACACCTGGGTTAAAGAGCGGATAGTCAACCAGGTGCTGGGCTCCGGCGACGCGCTGTTGCCCGACCCGAAACGCCTCTCCCTGCGCGGCAACAAGCCCAACGGCGCTTACGCCATTCCCGATTTCTACAATATGGCCGCCTGGCTGGTGCGCAGAAAGCTGAAAGCCGAAGTTTCCATATTAAAAATTAAACCCAGCGGCAATAACGTGCTGGGCGACGTCCCCTCCTCCATGGCAAAGACCTGGCTGGGCCCCGACGAACCGGTGGAATTCGGCTGGCTGCCGGGTTCCTTCCTGAGAAAGTTTTTAAGGAAGCTGCCCCGCCCCCCCACCCCGCTGGATTATTATTCCGACCGCTTTTACCAGGGCAAGGACTACTACGCCATGTCCGGCATAGACGCGGACGGCCGCGTGGCCGGGCTGCCGCTGAGGGACGCTGAATTGTACCTCACCGCGCTGCCCGCCAGCCTGCTGGACGAAAAAGTTGTTTTCAAGAAGAGAAGGAGCCGCGGCGCCACCCTTTACGCCACGGTCATCGGCGGCCTGCAGGCCCTGAAGGACGAGG
>Ga0116170_10001447_pt1 | contig 23912 bp, 10 predicted proteins | sample AD_JPNHW1_MetaG_FD_89797 | JGI IMG/M metagenome (GOLD analysis project Ga0116170, IMG submission 89797) | Active sludge microbial communities of municipal wastewater-treating anaerobic digesters from Japan - AD_JPNHW1_MetaG | ecosystem: Engineered > Bioreactor > Anaerobic > Digestate | place... | reverse complement strand
GGGCGTTTCCGGTCCTGTTCCACCCCTTCATTCCCGTCGGCTTCTTACCGGGATATCCTACCAATCAGTAGCGAACTCTTTCGGCTGTTCCGGTCTGTTTCGAGATTCTGAAAGAGTTTTCCAGAATGGACTTTATCTGCAACTCCAGCCTTCCAAATAGTCAGGAACGAAGAGGAACCGCCTTGACAGCCGCAATCCCTCCCTGTGTCGCGGCAGTCGTTGTTCCGTTGAGCAATTCCCGGGCCACAGGATTGATTTTTTTCAGATTTGACGGGGACATGATTGAGGGGAAAGGAAGACCGGTTCGGCGGGCTTTCTCGGGTTTCAGGAGACCTGCCGGGATCGGTTTTTCTCGATGTGTAAGAGCCTGTGTGAAAAGTCTTTGGGTTGAGGTTTTCTTCGGTTTGTTAAGACGCTCGCCCTCTATAAAACGACCCTTTTCTGAGAAAAAACGGGGTTTCCGGGGAAAGGACTTTTCACACAGGCACTAAGACACCACAAGTTTACGGGGCTGTGAACTGGGGAACCGATTTTTCCCCTTCGACCATCCAGGCCTGGGCGAGGGGGAAGTTGCCCGACTGGTTGAAGACCTCGATGGCGCGCGGGGCGAAGTTTTTCGGATCGGTCAACTGGTAGAGGACGAGCGGCGGTTCCGGGCCGAACGGGGTGGTTCCGGGAAACTGAGTCTGGGGCTGGAGCACGAACTGGCTGTAGCGGCGGATGAGGTCCAGTTCTTCGGAACCCGGATAGGCCGTGATGTAAACGGGACGGCCCGCCTGAAGCTGCGGCGCCACAGCGCCTCCCAGAAGCGCGACCAGCCACCGGTCGCTGTTGGGGGTGGGTTCGCTCGAGATGAACGTCTTGACCCCTTCGGGCAGGTTGACGCGCAACATGGCGGTGTACCAGTTGCTGAAGAGAAAGTTGGCGCCGATGACCGCCACGTCCGGGCGGCGGTTCTCACAGACCTGCACGTACCAGAGCGGGTAGATGTCGTAGTCGCCGGTGGTGAAGACGGTGGTGTTGGGCGGCAGGGTTTCCATCAATTGATCGGCGTAGAGGTAAGCGCCGCGGTATTCGGATTTGTTGATCTGAAGGCTGGGGTCGTAGTGCTTCACGACCCCGAACACGGTCAGGGCCAGCAGGGCCGCGCTGGTCCCGTACAGGCGGCGCAGGCGCGACGCTTCGGTCGGCGGGACACCGCTGGGTGAGGCGAGCGCCACCCGGTCCACAATCGCGGTCGGGGCGACGGCGGCCAGTTGGAGTGTCAGAAGCCAGAGGGGCATCTGGTACGGTTCGATGTCGGCAATGGTGTAGATCAGAACGATGGCGAGGTTCAGCAGGTACCCGCCGGCGAGGCCCGCCGCCGCGAGGGGGGAGCGGTTTGCGAGCGCGTACAATCCGGCCAGGGCCAGCAGGGAGGTGATGAGGGCGAGCAGGGGGGCGCGCGCCAGAACCGTGGCGCGCCGGTCTTCCGACAGGGAGTCGAGCGTTTCGGCGTTTACGGGGGCCACGTGCTGTTCCCCCATCCAGCGGGCGATGGCCGTCAGGCGTTTTTTGAGATGCGTGGGGATTTCATCCGCCCGGAGCCGGATGCCGCGTTCGTTGGTCAGGATGCGGGTCTGGCGGTATTGCTTGCCGGTGAGGTGATCGAGCAGACCCGACAGGCCGCGGGGGTTGCCGGCGTTGATGGCGGGTTGGGCGGCGGCGCGCAGGGGCAGGTAGGCGTATCCCAGAAGGGGAAGCAGGAAGAGCGCGACGGCCAGAAGGAGCGTCTTCTTCGGGTGCGGGTCGCGACAGGCGAGCCAGAGACAGGCATGCGATGCGTCCGGGGTGGACTGGGTGGGTTCGGAAGAGGCCGTGAGTTCTGTATTGACCGGTTGGGGCGGTCGGGTATGTCTGCGCCAGTAGGCCACCAGCGCCAGGGCGGAGAGGGGCAGGGTGATGAGGAAGATCTGGTGGTTGAGGAACCCGGTTCCACTCAGGAAGGCAAGCGCGAGGAACTTGCGGCGGGTGGGGCGACGGATGATGTGGAGGCCGAGCGTCCAGGTCCAGGTCAGAAAGACCAGCGTGAGCGAATGGACATCGGTGAGGGTGGACTGGTCCCACCAGGTGGCGGACCCGGCGCAGGCCAGCGCGACCGACACCGCAATCAACCGACGGGGGAGACGCAGGGCGTCGCGGGTGGTGGGGGCCAGGATGAGCCAGAGGGCGATCTGGAATCGGTAGGCGCCCAGAGCGGCCAGCGCGCCGAAAAACGCCGTCAGGAGGTTGGTGGCGAAAATGGGGGATCCGAGACCGAGGTGCTGGACGAACCACCCCAGGGTCATATAAAGCGGGTACCCGGTGGGGTGAGGTACCCCGAGGCACCAGGCGGCGGCGGACAGTTCGGCGCTGTCCCCCGGGAAGAAGGTCGGGCAGAGTGTGCGCAGATAAAGAATGAACGGGAGAAGAAAGACCGCTGCGCCCAGAGCATATGGGCTCAGGGACTCGAAACGGTTCGGGGAGGAAGGGATCGGTGAGGATTCGGTCATGATAGGGGGGAACCGGTCGGCCTTTGTCGGGATCAAGGTAGTCCTGAATTCAGGGGGAGGAACGAAAGATTCGGTCTCCCCGCAGAAGGGTACTATACGGATTCCCGGCGGTGTTGTCCATTCTTCCGAACGGAGAAGCGAACCTCCCGTTCCGGTGGGGCCGGTTTTTCCCTACCGTGGCCTGTTGCGGGGAGGAAATCGGGGGGCTACTCGTGTATATCCGTTGACCGGAATAGTGAGAATCGGGCCTGTTGACGGGGTGTTGTGAGTATTGGACGGCGCATCTTCCGAGGGGCAAAGCCTGTGCCAAGTCCTGTGCATGAGGCTGTGCATAAGTCTGTGAATAAGCGGGAAAATGCTGTGAATAAGGTTGTGGATAAATTGGGGCAGATGAGGGCCGGACTCTACCGGAATCCGGAGAGACGGAAGAAAGGGGGAAAGAAAAAGGTCCTCCCGATTCCTATATGTCTGATTTCAGATGAGATAAGGTGGATTTCGTCTTTCCGGGAGAACGGGGCGGAAGGGGAGGGGAAGGGGGTGTCGCGCATGATCTGAAACAGAACCCGGCTGTTTTCAAGGCTCAACAGCCCCGATGAGCCTGTGGATTGCCTGTGCATAACTCGGGGAAAACGGAGCGGGGGGGCTGGACCGGCAAGGGGGGAGGAGTGGATTGGGGTGTATTTTGAGCCGTAGAGGGAAACTCTGGGGGGACGGGGTCCGGGAATTTTTGCACGAGTCATTTCCGGGGGAAAAGAAACCGGCCTCAGGCGTGATCGGGACCTGAGGCCGGTGGGTGTCTATCAGATGGGAAGAGGCGGTTTATTCCTGATCGTCCCCGCCGTTTCCGTTGTTTTCGTCTTCGCCCGAGTCTTCCTGGGCCTCGACGGGGCCGACAAGGCGTTCGTCCACGTTGTCGTCGTCGCCATTGTGGTTTCCGCCTCCATTTTCATCCTTGTCCTCCTCGATGCGGACGGCGCTGGTCAGGAGATCGTTTTCCTTGAGGTTGATGAGGTGGACGCCCTGCGTGGCGCGGCCGATGACGCGGATGTCCTGGAGTGAGGCGCGCACGGTCATGCCGCTCTGGGTCATCATCATGATGTCGTCGCGGTCAATCACGTCGAGGATGGCGATGACGTTGCCGTTGCGTTCGGTGGTCTTGATGTTGATGACCCCGATGCCGCCACGCTTGGTGAGGCGGTAGTCCTCGATGGCGGAGCGCTTGCCGTAGCCGTTTTCGCAGACGGACAGGAGGGTGGACCCGGGCCGTCCGAGGCACATGCCCACGACTTCGTCGCCCTCGCGCAGGGTCACGCCGCGCACGCCCGCGACATCGCGGCCCATGGGCCGGACTTCGGACTCATGGAACCGAACGGCCATGCCCTGACGGGTTCCGATGAAGATTTCATTCTGACCGTCGCTCATCAGCACCTGGCAGAGGCGGTCGCCTTCGGCCAGTTTGATGGCCTTGATGCCGACCTTGCGGGGGTTGGAGTAGAGCGACAGGGGGTTCTTGACGATCTGGCCCTGGGCGGTGACGAACATCAGGAAGTGGTTGTCGTCGAATTCCCGCACGGGCACCATCGCCTGGATATTTTCGCCCTTTTCGATCTGGAGCAGGTTGATGATGGGCCGCCCGCGGGTGGCGCGGCCGCCCTGGGGCAGTTCGTAGATCTTGAGCCAGTAGGCCTTGCCCTGGTCGGTGAAGATCATCATGTAATCGTGCGTGGTGCCGATGAAGAGCTGCTCGACCCAGTCTTCTTCCTTGGCCGTAGCGCCCTGCACGCCCTTGCCGCCGCGCCGCTGGCTGCGGTAGAGGTCGGATGGCGTCCGCTTGATGTAACCCGAGTGCGTAATGGTGACGATCATGCGCTGTTCGGCGATCAGGTCCTCGATGGTGAGGTCGGCCGAGGAGTCAATGATTTCGGTGCGACGCGGGTCGGCGTACCGGGCTTTGATGTCGCGCAGTTCGTCGCCGATGATCTTCAGCACGCGCGCCGGGGTGCGCAGAATGTCCTGGCAGTCTTCGATGAAGCGCTTCAGTTCGTTGTATTCAGCCTCGAGTTTTTCGCGTTCCAGGCCGGTCAGGCGGCGCAGGGGCATGTCGAGGATGGCGTTGGCCTGAATTTCGGAGAGCTGGTACTTCTCCATGAGTTTCAGGCGGGCGGCTTCGGTGGACTCGGACCGGCGGATGATGGCGACGACGTCGTCAATGTTCTGGACGGCGATGCGCAGGCCCAGGACGATGTGCATGCGGGCTTCGGCCTTGGCCAGGTCGAAGCGGGTCCGGCGCACGACGACTTCGCGGCGGTGCTCGATGAATTGCTGGAGGATCTGGCGAAGCGACAGGTAACGCGGGCGGTTGTTGACCAGCGCAAGCATGATGACGCCGAAGGTGGACTGGAGCTGGGTCTGTTTGAAGAGCTGGTTGATGACGACTTCGGCGTTTTCCCCCCGCTTCAGTTCGATGACGACGCGCATGCCGTCGCGGTCCGATTCGTCGCGGATTTCCGAGACGCCGGTGAGCCGTTTGTCGCGGATCTGCTCGGCGATTTCCATGACCAGACGCGCCTTGTTGGTCATGTAGGGCAGTTCGGTGACGATAATGGCGTCGCGTCCCCCGCGCAGTTCCTCGGTGGCGAGGCGGGCGCGCATGACGAGGCGACCGCGGCCGGTCTTGTAGGCGTCGCGGATGCCCGACCGCCCGTAGATGTAGCCGCCGGTGGGGAAGTCGGGCCCGGGCAGGACGCGCAGGAGGTCTTCGAACGAGGCGTCGGGGTTCTCGAGCAGGACGAGCACGGCGTCAATGGCTTCACCGAGGTTGTGGGGGGGGATGTTGGTGGCCATACCGACGGCGATACCGGTCGAACCGTTAATCAGCAGGTTGGGAATAGCCGCCGGCAGAACTGATGGCTCGAGTTCCTTCTCGTCGTAGTTGGGGTCCCAGTCAATGGTGTCCTTGTCAATGTCCTGAAGCAGGAGTTCACAGACGCGGCTCATACGGGCCTCGGTGTATCGCATGGCGGCGGCGGAGTCGCCGTCAATGGAGCCGAAGTTCCCCTGGCCGTCAATGAGGGGCGCGCGCATGGAGAAGTCCTGGCTCATGCGGACGAGCGAGTCGTAGATGGCGGCGTCGCCGTGGGGGTGGAATTTACCCATCGTGTCGCCGACGATACGGGCGCTCTTGACGTAGGGCTTATTGTGGACGTAGTTGGCCTGATTCATGGCAAAGATGATCCGGCGGTGGACGGGTTTCAACCCGTCGCGCACATCGGGCAGGGCGCGACCTTTGATGACGCTCATTGCATAATCAATGAACGAGGTCTTCATTTCGTCCTCAATAGGCTGAGGGGTGACTTGCTCGCGGTTGAGTTCCTGCATGACTGTTGGCTCCTGGTCCGGTCGGTGGGTTTAGGGTTTTGTTTTCCGCCGGTTTTTGTTGTCGCTGACGCTCACTTTATGGAATTGATTCAAACAGTTTGTTTTCTAAGTATAAATGTTACGCGGCCTCTCTCCGGGCCAGGTCGAGCAGGGTATCCAGCATCTCTTTCAGATGCGGACACTTTTTGCGCGCTTGATCGGGATCGAGTTTGGCAAAAAGGTTCGATCCGTCTGTTATCTTGTTGTACTTCTTCTTCGATCCAGATTTTTCCCGATAAAGTCGGGTCAACAGTTTTGAAGGGGGCTCGTCGCTGTTGACTTCTTCTGGCACTCTGCCGGGCAACGCCTTCGCGATTTCTTGCGGGAAGATGTCGGGCTGACTCAGCAGCCAGGCCTCGAGTTCGTGAACTGCGAAAAACATGTGGAACCGGTCCTGGGGGACTCCTTCTTTCTCGGCGAGAGAATTGAAGTGAGCCCGTCCCCGCTTTACCTTTTCTTCCGTGTCGCTGACGTTTGCACTCCAGGAGGCCTGTTGGTTCCCCCCCAGATAGAGATCCAAAAGTCCGATGACCGCGATGATGTCCTGGGCCCTGGGGCCATTGAGGTGGTCCAAGGCTTTTCGCGCAAAGCTTTTTTCAAATTCCGGCCAACCCCTGAAGGGGATCGTCTGGATCTTGACCGATTGGCCCAGTTGCGGATTCAGCCAGCGGGAGAAAAGTTTCGGCAGAACATCTTTTTCTGTCTGGCCTTCAACGAGGAGGACGAATTTCATTCCATATCCTCCAGTTCGCCCGTGCGGAACAGTTCTCCCTGGGAGTAATTCTGAAGCCAGTAGGCCAGGGTCTCCCCCGCGATCGTCCGCACGTGGGTCTCGCCGTCCTTGAGTTCGAAGACCGTGGTGGTGGGGACTTGATCCACTTCCCGGAAAGCGTCGAGGAATTCGGGCGAGTGGGTGACCAGAACCACTTGAGCGCGTTCCGAGGCCTGGGCCGCGTGCTCGGCGATGATGGCGTGCATGCGCGGGTGCAGGCCGACTTCCGGTTCGTCAATGGCGATAACGGAGGGCGGAGTCGGGTTGTTGAGGATGGTCAACAGATAGAGAAACCGCAACGTGCCGTCCGAAAGTTGGCTGGCGGCGTGCGGACGCGACGCGTTTTTCCACTGGATTCCCAGTTCGATGCGGTTTGTGGAGGCCGGCAGGAACGTCAGCCGGTCGAATTCGTCGAAGGCGGCCCGCATCGCTCCGTCAATCGCCTCTTTGAAGTTCTTGTCATGTTCGCAGAACGTGTGCAGGACAACCGGCAGGTTGGAACCGCCCGAGGCCAGGTTCTTCTCGTATCGAACTACGACGGGTTTGAGAATTTCCGATCTGGAGTCAGTGCGGAAATTCCGGAAGACACTCCAATTGAGAAGAGTGTTTGGCTCGATACATGACATACCGGTGGCTGGATTTGTCCACATATCTGCGAGAATCTCGACAGTATTCAAAACCGGAAAATCGGACACAGAAAGGATGGATTCTCTTTCGGGAACTCTTTGACGATAGTGGTCGTCTTCTGTCGGCTGTTCCTGAGAATCACGCGTGACAAAAGCCGAACTGAGATTCCTGGACAAGTTTAGAGACTTAATGGCAGAAGTAGCGGTGAGATCCTTTTCCCCTTTGTTGGAGGAAGAGAAGAAGCGGTGGCTTTCATATCGAATTAGATAATCCGATCCAGATCCAATCGGTTCGATCAGGATCTGGTGTTCCGACCTTCGTTCCTCTTCGATCCCACTTTCCGGTTGTGTGTACTCGATCGGTCTGGTTTTCCATTCGATGTTCAACCGGGGCGCTTGGTTGTCCCAGAGCAGAGCCGAAAGCCCCCCCAGATTCATGATATGATCGGAGAGTTTTCCGGTGGGCAGGAGCGCCAGCAATTCGAGAACTTCCAGCAGGTTCGACTTGCCGCTGGCGTTGGGCCCAATGAGGACATTGAGCGCTCCGGGCCGCCAGGTGACGGACCGGAGCGAACGGTAGCCTTCGACTTTGAGTTCTTCAATCTGCATGGGAAAACCTTTTTGCGCCGACTCTCTGGGAACGCCGCGCAAGTTGCGATCAACTTCCTTCTCTTAGAAATCCAGGTTGCGCACTTCGGGGGCGTATTTCTGGATGAAGGCGCGGCGGTCGTCCACGTTGTCGCCCATCAGGGTGGTGAACATCAGGTCGGCGGCGATGGCGTCGTCGAGCGTGACCTGGAGCAGGTAGCGGCGCGCCGGGTCCATGGTGGTTTCCCAGAGCTGGTCGGCGTTCATTTCCCCGAGACCTTTGTAGCGCTGGATGTTGACGCCCTGCGAACCCGCCTTGCGGATGGTGTCGGAGGCCTCGCGCAGCGAGTGGGCCGTCATTTCTCCGGCCTTGGTCTGAATCGTGTACACGCAGTCCGGCTCGCCGGTTTCGTGCAGCGGAGTCTCAGTGTAGTACCGGGTGTCGAATCCGAGTTTCTCGATGGATTCGAGGATCTTGCGGATTTCCGGCCCCTCGGGGAACTCGATGATGTCGTGCTGCTGGACGTGTTCCTCCTCGGCGTCCTGTTCGATGGCTTCCTCGATCAGGTCGAGTTGCTTTTCCTGAGCGGCCTCGGCGGCGGCCTCGGCGGCTTCGGCGGCGGCTTCGGCGTCGAGCCGGATCAGAGTCTCGGTATATTGCTTCTCGCTGTAGGCGTAGATGGGCGTCTTGTTGCCTGGGGTGTTGATCTGGTAACGGGGCAGGCGCCGGGTTTCCGGGTCCACGAGTTTGATGAAGGCCTGCAGGTCGATCCCCTTGCGTTGCAGAACCCGGTCGAGTTTGGCCAACGACAATATGGCCTCGACGAAGACGCGCAGCTGTTTGCGGTCGATCGTGGAGGCTTGGCCCGAGCCGTTAGTGACCGTAAGTTCCGAAGCCTCGATGCCGTATTCGAGGAGGTAGCGGTCCATGTCCTCATCGGTCTTCATATATTGTTCGATTTTGCCCTTTTTGACCTTGTAGAGGGGGGGCTGGGCAATGTAGATGTGGCCGCGTTTGACGAGTTCCTCGAACTGGCGGTAGAAGAAGGTCAGCAGCAGGGTCCGGATATGCTGGCCGTCCACGTCGGCGTCGGTCATGATGATGATCTTGTTGTAGCGCAGTTTCGAGAGGTCGAAATTTTCCTGGCCGATGCCGGTGCCCAGGGCCGTGATCATCGTGCGGATTTCGTTGTTGGCCAGCATTTTATCGAGGCGGGCTTTCTCGACGTTGATGATCTTGCCGCGCAGGGGCAGGATGGCCTGAAAGTGGCGGTCGCGGCCCTGTTTGGCCGAGCCCCCGGCCGAATCGCCCTCGACCAGATACAGTTCGCAGTCCTCGGGCGACTTTGAGGAACAGTCGGCCAGTTTGCCGGGCAGTGCGCCGCCTTCCATGGCGGACTTGCGAACGATTTCACGCGCCTTGCGGGCGGCCATGCGCGCCTGGGCGGCCATGACGATTTTCTGGACGATCTTGCGCGCGGCGGTCGGGTTCTCCTCGAGGTATTCCGAGAGCGCCTCGCTGACGACCGACTCGGTCAGCCCCTGGATCTCCATGTTGAGGAGTTTGCCCTTGTTCTGTCCCTCGAACTGCGGGTTCATGACGCGCAGGCTCAGGATGGCCACCAGCCCCTCGCGCATGTCGTCGCCGGTGATGGCGTCGCCCTTGAATTTCTTCAACAGGTCGTTCTTTTTGGCGTAGTTGTTGAGTGTACGCGTCAGGGCGGACCGGAAGCCCGAGACGTGCGTGCCCCCGTCGCGGGTATTGATGGCGTTGGCGAACGAGAAGAGGTTCTCGATGTAGCTGTCGTTGTACTGGATCGCCGCCTCGACGACGATTTCCTCTTCGGAGTTGTCCTTGCCGGCCGTGTAAGTCCGGCGGCGGAGGAAATGGATCGGCGAGGGGTTGATGACCTGTTTGCCCCGGTTGAGGTGGTTGATGAACTCGACGATCCCGCCCCGGAAACAGAAGGTCTGGGATTTGTGCGTCTCGCTGCGCTCGTCGGTGACCGAAAGCGTGAGGCCCGCGTTCAGGAACGCGAGTTCGCGAAAGCGGGTGGCCAGGGTGTCGTAGTTGAAGTTGATGTTGTTGAAGATTTCCGGGTCGGGACGGAAACGCGTGCGGGTACCGCTCTTGCGGGCCGGTCCGATTTTGTCGAGCGTGGAGGCGGTGATGCCGCGCTCGTAGCGCTGGCGCCACGTGCCGCCGTCTTTCATGACCTCGACCTCGAGCCACTCGCTCAGGAAGTTCACCACCGACACCCCCACGCCGTGCAGACCGCCGGAAAACTTGTAGGTGTCGTGGTCGAACTTGCCACCCGCGTGCAGGATGGTGTGGATGACTTCGACGGTGGACTTGCCCTTCTGGGCGGGGTGTTCCTCGACGGGCATCCCGCGGCCGTTGTCCTGGATGGTGATGGAGTTGTCGAAGTGGATGGTGATATCAATCCGGTCGCAGTGGCCTCCCATGGCTTCGTCCACCGAGTTGTCCACCACTTCATAGACCAGGTGGTGGAGCCCCAATGCGTCGGTATTGGAAATATACATAGCAGGGCGCTTGCGGACGGCTTCACGCCCCTCGAGCACCTGAATGCTTTCTGCTGTGTAGGCTTTGGTTCCTTTGGACATCACTCATCTCCCATAGTTCTCTGGCAGAATTGGAACAGGACAATCGGATCGCAACCGGAGGCCGTCTGTTGCGGAACCTTGCGCGGCGATGGATCGGGCTTTTGGAGACGCCTGTTCAGTTCTCGGTAGCGGGAGTCTGCCCTGTTTTCCCGGCCACCAAACGGCTTATGGTAGGGCAGGGCGGGGGGATAGTCAAGGATGATTTCTGGGGTGAATCCGGACATGATGGGAAGATGCTTGATTGTGGATTATTGATAATATTGTAGTTATATTTGGAGTCGTATCGTGGCCGGGAACGATCTGCCGGAGGGCGGAGTTTCGGACCGGCAGGGAGAAGGGGAAAGGCCGCTGACCTCGGGACCCGGTGGGGATCAGGCGAAGAATATGCGAAAGTGCCCGGGTGGGAACGGGGGAAATCCGGAGTTGTTTCGCGTTGCCGACCCGGGAAAATTCTGCGGACGGTTGATTTTCACGTCTATGGGCGGATGAGTTTCGGGATTTCGGAAGGATCTGAGCGGATTGTGCTAATACATGGGCCGATTGTTATTGTTTTATCACCTGCCAGAAGAGTAACCTGCAAGAGTAGGGACTTTCTGGGTTTCATTACGATTTGTATCAATCAATCTGGGGTGGGTAACTGGCTGGGCTATCTCTATTCAGGGGAGGGCGAAGGGATGCGTGAGGTGAAGGGTGTTTTGAAGCGATGGCTGGGGTTCACGCTGATCGAGTTGTTGATTGTGGTGGCCATTATCGCCATTCTGGCGGCAATCGCGGTGCCGAACTTCCTGCTGGCGCAGACGCGCGCGAAGGTCTCGCGGGTCGTCAACGACCAGCGGGCGTTGACCATTGCGCTGGAACAGTACCGGTTGGACAATGCGAGCTATATCCCCCATGTTGATGATGTGAAGGAGTTCTATTTGTTGACCACGCCGGTGGCTTATATGAACAGCGTGCCCCGCTGCCCGTTTGCGGCGATGATGGAAAACAGCGGCTTGTACGGGATTGGGTACCACATGGAAATGGACCTGCCTCTGCTGGCCAATGGCGCATGGCCGGATCCCGGTATGACACTCGCCAAAAACCTGGTCCGGACGGGGCGGTTGTACATCATCTGGAGTATCGGACCGGATCTGGTCCATAACCTTTACAATGTCGGTGAATACGATCCGACCAACGGGGTCAAAAGTCTGGGCGATATTTACCGGCCCGGTCCGTCGTGATGGCGGATTCGTTCGAGCTGCTTTTTCTCGATCCTCCGGAGTGTCTGTTCTTCGGAGGATCTTTTTTTCTGTCCCTTTTGATTCATCCCGGATCTTCGGAAATATTTTCTGTGGCTTGTTGAAGGGTTCTGACCTATGGTGAATCTTGTCTGGACCTCTGGGCCTGCGCCTTTTCACGGGCAGGGCCTCGAGGCTGTTTGTGTTGTGGAGAAAGGAAACCGCTTCGTTTCATGTCTTCCGCCTATCAGCAGTACCTGCGCCGCCAGATGGACCTGTCCCGGGAGTTTGAGCGTTTTGTGAAGGCCGGCCTGCAGCCGGGCGCGTATGCCCGGTTGCACGGGTTGCAGGGGAGCGCGCGGGCCCTGGCGGTGGCGCGCGCCGTCGAGCGGCTCGAACGCCCCGCGCTGGTGGTGACACCTGACGCCGAGTCGGCCGAGGGGTGGTACGACGATTTTCTGCATTTCGGCGCCGCTGGCGCTCAGTATTTTCCGATGACCGAAACCCTGCCCTACGAGGTGGAGGAACCGGTGATCGGGATCGTTGCGCGGCAGTATGTCACCCTCTATTCTCTGTTGCGCGGAGAGGGGGCCGACCGCACGCGGGGGAAGGCGACCGGTTCGGCTGGCGAGGGGGGGCACGAAACCGAAGCGGTCTCCCCTGGGGAGGAGAGCCGGAAGAAAACCGTCTCCAAGGGGAAAACGAAGGCCGATCTGGCGACCCTGTTTTCGGGTAAGAAAGTGATCCGGCGTTCCGGTTCCCTTCCGGTCGTGGTGGTCCCGATCGAAGCGTTGCAGCGCCGGGTGCCGTCGCGTGAAATGTTCGAACGGCTGGTGTTGAACTTCCAGTGGGGGGACCGATTCGATATTGACGAGGTGACGTACCGGCTTGTGGACATGGGCTACTCGCGTGAGACGATGACCGAGGCGCGGGGCGAGTTCAGTGTACGCGGGCATATTGTGGATATTTTCCCGCCCCAGCTCGACAACCCCGTGCGATTCGACCTGTTTGGCGACGAGATCGAGGCGATCCGGTTCTTTGACCCCTCGACGCAGCGTTCGTTGCGCCAGGTCGAGGAACTCGAACGGGTGACCGTGTTGCCGGTCAGTGTTCACGCGCTCTGCGTCCGCCTGGCCAACGAGGCGGGCGCCGGGGCGCTGGTGGGGTTGGACGAGTGGTTCGACGAGGACACGCTTCTGTTTCTCGACGCGCCCGAAAAATACGATTCCATCCTGGGACAGTTCGACCTGATCGCCCAGCGCCGCTACGAGGAACTGACGATTCCGGGGCGCGCGGCGGAGATTCCGGAGTTTGCCCGGGCGGAAGTTCCGGCGGCCTTTTCCGGTCAACCGGTTCCGTCTCCGGACGCGCTTTTTCTGCGCCGCTCGGATCTTCAGGCCCGTCTGGGGCGTTTCGCCCAGGCGCACCTGCCCCGTCTGGATGCGCTCGAAACGCCCGCATCCCTTGAGGCCGGGCCGGTGGTGTTCGATTTCGATGTGACGTCTTACGATACCATTACGCCGGACCTCGAGGCCTACCTCTCGGCCATCCGGTCCAAACAGGCGCAGGATTTTTCGGTCCATGTGGTTTGCGACAACGACGGGCAGGTGGGGCGGCTCGAGGAACTGCTGGCCGAGCATGAGATCGGGGCGCGGACGCTGGCGCCGGGCCCGGGGGCGGAGTCGGAATTCAAGCCGCGCGAGCTGCTCGAGGGGTACCAGGACGTGGTGGTGAGCACGGGGCCGCTGCACACGGGGTTCATTTTCCCCCAGGCGCGGTTGATGATCGTGACCGACCGCGAGATGTTCGGGCGTTACAAGCGCCGCCATGTCTATCGCAAGGCGCCCAAGGGGCGGGCGATCGCGTCGGTGGCGGAGATTCAGCGGGGCGATTTCGTGGTCCATTCCGACCACGGCATCGGGCGTTTCATCGGGGTGCGCCGTCAGGTGCTTGACGGACGCGAGAACGAACTGCTGGAAATCGAGTATGCCGACGACAGCAAGTTGCTCGTGCCGATCGAGAATGTCGGCCATGTGCAGAAGTACACGTCGGCGCAGGGCACCCCGCCCGTCATGGACCGGCTGGGGAGCAAAAAATGGCAGTCGCGCCGGAAGAAGTCGCAGGAACGCATTGAGGAGATGGCGCGCGAACTGCTCGAACTCTACGCGCGGCGGCAGCTGGCCGAAGGCTTCTCCTATGGCGAGGACACGGTCTGGTTGCGCGAGTTCGAGGATGCGTTCCTCTACACCGAAACGCCCGATCAGCTCCGCTCGATCGAGGAAATCAAGAAAGACATGGCGAGCGAAAAGCCGATGGACCGGCTGCTGTGCGGCGACGTGGGGTTCGGCAAGACGGAAGTGGCGATGCGCGCGGCGTTCAAGTGCGTCGAGAACAAGAAGCAGGTGGCCGTGTTGGCGCCCACGACCATTCTGGCCCAGCAGCATTACAACACGTTCCGCGAGCGGTTCGCCGACTACCCCTTCAAGATCGAGGTGATGAGCCGGTTCTGTACCGACAAGGAAGTGAACGACGCGATCAAGAGCCTCAAGGAAGGCCGGATTGACATCATCATCGGGACGCACCGGCTGCTGTCGAAGGATGTGGACTTTTTCGATCTGGGCCTGTTGATCGTGGACGAGGAGCACCGGTTCGGGGTGCGCCAGAAGGAGCGCATCAAATCCCTGCGCGCCTCGGTGGATATCCTGACGCTTTCGGCGACTCCGGTTCCGAGGACGCTGCATATGGCCCTGAGCGGCCTGCGCGACATGAGCACGATCAACACCCCCCCGCGCGACCGCCAGCCGGTGCGCACGCGGGTCATCCGGTTTGTGCCCGAGGAGATCGAGGAGGCCGTGGTCCGGGAACTGAACCGCGGGGGACAGATCTATTTTGTCCACAACCGGGTTCAGACCATCGAGCAGGTGGCGCAGCGGATCCAGGAGATCGTCCCCAAGGCGCGCGTGGCGATCGGCCACGGCCAGATGCACGAGCGCGAACTCGAAAAGGTGATGCTCGACTTCATTGACCGCAAGTACGACATCCTGCTCGCCACGACGATCATCGAGAGCGGTCTGGACATCCCGAACGTCAACACGATCATCATCAACCGGGCCGACGCGTTCGGTCTGGCGCAGCTCTACCAGTTGCGCGGGCGCGTCGGGCGCGACGTCAAGCGGGCTTACGCGTACCTGATCGTGCCGGATGGGAAACCGATCACCGACACGGCTGTCAAGCGGTTGCGAGCCATTGAGGAGTTCACGGAACTGGGCATGGGGTTCCAGATCGCGATGCGCGACCTCGAGATTCGCGGGACGGGCAACCTCCTGGGGGGCGAGCAGCATGGCGTGATTGACGCCGTGGGGTTTGAACTCTACTGCCAGATGCTCGAGGAGGCGGTGCGTCGCAGCCGGGGCCAGATGGGTTTCTCGCCGCTTGAATTTCCGGTCGAGATCAAGTGGCAGGTGTCCGCCTACCTGCCTTCCGAGTATGTTCCGGTCGAGTCGCAGCGGGTGGCGTTTTACAAGCGATGTTCGATGGCGCGCGAGGCGCGCGATCTCAAGGATCTGTCTGAAGAATTGCGCGACCGGTATGGGAAGATTCCGCCGCAGGCGCAGAACCTTCTGGCGGTCAGTCTGTTGCGGCTGCGGTGCCGGCAGTGTCAGATCGAGTCGGTGGGGGTGACGAGTCAGGGTTTCCGGGTTAAGCCGCGCGCCGATTTGTTCGATTTTCTCAGGAAGGCCCAGACGCTTCAGGACAAGTTCAAGGAGATCAAACAGGTGTCGGCGGGGGTCGAGGGAACGGTCCTGTTCGAGATGCACCGGTGGAACGCCGACGCCGGCATTCGGTATGCGGTGAAAGTCCTGAGCGATCTGGCGGTTGGGAAAGAAGGGTGAGCGGCGCCATGACCTTGGAAACCGCAGTTGAGGACAGAAAACGAGTGTTTTGTTCTTGTGTTATGGCGCGAAAACGGTTTTGGTACCCTCACCTTCTGGGTGAGGGATTTGACTGCGCCAATCGGGAGATGGGCGCTCCCGGGAACCGCTTTCTTCCCCTGAAAATGGGCATTTCCGGGAGGGCGGGCGTCTCGCCCGCCTGAAAATGGGCATTTCTGGGAGGGCGGGCGTCTCGCCCGCCTGAAAGGAAAGCTATGGCGGGGATGTTCAACTGCGGTTTTCAGGATGATGTGGAAGAGCCGCAGGGCTTGCAGGGGCGGGGGGAAAACCCACCGCTCGGACGGGGCCATATGAATTGCTTCTTCAGGGAGGGCAGAGAGATGGATTCGATTCTTGAACGCATTGCCCGGGCCTCGGTTGCCGAGGATGGTTGCGCAGTTTTCTGGTTCGAACAGAGCCATTTTGCCCTCAAAACGCCCGATGGCGCGGTCACGCACCTCGACCCGTTTCTGTCGCGGGTACTCAAGGTCGAGAAACACATCCATGCCCAGTCTCTGGCTGAGCCGGCGGCGGTCTGGGCCGATTTTGTCCTCCTGACGCACGACCACCGCGACCACACGGACCCCTTTACCCTCGGTCCGATGGCGCAGACCAACCCGGCCTGCAGGTTTCTGGGGCCGCCCGAGGCGTGCGCCCGATGCCGGGCGTGCGGGATTGATGCGGCGCGCCTCACGGAGATTCGCGAGGGGGAACGGGTCGAGTTGGGTCCCTTCCGGGTTCAGGCGGTCTATGCGCGGGACACCAGCGCCGACCCCACGGGGCCGGACGCTACGACGCACCTGGGCTATGTTCTGGAAACCACGTCCGGGCTTAAGATTTACGATGTGGGGGACACGCATTGCGATATCGCATCGTACCGGGCGCGTCTGGCGCCGCTCGAGGGACTTCGACCCGATCTGATGCTGGTTCCCATCAACGAAGGCTATTCCAATCCGGGGCCCCGGGGGGCTTCGACACTGGTCCAGATAACCGATCCGAGCGTGATTGTGCCCTGTCATTATGGGTGCATGAAGGAAAACACGCTCGACCCGGTCCTGTTTGTCGAGGCGCTGCCCGCCGTTTACCGCGACCGGGTGCGGATTGTGCCCCGGGGGGGAAAATTGACTCTTTAACGGTTTCGGTCTTTATTTCGGGGAATTCTTTCCGATTTTCGAATGTCCGCTTTTCGCGGCCGGGTCTGTATCGAGAATTCTGCGTTTTCTATTTTCCCAATTGAAGTTCTTCATCAGAGGGCGGAAATCCGGCTCGATGAAGTTATGCACAGAAAGCTGTGCATAACTTGTGCAGGAACGGGGGAGTCTTGCACAGGCTCATCTGGAGTGTCGCATCGGGAACTTTGGGCGCAACGGGGTGTCCAATCAGGGAGCGGACCGATTTGATCGGTGAACTTGAATCTATGGAAATAATCGAGTTGCAGAAGTAAATCCCGGGGTGGGAAGAGGGAAAATCCGGGAGAGGGGAAAGGGCGGAAATAGACGCGTGGAAAGGTGTCCGGCCGTGCGCTTTCTGGCCGCAAAATCTCTTGACGCAACCGAGTACGGACGGTATTATCCGTCGAGTGAATCTGGCAGTGACCAGGTATGGGGGAGATTTGTGTCAGGTGGTTCAAATCTTTTCCCGACCGGGAAGGCTGCTCCCCTTCATATTGCAACGCCTCGAATGTCAACGGCCTGCGGGGCTTTGCAAGGCAGCCTTGAACGCGCGCGTTTCCGCCGCGAAAGACCCTTGCCACAAAAGCGGGTGCCGTCCACTGGCAACGCTCGGCTATCCATTTTCATGCTTTAAGGAGAACTGCACGATGAGGAGCGTAGGGAACAAGCTGGGAGCCATCCTGTTCTTCGCGGGTGTTCTGACACTGTCCGCAGCCGCGTGGAGCGCTACACCGAAAGGCAAAGTCTCCTTAAGCGAACGGACCGAGCGGCTGGCCGATCTGGTCAACTCCGCCGTACCCGAGAGTGGGAGACGGACCCTGACGGGTCCCAATGAGGATGGAATCGTGCGCGTGCAACAGGTGGATGAAGGATACGTGCGCAATCTGGCCTCGCCGGGCCGGACCTACTTCCCCGTGCGGGGAGAGGCGCAGAACGCCGAAGCGGTGGCGCGCGGGTTTCTCTCGGCCCAGCAGGACCTTCTGCTGAATCGCACGGATCAGGTGCAGTTTGTCACGAAGCGCGTCAAGACGCTCGGCGCCTATTCGTTTGTCCGTCTGGCGCAGCAGTACCAGGGCGTGCCGGTCTGGGGCGCGGAAATGGTGGTTCAGGTTTTCGGCACGCGTGGCGTGTCCTATGTGGCCAGCGACCTGATGCGCGACACGTCGGTGCTGGATTCCGGCGCGCTCTCGACGCAGCCCTCGCTTGACGCCAAGCGGGCGATTGAGTTGGCCATCGCCGCGTTTCCCGAGTACAAACCCGAAACGCTCGATGCGGAAACGCCGCAGTTGACGATTTATGCCCCGTCCGTGCTGGGACAGGAGGGCGAGCCCCGGCTGGTGTGGAAGATGGACGTGGTCAGTCTTGAGCGGGGCAATTTCCAGCAGTGTGTGCTGGTGGATGCGCATACGGGCGAGATCGCGCTGAAGTTCAATCAGGTGCGCAATCTCCTGCGGCGTGATGTTTACGATGCCAAGAATCAAGTCGTGGATATGGAAACCTATTTTGGAGGGCCGGCCCGTTTCGAAGGCGATCCGCCGATTCCCACTTCCGAACCGAATGCTGTCGATGTGAATCAGGCGTACGATTACCTGGGCGATTGTTACACGTTCTATATGGATCATTATGGGCGCGACAGTATCAACGACGAGGGGATGACCCTGCGTGCGACCGTTCGTTATCGGGATGTCGGTGAAACCGCGTGGCATCCGGATATCCGGCGAATGGTCATTGGAACGGATTATGCCCGAGATGATGTGATGGCGCACGAGTACACCCATGGCGTGACCCAGTACGAATCCAATCTGGCCTACCTGAACGAATCGGGAGCCATGAATGAGGCTTTTTCGGACATTTGGGGCGAATGGATCGATCTGACGAACGGAGCGGGGAACGATTCTCCGGCGGTTCGATGGGAGATGGGGGAGGATTTGCCCGGTGGAGCGATTCGCAACTTGAAAGAGCCGGGGCAGTACACGGACTATTATCCGGAACTGGGGGTGAGTCTCCCGATGCCGGATCGCTACAACAGCCCCAACTACTACCGGGGGGCTCAGGACAACGGCGGGGTTCATCACAACAGTTCGGTGGCTTCCAAACTGGCCTACCTGTTGACCGATGGCGACACGTTCAACCACTATCAGGTGGAGGGGCTGGGGATTGACACCGCCGCTCAACTTTTCTGGATCGTTCAGAGTCAGTTGTTGACTGAAGGAAGCGACCACAAGGATCTCTATGCCGCTCTGATTCAGGCGGCAACCTACCTTGGGCTGGATATTCAGAATGTGTTGCGGGCGTGTCTGGCGGTGGAGATCGTTCCGACGTCGTATATGCAGGCTTACAAGATCACGTATTCGAATTGCGATATGACGGTGATGGACGGGGTTTCGCTGCTGATCGAGAACTGTGCGGCGAACGCAACGGTCAATATTCAGAAGATCGAGCGTTTTCCCACGACGGTGCAGTTGACGGACAATTACGATTTTATCAAGCCGGGTCTGATCTACATGGCCTCGGGGACAATACCGCTGGTGGAAGTCCGTGGCGGCCTGCGCCGTTTCCAGACGCAGGCCCGCATCTTCTCGCTCGAAGTGGCGGGAACGATTGACACGTTGGTGGCCAACGGCGCGAACATTGCCTCGATCTCGGCGGCGGCCATCCGGAGCGTGAGTATCAGCGATCAATTGCCCGGGCCGCGCACACTGGCCTCGATCAAGGCCAATGGCAATCCGGTTCCGGACAAGTTCGGAACGATCAAGGTCAACCTCAAGGGTGTTACGTTGAGAGAGATCAATACCCCCAATCAGGCGGCGGTGATCAGTGCCTCGAGCAAGAAGGTTCAGGAAGGCGGCGTGCTTGTGTACGTGGCGCGAGCCGACCTGTCGGGTGTGAATGTGGGCGACAGCCTGACGGCTTCGGTGACGGGGGGCAACGTGGTGGGGGATATGGTGGCGCGGGGGGTGGTCAAGAAGGTTTCCGCGACGCCCATTTCCTACACACGCGAGGGGGTGACGCGTGTGTATGGCGGCTATGTCGGCGATCCCGACGTGGACTGGTTGTACACCAACGAAGAGCGGGTGTTGATGACCATCTGGGACCATCAGGTCTGGATCGCCGGAGGCGAGAAAGGCTGGGGCGGTTCGTCGAGTTATCTGGTGGGGACGGTTTCCGCGCCGCGGGGGATCCTGGCCTATGTGACGGCGGGTTACGATCAGTACCCGGAATTCCCGACGTTTGCCGGAAAGGTCAACCTGCTTTCGACCAAAACGCCTGCGGCCGGAAGCCAGGGCCTGTGGGGGATCCTGGCCAAGAACGCCGCTACCAAGGTGAAACTGGGGGGGGATCCCACGGCGATTGTCGCGCAGCGGATTCGCCTTTTCGAAAATGTGCAGCAGCAGCCGGCGGACAACGACAATCTGGCGGGGGCCCGGGCGCTGAGTGGCGTGGAAGGCGTGGCGAACGGGTCGAATGTCTGGGCAACGGCCGAACTGAATGAGCCCGATCACGAAGGTCTGCCCGCGAAGCGTTCGGTGTGGTGGCGCTGGACGGCCCCTCAGGACGGGGCGATCAAGTTCTCCACCCTCTCGAGCCGGTTCTACACGGTTCTCTCGATTTATACCGGTTCCTCCTATGCCAATCTGGCCGAAGTGCCGGTATACGATCAATCGGGGAGCAATTACCGGGAGTTGTGTTTTGCGACCCAGGCCGGCCAGTCGTATCTGATCTGTGTAGATGGAAATCCCAACCAGTCGGATGCCGAGGTGGGGACCCGCGCCTACCGGAGCGCCGGGCAGGGTTACATCCACCTCAAGTGGGAGCCGGTGGATACGCCGGTCAATGACAATTTTTCGAGCGCTGCAAATCTGGATGCCTTTGCGGGTACCATGTGGCTTTCCACGCTGATGGCCACCCGGGAGCAGGACGAACCGGACCACATGGGTCTGGGGGGGAGCGCGTCGGTCTGGTACACGCTTCAGTTTGACTACGATTTCAATGTGGAACTGTTCACCAAGGGCAGTTCCTATCAAGCGGTTGTGGCGGCCTATACCGGCGGGTCGTCCCTGGGGGATCTGCTCCCGGTTGACGCAAATGAAGGGTCGCTTGCTTTCGCCGCCGAGGCGAATAAGAAGTATTACATCGCGATTGACGGGGAGGCCGGACAGTCGGAAATGGGGCGCCTGCAGCTCTCGTGGGTGGCGCGTCCGAGCAACGACAATTTCGATTCGCCTACCACCATGACCGGAACAACGGGTATGGTCATGGGAAACAACAGCAATGCGACCATCGAAGATGAAGAAACGGGCAACCAGCGGTTGGGTCTGGGCGCGTCGGTCTGGTGGCGTTACACGACGCCGGCTTCGATGACTTCAACGACGCTGGTTTTCTCCACTGCGGGAAGCGACTTCGACACGGCGCTGGTCGTGTATCAGGGCAATAGTCTTTGGAGTCTGAGACGGGTGGCTTACAACGACAATTCGTCAACCATGCCGCTAGTGACGACCAGCCAGGTCAAGTTTGTGCCGGCGCCGGGAGCGAATTACATGATCTGTGTGTGCGGGCCCAAGGAGATTGATGCGCCGCATATCGGCAAAATCCGGTTGTCCTGGCAGCCTCAGCCGCAAAACGGGTTTGCAGCAGGACTTGCTGCGCCCATGGAAGGGATTGCGTCCAGGCCGGAAGACGTTTTCAAGGGACAGATGCCTGCGGCGGAGCGCATGAGCGGGGGATCTCGCGTGGCGTCCCTTCCGGGTGAGAAAAAACGGATTGCAGGACGCAGTTTGACGGGAGGCCGCCTTCCCGCAGGCGTTTCCTGACGCAGGAAGCGGAATCGCACGGGGAGGAAGTCTCTTCGCGCGGGTGTGTGGGATGTCAAATCGTGTCAGAGAGTTTGGGGATAAGTCCGGGCCGAGCGACCGGAAGGCGATTTTGGGCAAAGGAATGTGATTATGCGACGGATTCGAAGGACTGCGTGTTTTCTGTTCGCAGTGATGCTTGCGGTGATCTGTTTTGCTTCCCTGGCCGAGGCTGGATCGGGGGGCATGAAATCTTTCGGGCCCAAGGCCAAACCGCTGACGGCTGATTCGCCCCGGCTCAAGCGGGACGTGGAGCGTCAGGCGCTGAAAGAGAGTCTGGTGGTTCCCGACGGGGCGACCCGTGAAGAACTGGAAAAACTGCAGCAGAAGGTGCGTTTGCGTGTGGCGGATGGGTATGTGCGCCACATGGCGGCGCCCGCCCCGGCCTATTTTCCTGTGGACAAGGATGCCTATGCCCCTCTGACTTTCCAAGGGCCCGGTTTTGTCCAGACCGCCCACCGATTCCTGAAGACCAATCAGGAACTGATCTGCAGTAAAAGCAACCGGGTGGCCTTTCAGACCAATAAACGCCGTCTGAAGGAAGGACGTGGGTATGTCCGGATGCAACAGGTTTATGATGGCCTGCCGGTTTTCGGCGGAAGTGTCATCGTGCAGACACATGGAGAAGAGGGGGTGACTGCACTCTTCAGCGATGTCCTGCGGGATCTGACCCGCCTGGAAAATGGCCGCGTTTCGACTGTTCCGACTCTTACCCCGGATTATGCCCGGAATGCGGCGATTCGTGCGGTCAGCAATGCGCAATTTCAACCGGCAGACCTCGTGGCCTCCAAGCCGGTCTTGACGATCTATGCGCCGGGTGTAATTGGGATGACCGGTGAACTGCAACTTGTGTGGGACACGACGGTCACTGTTCGCGATGCTGAGATCAGCCTGTTTCAGGAACGGGTCCTGGTGAACGCGCAGGACGGTACGATCGCTTTGCGCTTCAATGAAGTTCGCACCTCCCTGTATCGTTCGGTTTACGACAATGAAAACCGCGATTGGCCCCCGCCGGGGGCCCTCCACTCCTACCACTGGTTCAATGATGACAATGGCCCGACTTATCCCCGCGGGAAGTGCCGGCGGTGGGAGGAAGAATTCTACTGCCTGGGCCATCAGGTCGGCGGCCAGACCCACCGGAACTGGCCGGACGCTGCGAGTTATAACATCTCGGTTTACCAGCCGGTGCCGTGGTGTAACATCGCCTACGACTATCTGGCCGACATCTACATGTTCTACAAGTCGCAGGTACAGCGCGACAGCTACGGACCGGCGGAGGATCCCTACGGCGAAGGGCCGGGCCCCATCCAGGATCATGGCATGCATGAGGTTGAGCATGGCAGTTTCCCCGATCCCGATCTCCTGGGATTCGGCATTGCTTCGGGATATGAACTGATGCTGACCACCCGGATCAATCTGGATAACGCCTTCTCCACGGTGTATGGAGGCGATCCCTATCTGGTGATCGGAACGCGGTATCAGGCTTGTGACGACGTGATGGGCCACGAATACACGCACTCGGTGAATTCCTTCGAGGCCAACTTCGTTTACGTGACCCAATCGGGCGCGCTCGACGAAGCGTTTGCCGACATGTGGGGGGAATGGGTGGATCTGACCAATACCCCCTATGGGACGACGGAGACCCCCAATCAACGCGCGGTGCGCTGGGTGATGGGCGAAGATACCGATTGTCCCTACAGCGGGGCCGGAGAGCCTGCGGGGTATGCCCGGCCGGATTCCACAAATCCGGATCCCTTTCAAATCGCTCGGTCGGTTGCCATCCGCGACCTGCGCAACCCGCCGTACTATGGAAATCCCGATAAGATGACCAGCCCCTATTTCTGGACTCAACTGGGCGACGGTGGCGGGGTGCATGCGAACGCCGGTGTGGTTGACAAACTGGCCTATCTGCTCAGTGACGGCGACACGTTCAACAACCAGGTCGTCGAGGGGATGGGGATCACCGACAGAGCCACCACGTATACGTTCTACACCTACCCGATCCCGCCGAACGGCACGCACACTGCGCCCCAGTTGTTTTATGAGACGCAGTGCAACCTGCTCAACCCGGCCAGCGACTTCGAGGATCTCTACTATGCCCTGCTTCAGGCGTGCGACAACTTGAACATGACCGAAGCCGAGAAGGTCAATGTTGACAAGGCCTGTGCGGCGGTTGAAATCC
>Ga0116170_10001446_pt1 | contig 23935 bp, 14 predicted proteins | sample AD_JPNHW1_MetaG_FD_89797 | JGI IMG/M metagenome (GOLD analysis project Ga0116170, IMG submission 89797) | Active sludge microbial communities of municipal wastewater-treating anaerobic digesters from Japan - AD_JPNHW1_MetaG | ecosystem: Engineered > Bioreactor > Anaerobic > Digestate | place... | reverse complement strand
TGCCCCTGGGCGGCTACCTGTCGAGCCTCATGGGGCGCAAGCGGTTCTACCTCACCTGCGTCACGCTGTTCACGGTGGCCTCGGCCCTATGCGGACTGGCTCCATCGCTGGGCTGGCTGATCTTCTTCCGCGTCCTGCAGGGCTTGGGCGGCGGAGGCCTTCAGCCCATTTCCCAGGCGATCATGGTCGAGACCTTTCCCCACGAAAAACGAGGCATGGCCATGGCCGTCTACGGCATGGGCGTGGTATTTGCCCCCATCATCGGGCCGGTGCTGGGCGGATGGATCACCGACAACTACAGCTGGAACTGGATTTTCCTCATCAACATTCCCGTCGGCCTGATCGCCATCCTGCTCAACAGCGCCCTGTTGCACGATCCACCCACCATGAAGCGCATTTCCATCAAGGAAGGCGCCCGCTTCGACTACATGGGCATCGGCATCCTGACGCTGGGGCTGGCCTCCCTGGAGATCGTGCTGGACGAGGGGCAGCGCAAGGACTGGTTCTCCTCGAACTTCATCATCTTCTTCGCCATCATTGCCGTCGTCGCGCTGATCTCGACCATCGTGATGGAATTGCGCAAGCCAGATCCCATCATCGATCTGCGCCTGCTGAAAAACGGGAACTTTGCCGTCGCGGCCCTGATGCTGTTCATCCTGGGATTCGTGCTCTACGGCAGCATGGCCCTGTTGCCCATCTTCCTCCAGACGCTGCTGGGCTACACCGCTTCGCTCAGCGGATGGGTATTGAGCCCGGGAGGCGTGGCCATCCTGGTGATGATGCCCGTCGTCGCGGTGCTGCTGAAGCACGTCCAGCCACGCTTTCTCATCGCGACGGGCTTCATCATCTGCGCGGGCGGGTTGTTCATGATGGCGGGCTTCAACCTGCAGGTGGACTACAAAAGCGCCGTCGTGGCCCGCATGATCCAAAGCCTGGGGCTGGCATTCCTGTTCGTGCCCATGAATGTCATGGCCTTCCAGAATGTGTCTCCCAGCCGCACAAACTATGCGACGGGCCTGCTGAACCTGCTGCGCAACATCGGCGGTTCCACAGGCATCGCCCTGGTGAACACCGTCCTTTCGCGGCGCAGCCAGTTCCACCAGGCGACGCTGGTCGCCAACATGCACCCGGCCAGCACCTCCTTCCAGGGATTCCTGGCGGGCGCAGGCCAGAAATTCGTGGCGCACGGCAACTCGATGGCAGATGCCACCAAGAAGTCCATGGGCCTTGCGTATGGAACCCTTGTCAGGCAATCCACCATGATGGCTTTCGTCGACGTATTCTGGATCATGGGTGTGCTTTGCCTGGCGCTGCTGCCGCTATTGCTGTTCATCCGAAAACAGAAGCACCCGGCCCCCATCGACGCCTCAGCGGCCATGCACTGAAGTGTTTTTGACATCCACTGTCCATTGGAGAGAAGCATGTCGAATCCGACTCTTGAACTCATGATGAACCGCCGATCGGTGCGGGCCTTCACGGGAGCCTCGATTCCCGAAGCGGACCTCGAGACCATTCTCCGAGCCGCCCAACAGGCCCCCACCTCGGTGAACGGACAGCAGATTTCCCTGGTCGTGATCCGCGACCGGGAAAAGCTGAAGCGCATCGCCGAGCTTTCGGGCGGACAAGCGCACATCGCCCAAGCGGACTGTTTCATTGCCATCGTTGTGGATTTCCAGCGCCCAGCCGAGGGCGTGCGAAGCACGGGCAAACAGCAGGTGATCGAGCAGTACGCCGAGGGCATCCTTGTGGGCGCCGTAGACGCGGGAATCATGCTTCAGGCGCTGCAAACGGCCGCCGAGTCCCTTGGCTACGGAACGACGGCCATCGGGGGCATCCGCCGCGATCCAGCGGCCATGATCGCCCTGCTGGGACTTCCAGATAAAACCTACCCGATCGTGGGCACCACCCTTGGCGTGCCGACCCCTGAAGCCCTCTCCGAGGCAAAACCTCGCGTCAGCCTGAAGAGCTTCGCCATGCAAGAGCGATACGACCTGGAGACCGTCAAACAGGGCGTCCACACCTACGAAGCGACCCTGCGAACCTGGCTGAACGCCAAAGGACACCGCGAAGCCCCCGCGTACGGAGCGGCCACCGCGGCCTACTACTGCCGGGTCTCCCGAACCATCGCCGCCACCATGGCCCAGCAAGGGTTTGCGTTCAAGGATTGAGGATCGCTCCCCAATGTTCACGATGAAGGCTAAGCACGACAGCCCCTCGCGGGGCTGTCGTGCTTTGGGTTGATGCATGAATTGCTCTCTATGAACGCCTCTAGTTCGACAGTTGATGTCCAATTCCAATCGAACCAAAGGCGTCCAGAGGGCACTACTTCTCGGTCAGGATCTCGACGCCATAGGCGGGCAGTTCGAGGGCTTCCGACGGCTTGCCGCCCAGGACCTGCTTCATGACGCGCGGGAGTGTGATCTTCTTGGTTTCCCGGGTGAGGTTGATCAACACATAGACGGTGCGCCCATCGCCGACGCGCCGGGAGACCTCGACGCCTTCAGGCATGGCTCCAAGAATGGATTTCACACCACTGTCTTCGGCCAGGCGCGTGACGATCGAGGCCGTCAGGGATTCGTCCAGGACGGCCCCAATCAGCGTGATGCGCCCCTTGCCAACCTTCCGGGTGATGACAGCGGGTTGATCATCCAGCCAGCCATTGCTGGCGCCGTAGCGCAACAGCACTTCCGTATCCGCGGCATTGGCCTTCAACTGTTCGGCCCAGATCATGGCTTGCCCGCGCCCCAGAGGCCCAGAGACGGGTGCATCCTTTTCCAGCGCGTAGTACTGCTCCACCCGTCCCCCGAGCGCATCGGCCAGAAATCCGGGTTGGCGCTGCGTCAGCAGCTCGTTAAAGGCCCCCTTCATGCCGGAACGGGGCCCCAGCACCAGATGACCACCACCACGAACATAGTCCAGCAGGTGATCCGCGGTCTCCTTGGGCATCACATTCAACGCGGGCGCAAAGACAATCCGATAGGCGTCGAGGCGAACCTTGGGGTTCACCACATCCACGGACTGCGCCAGTTTGCGCAGGGGCTGGTAGTAGCTCCTCAATTGGCCCACAGCGTCGAACTTGTCGGCATGCTTCTGGAACTGGATCGCCCAGCGGCTGTCGTAGTCGAACAGCAGTGCCGCCTCCGAGACCGGAGCAGTGCCCTTGAAGAGGGCCTGCGTCGCGATGAATTCGCGCCCCAGCTGCGCCACTTCGTCATAAAAAGGCACGGGAGTGCCATCGGTTCCAACCAGGGTGCCGTGGTACTGCTCCTGGCCACCCAGCGCGCTGCGCCACTGCCAATACCCCACGGCGTCGCTGCCATGGGCGATGGCCTGCCAGGCCATGGCGCGGATCTCGCCTTTGTTCAGATCGTTGTTATTGGCAGCCCAGTTCACGTGGCCCGGCTGCGTCTCCATGATCCAGAAATTGCTGTTCTTGAAGCCACGCGTCAGATCGTGCGACAGGCCGTTGTAGGTGCCATCCAGATGACCCGATCCCACGTAGTCGTCCCAAGAGGCAAAGGACAGTTGCTGGCAAATATCGTAGTGATCGAAACCGTCGAAGAAGCCCATGAAGTTGCCGGTGTAGAACTGGCGGGCATCAGCGAGCTGCCGGATCTCAGCGATCTGAAGATCCTGGTATTCCTTCCAGGCCTTCGTGATGAAGTGCTTCCATTCGAGCTGAAGCCCCGGGTTGTGGCCGCCAATGGGAATCGGAATCTGATCCCAGGCAAAGTAGGTCTGGCTCCAATAGGCTGTTGTCCAAGCATCGTTCAGGGCGTCCAGCGTCTGGTACTTCGATTTCAGGAAGGCCTGGAAATCGGCCTTAGCGGCGTCATCAAAGGACATCAGGGCATAGCAGTACTCGTTGTCGATCTGCCAGCCCACCACGTTGGGGTTGTGCCCAAAACGCTGGCCCATGGCCCGCGCGATCTTGGCGCAGTACTGCCGGTACAGCGGCGAAGTCACGTTCCCGTGGGCGCGGCCCCCGTGCGTGGCCCGACGTCCGCTTTCCTCCATACGCAAGGTCTCGGGATGGGCCTGCGTCAACCACGCGGGCGGCGTCGCGGTGGGCGTCCCCAGCACGGTCACGATGTGGTGCTTGGCCGCCAGCGAAATGGCGCGCTCCAGCCAATCGAAGTCGTAAGCACCCTCGCGTGGTTCCAAACGGCTCCAGGCGAATTCCGCAACGCGAACCATGCGGATGCCAGCCGCTTCCATCAGGCGCAGATCCTCTTCCCATCGGGATTCAGACCACTGCTCGGGATACCAGGCCGTGCCCAGCAATAGCGCGTCGCACCCAGGAATCTGCGTGGGAATCGTGGCGACGGAATGGGTGGAAGCCTTCGAGTCAGTCTTGGGCGCTGCGGCCTGGGCCGATGGAAGGAATGCGCCACACAGCAGCAGGGCGGGAATGGAGATCAAATGTTTGGAACGGGACATGAAAACCCCAAAGCGAAAATGATTCAAGACGAAGATCAGGGCTGGACGGTGATGGCGGCACCGCGGTAGGTCACCACACGATCCGGCTTGGATTCGGGATTGATGCCGACGCCATGGCCTGACTTCACAAAGGTCACGTGGAAGGTTCGTTCCTTCAACATTCCGGGGAACTGCCCCTTGCGCTGGCCGATGGTGAGCGTCTGCGCGGCCTCGTTCCATTCCATGGGGATGGTGGCGTACTGGCCCTTCTCGTAGTTGTACGTATCGCCTTCATCCTCATAGAGCGTGAACGCACCGTTGGCGCCGCGATAGATGCGCAGCTCGATGGGATCGGCGGGCTTCTGCTCTGTCCATTCCATCGTGGGGCCCAGCGGCAGGATGGCTCCGGCGCGAACAAAGAGGGGCATCTTGTCGATGGGCGCGGCGGCATCCACGGCACGACCGCCATTCTGGACATCGCCTGTCCAGAAATCGAACCAGGAGTTCTTGGGCAGATAGAGGCGCCGGGTCGTGGCTTCGGGTTCCGTGACCGGGCTGACCAGGAATGCGGGGCCGAACATGTATTGATCGCCGGTATCGATGGCGCGCACATCCTCGCGGAAATCCATGATCAGCGGGCGCATCAGGGTGTAGCGTTCATGCGTCGTCTTCCAGGCCAACGAGTAGATGTACGGCAGCATCCGGTAGCGCAGCGAATCAAAGGCCACCAGGGTCTTCTGCGTCTCCGGGCCATAGGACCAGAGCTCGTTCTCGTCCTGGTTCCGCGCACCATGCACGCGCAGGATGGGGCAGAAGGTCCCGAACTGGAACCAGCGCGTGAACAGTTCGCGGTATCCCGGATCGTTGACATCCCGAGGCAGGAAGCCGCCGATGTCCATCGTCCAGTACGGGATGCCCGAAAGCGCGAAGTTGAGCGCCGCCGGGATCTGGCGGCGATAGCTGAACCAGTCGGAATTGATATCGCCCGACCAGGCCACCACGGCGTTGCGTTGCGCGCCTGCGAAAGCGGAACGGGACAGGATGAAGACGCGCTTCTGATCCGAAGTTGCGCGCTGGCCATCGTGAACCGCACCCGTCGTGAGCAGCGGATAGAGGTTCAGGATGCGGTCGGCGCTGCCCATGGACAGTTTGTGTCCAAGCAAGACGTTGTCCTGCTGGCCTTCCGTTTCAGGCTCGGTGGTATCCAGCCACCAGGCGTCCACGCCGAGCTTGAACAGGCCCTTGTCCATGATCTGCCAGTAGTATTTCCGGGCCTCTGGGTTGCTCGCGTCATAGACCGCCATGCCGTTCTCGTGGTACGGCGGCTTGGCATACTTGAACTTTTCCACCAGCCATCCGTTCTTATCCATCTCGGCATATTCCTTGGAGCCGGGCTCGAAGAACGGCCACACGGAGATCATCAGGTGGAAGTTGTCCTTGTGCAGCTGATCCACCATGCCCTTGGGGTCGGGGTATTTCGGATTGAAGACGTGCTCGCCCTTGCGGTTCCACCAGAACCAGTCCTGCACGATGTTGTCGACCGGGATATGCAGCTCACGGTATTTCTTGGCCACGGCCAGCAGTTCATCCTGGCTCTTATAGCGGTTCTTGCACTGCCAGAAGCCGTAGGCCCATTTCCCGAACATCGGCGCATCGCCCGTCAGCTCGCGATAGCCCGCCACGACACCATCCAGCTCGGGCCCATAGATGAAGTAGTAGTCGATCGAATCGGCCACTTCGGAGCTGAGATAGAGGTAGTGCGTGAAACGGTTGTTGACGCGGCTGCGGGAGGCGTTGTTCCAGAAGATTCCGTAGCCGTTGCTGGAGACGAGCATCGGGATCGAAATGTTCGTGTTTTCCTGCGCAAGTTCCACGTTGTCGCCGCGGTAATTCCAGACGCCCGCTTGGTGCTGGCCCAGGCCGAACAGCCCCTCGGTGGATCCGTAGATGTTCAGGAAGGATTCCGATTTGTAGGTGTCCTCGCCATTCACGGTGACCGGCGTCAGCTTGCGGGACGATTCCTGCACCAGCGGCTTGCCGGACGCGTCGCGGTAGGCGATCGAGCCATCCTGGCGATCCACGCGGATCTGCAGGCGCGCCGTGGAGAGCGTGACGATGGAGCCGGACTCCGAGATCGTCCACTTCACGGCGGGCCACTGGCGCTTCAGGACGACCGGATCCGCCACATCGGGAAAGGCGTTCGTGCGGCTGTACCGCACGCGAACGATAGAGTCGCTGCAGACCTGGATCTTCAGGAACCCCGTCTGCTGGGCCAGCACCAGCCCATCCGCCTGCTGTTGGAGCTGGGTCACGGGATTCAAAGGGGTCCACTGGGCCTTCATCGAAAGACCGGTGGCCGCGAGCAGACAACTCAAGGCCAGGGAGGAACAAGGCTTTGCCATCGGATAGACTCCAAAAGTCAGGCCAGCATAGTCTCGGATCGCATGGGATTGTCGATCAAACTTTGTAGTGTTCCGGTCGGACCTGAAACCATCATCCCCAGCCTGCGAATGGTATCTTCACTACCATGTCCACGCCCCTTCATCCCCAGAACGTCATTGCCCTGGTATGGGACTTCGACAAGACCCTTATTCCCGGGTACATGCAGGACCCGATCTTCGAGGCGTTCAACCTGGACGATGTGACGTTCTGGCGCGAGGTCAATGCCCTGCCCGCCTACTGCCGCCAGTTCGGCGTACACATGCACCCGGATAGCGCCTACCTGAATCACCTGATCACGTATGTCCAGCACGGACGCATGCCTGGGCTGACGAACGCGCGGCTGCGCGAACTGGGCGCGTGCATCCAGTTCCACCCGGGCCTGCCTGAATTCTTCCAAGAGGTGAAGGAGGATCTGGCCGCGGTTCCAGACGCGGAGCGGTTTGAACTGCGCCTGGAGCACTACATCGTCTCGACCGGCCTGCGCGAGATGATCGAAGGCAGCGCCATCCGCCCGTACGTCGACGGCATCTGGGCTTCCGAGTTCCTGGAGTCCCCACCGCCGCCGGGCTTCGATCCCGACGCCACACAGAACCTGGATGCGCCGGGGGCGCAGGACTCACTGTTCCCCGTGCATGGCATCAGCCAGATCGCCATGGCCTACGACAACACCAGCAAGACGAGGGCGCTGTTCGAGATCAACAAGGGCAGCAACAAGCAGCCGAGCATCGACGTCAACGCGAAGATCCGCCCGGAGGATCGCCGCGTTCCATTCGAGCACATGATCTACATCGCCGATGGCCCCAGCGATGTGCCCGCGTTCTCGGTGCTGCGCCAGGCCGGAGGCACCGCCTACGCCGTCTATCCCGCCGACAAGACCACGCCGCGCAAGGCCGACGAGAGCCGCCGCAGCCTGGAACAGGTCGAGCGCCTGCGCCGCGATGGCCGCGTGGATCACTTCGGTCCCGCGGACTACCGTGTGGGCAGCCCCACCGCCGACTGGCTGAGCATGCGAATCCGCCAGATCGCCGAAGACATCGTGGAAGAGCGCCGCGCCGCCCTCAAGGAACGCGTGGGACAGGCTCCCAGCCACCTGCCCCACTGATGCTGCGCCCCACTGTCCCATGCGTCTTCCGGTTCCGCGAGAAGGCCTCGATCTTTTTGACGGAACTCCACCCTGCGCAAGACGGCGAAGCACGCGCCGAAATCCTGGCCCGTATCCGCAAGCGGGACCATGACGCGACCCACCACTGCAGCGCTTGGCGCCAGGGCGCGCCGATCCTGGCGCAGGGACAGGACGATGATGGTGAGCCTTCCGGCACCGCCGGTGCGCCCATGCTGAAGGTGCTGGAGGGCGAAGGACTGACGGATGTGCTGGCCGTTTGCATCCGCTGGTTTGGTGGCACGAAGCTCGGATCGGGCGGGCTCGTGCGCGCCTACACGGAGGGCGTCCAGGGCGCGATCCAGGAGGCCCGAATGCAGGGCGCCCTGGAGGGGATCCGCATCCTGCATTCAGGCTCGATCACGGTGCCCAGCGAGATCGCCCACCTGCCCTTTGCGCTGTTGGGTGCGTTCCCCGAAGCCGAGATCACCGGTCAGGAATTCACCGGCTCGTGCGCAACGCTGCGCTTCCGCATCCCCCCCGGCCGCGAGGCCGAGATGGACCACGCTTGGCGCGAACGCAGCCGGGGGGGAACGATCGTCTGGGAATAGTTCGTCAGCGCTTGTCTAATTCGCTTAAGGCGAAAGCGTAAGCGCCGATGGCCGTCGCACGGCTGGTGCCCAGGCGCGTGAGGCCTACGCCCGTGCGCTTCAAGGGATCGTATGGAACCTGACGCGCAGAGCCGGGCACCGTGATCATGCGGCAATCGCCCTGGATGAAGCGCTGCCACTGAGCAGGATCTTCCAGGTTGAAGCCCGTGATCTCCAAGCGCGGAAAGGTCTGCCCGGGAATAACCGATTCGTAGCTGCCATTCAATTCGTCGACCAGGGTCGGCAGGATCAGGGAGGCAGCGCCGGCCAATCCGCCGCCAACCACCACCAGGCTGTCGGTCACCGCAAGGATATTGGCTACGGCGTTGCCTGCCACTTCGCCCAGACGGCGGAAGGATTCGAGGGCGGCCGCCTGGTTGCCCTGGACCTCTCCCTGGGCGATCTGGAAGATGACCTTGGGCTCCGGTGCCTGTTCAAAGGGGATCCCGGCCACCGTGGCGTATTCGCGGCGCACTGCGCGAATACTGGCGCCTTCTTCCGTGATGCTGTTCGGGTAGCGCTTGTTGCGAAGGCACCATACCTCGGCACCGGCCGCGTTATCGCCGGTGTAGAGGCGGCCGTCCCAGACAAAGCCGCCGCCGAAGCCCGTCCCCAGGGTGATGCCGAAAAGGCTGCGGAAGCGCTTGGGGCTGCCCGCCTTCCCCAGCGCCTCATTGACCTGGGGCAGCAAGCCAGCGATGGCTTCTCCATACGTGAAGAGATCCGCGTCGTTGCTGATGAAGACCGGGATCTTGAAGTGGTCTTCCAGCATGGGGCCCAGGGCCACGCCGCCCTGGAAACCGGGCAGATTCTTCTGGTCGCCGATGATGCCCGCAGCGTAATCCGCAGGACCCGGAAACGCGAAGCTGATGGCCGCAGGAGCCTCGTTCAGCCGCTGTTTCACCTCCTCGAAGCCCTTGAGCAGCGTCGCGAGACAGCGATCAAGGTCATGGCCGCTGGAAGGATAGGTGATGGGCTCCACGATCTCTTTCCCGCCACGCATGGCAGAAAAAACGAAATTGGTGCCACCGGCATCCAGGGTCAGCACCGCACGGGAATCGGATTCGAGTTTCACAAGGAACCTTTCAGGAAAACCAACGCTTGCCGTTTGATCTTATCGAATCCAGGGTGCCGCCTGGAATGGGGTCGGACCAGCACCCCCCAACGCTGCATCCATGGGCACGCCCTCCAGGAGACAACGCTTGGCCTGGACCCCGAACAGTCAAAAAACGATAAACACACACAAAGGCCAACACCATCCTCTCCATCAGGCCTGGGTGATATTGAGCAAAAACCATCCCCAAAAAGAGCACAGACAGACAGCTTTTCCCCACGCCAGGCCTTGATTCCAGGACTCATGCAGCAACAACAAAGATCCGATAGCATGAGAGCGATTTGGATGAAGGGAGAGATGCTGGTATGCCGCAACCTCGCAATAGGCGTCACACGCTATCCAGCAAGATCCTGGCGATCATCTTCCTTCCGGTGCTTCTCTTTTTGGTCCTGTTGTTCGGCTTCATCTTTCCCAAGATCGAGAACGCCATCATGGATGGCCGCCGGGAATCCATGCGCCGCGTGATCGAGATGACGAACAGCGTCCTCGACAACTACGAGAAAGAGGCCGCCGCTGGCAGGATGACGCGCGCCGAAGCCCAATCCGCCGCACTCGCCGTGGTGAAAGCGCTGCGCTTTGATGGCGATAACTATGTGCTGATCGTGAAGACGGCGGGCGAGATCGTCTACCATCCCAATCCCGCCATCAAGAACACCATTCCGAACGTGCAGAAGGTTTGGGTGGATACCCTGGCGCAGAATCCAGGGGGAGGCAGCGCGCAGTACCAGATGACCAAGCCCGGGCACAAAGGTGAATTCCCGAAGGTCTCGTACATCAAGCGATTCGAGCCATGGGATTGGATCATGGGCGCTGGCGTCTATGTGGACGATGTCCAGAAAGAGATCAGGGCCTTTTTGTGGCTCGCCATCCTTGCATCCGTGATCGTCTGTGCGGTGGTCTTCCTGGTCACGCTCAAGCTGGGCAATCGCATCGTGCACCCCATCAAGCAGCTGGTGCAAGGCCTTCAGGAAAGTGATCTCAACCACAGGATCGAGATTCGTTCCCGTGATGAGATCGGAGAGGCGGCCGCAGCTTTCAACACATACAACAGCAATCTGCGCGAGCGTGTGCTCAAGGTCGATAGTTTTGCCTCCCGCGTGGCATCGGGCAGCACCCAGCTTGCCGCATCCTCAGAAGAGATGGCCCGGACCGTGGTGGACATCGCACAGGTCAGCGAGGATCTGAAGAACGCGGGTGAACGCGTCTCCCAATCCATGCTTCACCTCGCCAGCAATGTGGAGACTACGGCCAAGGGCACCAAAGCCACAGGCCGCCAGAGCGACGAAGCGGTTCACGATGCATCCCTGGGCGCACAGGCCGGACAGGGCGCCGCGCAAGGGATGCAAGAGATCCAGCAGGTCACGAACCAGATCGTACAGGCAGTGAAGGTGATCCAGGATATTGCGCGTCAGACGAACCTGCTTTCGCTCAACGCCGCCATCGAAGCGGCCAAGGCCGGCAGTCAGGGCAAAGGTTTCGCGGTGGTCGCAGAAGAAGTCCGAAAGCTCGCCGAGCGCAGCCGAACCAGCGCCCAGGAGATCGAACAACTCATCCAGAACGCCCAGGAGACCGTGCTGACGGGCGTCTCCAGCGTCAAGACCACGCTGGAGAACCTCGACGCCATCCGTGGCAGGATCACGAACATCGCCAACAGCATCCAGGATATCGATCGCTTGAGTCACGACCAGGCTGAGACCAGCCAGGAAGTCACCAGGATGATGGATGAAACGAACCAGCGCTTGATCATGAATGCGACTTCGACCCATGAACTCTCGGCCACCGTGGAAGAAATCGCCCACACCGCCGACGAGTTGGCCCACGTCGCCGCAGGCATGAAGGATGTGGTGAGAAGCTTCAACATCTGATTCGTACCATCTTTACTCGCAGGTCACAGCCACCGACATCGTTCGTCACAGCGCGCGGGTCTCCTGGACCAGGAGGAACGCCCATGCGACGTCTATTCATCGCCACCCTTCTGATCGCCCCCTTGGTGCTGGGTGGATGCCGCAAGCCGAATGTCATGGAATCAGCGGCGGAAGCCCCCAAGGTCATGAAGGCTTCCACCACCCTTGCCAGCCTGCCGGATTACCAGCCTGAAAGCCCGGCTCCTCTATCAGGCAGTCTGAATCTCGTCGGGTCAGATTCGATGGACCCCCTGGTTCAGCTCTGGGCGGAAGACTTTCGCTCCCGCTATCCCGGCGTGGACTTCTCCATCACCTCCAAGGGTTCCGCCACGGCGCCCACGGCGATGATCGAAGGGCGCAGCCTGTTGGGCCATATGAGTCGAGAGATGAACGCCGACGAACTGGGGCGGTTCCAGGCACGCTTTGGGTACGCGCCGACGCGCATCGTGGTGGCCGTGGACGCCATCGCCATCTACGTGAACGCCAACAATCCCATTCGGCAGCTCTCTCTGGAGCAGCTCGACGCGATCTTCTCGAGCACGCGCAAGGCCGGTTTCACCAAGCCCCTGGAAACCTGGGGCGATCTGGGGCTTGAAGGCATCTGGAAGACCCGGGCCATTCAGCCTTACGGCCGCGATGAGAACTCCGGCACGCGGGCGTTCTTCCGCGAACATGTGATGAAGAAAGGCAGCTTCAAGCCCGAAGTCAAAGCCCTCGCCGATCAGTTCGCCGTGGTGGAGGCCGCCGCCGTCGATGGAGCGGGCATCAGCTATGGCCCTGTGCAACATTCGGTGCGCATGGTGCGCTCCGTGCCCATCGTGGATTTCGGTGCCACGGAAGCCATGAGCGCCACGACGGAGAATATCCTGGGCGGTCGCTATCCCATGACGCGATTCCTCTACCTCTATGTGAACAAGGCGCCGGGACGGCCCATGGATCCGCTGGTTCGCGAGTTCCTGCGCTCGATCCTCTCTCGCCAGGGACAGACCAACGTCGCCAATTTTGGCGCCATTCCGTTGCCTGCGGATCTACTCACGCAGAACCTCGACAAGCTCAAGTAGGGATCACGCGGGATCGACTACCAGCGAGGGACCCAGGTGTGGCGGATCTCCCCCGCCACACCTGCCTTGTCGGAACCGCTCTGGCTGGCGCCGAGCTGGATGACAAAATTCCCCAGGCGCCACTCCACCTGCCCTCGCAGGGTCGAGACGTCGCCGACCTTCTGGTGGCTGGCCACGATGGGGATACCCAAAATCGTCTTGCCCACGGTGATATCGGTCTCCGAATTACCCCCGGTCCCGGTTCTCCAGACCACGTTCACGCGATCGAGCTTGAAGATGCGCCGCATCCGGTCCTGGAACTCCGCCAAGGCCAGGGTCGTCAGCAACCCGCTGCTGGTCGCCAGCAGGCCGCTGTTCATGGCCATCTGCGACATGGATCCGCTACTGGCTCGGGAACCAATGCTGGATGCCAGCGAGGGATCGATGAGGATGGACATGATCTCCTCCTGCCGCAGATGCGGCGTGGAAGCCATCTTCACATCCAGGCTGTCCACCCCTCCCCGCACATCCAGATTCACGACGTAGGGCGAATCCGGAATATCCACGCGGCCTTGCAGATCCATCAGCGGCGAGCGCACGCGAGGGTCTTTGAACTCCAGATAGCCCTTCTCCAGCACCAGGTCTCCGGCGGGCAGCAGGTTGGTCAGGCGTCCGCCGGGCACAATATCCATGCGCCCCTTGAGGCCCGGCTCCGCAAGGGTTCCCTGGATCTTGAACGCACCCGCCGGTTTGCCTTTGACCTTCAACAGGTTCGTATCGAATTCCCAGGGTTCCTTCAGCACCACATCCAGATCGAGATCGATCATGGAAAACGGGTTGTCCGGCTCGGTGGCCGTCCCTAAGCCGTTGCTTCCCATGGCGCTCAAAAGGATCACGTCGTTGATATCGATCTCGGCGCGGTAGGCCATGTGATCGGCCTGGATGGTCCCACGCAGGGTTCCCCCCTCTTCGTCACTGCCCTGCAGCCGTGCGTCCAACGCTCCCTGCAGCTCAAACCCTTCGGCGCCCGGGAGATCCCGCAACTGGAAGTTGTTCAGCCGCGCCTGGAAATCGTATTTCGAAAGGCCGCCAAACCCCCAGGTGGCCTGCCCCCAGGCCCTAAGATCCCCCTGGGCCATCCGCCCCTTCATGGGATCTTCTTCGGCCAAAAAGATATCGCGCCCCTTGAATCGCAGTTTGAAGCTGAGATCTTCCACGCTTTGGGGGTACGTGAGGATCTCCAGCCGCCCCCCATTCAGCGATAGGGTGCCATCCAGCGAAGGATCCAGGAACGTGCCTCCGCCGTGCAGATCGAATCGGGCCGTTCCGTGGGGCTTGATGTCCTCCACCAGCGAATAAGCGTCGACCTGCAACAGGTGATCCAGAATGGCCTTGAGATTGGAAAGTTCAGTCTTCCCCGACAAGTTCAGGGCCATGGGCTCCCTGGTCGAGAAGGGCACATGGCCCGAGAGGCGCAGCTGGCCAGGACTGGCGATGGCGGCTTGACCATCCTTTACCGGCAACGTACTGATGGCCCTCAGCCCCAAATCCAGCTTGAGCCCGGAGGTATCGCCTTCGAGCGCCACCTTCGATCGCTGCGTGAGATCAAAGCCATCGAAGCGCCCTAGAAGATTTTCCATGCGCCCCTTCCAGTGCAGGCCCGATGCATCAATGCGGCCTTCCGCCTCCAGATCCAGGGAGCCGTCCTTCAGCAGATCTCCCGTCAAGGTCGCCGCGAGATTCGCGGTATCCGCCGTGCTCGGGTTCACATGCGCACCCAGCGCGCCGATCACATCACTTCCCTGGCTCCACAGATTCAGAGCCAGAAAAGGGTCGCTGTGGCCGGAGACACCCACTTGTACCTGAATCGCCTTGGGTTCAGAGACGATCTTCCCCTGCAAGCCTTCGAGGCTCTGCGAGCCCAGGAAAAGCCTTCCCCCATTGAAGGAAAACGAGAGGCTGGGCATCTTCGTCGTTCCGAAGGCCGTGGCCCAGGGGCCCGCAAGATCCGCCGAAACCATCGCCTGGAAGCGCGGCCCCGGGAGGCCGAGGGGCTGGGAGTCGATGGTGCCCTTGAGCCCGCCCTGCCATTGGGATCGCGAAATATCCAGATCCAGTGCGCCCTGCAGAGCCAGGGGCCCCGAGGGTGATTCATCCACATTGCCCAACTGCTGGAGGGTCTCGGCCACCCGAAGGTTTGAAAGCCGGATACGACCATCCGCAAGATCGAAATCCATGTCCCCGGAAGCGGCCGGGATCGAGAGCACTCGCGTCGCCTGTTCGATGGCACCATTCGCAGGCGGCACCAGGATCTGCGCCGCTTCGGCTTGGGCCGAGGCTTGAATCCGCAGGTGATCATACGGTCCGTAAATGCGGGCCCATCCCGTGCCCAGGCCAGGGATGATGACCTTCTCCACATCCGCAGCCTTCAAGCCTTCCTGGATGGGCAGACGGAACGCGCGATAGCACATGTCCATGGCGGGAGCGCCGGGCGGCAGGTCGCGCCAGGTGAGCCATAGCTCTCCGCTCGCGCTGCCCTGCCCTTTTTCCAGGGCGATGTTCTCGATGCGCAGATCAGCCCCTTCGATGCCCACGTCTGCTTTCAGATGATCGGCCTGCGCACCGTGCCAACGGGGCTCGTCCACATCCACGTTCCCGGCGAGATGAAGCCCGCGCGCGCTGTCCCACACCACCTGGGCCTCGGCCTTCACGCGGCCATCCATATCCAGATCCACGATCTTCCAGTCGCGCAGACTGGACGCCACCCGCGCGGCGGTCGTCTCCACCTTGGCTTCGGCCTCGACCGATCTCAGCCCACGCCCATTCAAGGTCAATCGCCCCGCACACACGGCCTTGAAGCCATCCATCGCGACTTCCAGATCATCCAGGCGCAGCTCTCCACGCTCCATTCGCGCGGTGAAATGCCCGGCATCGAGCCCGCCCTGGCGGAACCCGCCTTCCGCGCTCACAGTCAGATCCGATGGATTGAAGGGCGCCCAGGGATCGCCAGGCAGGCTCAGTTCGCCGCTGCAGGCCACGGTGAGTGGTTTCAGCCAGGGAGCGCGCAGCACGTCTCCGACCATCGCCATGGAGGCATTGTCCGTTTTGAAGGAGACATGGGTTCCCCCCTTCTCTTTCCATGCGCCCGAAGCCTGGATTTCCCCCTGCGAGGAATGCCAGTCCAGATCCTTCAATGCGATGGCGTGCAGGCTGCCACTGGCGCTCAGGGCGAGTTCGCCCGGTGCCACCCCGGAAGCAGGCAGAGCCAGTTCGCGCCCCCGCAGATTCAGTGTCCAGGCAGGATCGTGGATGCTTCCCTTGGCCTCAGCGTTGAATTCCGCCCGACCTTGCAGCACCTTCGATCGCCCCGGAGTTGCGAAGCGCACGATCTCACCCAGATCTGCCTGTCCTCGCAAGCCCGCCTGCAGCGTGGAGCTGCCTGCGTCGTACTGCCCGTTGAAGAAAAAGGCGCTGTCTCCAAAGCGGGTATCGCCGCGCTTCACCTCAATGCCGGATTCGCTCACCGAGGCCAGAAGGCTCAGGGCACCGCCCATGCGCGTGGGCCCCTGGGTCAACTGGAAGCGAGGCACCCGCAGATCCGCCTGGATGCGATTGGGACCAAGCCCCAAGCCGTAGATGCGGAAGTCGAACTCCCCGTCGGGCACGTGCCACCCGGCGCCGTGCAGGCGCACATGACCGCCGCGGACTGCAAAGCGGTCAAGGATCCATTTCGGGCTGTTCTTGCTTTCGGGATGCGGCTTCAAACGGATGCGCGCGATGCGATCGGCATCCAGTTCCACATGGGGGTCTTCAACCTCGATGTTCCAGACATGCGGCGCGTTTCCCACCACGAGGGATGCGAAATCCGCCTGAACGCAGATCTTTCTGGCGGTGAAGAAATCCTCACCCCACGCCGGGCGCTCCAGGATCAGGATGCCCTTGAACGGATGCACTTCCAGGTGCTGGGCGCCGAAGCCGAGCCCCGTCTGATCGCGGCTGACCGCGTCCAAGCGCGCGATGAGCCAGCGGTTGAAAAAGGGTTGGCGCACCGTCCATAACAGCGAGCCCGAAAGCACCGCGCCCGAGGCCAGAACATAGGTCACGCGACGCAGCCAGGGGCGATGCCAAGCCGAACGCCAACGACGCTTGCCCTCCGTGACCTCCGCGCGGAGAGACATGGCCTAGTTCTTTTCCCCGCACCTGGGACAGGTGGCGGTCAGCCTAGGCAGGGGCTGATAACAGAAGCGGCAAAGGCGCTGCTGCGTGTTCTGGCTGGCCATCGAATTGGTAGAGCGCAGGATGGGCACCGCCACACCGGAAGCGGACGCGGAGAGCACGGATGTGCCCAGCGGGCGGGTTTCGCGGGAAACCGAATCCCGAACCCCCTTCAGCGCCTTCAGGAAATCCTGGGCGGACAGGAATCGGTCCCCCAGGTTCACAGTCAGCGCCTTCATCACGATGTCCGAAAGCCCCCGCGGTGCCGCGGAGTTCTTCAGATGGGGCGGAACGATGGGATTGTTCTGGAAGGCCTGGGCGATCTTGACGGGATCCGCATCGTAGAAGGGCACCGTGCCCGTCAGCATTTCGTAGATGGTGATGCCGAGCGACCAGAGATCGCTCTGGAAGACGGCCCTGCCGCGGAAGTGTTCGGGCGCCATGTACGGCGGACTGCCGATGCGCGTGCGCGCGAAACCTTCCTTCTGCAATTCCAGCAGGCGGCTGGTGCCGAAATCCGTAACCTTGGCCACGCCTTCGCGCGTGAGCAGAATATTGGCGGGGCGCAGATCCCGATGCAGCACCTGATGGCTGTGCGCAAACCCGATGGCCGAACAGACATCGATGGCGATCTCCAGCGCCCGGGCCGGAGCCAAGGTGCGCTCACGACGGATGAGCTTGTCCAGGCTCTCGCCCTCGACGTATTCCATCACCATGAAAAAGGTCGCGTCCTTCTTTTCGACGGTGATCAGCTCGACGATATTGGGATGCTTCAAGGTCGCCATGATGCGGGGCTCGTGCAGCAGCGCCTGTTCGTCCGCCTGATGATGAGGCACCTTGAGGGCGACCTTCCGATTCAATAGGCGATCCATCGCCAGATAGACCGTCCCGAACCCGCCCGCACCGAGCCGATCCACAATCTGGTACTTGCCCAGCATCTGGTCCTTGGAAAACACGCGTCACCCCGGAGATAGTCCCTAGAATGACGTGAAACGGGCGTCTGGAGGAGTCCCCCTCGCACATTTGTGCCCCTCGCCGGTGGAACCGCCCCTTGAAAGGAAGATCCTCGCCATGACCATCACCTCGGACATCACCCGCTGGATGCATGAACAGCACTGCCAAAAGGCCGTCAAGGCGTTGAATCACAACGGATTCACCGCCACCTACTGCGAGGACGCATCCCAGGCCGTGGATTACATCCATCGCGCAGCCCAATCGGCGTCAAGCATCGGATTCGGCGGATCGCGCACCCTCATGGATCTGGGTGTCGAAGAGGTGCTTCGGCATCAAGGCAAGGAAATCCTGAATCACGCAAGTCCCGATCTGACGCCAGAAGGCAAGCTGGCCGTCATGCGCCGCCAACTAATCTGCGATCTCTTCCTGACCAGCACCAACGCCCTGACCCTGGATGGTCATTTGGTGAACATCGATGGCAACGGCAACCGCGTCGGCGCCATGTTCTTCGGACCAAAACAGGTGATCGTCGTGGCGGGCCGCAACAAGCTCGTGGATGGCGATGACGAAGCTGCGCTGCGCCGCATCCAGTCTTGGGCCGGTCCCGCCAACGCCAAGCGCCTGGATCGCGCCACCCCCTGCGCCCAGACGGGGCTCTGCGCCGACTGCGATTCCCCAGCCCGCATCTGCCGCATCACCACCGTCCTGACCCACAAGCCCGGCTACACCGATCTCCATGTCCTTGTGGTCAACGAAGACTTGGGCTTCTGATCGCACAAAAACAAACAGCCCCGCCGCTAGGCGGGGCTTGGACGTTCGGACACCCCATGGGGGTTTCAGCACTCACGCATTTCTCTCCCGAATGGCTTGACGGTTTGAGGATGCCATCAAACACATCTAACACGCCTCAGCCCAGGAAGGCCTTGAGCGTCTTGGAGTAGCGGGGATGACGGATCTTGCGCAGGGCCTTGGATTCAATCTGACGGATGCGCTCGCGGGTCACGGCGAACTCGCTGCCGACTTCCTCCAGGGTATGCTCCGAGGCTTCGTCACCAACACCAAAGCGCATGCGCAACACCTTCTCTTCGCGCTCCGTCAGCGTGTGCAGCACAGAGTTGACGGTTTCTTTGAGGCGCTGGCTGACGACCTGCTCGACGGGCGAGACGATGCCCTTGTCCTCGATGAAATCGCCAAGGTGAGAATCCTCCTCCTCACCAATGGGCGTTTCCAGACTGATGGGCTCCTGGGCGATCTTCATCACCTTGCGGACCTTGCCCACGGGCATGTCCATGGCGTGGGCGATCTCCTCGCTGGACGGTTCGCGGCCGAGCTTCTGCACCAGTTCACGCTGGGTGCGAATCAGCTTGTTGATGGTCTCGATCATGTGCACGGGGATGCGGATCGTGCGCGCCTGATCGGCGATGGCGCGCGTGATGGCCTGACGGATCCACCAGGTGGCGTACGTCGAGAACTTGAAGCCACGGCTGTATTCAAACTTGTCCACGGCCTTCATCAAGCCGATGTTGCCTTCCTGAATCAGGTCCAGGAACTGCAGACCGCGATTGGTGTAGCGCTTGGCGATGCTGACGACGAGGCGCAGGTTGGCTTCGGTCAATTCGGCCTTGGCCGAACGACTGATGGACTCGGCCTGCTTCAACATTCCGAAATCCGCATGGAACTGGGTGTTATCGGTTTCGTATTTCGCGAAGAACTTGTCCAGTTCGCCTTGGATGTGCTCAATATCCTTCGCATACTTGTCCGCCACGGCGGCGAACGCCGGATTCTTAATGCGGTCCCGCAGCTCACGCAGTTTGCGTTCGCCTGCCATCACTTGGTTGTGGTGATGCGTGATCTTGTCGATGAGGCGCGTCACCGCGAGGCTGTTCAGCCCCAGGCGGCGAACCTGCCGACTGACGCGCGCCCGCGCGAACAGAATCTCGCGATCAATGTTCCGTTTTTTCGGCAGGGGCTTCCCGCTGCCCCGAAGGACCAGCAATTCTTGGAGTGCCTGCTCGTACACCAGCAGCTTTTCAAACTGGTGATGCACATGCTGTGTGGCGGAGGTGCTCTCGGCATCCTCGTCCTCATCCACCTCATCCGAAAGACCGACCACCTCGCGGATCTTGCCTGGGTTTTCCTTCAACATGCGCCCGATATCGATGAGCAGGCTGGCAGCCAGCCGGCTGCGGGACAGCGCGCGCATGACGCTGCGTACGCCGACCTCGATGCGTTTGGCGATCTCGACTTCGTCCTCGCGCTTCAGCAGCGGGACGGTGCCCATTTCCTTGAGATACATGCGGACGGGATCATTGAACTTGTCACTGTCGGCGCCGTCGATATCGACATCAGCGCCTTCTTTGTCGGCCCTGGCAGCGGGCGCCTCATGCACAACGTTTTCGGCTTCCGATTGCTCGCGCGCCGCGAGCGCGTCTTCCTTCGTGTTTCCGATGCCCACCGAAAGGCGGGAGAACATGTTCAGCAGCAATTCGAGATCAGCAGGGTTTGAGGCGGAATCAGGCAGGAAGCTGTTGAGCTCATCAAACAACAGGAATCCACGATTCTTCCCCAGGGAAATGAGCGCTTTCGTAAGCGTGAAATAGCTTTCGCGGGCTGGGACAGGAACCATCTATACCTCAAAGAACCACGTTGGGATCGCGGGAGCCAATGGATTTTGCGGAGAGAAACAGGGACAAGAAGATCGTCATGGGCACAGCTAACCCACCATGGCGAGAGGCCCGGAACTACTCAGTATAGGTGTTGGCGAGACTCGCGCAAGTGCGCTTTTTTTTCAAAGCCCACCCTTTATTGATCGACAAATCCACCTTCCCTTGCATCCCTCCGACGGCGTTTCAGGGCCCGCTCACGCAGCAGGAGATCGGCCGCCCGCTCGTTGAGCTTGCGGGAAGTCGCCTCATCCGAAACCAGGGCCGGATCCAGCAACTGGCGGGTGACCGCCTGGAGCTCACGACTAACATAGGCGACTTCCAGTTTGAGGATGTACAGCCCGGGATCGAACTCGGAATCGTTCTTTTCATCGGCCCATGCGGATTCCAGATAGCGGATGTGCGCGAGCACTTCCGGCGGCAGCTGGTCCGGATCGCCATCGGCATCGAGTACCGCCTGAAGCATGGGCGCTCCAACAAGGGGCTCCCACCAGGCCGCGGGGACACGCTCGAGCTCCCGTCGGAACGCTGCATCCCGACACAGGATGAGGATGGGGCGCAGCAGATCGTCCACCTCCGGCCGTTCGGGCGCTTCCGGCGCCTGGTGCGCATCGTCCGCCTCGCCGCCTTCCGAACGGCGCAGCTTCACGGCGCGCTCGAACTCCACCAGCGGAATGCGCAGTTGATGGGCGAGGCTGGCGAAGAGTTCGCGCCGCTCCACCGTGTTCGGCAGGAACACCAGGTACTCCGCCAGGCTGCGAAGCGCAGCCATGCGATCAGGGATGCGATTGATGTCCTTGCCCTCCAGGGCGTGATCGATGATGAAGCTGGTCCAGTCGGGGGCGCGCAGCATCAATTCACGAAACCCTTCCGCCCCCAGTTTTAGACACCAAGTGTCGGGATCCTCTCCCGAGGGCAGCACGAGCAAACGCACGTCGAACCCGGCGGGAAGCGCCAGGCGCAACCCCTTTTCCATGGCTTTTTGCCCGGCGGCATCCCCATCGAAGCACAGGATCAGGCGCTTGGTGAATCGGCCAATCTGCTGCAGGTGCCCTTCCGTCAGGGCAGTCCCAAGCGGCGCCACCGCATTGCGAATGCCTGCCTGGTGGAGCTGCAGCACATCAAAATAGCCTTCCACCACAAGGGCACCATCGCGCAGTTGTCCCTTGGCGCGATGGAAGCCGAACAGCACATGGCTCTTGCTGAACAGGGTCGTCTCTCGCGTGTTCAGGTACTTGGGCTTTTCGTCCCCGAAGGCGCGCCCCCCGAACGCAATCAACCGCCCCCGCGCATCGTGAATGGGGATGGTCAAACGGTTGCGAAGGAAGTCGATGAGGCTGCCTCGCTCGCTGCGGCTGGCGAGTCCGCATTGTTCCAGAACCTCGAAGGAGAAGCCCAATCCCCGCAAATGGGTCACGAGCGCCTCCCACGCATCCGGCGCGTGACCAAACCCGGCGTCTTCGATGAAAGCGCCCGACAGGCTGCGTCCTTCAAGGTAGGCCTGAGCCCGAGGCGATTTCTTCCGCTGCTCGACATAGAACGCCTGCGCCGCGTCAAGCGCACTGCGAAGCCTTGTCTCCAGGTCGACTTCCGCCATGGAGCGCTCTCTCCTCTTGGGCAATTCCACGCCCGCCGAAGAAGCGAGCTGTTCCAAGGCTTCCGGGAACGTAAGGCCTTCCCGTTCCATGATCCATGTGAACGCATCACCATGCTTTCCGCATCCAAAGCAATGGTAGAAACCGCGATCCGGCACCACCTGAAAGCTGGGGGTGCGCTCGCTGTGAAAGGGGCATAGACCGCTCCAGGCCGAGCCCTGCTGGCGCAGTTTCACCGCTTGCCCGACGAGGGCCACCAGATCTGTCGCGTCCTTGACGCGCTGGACGATCTCACGATCCCGCATCTTCAAGCGTCCAGATCATCGAAGAGCCCCGGCTGGGAGGCCGAAGCGACATCCATCAGCGGAACGAAAGCGCCAGGAGACGCCCAGGGATGTTCTTGCGTATAGGGCCCGGAAGGCACCACTTCCGGCGGCATCCACTGGATGGCCGGAATCGCAGAGGCTCCCCGCAGGAAGGCGGAAACACCGCTCTCCCCGGGCACCCGCGGAACGCGCAAACGAGCCACTGGCGGATGGGTCACCACGCCCAGAAGCGCCTCTGGGCATTCAGAACGGGATTCCAGAGGTGCGGGATCGCGTGGATCCGCAGCCAGCCCAGGCGTGAAGACCGGCGCCGTGGGCGGAAGCGGAAGGGCGTGACGCCATGGGAGCGCCTCGCGCATGGCCTGGTGGCCCAGCACGCTCCCTGCCGAAACATCCTCGCTCGTGCCCGCCCATACGGGCGTTCGCAGCAGCACCGCAAGCCGGGCGCAGAAGTCGGCCAAGCGTTTGGCGGCATCTTCCCAGGTGCCTCCCGCTTGGCGGAATTCACGCCCCCCCAGCACCGCCACCCGCCAAGCGGCTCTGCGGCGATGAAAGGGAAAGAATACGGGCCAAGCCGTGGCGCTGAGCCGCAGGCTTAAGTCCTGTTCAAGTCGTGCCTGGGTATCCGCCATGGCCCGTGCGACATCTTCCGGGTTGAGTTCAGCCAAGGCCGCCAGCGGTAGGACCAATTCACCCCAGAGACACCCCGGCGCAGGCAGTTCCGGGCATTCCGGCGCGCCTTCGGCTTTCCCAAGGCCAGGCAGACGCCAAGCGGGCCCCGTCTCGGGAACCCATCCGATCCATCCCTGACGCCAGGCCTGTCCCAGATCGCCTTCGGGAGGAAGAGGGCCATGGAACCACGCGGAGACCGGCCCATCCAGATGGACCGCAAAATCCGCATCCCGGAAATGAAGGCTCAGTCCGGGCAGATGCCCCACCGCGCTCCAGAAAGCGGCCCGCACCTCATGAGGCAGGCTGGAGAGCGTGGGCAGCGGCAAGTCCCAAAGCAGCGCACAGCCTCCGGGGAACAGCTGACACAACTCCCCCAGCATGCGAACCAGCATCCAGGGCGCTGCCTGAATGGGCATATGATGATCCAGTTGAGAAGCACAGATCCATCCCGCGTAGGGGGTATCCGCGCCGCTTTTCAGAATAAAGCCCCTTCCCTCCGTGATCTTCATGAACGCCCCGGCGAAAAACTGGGGCGACCGAATCCCCCGGGAGCAAAGGCGCGGGGCCACTGGTTCCGCAGCCAGAGCACGGCTCGCCAAGCGGCAGGCTCGGGTTCATGCCCCAGCAGACGATAAGCCAGCCACGCTGAAGCAAGCGAGCATCCGGTGCCGCGCCGATCGCCTTCCAGACGCGCGAAGGCGCCCAGACTCGCCACGCCCCGAGGGGTGATCCAGAAATCCTCGATCAAATCGCCCTCGCCATGTCCGCCCTTGATCCACACCGCATCCGCCCCAAGTTCCAGGAAAGGTGAAGCGAGGCGCGAGATATCGTCCGTCGCAGAG
>Ga0116170_10001444_pt1 | contig 23941 bp, 20 predicted proteins | sample AD_JPNHW1_MetaG_FD_89797 | JGI IMG/M metagenome (GOLD analysis project Ga0116170, IMG submission 89797) | Active sludge microbial communities of municipal wastewater-treating anaerobic digesters from Japan - AD_JPNHW1_MetaG | ecosystem: Engineered > Bioreactor > Anaerobic > Digestate | place... | reverse complement strand
TGGTTATTGGAGTATCCCACCAGACAACAATACCACCTATTCGGCCGGCTACCGGTTAACCTTGTCCGACACGAAATTTCATAACACGGATTACTGGAAAAACCAGAATTCGCTGAATGTTTCAGACGGGTTGGTCCTGGCCACGACCAAGAAACTATCCTCCATCACCAACAATTCAGCCAACTGGAATACGGCCTTCGGATGGGGCGACCACACGGTATCCAATGTCGGCAGCGGGACCGGGCTTGTTTTCCGGGATAAAACAGGAAGTAACATCAATTTAAAGACGCTGCTGGCCGGGACGGCGATGTTGGTCACGAACAATGCCAACGATATCACCATTGCCAACACCGCGCCGGATCAGACGGTGGTGATCAATGGCGGAGGCATCAATACCGTTAGCGGTTCCTATCCGAATTTCACCATCACCGGAACTGAAGTTGACGGCTCTGTCACGAATGAAATACAAAGTTTGTCATATGCGGCCGCAAGTCGTGATCTTGCAATTTCAGGGAGCAACAGCGTTACGTTACCGCTGTTCTCAACCTCATCCACGAACGCCGGGCTGATTCCCGGAAGTTCGAACGTCGGTTCAACCTATTATTTAAACGGGAATGGCGGTTGGAGCGTACCTCCGGACAACAACAACACCTACTCGGCCGGATACAGGATGACGCTGGCGGGGGGAACCACCTTCCACAACACCAGCTACTGGAAAAACCAGGATACGCTGAATGTCGCCGACGGACTGGTTCTGGCTACTTCGAAAAAACTCACTTCCATTACCAACAACTCGGTCAACTGGAACACCGCTTACGGTTGGGGGGATCACACCGTATCGAACGTGGGATCGGGAACCGGCCAGGTATACCGGGATAAAACCGGGAGCAACATCAACCTGCGAACCCTGTTGGCCGGCACCGGAATTTACATTGCGAACAATGCCAATGACATCACGATAACCAATACCAGCCCGGATCAGACGGTAACATTATCGGGAGGGGGCATTGTTACCATTGGTGGTTTTTATCCAAATTATACCATAACCGCAACGGAAGTGGACGGCTCCACCAGCAATGAGTTGCAGGATCTTAGTTATACTGCTTCAACCGGAGCGATTGGAATCACGTCCGGCTCCGGCATCACCCTTCCTCTCTTCTCGACCAGCAGCACTAGCCGTGGTCTTGTGACCGGTAGCAACAGCTTAGGTTCGACCTATTTTCTGAACGGATCAGGATCTTGGTCAGTGCCTAATTTTATTTCGAATCAAACCTCATCGCAAACTGCTAATTTCAATATAACTAGTTCCTCAACCACAACTGCGACGATTGCCAACACAAATGCCAGCGGAACTGCATTGGCAATTACTTCCAGCGGAACTACGGCAGGAAAGGGCGTTGATGTATCAAATAATTGTGATGCCCAGCCGGCAGGAAAATTTAGTAATGCCAATTCAAGTGGAACCGGTATCATTGCCGTAGGAAACAACGTTTCTGCGGCACCTCTGTTAACCACTGGAGCAGGAGGTCAATTTTTTGGTTCTACCAATGGTCTTTATGCTTACGCGAATGGTGCTAGCTCAAGTTACGCCGGTTACTTTCAAAGCGGCACCAGTAGCGGTTATGTATATGCTTATGTATGTGGTAAAAATGCCTCTGGAACAGCTTATGGCCTTGTGACAAATGGGAAATTATCATATATCACTGATAAATTAGACGGAAGCAAGTCTGTTGTCTTTGCTCAGGCTGCTCCTGAAATCCTTTTATCGGATTTTGGTACCGGAACTTTATCCTCAGGAACTTGTCATATTGATCTTGATCCGGATTATTCAAATAATATTTCTGTCAACAGCGATCATCCCATTAAAGTATTCATTCAATTGGAAGGCGAATGCAATGGCGTTTTCGTCGCCAATAAATCAAAATATGGCTTTGATGTAATTGAGCTTCATGGCGGGGCATCGAATGTGTCATTTTCATGGTCTGTTGTTGCAAATCGGGCAGATCTCTCAGATAATAAGGGAATTGTCTATGACAAGAATGTCGGTGTTCGCTTTCCCAAAGCACCGGAATTGAATGGTCTCAAATAATCCATTCCCTGTAATCCCCGCGAAGGAGAATTCATCAAATCTATCAACCTCATAATACGACGACCATGAGAACGAATCTTATCCTACTCTTTTTAATGATAAGTCATCTGCTTGTAAGCCAACCTGTTTCTAACACAAATGGAATCCAGGGTCCCGCAGGGATTTGTGATTTTCAGACTTTTACATATTCAGTGACTGGGCTTCCAGCCTCTGACACACAATTTCATTGGATCGTCGGAAACTATGAGGCAACCCCTCAAGATACGACAACCACAACTCCTACTGTAAACTTATTATTCGGTGCCTATAAACCGACGGTTGGGACATTGACCGTTACAGGTTTACCAAGTGGTCAGTCTTTTATGTTGAATCTGTATTTTTTAGATCCGGTCGGTTCGGCTACAAATAAAATCATTCACATGCCTAATCGAAGTATTTGTAAAAATAAGGTTACTGAGATTGGTTTCAGAGCAGATTCTGTATCGAATGCCACCCGTTATCTTTGGGTTGTTCCGGATTCATGTGAAATTCTTGACGGGCAAGGTACTGATTCCATTTATGTTCGTTTCAATAATCCAACCAAGTCGACCGACACCATTGAAGTTATAGAATCAAATTGTAAAAATTCTGTCAGCCTAAAACGTCAACTGGATTATTACAATTTCACAGATATTAGTATCACAATTGCAAATAACCATCCTGTTTGCAAGTCAGATACAATAACATTCATTGCTAATCCGACAAATGCATTGGGTAACCCGGTTTATAAATGGTATAAAAACGGCGTCCTTCAACAAGAAAGCAATAATCGGAAATGGATGCCGGATACCTCGGTCGTTAAATTAAAGGAAGGAGACGTCGTTACATGTAAACTTTATGCCGACACCCTTTTATACCCTTGTTATAACCCGGGCACCTATCCTGCGACCGACACTGCTATAATAACAAATGGACTCTCGGCGCCAGAGATTGTCCAAAAAGATGCCGAAAATAAAACAGGTCGGGTAAAGGATTCCTATATTTTTATTTGTACTTCTTGTCAGGCGGACACAATGGCAAAAAAAATAACCTGGTGCTATCGGTATAAGTCTTCTGATTCGATTTATTTAACAGAAACGCTCAGCTCATATCAGGATCAACCATTTTGCAGGTATCCAAAAAAAACAACTCAAACTAATTACTATGTAAAGTTTTCCTATAAGAGCCATCGGGATTGTGAGGATTCCATTCCTCTGGTGCCAGTAACTGAGGATTTACTAATCACTAACAGGATTTTGTGCCCAAACCCAAATCACGGCCAGTTTACCCTAGAAATATTAAATCCCTATGAGGGTCCTGTGAATGTCGTTTTATTTGATTTGCTTGGAAAAGAGATTCAGGAAATCAGGCTCGAAAAAATCGAACGTTACTTAAGCGTCCCATTCAGGATAAACCCCATCAACAAGGGCCCCTACCTCATCGAAACCCGCCTTGGCAACGGGGAAAGGTTCATTGATAAGGTTTTCATCTATTAATCGCTGCGCCATGGAAAAAGTTACATCATACAAAATCAACACCCTGCATAGGTACTGCACCCATATCCTGGTTTTGTTGCTCTTCCTTGCCGGCATTGCGGTAAAAGGCCAGCGTGAATTCACGGAAGAAGAAAGGGCCCTCCTCGATTTACGCATCGATTCGGTCATCCAGCGATACCAGCAACTGGCCGGATTCTATAACGAATATACCTTCGGAAGTCTTAACGAGGAGTACCTCGAAGCCTTCCCGGCTATGTTCACCTCGCCGGATGTGGAGATCCTCAATGACCTCGATCCGGAAAACCTGACCCCGCAAAAAATCACCGTGACCCAGTACATTCAGTATGTCAGGGAATGGCATCCCTACGGCCTCACCGTGGAACTCTCCCAGATCCTGAAGAAACCGCCCAAAACCTTCAATGACATCTATACGGTCCAGGCGCACAAGTACATCCAGATGAATTACAAGGGTGAAGAACTGCTGGAAAAGGACAACGACCTGTTCTTCACGATTGTTTTCGATGAAAACCTGAACAACCTTCGCATCTCCAGCATCGACAAAGTGGGCGGCAGCGATTCGTGCAACATCAACAAGGACAATGCCCGACGGCTCCTTGCATCGGGGGCCTGTGAGCTCGCGAAAGAGTCGTTTGACAAAGCCCGCCAGTTCTGCCCCAGCGATCCCGATATCGCTTCCGGTACGGCCAGATGCGATTCCTGCATCCGCGCAAATGACTCGATTCGCGAAACCCTCCGGAAGCCATTTTACCTCACCTTCCACGTGGCTCCTGGAAGCTCAGGCCTGAGCTTCGACGGGGCAAAATATGACGTGCCGGACATCACCGCTGTCTCGGGAATGAAAATCAGCTATGAAATCGGCGTCGGGGCCGAAATTGCCGTGTTGAAAGGACGCGGCGGAATGCTGGGAATCGGGCTTGGCATTGATTACTGCGCCTACAGCGGCTCCGCCAAACTGGCCAATTATTCCTCCGTGATTAAAAACCGGGAAGATATGGACAATGACACATACAACCTTATCTACAAGATCAATTCCCTGGAAGAAACCGATAAAGTGTCGTACCTGCAGATCCCGGTCTATGTGAATTACGAATATGGATTATCCCGCACCTTTGCCCTGTTCGTAAAAGCCGGCGGAAAATTCGGCCTCAACCTCTCCCATTCGGTCACCATCGAAAAGGGATCCCTCACCTTCACCGGCGAATATGACAAATACGGCAAGGTCGTACTGCACGATCTTCCCGAATACAATTTCAGGACTTACAGCGGAAACGAAGTGCAATACAACGATAACAGCGAAAAGTCGGTAAGCAGCATGAACATTTCCGTTTTTGGCGACATCGGATTGCGCATCCGGTTTTCCGACAAACTGGAAGGATTCATCAGCGGAGGTTATACGAAAGGATTCAGCGATATCGGCACCGGCAGCCAGGCCCATGAACTGGCGAATGACAACGGGAAGAAGACGACGGCTGTTACCCGGGTCAACAGCCTGTTTACCAAGTCGAAAGTCACCACCCAGGCGCTTGGGATTGATATCGGGTTGAAATTCAAACTTTTCCAATATTGAAATCGGGAGGGGCTATATGAAACGGATCATTATCAGTCTTCTTTGCATTCTCCTGCTGGCGGAATTGACGCCCGCCCAGCAGAAAATGCCTAAAGAGATGCAAATCCAGATCAACAAGATCCCAAGGAAAGATTACAGCGATCCGTGGTTTATCTACAACCTCAGCCCGGTATCGCCGATGAAGGGACCCAAAAACAATGTCTATTTCCGCCTGTATGAAGCCGGGTTTGAATCCGGAAGCACGAAGCAGGAGGTTAAAATTCCCGACCAATCAATCCTGGTAGGGTTCTACGGGTTCCGGTCCATGACACTGTCGGCAATGGACGGCTTACGCGGAAAGGCAACCGATACAAATATCTTCCCCTGCATTCACAACCTGTTGTGTGATGTTATCATTCATTCCCAGGACGCCCTGGAGGTGGAAGATATTTCGAACGTCAACCTTGTTATCGTCAATCTTTCCAAAAACGACCCGATCCGGATGGAGATCAGCCAACTGCTTTCGATCCCCTCAACAGCCAAAGGGCTGCTGTATCTGGTTTGGAACAAAGGGATCTATGAAACCCTGCCCAAGCCATTCGTATCAGCCGATGCCTTGATCATGCCCCTCAACGACCCCTTCAAAATAATCCGGCCGCATGAGATCGCAAAAATCAAGAACCCGCCGGCTAAACCTGCCGTGAAGAAAGACGAGATCGCAGCCAAAACGCCGGTTACCAAGCCCCCTGAACCCAAACTCCCGCAACCCGGCAAAAAGGAGAAACCACCGGAACTGAAAGTGACGCCCCCGCCGAAAAATCAGGAACCGGAGAAAAAAATCCAACCGGCGCCGGCCGCTCCCGTTAAAAAGCAGGACCCCCCGGCCAAACAAGTCCCGGCCGTTTGCAAAGCCCCGGCCATCAGCAAAGCGCTCTACCCCCTGTTCTGGGACCTTGCCGCGAAACAATACCTGGACATTTCACAGGCATCGGACACGATATTGCTTGCAGCAGGAAACGACACCCTTATCATCCGGACGAAGAAAGACCGCCAGGTGAAGGGAGCGGTAGCCGTTCCCACCCGCACGTACCGGGTGACTTTCCATTCGCCGGGGCCGGAGAAGGATGACGAACCTCTCTTTGTTTCACTCGCATCGTCAAACCTGAAACGCGTGATCTTCAGCTACAAGGAGCAAAAAATGCCGTTTGTGGAAGACGAAAAAAGCAAGGGGAAAGGAACGATCTCGATGCCGGTATTTTGCGATGACCCTAAAAGTCTGAAGGCCGACTGGAACCTGGTCGCCGATATGCAACCTGAAACCGGGTTGCTCAGGGAGGGTGATTCGCTGGTATTCATCCCGAAAAAAGCACCCGTGAACCTCAGCCTCATCGACGATCAGACCAATATCCCGATCAAGAGCTGTTATATTGATCTGCTCCGGGGAGGCACCGAGAAACTGCTTTCATTCAAGTACAAACCCGGGGCCCGGGTACCGGAAATTTTCCTCTCCGACCGGTTCTATTCGATCCGAATGCAATACCCGGGATACCTGACAAAGCCTGATCCGATCACACGGGGGGATTTTGAAGATGGCAAAACTTCGAAAATCCGCAGCACCCCTTCGTTCCATATCCTGTACTGTGCTCCCGATCCATCGCTGAAAGGGAAAATGGTGACCACGCTGGAGGAACATCTTGAATCGATCAACCAGCTCAGGCAGTCGTTCCTGCTCATGATAAGCAATGCGGAAAAACCCCTGGTAAGCACCGACCAGGAATCCGCACAGAAATTCGTGCTGCAGATCCCGCAGCTCTTTGATCAGGCAACCCTCTTAAAATCAGATGAAGCCGCTCTCATCAGCAAAATCAAAAAGACCCCGTTCCCCAAAAATGCGACGATCAATCTGACAATCATGATGTCGGAAAAAATTTACCAGAACGGGGGAGAGGATTTTATCCTGAACTTATATTCAACCATCCAGGGATTGTTTTCCTCGGAGATAAAGGTGATGATTTACCTGGACACCGACGTCGACAACAAAAAAGTATCTGATTCCAAAGATGACCGGATCAGGATCAAAACAAAATTCAGGTATCTGAACTTACTAAACGAATAGGAGATATACTCATGGTTTCCAAGCACGTACATGTTATCTTTTTCACATGGATCCTGTTTTTCTGCTGCCAGGTTATGGCCCAGGGTCCCATTCAGACGCAGTTTCTCCCCAAACACCTGATAAAACCGAAATGGGTTCCCTCAACCGATACTACGAAAAATTCGACCATTACCTGGGTGGTATATTCCGACCGGAATAAAAACCCCACTTACGACGGAGCCGATTCCAAGAAGATTTTCAAGACCCTGAATTTCATGGAGATGTTTTATGTGGTCCAGGTATCCGGAAGAAAATTACACATTTACAAGGATGACGATCCCCGTGTGTTTACCCATTCTCAACTTACCGCGACGGCGGTTGATTACGGTTGGATCGATATTGATAAAGTGCTTCCCACCCGTTTCTGTTATTACAATGATGAGAACATCTCGATGAAGGCCATTTTGTTAAACACAACCAATTCGGCCAAAGGCAACCTGCAGGATATGGATTTCAAAAAGGTGAGATTTTATCGCGATCCGGAATTGAAAAGTCCCTCCGATTTTGAATGCAACATCTACCAGATCTTTTACATCTACGATCGTTATCCCAGTCCGCACCGGCCCACCCGATACCTGCTGGGGAGAAATCCAAAATTTGATGTGTACGATACGGCCAATATCGTGGGTTGGGTGGATGCCGACCGCCTGACGGTATGGACCCACCGTGTGGCTGCTATTCCCAATGCCCTCCCTGCGGCCAGTACGGAACGCAAGACAAAAAACATCAAGGCATCGGTCTTCGCCGATAACGAAGGAGCGAAAAAGATGCGGGACGGCTCACCGACCTATGTGAGTGAAACGATCTGGGACCAGGACGAATTCAAGTCGCAGGAGGGATACGATCCGAACCTGCCCCGCTACCCGATCCTGTCGAACCGAAGGGAAATCGAAGCCAGCGATGGGGTAATGGAGATCGGTATCATTGGCCAGGTTGAAACCCGTGATAAAAGCAGAAAAATGAGCACGGCCGATGAAGCCGCCACCAAGAAGGAATACAATGAAAAAAGGGTGAATTCGAGACATGTAAATATTCTGTTCGTCATTGACGGCACCCTGAGCATGGAACCCTATTTCAAAGGCGTCAGTGCGGCCATCGAAGAGAGCATGAAACGGCTGCAAATCACCTCCCAGAACAAGTATAGTTTCGCCGCTGCGATATACCGGGATAAGGATGACGGGGATGACCTGTTGTTTGCCAGCACCGGGCTCAACAACGACTATTCGGTCGTGGCCAAATTCCTGGAGGGGCAGGTGGCCGAATCACCCCAGGATAAGGACCTGCCTGAAGCCATGTATTACGGTCTTACGGAAGCGCTGAAAAGGACCGGTCTTCCCACAAACGATCAGACCAATTATTGTTTCCTGGTTGGCGACACCCGGGATCACGGAGCCCGGCCCGGCGACAAGACCAACCGTACCCAGCAGGAAGTGGTAAGTCTTCTGTATAACAACAAATGCTTCTTCTCGGCTATCCAGGTAAATCACCAATTAAAGAGAGAATATGAGGATTTTACCACCCAGAGCAAAGAGATCATGAACGCCCTGCAGCAAAAGTTCTATGTGGCCGATGTGGATTTCGCTCATAAGACCAGAAAATTCCAAGCCAAACCGGCACCTTCGTGGATTCCTCCCAGCACGGAACGTCGCTGGGCCATGAAAAACGAGGTGTTCCCCGGCTCCATCCGGTACTGTTACAACAACATGTTACCGCCCAAAGAACTGACCAATGAAATCGTGAATACGATCGTCAGCCTCGACTCCACAAACAACGTGGGGATCAGCACCCTGCAGGAGTACTTCGAAACCGGAGATCTGAAAAGTGAGGAGGTCACCAATACCCAGCTCACCTACCTGTCGCGTCTGAAATCCATTCCGGAACAGAATCTGCAGATCCTGGCTGATCAGCATGTGCAGCTTTTCTATGAGGGTTTCTCGCCTGTGAACACGAAATTGCTCACGACCGACCTCTGGCAGTATGATCTGTTGCTGGATGTGGATGATTTCAGCAACATGCTCAGCTATTTCAAAGCCATTGAGGAGTTGAGCAACAATGAAACCGAATTGCGGCAGAACTTCATCACCACCTGGAAAGGGATCCTGAATCTGGTTCTGGGAGAGAAGAAGGCGATGAATGTGGAGAACATGACGTTGCGGGAAATCGAGCAGCGTGTTTTTGGTGCTGTCGGAACAACCAAATTGCTTGATTATGCCCTGGTGGACTTTGAGAACCCCACAAAAATCCCGCGGAAAGACCTGATGGAGCTGAAACAATCCATTTCCCAAAAGAGAAAACTTCTCGAAAGCATTTTTGAGGGGGTTGCCGCCGTCAGTAAAAAATACACCTGGATATCCAACGAAAGGAAGTACTTCTGGATACCCCAAACGATGCTTCCCTGATGCACTTCCGCCGTTTTTTCAGGCCAAGCGTACCCTGGTGGCTGTGTTTTTTTATTGCCGTCTCTCCTCATTCCGGCCAGAGTCAGAATTCGACCGGAATGAGGATCATGGGAATACCCCAGGCTTTTTTCCATCCCGAACCCGGGCTCAATGAAGACAATATAATGGGGATGGTTCCCTGCACGTTGTGGCAGGTATTTTCCGACCGTTCGAACAACCCGTTATATGCGGATCCGGAAGGCCGGCAGGTTTCCGGTCGTGCCGGGTTCATGGATCCATTTTACGTAAATAACGCCAAGGGGGATTTCCTGCATGTTTATACCGATCCGCAGCCGGATGAAAAAAACAACTGTCTCAGTAAAGCCGCGGTAGATAAAGGCTGGATAAAGAAAACGCAAGTGCTTTTATGGCGAACCTGCCTGATTAACGACAAAAACAAGGCATACCCCTACATGCAGGTCCTGACCCTCGGAGAACCCGATTTCCTGTTATCCGGCAACGATGAGGAAAGCACCCGCGGGTTGACCATTTATCGTGATCCGTCATTCAATGATAAAACCTCGCTGACGACGAATCGCAAGGACCTTTACTTTGTGTATAAAATGGTCAATGGCGCCCTGCTCATCGGAACGGAACGGAGAATACCCGAAGGATCAACCGCCGACAACAACCTGGTGGGATGGGTGCCCGCCGACTACACCTATTTTCTGAATTCGCGGTTGTGGCTTATGCCTGCCGGCACACCGCAAACAGCGGTAAAGAACGATTCCATTTACCCTCCCATACTCTTCATTGACCGGGATCATGCTCTGGATTACCAACGAACCGGGAAAGCCGATCCGAAATATGCCGTTTGGCAACCCTCCGGACCGGAATCCGCTGATCCTGTCTTTTTCCCTGTCACGGAAGAAAAGGATCACGTTCTGAGGGTCCAGGTCATCAATGAATCGATGAAAACGGGATTCGGGGTCGAACGGGTCATGAACGCTCCGTCCAACAGCTTCAGGAAGGTCACTTTCATCAGCTATACCCAGTTGAACCAGGTGCTGAAGAATTTCCAAAACATTGTGGAACAGTCGGGAGAGCCGCCGGACAGGCTCAGGTTCAAAGATGCCGTGTTCCGGTATTATAAAGAGAACCACGATAATATCACCAACGATTCCATTGCCGCTCTCCCCCTGGTGCGTGTTCTGGAAGATTGCTTCTGGTTCATTCGTTCAGAATCTCCCTGGCTGCAATTACCGGCGAAGGAGTTGTCTGATCCCGACCGGATTCCCGACAGCTGGTTCTCCGCATTCTTCCAGTCCGTCCTGGCCAGCGAAAAAAGGCTCTCCCGGATTGTCAACACGGAGAAGTATGATGGCAGTATCAGAACCGTGGTAAGCAACAACAGCCGCTATCTCTGGATTGATGTTGAACAGTTTCCTTAACCGCTCATTATGTCAAACCCTTTATACAAGATAAACAACCTGGTCTGCTCCTACAAGAAGGGGAAAGATGTCTTATCCATCAGGAAACTGGAAATTCCCCGCAACCGGATCATCGTCCTGATCGGTAAATCGGGTGGCGGGAAGAGTACATTTCTGGAGACTCTCGGACTGATGAACGACACCATCAAGAGCGGGGAGATTCTGTTCTATCCCACTCCGGATGCACCTCCCCTATCCCTGAAAGAGCAATGGGCAAAAAGCCACCGGACCGGCATTGCCAAGATCAGGCGTGATTACTACAGCTTTATTTTCCAGAACACCAACCTGATGCAGAATTTCACCGCCCATGAAAATGCCTGCCTGAGCCAGATGATTCACGGGAATTCGTTTGATCATTCCATGGAACGCGTAAGGGAGACCATGGGAACGATGGGCCTGGGCGACGTGGAAGAGTGGAAGAATGCGTCGGAACTTTCCGGCGGGCAACGGCAGCGGCTTGCCTTTGTGCGCGCCATCACCACCTCGTTCACCGTCCTTTTCGGAGACGAACCCACGGGGAACCTCGACGAATTCAACTCCGACGAGTTGATGCAGAAACTGCAGGACAGCATTTCAAATCAGGACCGCTCGGCCATTATCGTCAGTCATAATATCGAATTATCGGCCCGGTACGCAGACATGATCATGGTCCTGATCAAAAGCGACGACAAGGACGCCTGCGCCTATATAACCCCGGAACAGGTATTTACGAGGAAGGGAAAAACCCGGGAATGGCTGGATCATGCCGGCCGCCCGGTTGAAAATATTGTATTGAGCATTCAGTCAACACTGACCGGCAAGACGCCGGCAACCTCATTCAATCCGTAAACATGAAATCGCTGAGGACGCTATTGTACGGGGCACTCGTCAAATTAACCGGGACCAGGGCCAATGTGGATTTCACCATGCTTTTCCTCCGAAAAGAGGGGAAAGTCCTGTTGGGAAAAAGGTTTTCGAATTTTATATTCCTTTTTCTGATCATGTTCCTGACCTTCCTGGCTATCGGCATTGCCAACGGCAGTCTCGAGTATCTCCGGAAAAAGATGAAAGATCCTTTCATCTCCTGGATACCGGTGAATATCCCTGTAGGCCAGGCCGATAGTGTTCCGATGTTTATTAAAATGCTGAATGAGGATGATTCCTGTAAAAAGGCCATCGGATATACCAGTTTTTCCGCTTATAAATTTCTTTTTCTTGAATTCTGGAACGAGGACGGCACGGATATTCTCCCGTCGATAAAGGGCAGGACCATTGAGGTGAAAGATGATATGATGAGGGAAGTATTCGAGATGAAAGGGAATAAAAAAGCCGGCCGGATCTTCGATTCAAATAAAGAACTGGGGTTGATCGTGACCACCCGCCTGTTGAAAAAGCTCGGATATAATCCGGAGTCGCGGATCCTCTTTCTGAATTACGCCATTGCGGATCCTTTCCGAAGCAATGCATATATAAAGTTCCCGATTCCCATCGTCGGGGTGGTGAATGAGTTGCCGGGGATGGCGGATTTTTTCTGCACGCCGAATTTTTACCATCAGAAATATGGCCAGCACGGCGAGAACCCTTTCAACCCCCTGTTGATCCCGCATGTGGAACTGGCCACCGGCTCACTTAAAGAAGCTAAAAAACTGGAAGCGGCGGTAAACACATTTTTTGAAGCCACCCCCCGGTACAACCAGGTCAAATCGACCGTGTGGCGGGATTCCATTTCCTGCTGTTATGCCCCGGCTTACCTGGTGAGAGTCGGCATCAATCCGCCGGACACTTCGTTGCGTCTGCGCGACGAAATCTTTCAGGCGCTGAATAAAGACTCCCGTGTGAAGAAAACTCCCTTTATCCGGTACTATGATTTTTACTCCCGGAAAGGATACGATAACGACACCCTCGAATCGTACGATTTCATGACCATCAAACTGAAATCGCTGCAGACCCAGTCCCAGCTTGAAAAACTACTGCTTGCCCGGTTCGGATTGCGGGTGGATATGGCACAAAGCCAAACCCGTACCAATTACTTCTTTGTTTCAAATCTCACCAATATCATTTCGCTGTCGCTGATCGTTTTCAGCATTCTCAGCATCTGCCTGTTCATCACAAGCCTCCTGCAACATCACCTGGAAAAAATGAAGATGAACATAGGCACTTTCAAGGCTTTCGGCCTGGCCAACCAATCCCTCGACAGGATCTATCTTTCGATTATTTACCTCTTCGTCATCGCTGCCATGGCGCTGGCGATTGCCTTTTCGTGGCTGACAGGCCGGGTCGGCGGAATCAGGGGGTTGTTCTACCTGGCGGGGCATCCGCTGGAACCCGGCGAACTCTACTTCACACTCTCCAGGCCCTGGGTGGAAGGGTATGGGGTGGGATGGACGGTATTCTCCGTAGCCATGATCCTGCTAACCAGTTACCTGTCGCTGAAATATATAACGGCAAAAATTTTCAACCGGACTCCGGGCGATCTGATCTATGACCGGAATGAATAAGTCCGGTTCTGCTAAGGATTAGCCGGGATATAGAGTTTCACCCGGGTTTTTACGGGCGTGCCAAACCGGTAGCCGGGATTCCAATGTCCGATATACAACAGGCTTCTGGACACCTGGGTTTTCAACAGGTCAACGTTAATCGAGCTGATCTTCAGATCATCTACCTCTCCTGTAGATTCCACGATGAAACTAACTGTGATCGGGTTGTACGGGATGTATTCCTGAATATCTTCTTTTAACTTATCGATCAGACTCCCCCGGTCGTAATACCCCGTCGGATAGGGTTTGGGATTCGTCTGGTCTTCCGTATAACAATCCGGGGCTGCCGGCGCCGAGGGTTTTACGGGTTGAGCCACGGGCGGCGGCGGTGCTGCGATCACGAACGGGTTCTTGTCCCAGCCGACCGGTCCGCATTGGGCACTCTTCACGAATACAGAGTCGCTGGTTTTGTTGAATTGATAAAAGACGCTGTCTTTCTGGTATTTGCCGAATTTACCGGAGACTGAGTACTGGATCCCGCAGGAATCGGGGCGCTGCGACACATGCACCACCAGGGCATCGCGGTAACCGACCTTTATTTTTTCGACGCCGGTCACTTTGAGCGCCCGGCAGTCGCACGGGTCGGGAGGGGCCGGGTTACAGCCTGGCGCAGGCGAATAGATAAATGAGTTCCTGAAGGCCAGGTAAATCGCGGTATCGGATGCTTTATCTACCGGATTGACCATCACCTTGTACCGGCCGGGAATCCTGGCGGCGAAAAAGGGTCCCGGTTGCAGCGTCTTCCCGCTGTCGGCCGAAAAGCGAAAAAGGGAGGTATCGACAGGGAAACCGTATTCGGTGACGGCCACCCGGAATCCGCAGTTTTCGGGGATGGTATCGACCGCGACCCGGTACCGGCGCGGGGAGGCCGGTAGGACAAAGAAGAGGATGATCAGCATCAGCAACCCGACGAAACAGGAGAGGATGATGCCGAAGTGCCGCCGGAAAGCATCGGACTGCTGCGGCGCCTCGTACACCTCAAAGATGTTGTTACTCCCGCAGGCCGGGCACTGCATGTTTGCCGTGGCCGCCTGAACAAAGGAGTTCCTGCATGTCCTGCATTCGTACTTGGGCATTCTGGTCGCTTTTTGGCAGGTACCCGATCCCGCTATGCTGATGAATTACAAATATACTGAATCTTAACTGGCTTGCAAAGCAAAGCAGTTTTAGATTCATAGATGCTGAGCGATCAGGTTCGCATTTTTGCGTACCTGATCAGTCGAAGTATATAAGGGCATCGGCAAACAAAAATACAAAATCCCCGTGTTTTATAACCATCGCCATTCATTTCCTTCCTAATTGAAGAACCTCGCGGCAAGCCGCGAGGATTCTTCGATCCCATAGGAATTTGAATTTTTGCCCGCTAACCCCGCAGCAAGCTGCGGGGAATGCGCTCGCGGGGATTCATAACAACTTGATACAATATGCCCGTTGTTTTTCACCGGTATCCCCTTATCTTTGTAATCGGCTGACTATTCCGGCTAATCGAAGTGAACCCTTACCTGAACATACCGCTTACGCTGACACAGTCGGAACGCGAAGATGACTTCGCCTGTGTGATGGTACCGGTCGAGACCGCCATCCGGCAGTTCATCGACCTGCTGGTCTCCACCCGCCAGGGCGAGTGTACCCATAACCCCGATTTCGGTTACTCCCTCTGGTCGAACGAATTCGAGCCGATCCTCAACGTGATGGAGTGGCAGCCGGTATTTATGGAACAAATCAAGGACCTGCTGGAGAAATATGAACCCCGGATCACTGCCATCCAGGTGTGGGAGCCGGAGATCACCTCCATCCGGAGGTCCGACAGCCAGGGCATGCAAACGGTCAGGACCGACAAGAACTACAAGATCACCATTCGCCTCGACTACACAATCCGCCAGACAGGCGAGCGCCAGAATGACGTGAGAGTAACCTTTGAATACTGAAACGCCATGAAAGCAATTACCAGCCAGCTCCTGGAGAAAATGCTCGGTTATGCCGAGATCTGGATGGCCAACGAACAGTGGAGCCCCGACGAGATCATGGTCTTCAAATCGGACCCTGTCGTACGGCTGCTCTATGGCGCTTGCGCCGAGGAGATCGGAAATGTTCACGAAGAAATCTTTCATGTGAAGCAGCGCCTGATCCACGAAACGATCGAAAAGCTGCTGCCCGACGAGTTTCATGCCCCGGCCCCCGCCCATGCCATCCTCAGCGCGCGCCCGCTGGAGAAGGCCGGCGAGAGCAAGATCGGGATCGATACCCAGGTCATCCTGCGCAAACCCGAAAACCTCATCAAAGATTTCGTCTTCACCCCTGCCGGTTTTTTCACCCTTTCGCAGGCCGATGTCAAATACCTCGTTTTCCGAGACAGTCTGTACCTGGTGGAAGGGGAAAAAAGGGAACGTACGATCACCCCGAATGCCTCTGCCCGGCTGCAAAGTGACGTTCTTTGGATGGGCATCCGCGACCTCAGCCGGTACCTCCCGAAAGAACGGCTGACTCTCTTTTTCCATCTCCCCCAGGCCACCGGCGACCTTCACGCCTTCTTCAATTCGCTGAAATATTGCCGGTGCTATGCCGGCGATCAGTTGCTGACGGCCAGTCCGGGACTGACTTCCGACGAGAATGAAACGCGCAAAAGGATGCTCCGGCAACGGCGTTCCTTCAACCTCAGCCCGGTATCCGAAGGAAGTGCGCCCGCCGTGGCCGAAGAAACCGATTACCGCGAAAAACTCCTGACCGAGCCCGATTTCATGATCTACAAGCTGATCCGGAATGTGCGCGAATGGTATCACAAGCAGTACCTGACCCTGTACGATCTGCCAAGACGGCTGGCGGGATCGCCTGCTGTTCCGGAGGAGATCGGCAAGCTCTTCCCCGAAAAGGAGCAGGAACTGGCCCGCGAAGATATTTACTGGCTGAAGTTCTCTTTCGGCAACCTTCTCGACGAACGATGGATCTCCCAGCTCTTCTGCAGCATGAATTGTTTTCCGGCACTCAATCTGCGCCTGGAAAAAACCGACTACAACGTCGAGAGCATGCCGGTCAACATTTTTCCGGTATCGGGCGATGACCCGGTCCTTTGCCTGAATTCCGTTACCGGGAAGGTCATGAACCGGCCGGAGGAGACTGAATACCGGATGCTGGAGGCCAACCCCGGCCGGACAGTGGCACGCGAAGGCGACGCCATCTTCCGCAAAGGCGGGCTGGGCCGGCAGGATCCCAGGAAGCTCAAGAACATGCTGAACCTCATGGCAAACCTGCTCAAGGAGGAAACCATCCTGCTCACCAAGAACGGCACCCGCGACGATCTCAACAAACTCAACCGGCTGACCCGGGCGCTCAATGATTTCGAGGGCAGCCTTGAATCGGAACGCAGCCAGAAGGTGAAGCATACCGGGAGCGTGATCCTCCGCCCGTACAAATATCACAGCAAGATCTTCATCCGTTTCTGGACCACTGCGGCAGAAGAGGCAAACCAGATCCGGCCCGGCCGGGGCGCCGACGCCGAAAAACAGTGCGAACTGGTGTTCGGCCCTGAGATCAAACCCGATTCGCTGCGACTGATCACCACCACCGGCGGCGGCCGGAAAAAACCAACCGAGGAGGAGCACATCGATACCGTACGAAAGCTGCTGCTGACCCGCGGAAGGATCGTCACTGCCGAGGATATTAAAGCCTTCTGCTACGAACATCTCAGCGGGTACAAGGTGACGGTGGAGGTGAAGAAAAGCGTCGGCCAGAGCCGGACTCCGGGTCACGGGTTGGTCAGGACCATCGAGGTAATGATTCGTTTCCGCGAAAAACCATCGCTCCGCGAAGAGGAGTTGACCCTGCTGAAGGAAGAACTGTTGCTCAGGCTGGAACAAAATTCGGCCACCGTTATGCCTTTTATAATCACCTTCGCATGAACCGATGTTCCAACGTCGACAAAAAATGACATGTGATCATTCCGGGGGATTAGTGACGACCAACCGGATCAGGGCCGGCTCCACACGGGTGGGTTTCGATCCGCTTTATTTCCCCGGCCTGCGTATCGGGAGGTTCGAGTGGCTGCGCGCTCATACGGCCGGCGATGTGCCGGTGACCGCCGGCACCGGGGGCCTTGTTTATGCCCCGGCCGAGGTGACACGATATTACGACCAGTTGGGAATCGAAAAAGTCATTGCCGGTTGTTTCCGGCGGAGGACCGGGGAAACCGAGCTATGGCTGACCACCACGCTCTGCACCCACCGGCACACCCAGCGGGTGAAAAAACTGGCTTACCGTTTCGACGCGGTGAAGTCCCGCAGTTCGACCGGTCTGTACGAAGCCTGGCTGACCATTGGGGATACGGCCGACCACCCCCTGGTCATCGCCGAAACCCGGGAACTGGTGTCACGCCAGAACTGGGAATCGGCACTGAGATAATAGCTGTAAGATAGTTAACCTCTTTATCTCATAATATTTGCTATTCCTTTGTCAATTACAAAAAAACAACTGATATGCCAACCGGAACTGATTATCCAAAGTTCACTATTTTCAACGCATTAAGATGGAAAGTTCTACCTGCTAAATTTGGAGGGGGTGAAGATTACCTTTGGAAATTCAAATTTGGTTGGATTATACATAATAAGCAGAGCATAAAAGACGCTGCCCTGAATAATTCTATTCCTCCTTTTCTTTTAGGGGGTGTTGCATTAATAGAAGTGGGAGGAAGTGACTTCATGGATTGGCCTGCATTCATCACGAGATCATTTGATTGGAGTGGCCCCGACTGGATGGATAAATATTTTACAATTTTAAAAAACCACGCTGATACATCAATGGGGGCCGTAAGTATACAATTACGAAGGTCTGCCGAAACAAAACACATGAATCCTGCAACATTAAATCAAAAGGATTTGAATGACCTTGCAAATGAACTGCAATCCGATGTTACTAACTTGAAAATTGTAGCTGCTCATTTACATGGCCTTCTTATGATCGATTACCCATCATCTTTACCGAATCTGGAGTTGACAGATGAGCAAATAAAAATCGTTGGGACAAGATATTTATACGGCCCCGAGAAAAGTCTTGATTTTATTAGACAAAAAGCGATGGATTCAAAAAGCTATGGCTCAAAGATCCTAGAAAGAAAACAACTCGTAATCAAACTTTTACAGTAATAAGTCATTCCCCCCCTCCTACCAGGAATCTCCTGCCCTTTTTCCGTTCTTCCGAGGGCACATACACATTGGCTTTCTGCAGCACGCCTACCTTGAGCAGTTCCACATCTTCGGCCTGGATCGACCGGAAATTCCGGTAGTTGGCAGGAAAGCCGTTGACCGTAGCGGTGGTCCATCCATTTTTCGTTTCCGTGATGAATTTCGGTTCTACCAGGATATCGGCGCCCACTTTGTTCACGGCATCGACCACTGCCAGTTTTTTGATTTCGGTAAGTCCGAGTCCGGATTTTCCGGTAGCCGTGCCGGTCACCTTGTCTTCGCTGACTTCGAGATCGGCGATCACGGGTTTATGAATGACCCCGGAGCCGTAGATATCGATCGATTTCACGGTGTAGGTCTTGAGTACGTTGCAGGAGGTCATAGCCAGCAGGGCAACGGCGAGTAGCAGAATCTTGTGTTTCATCGTTGTTTGGTTTTAGTGTTTGTATGGTAATGGATCAAAGCCTGATTTTTGATGGATCCCGGGTCCGTTCGATCAGAACGGGCTCATCTCCTTTCACGTATTCAAACTGCCATGCCCCTCCTCCGTAATACCCTTGTTCTCTTGCGATCCCGACGTTGAACACCGCTCCCGCGCGAAGGAGGAAGATGGCCAGGGCGGGGCTTTTCATTTTAACGGGTCTGCCTTCGCGATCGACCAGTGCGAGCTGGCGGTGGTAATCTTCGATGGAAAGGTCATAGGTATCGACCGCGAACCAGTGTCCGCGGCAGTGGGTGTCGCCCCCGTAGAGCCGTGCCGCCGGGATGGTCTGGTGGATGCGGCAGGTGGCATAATATCCGTTCTTCCAGGCATTCCGCTGGCGGGTGGGGGCCGTGGGTGAGAGGCGGGTGGCGAAGGAGGAAGGGAGGTACATCATGCGTGCTCATGGTTCAGAACAGGGAGAACTTTTTCTTCTTTGCCACGGGGACGAAATTCATTGCCGCATCCCGGGTAATCCGGTCCTGCAGGAGCATGCCGTCGTCAACCGAATAGACCAGGGCAAAGCCGGGGTCTTCGTCTTCACAGATGAAGTAATCGACCGGGCCGAAGAAATCCCGGATCTGGTCGCGGTTGCACACCGGGAGGAATATTCTCAACACCCGGGGATCGTAGTAACGGAAATAGAGCTCTTCCCCGTCTTCCGTCCGGATCAGCAAAAACTTCCGGAAATGCCGGTGCAGGGTTTTCATCTCTTCCTGTGAAAGGATCATCACTCCCCATGCATCACCCCATCCCTTTTCGAAGTACCACGACTCAAATTCCCCTCCGCGTTCCACCCGGAAAATATACGGCGCCACCGAAGCCAGGTTCTCTTCGCTGCGTCCCCGGTACAGCGAATCGAATTCAGGGTTCAGCTTTTTCGCCGTCTCCATTTCCTCTTCCATGCGGGCGGCGTCGAGGAGGATAAATTCGTTTCTCAGTGACATTTGGAAAATTTCATTGTCACATAGGATCTCATTGCGGAAAGTCAAATGAAACAGAACGAAGAATCTCTTGAGGTCCTGGACCAAAGGAAAAGGACACCACCCATTTCCCCAATGTATATACATATATCACATTTACACCTGTTCCAGAACTTTCCTGTGGTGTAGGAACCTCAATCTTTATAGGGTGGCCAAAGCGGTTGATAATCGAATCCGTGCTCAGTAAAATATTTTCAGTAAATACAATGTAGAGAAATTCTTTTCCTCGTTTTTCAGCAGCAAGTGGCACACGGAAGTCCACCATTTTGAAATAACTATTTCCGGATTGGTTTTTATCCGTCTCATACCTGTAGAATGTCATGGAGTCGGTAGATCTTGCGCCGTCAGCCTGAAGAACTATACCAAGTGCAACTTCAATGAGTCCTTTATAGAAATAATCGGATTCGATTAACCTGGTAAGGAATCCTAATGCTTCAAATGTTTGATAGATCATAATTGAATAAAATAAGAATGGACGACTGAACGGCTTCTTTATGCTTTATTATTGTTTTTCCATTTGTCATAGTAATCAAGGTAGGGTTGTTCGTAATTTTGCCTGTAGGTCTTATCCGGCGCAGTACTTGGATGCTCTCCATCGGCAAAAATATCCCCAATCTCCTGCCTTGCTTTATCACGATCCTTGGAATCCGGATATTTTTCAGCAATTTTTTCATACTTCTTTGCATTCACACCGGCCACATTGATTGATATTCCCCCGTTATCTTTCAAACATTTTTTCATCTCGATGTTGGTCAACGTGGCTTCACCTTCATCCTTAAGGGAGGAATTTGCATTTTTCGATGCATAGTCTGCTTTTGTCAATCCATCGGGTGGCACATAAGGATCCGCTTTGTACATGGCATGTCCCGACTCGTGCGCCATTGTCTGGACCACAAGTGCGGTATTATTTTTCTCATCAGCATCGATTACAATTTTTTTCGCTGACTTTTGGCAATAGGATCCTTTCCCTTTTTCTCCATATTCAAATGACCAGCCTTCGTTTTGAAGTTTTTTCAAGTTTTCTGCGAACTTCGGGCATTTATCAATGGCTTTATCAATTTTCTCTCCCAGATTGGTTTTCAGTGCCAATGGACATTTTTCCGTAGTCGATCCGACAGTCTTTTTGCCGTCTTCCGAACAGGGTTGTGTTGGCTTTTTATCTTTACTCATTTTGATCTATCGGAGAAAAATTGATCAATACCTGGTTTAGCCAGGTAATACATTTTTGCTCAAGCCGATGCGTCCTAGTTTCGGCATCTTTCATTCCCTGGCTGTTCAATGTAGCAGATATCCAGGGATAAAGCGGATCGCTGCAACACTCATGACCCATCATATACATCAGCCAAACTAATAAAGCATGGCCACGCCCCATAGGAATTCCGGCTCCTGCGGCTATTCCGGTTCCCTTACGGATTAGATTTCCAAGTGCATTCACGCCAAGATAGGATGCTTTTTCAGGAAAGACCTCAGCCATCCCATGGATCATATCAGGTTGAAAAGAATCCTCAGAAAAGTGCATCGTACGACTACTCAATGAAAGGAGTCTTCGATAGGCCTTCATCGTGTTAACACCATTGTCACCCGAAACCTCTTTTTGATATTGAACGACTTCATTATACAATTGGTCTGCACGGATCATTTGGTCATTTTCTCCGGCTAAAATTTGCATGAACCGCGGATATTGAGGGTCATTATCAAACCCGGTTCCGAACAACAACATCATTTCGATAAACAACCGGATCGGTCCCCGGTTGGTAAACCCGTGATTGGCTGCCCTTGACATTGCATTACGAACAGCGACGTGAAGTTGATCATTTTCAAGAACCTGACACAGCTCGGGAGAAAACTCCCGGCAATGTAACACCATTTCATCTTTATATCGTTTCCATGAATCCTGCTCAAACATTGCCATTTGAGACTTGCTTATCACCAAGGGTTTCACTTTGTACAGGTGGAATTAAAGAAGAACTTATGTCCAATTACAATCCATGATTATTGGGTTCGAAGGCTTCCTGAATCTGTTTCTTTAATAACTATCAGCGGGATTTTATCCCCAGATTTCCCAGTTATTTCATTCTTCATCATGGCTTCAATTTCCTCTCTCGACACGCCCGATTGAAGATTAAATAAAGAGTTGCCGGTAAACAAAGAGAAATATTTCTCACCGATCCTGAATTTAACCGGATCGTGGGATTCAATGGTTTTTGGAAAGAGCCGGTATAGAACCGAATCATGGAACCATATACTCATGATGGGTTTGTCGGAGGATATGTCTCCGGAGGAATCTTCCGGGTCCCCCTTGTAAATGATAAAAAAATCATCCGGGTTATCATCCACCATATATTTTACGTTGGTGTACAACACATCCTCAATAATTTTTACCTTCCCGAAATTATTCAGAAAGGGTGGCGTCACCGGAAATTTGACCCCTCTGTCAACCAGTTGTCGCTTCACGATCTGTTGCCATTTATATGCTTCCCCTGTGGGGGCCAGTTTTCTTTCCTGTACCCTGTATGCAACCGTTGCCCCATCATTATTTGGGATACTGAAATCAGCCCCTTTATCAATAAGAAAAGATACCATGCGGAACTGATTAAAGGTGGCAAGTTTGATGATAGCCGTATTCCCTGCTTTATCCTGAAGATTCAAATTAACACCATGCGCCACCAGCAATTCCAGGTTCTCCCAGTTTCCTGCGAGAATCACATTCCACAACGCAGGTTCATCATTCTCCCGACCATTAGGATCGGCGCCATTCTCGAGCAATATTTTCAAAAAACCGGAGTCTTCCATTCCTGCCGCCATCGCTGTGATATGGATGGAATCTTCTCCGTCGACCAACGGTTGATTTGGATCCGCACCGTTTTTCAATAAAATTATCAATGCTTCTTTATCCTTTTTGGCTAAGGTAAAAAACAAGAGAGTCATCCCATGTTTGCCCACTGTATTTATATCAACCCCGGTATGAATCAGGGCTGTCATATCTGAATACCGGCCTTTATCAATGGCTGATGCAAGTTTGAGTGCTCTTTGTTCAAAAAAATCAGACGGTATCAGCATAGCCTTGTTCTTTTCTTTAGCAATATTATGACAGGAAGAAAATAGTGAAAGCAAAAGAAGGTAAAAAAAAAACAATCCTTTGATATAATGCTTCATTAAAAAACCAATTGCAATAAATTAAGTAACCAAGGATTTTTCAAGCGATTTCAGGTCTTCTGTTTTCTGTTCTTCAATTCCTGCAATCATTGATTTCATTCCATGACCCTCAAGGACACGATCCAGGAGGTTCGATTTCTTTTTCAGTTCATCCGGAATGGGTGGTGTCAACTTATGCTGTTCACCGACAGCTTTAGGCACCGTATCCGGATCACCAAACAACAATAATCCAAGACCAATTCCAAGTGAGGGACCGAATATCGGGATTTGAGATGCTGCCGTCACTAAAGATGCTTTAATAAGTCCTCTGTTCTCCTGCCCCAGTGTCAACGGATCCCGGGTCGAGGAGAAGGCCTTGATCATTGAACTTTGTTGTTCAATATCGTCATCACTGATTCCTGCTGCTTCTACCGTTCGCGGATGTAATCCAGCCGCATT
>Ga0116170_10001443_pt1 | contig 23954 bp, 25 predicted proteins | sample AD_JPNHW1_MetaG_FD_89797 | JGI IMG/M metagenome (GOLD analysis project Ga0116170, IMG submission 89797) | Active sludge microbial communities of municipal wastewater-treating anaerobic digesters from Japan - AD_JPNHW1_MetaG | ecosystem: Engineered > Bioreactor > Anaerobic > Digestate | place... | reverse complement strand
CGCGACAGGGGTCGTGGTCACGATTAAATCCGCGTCCTGGGCCAGGCTTGGAACTTCACTGGCTTTACATTGGCGGATAGTAGCCTGGATACCCCGCTTCTCCAACGCTTCTTCAATCGCCTTAGCGACAACTGTTGAAGTGGCGATTGCAGTACCACACGCGACCAAGATTCGTTTTTTACCTAACATACGGTCCTCCTTATTGCAAAAATAATTACGAAGCTGGCAAAATTAATCTTACTATAGAGTTTTCAATATGAAACGAAATAGGACAAAAATTCCATCTTTTCGTCCCGGTTAATTGATTTTTTACCCGATGTATTAAGCATAAAAGCAATAAACATGCTTATCCTTATAACGCAAGATTGTTTGTTTTTTTATTGAAGAATTCGATTTTCAGATTATGCCTCAACAAGGAAATTGGGACCCGCTCAACCTAACCGGCCACCTGTTCAAAATCAACGCCCATATACCTAAATAGCTTGACAATGGTGAACGGATTGCGCAGGTAATGGCCGTAGGCCAGGGCTTCATGGATATCCTGGCGCGTCAGGTGGATGAGCCCGGGGTCTGTGGGCAGGCCTGCCTGCCTCATCATCTCCACGATTTCAGCAGACGTGGGCACACGCCGGGCGATGGCCTGGATTTCGTCCCAATTTGCAATTACGCGTTCCTTCAAGGTCAGGAATTGCTCCTGGGTCAGACCGAGGAACTGGCGCTGGGCTTTGAGAACCTGGTCCGCCATGGGGCCAAACACCTGCTGGATGACGCGCGTCTCTTCAGTTGCACCGGGCAGTTGCTGGTTTTGCAGGAGCTCCATGGCTTGCGCGCGGCTGATGCCCCGCAGGATTTCGTAGAGTTTGGCGATGAGCGTGGTGGCGTAGGCAACCTTGGTGCCATGAAAGACCTCCGGCCGCCCTTCCCGCATCATCTTCATTTCCCAATAATGCGAACAGGAATGTTCCGAGCCGGATGCCGGCCTGGAATTGCCCGCCAGGGCCATGCAAATACCCACGTCAACCAGGCTGTCGGTGAGCGCTTTGATGGCCTGCTCCCAATTCGCGTCCAACGTAGGCAACAAACCCACCACCTTATGCAACCCCGCGGAGGTGCGGCTATCGAGTTCGGGTGAGTAGGCATCCGCCCAGAGCAAGCCGCCCAGAGCCCAGTCGGCGAGGGCAGTAAACTTGCCCAACACATCGCCAAACCCGGCGGATATCATCGCGCGCGGTGCATGGGACAGCACGTCCAGGTCCGCGAAAATCGCGATGGGTGGTTTGCTGATGATGGTTTGCTTCATGCCGTCCAGGGTGAGCGCGCTGCCAGAGGAGGCGTAGCCATCCATGCTGGGCGCGGTGGGCATGCTGATGAAGGCCGACTTGGTTCTCAGGGCGACAAAGCGGGTCAAGTCCGTGAGCGTGCCGGAGCCCACTGAGAGGAAGGTGGTTTGGGTGTCGTCCACCTGGGTGAAGATTTTTGTGATGTAGCGGTCATCGGGGTGAACCGGGTCCCCATGCAGGATGATAACGCGGACCGAAATGCCGTCTTGCTTTAGTGCCTGCTCCGCACGCTTTCCCAGGATGGGGTAAAGGTTTTGGTCGGTCACCAGGGTTATATGCTTGAAGTCGTTTTGGTGACAAAATTGGGCCAAATGTTCCACCGCGCGCGTATCGTTGGTAAATACCGGTTCAATTCCTGATATCACAACAACCTATCTTTCCTTTTCCTTTTCATCCGTGGCTTTACAACACGGGTTGTAGAATTGCATGTGCCCTGATGCTTAACACCGGCGGTGTCATGTCGGTTCGAAAGTCATCCCTCGGGCGTGTAAGTTTTGCCAACAAATCCATTCCAGATACGTGGCCCGCTCCAGGGCTTGGTAAGGCGTGGAGCCAAGACTCAAAAGCCCCAAATCCCGCAGGTAAAGCTGCTGGGTGTCTCCGAGCGAGGCTTCCAGGTTTGAAAGCGCGCAGAGCGTGACGGTGCCGGTGAGGGCTTCCAGGCCTGGCAGGCAGGCAAAATCTGGCATGCTGCCAGAGGACAGGACCAAGCTGGCATACCGCGGATGGCAAAATAGAACGGCGTTTTGCGCGGTGGCAGCGTAAACCAGCTGGTGCAGTACCACGTTGGACGGCGAGAATTGGGGCATGTCCTCCCCGGTGGGCGTCACGTTCAGGATGACAAGGTCATCAGAGCGCGCTTCCGCCAGGGGTGTGCCCTGTTTGAGCGTGAGAAAATGGGTCTTGTTCAGGCGAAGACTGAGCTCGGAGTAGGCTCCCAGCGCCAAACCATAAGTCGCACAACGACGGGCGGCGTTCAGGAACTTTTCCTGGACTTCCTTCGAGGCTAAGGTGGCAACCGCACGGTTGCCACTGGCTCCCGTGCGGTTCACCAAACTCACAATGGCGTTTGTGGCGCGCTTGTAAGATTCAAACATCGCTGTGGCTTAACCCCACACCATGCGGTCCTGCTCGCGGCGCAGCTTGACAATCAAATCATTTTCGCGCAGCTGGATCTGGTCATAACGGATAGCCTCACCCTGCTTGACAGGCGCGGTCAGCACACCGCCAACGGCACAACCAATCGGGACGAGGTTCTCCGCCCGGGCCACTTCAGCCTTTTCAATCATGGCGTAGACGGTGTAGCCGCCCAGGGCATCGATTGTGTCTCCGGGTTGGAGGTCCTTTTTGGCCACGGCCAGGCTTTCGCAGACAGGCTTGAAGCGCATGTTGAGGGTTTCGCGTTTGTCCATGACCACGTTGGCAATCGTGATGGGCGATTCCAGGTTGGCCAGATGGAAGGGGCGGTAAAGGCTCCAATAGCCATTGTTGCCACCGGCCAGGCCAAGATAGGTCAAGTCGGCCTTAATCTTAGGTTGGTCCGTGGTGATGACCACAAACACACCCGGCGCTGGGCCTACGGCGTAATCCACGAAGCCCTTGGTATTGAAGATGCCGCCGGCCTCTTTGGGTACGAAGACCTTGGCCAGGTCGCGCCAATCGCAGGCCGGACCATGCGCGCCGCGAACTTCTGGCTGAAAGCCCACACCGTTGCCGATGGAGGTCATCTCGACCATGGTCTTGGTGCCGTCCACGAAGGATGCCAGCATTTTCGGGCTCATGTTCTTGGCTTTGGCCCTCTCGGCCAGGTTGGTCGGGTTGCCGGTGCGGTCCAGCGGATTGTTTTTGCCCTTGCCAATCATCGCAATTTCGAAGCCAAGCGCGTCGGCCCAGTCGTAGATTTCCTTGATTGAGCCCGGTTCATCACCAGCAATCAACGAGTAAACGACGTCTTTTTCAATGGCCTTCTGCGTCAGATAATACCCGATGGTCGCGTCGGTCTCAACATTCATGTTGATGACGGGCTTGCCAGCTTCAATAGCCGAGTTACATACGATCGCGCCGACATTAGGGATGCCGGTGCACTCCACGATGGCATCCAAGGCCTGGATTTTCACCAGGAAATCGGCGGAATGCGTGGCAACGCGATGCCCTTCCAATACAAATTGATTGGCCTTGTCGAGGTCGTCTTCCTCCCAGTGGACAAGGCTTGGGTCCACACTCGCTTCAACATAGGCATCAAAGGCGCGTGTAGGCATGACATCGGATACAGCCACAACCTTCAGGCCATGCATTTTTTCTACCTGGGAAATCAAGCCGGTTCCCATTTGGCCGGCACCAACCAAACCAATCCGGTAGGGTCCCGCAGATTTTTCCCGTTCAATTAATCGTTCTTTCAATGTTGACATACTTGCCTCTATTTTTCTTCGGATATTTCAATGATGGAACCGGGGTGCATCAAAACCAGCGGTTTTTGTTCCACGCAGACATCCCCCGGCATTTCCACTTCGGTCTGGCCATTGAATTTCAACACCAAGTGACCCAGGTTTTTGAAGTTTACATTTGCCACTTCACCAACAGCCAAAATTTGATACTTTTCACCATCGAGAGAGATTTGGTCGCCTGGGACCAGGTCCGCTTCCAGATTCTTGCCATCGTGAATGACAGAAAACTCGTATAACTCCTGAGGTGCGCTTTCACCGAAAAATACCAAAATACCAGCGTCAGTAAATTCACTGACCAACTCTCCTACGTGTAGGACGGTGGCCTTGTATTTAATCAACTCTCCCTCCAATTGTGATGGAAAGCACGCCAAATCTTTCGCGCTGATACCGCAAATTAAGACTGGTCTGTTTCCAGCCGCGGAAGAATCTCAGAGTATTTGCTTGCTGAAGGTTCTTATTTATTGTTTTCCAAATCCTGCACCCGCACACCAGACACAAAGTATTCCTCTGTGATGAAGCGGAACAGCGGGCCTGAGGGTTTGGTAGGATAAATATCGACTGTTGGAACCTTCTTCATTGGGTAGACGCCGACGCGTGCCGTCCCGCCGCAGTCAATCACCGCGCAGGCAATTTGATCGAAGGGAACACCACCACGGAAGCCGTCCTTAACAACGCCCCCCGTCAAATCCGCGATTTTTTGGGCGACCGGGTGAATACCTCCGCCTGTGATTGACGCAATGACATCACGTCCAGGTTTGGGTTCCACAACCAAGGGTCCACCCCATCCTCCGGGGCCAGCTTTGATGACGATTTTCTTATACTCTGCCATTTTTCCTCTCAAATTCTAACTTTGACATTGGGAGTGGCTGTTGGAACTAACAGCCACTCCCTGCTAATTTTAACTTACTTTGTGTACAGGCCGATGCTGGCAAAATATGCCAACACAACAGCCAGGGGGCCGGTGACGAAGCGGGAGAACAGCACGGCGGGAACGCCGATTTCCACCGTTTCAGGCTCCGCCTCCCCCAGGGCCAAACCCACCGGGATGAAGTCACAACCTACCTGCGGGTTGATGGCGAAGAGAGCGGGCAACGCGTACTGGGCCGGGATGGCTTTGGTCGCGAACTGCGTGCCAAGCAAGGTACCGATGATGGACGCAATCACAGCACCAGGTCCGAGCAGCGGAGAGAGAACCGGGATGGCGATGATGATGGACAACACCACCAGGCCCAGCAGACTGCCAGCCAGGGGAGACAGGGTTTTGGCAATCCAATCGCCAACACCCGTCTTGAGGATGATACCGATAATCAGGGAGATGAACGCCATGAATGGCAGAACATTCTTGATGACCTGATCGACGGAGTCACGGCCGGCCTGGTACATGGCGCCAACAACTTTACCAACGCCACGACCAATTCTTTCCAGGAGTTTATTAATCCCTTTCATTTTGTCCTCCACCTAGCTTGCTGCAGCTTGTTCAGACGCCGCACTGCGTTTTGACATAATTGCCGTGATGCGTTCTGTCACAATGCCGCGGATGAGGATGACGACAAGGCCTATCAGCAAGTAGCGAATGGCCAAATCACTGACACGATATCCAGCTTGTTCAACACCGGTGGCAATACCGCCCCAGACGAAGTATTCGCCAGGGTTGACATGCGGGAAGATGCCCAGAGGTGGGTGAACATACGAGACGGCTGAATCGTAGAAGGCCGGCTTGTATTTTTCTGGCAGGAATCGACCCATGGTGTAAGCCATTGGGTTTGTCAGGAAGAACACCGAAAGGAACGGCAAAATCATGTAGCGAATAGGGTAATAAATCAAACCTTCCCGGCCGGCGGCTTCCCCGACCTTGTCAATCTTTTCCGGACCAATCAGGGTGATCAGGGCATTGACAAAGGTCATCAGGATGACCAGCAAGGGAATGATGCCTGTTACCAGGCCTACGAATGTCTCACCGCCTGCTTTGAAGAGGCCAATGAACCATTCTGCAGCTGTTGCAAGTGCTTGCATATATTCCTCCAATTAGTTTTTTAAAATCGATTAGAAAACTGCTTTATTGCCTTGCAAACTTTTAGGTTTCCCAGACTATAGAACCACCTCCTTCAGACGAACACACGCTTGCGGTAATTATTGTTTGGCTTTTGGGTACATGCGGACACTTTTTACATCGCTCATTTTTTCGGGAACTTCGGTCTGGGCTTCCTGTTTAAAGAATTCCTTCGCTGCATTTTGAAACGCTTCCTGTACTTTCTTTTTCAACCCAGGTCGCGGGCCGGCCTGTACCAACTCAGCCGCATTTATTCCAACTAACTCAGGCACAGGTCTGAGGCCCGAGAAGATGGTCATTCCAGACATCTTTTCAGCATGCAGGATCTTAAATTCTGGGTCGACTACCAACACCCCATACACCCGACCTGACCATTTTCCGCCGGCCATGCCCACGGAAGTGAGGCCGGCCTTGCGAAGTACCTTCAGACGTTTGAAGTAACGCTTGGCCTGCAAACCGGTGAGGTACAGCTGGACGCCATAAGCGAAAGCCAAGCCGATGAAAACAAAACCGTAAGGGATATCTTCCATCATTTTCCTGTCATGCTGTCGATACTGGTTATTCGCCTTTTTAGGCCTTCAACTTCTCAACAATTTGTTCCACGACGGTTTGCTTTCCAATCCCGGTCAGGAAGGCCAGGGTCTGGATGACAGGCTTGCCGTGGTCTGTGGCAACTGGTGTGGTGGTGACAATCAGGTCAAAATCCTGTGCCAGGCTGGGCACTTCGCTGGCTTTGCACTGACGGATGAAAACCTGGATGCCACGCTTTTCCAATTCTTCTTCAAGCGCCTTGGCCACCACGGTGGAAGTGGCAATGGCAGTCCCGCAGGCAACCAAAATCCTCTTAGGTTTCAACATTTCTTTCCTTTTTTCAGCAACAATATCGATTAACCTTATTTGGGAATGCCTCAAGCCGAAGTTTTCCCAAGTGCTTCCAAGACTTCGCTCGGAGAGCTGGATTTCATCAGGGTTTCCAACAAGTCTGGGTCCTGTAGCACGCCGGCGATTTCCTGTAGCATTTCAATTTGAGCGTGGGGCTCTTCCAGGGCCAATAAAAACGCGATGCGCACTTCAACAGCCTCAGTGGGGAGGACCATGTTTTGGAAGGTGACTGGCTTTACAAGCGTGGCCATCGCTACGCCGGACTTAAGCACGTGCTCGATGTCGGTGTGAGGGATGGCGGCGTTGATCTCACCGCCGAGAGGGAGCCCGGTAGGTAGGGTCTTCTCGCGCGTGAGGGCGGCCTGCACGAAGCTGTCCTTGACAAGGCCGGCTTCTTCCAGCTTTTTACCCAATTGGGTAATGACATCGGCGCTGGTTTCAGCCTCCAATCCCAAGATGATGGTCTCTTCTTTCAGGTAAGTGCTTAATGGCATTTCGTTTTCCAATCCTCCAGGAACATAGGATGTTCCTGGAAACTAACAGTTATTCAGTTCTAATACAGTACCAGTTCCGGTGCCTCGAGCGCGCTGACCAGGTCGGCCAGGAAGGCGGCAGCCACGGCGCCATCCACCAGGCGGTGGTCGGCACTGAGTGTCAGGTTCATGATGGGTCGGACGGCAATGGTGTCATTTTCGTCCACGACCACCGGCTTGCGAGTGACTGTGCCGACGGCCAGGATGGCGGACTGGGGTGGGTTGATGATGGCAGTGAAAGAGCTGATGCCGAACATGCCCAGATTGGAGATGGTGAAGGTGCCTCCAGCCACTTCCTCCGCGGTGAGCGCGCCCGCGCGGGCCTGCGCGGTCAGATAGCGCAGGTGCTCGTTGATGCCGGCGAGGGAAAGTTGGTCCGCAGCCTGGATAACTGGGACGATGAGGCCATCCTCAAGCGCGGTGGCCACGCCGATGTTGACATCCTGCAAGAGCTGGATTTTGTCGTCCTGCAAGGTCGCGTTCAGGTAGGGGTGGCGCTTAAGCGCCCAGGCAACAGTTTTCACCAGGAACGCCGTGACGGAGACCGCGGGCTTGCCTTGTTTTTCCGCTAACTGGTTGACGCGCTTGCGCGCGGCTTCAGCCGCGCTCATGTCCACTTCGACCGTGAGGAAGATGTGCGGAATGGATTGGTAGCTGGCCGTCAGACGCTCAGCGATACGCTTGCGTTTGCCCACAAAGGGCACGGCGGTGGCGGGCAACGCCTTGGAGGCCGGCTTGAAAGGCTTTTCGGGCGCCGTTTGCGCGGCAGCAGCCTGGTGGAGCACATCCGCGGCTTGCACCCGGCCCCGGGGACCGGTGCCACTGACCGCGTCGAGTGGTACGCCGTTTTCACCGGAGAGACGCCGGGCGGCGGGGGTGGCAGGGGTTTGCACGCGGTGCTCGCCCTGTTCCTTGAGGCTTTCGGCGAAGGATTCGACATCCTTGCGGGTAACCTTGGGGCCGCTGGCGGGAACCTGGTCCAGCTTGATATGCAGGTCTGCTGAGACCTTCTCGGCCAGCGGGGTGGCGGGGACGGCGGGCTTGGCGGGCTGCGCCGGAACGGGGGCAGCGGCAGGCTGGGCTACCTGCGGGGCCGCGGGAGCGCCAGCAGCCGGCAGGGAATCCATGCTTTCGCCTTCCTTGAGGATGTAGGCGACCACCTTGGTCACGGGTGCTTCCTCGTTCTCCTGGTAGAGAATGCCGGCCAGGATGCCGCTTTCGGGGGCTTCAATCTCGCTGGTAATCTTGTCTGTTTCGACCTCGATAACCGGCTCGCCCTTTTCGATGCGCTCGCCTTCTTTTTTCAACCAGGAGATAATCGTGACGACCTCCTGGTCCATATCCATCTTGGGCATAATGAAAGGTGTGGGCATGCATCCTCCTGACTAGTACTTGTTACTGAGAATCGCCCGGATTTCAGCCTCGATGTCAGCCTCCTGCGGGACAGCTGCCGCTTCCAGGAAGCGGTTGTAGGGAATTGGGACGTCTTTGCCAGCCAGGCGGCGCATGGGCGCGTCGAGGTAATCGAAGGCCTCGCTGCCCGCAACAACTGCCAAAACTTCGCCAGCCCAACCCCCGGTTTGGGGCGCTTCATGCACCACCAGCAGGCGGCCGGTTTTCTTGACGGATTTGATGATGGCTTCATTGTCCATGGGGCGCAAGGTGCGCAAATCCAAAACTTCCACGTTAATGCCCTCGGCTTCGAGCTTGGTCGCCACCGCGAGGGACTTGGATACCATGATGCCCGAGCTTACCACGGTAAGCTGGGTGCCGGGGTGCTTGATTTCAGCAACGCCGAGGGGAATGCTGTACTCCCCTTCAGGTACTTCGCCCTTAACTTTGTAGAGCACTTTATGCTCCACGAAGCATACGGGGTTGGGGTCGCGGATGGCGCTGATGAGCAGGCCTTTCGCGTCGTAAGGTGTGGAGGGAGCAACCACCTTGATGCCCGGGATGGCCATAAGAATGCTTTCCAGCGATTGGGAATGTTGGGCAGCTGCGCCAGTGCCGGAACCGCCGGCCATGCGCACCACCATGGGCACGGTGGCCTTGCCACCGAACATGTAACGGGCCTTGGCAGCCTGGTTCATCAGGGGTTCCAGCGCCAGGAGGATGAAATCCATGAACATCATTTCAGCAATGGGCTTCATGCCCACCATGGCAGCGCCAGCTGCCGCACCAACAATTCCGAGCTCGGAGATGGGGGTTTCCCTGACGCGCTCAGGACCAAATTCAGCCAGCATGCCGGCGCTGACGCCAAAGGCGCCGCCGTAGCTGCCAATATCTTCGCCCATGAGGAAAACAGTTTCGTCCCGACGCATTTCTTCAACCATCGCGTCGTGAATGGCTTCTCGATAAGTTTTTTCAGGCATATACCCACTCCGTCAGGTCTTTTACATCTGGTTCTGGTGAATTTTCAGCAAAGGTGACTGCTGCTTCAATTTCCTTGTTTATTTCATTCTGCATCGCCTTGATTTCTTCCACTTTCAACAAGTCTGCCTGCAGGAGCAAGCCCTCGAAGCGGTCGATGGGGTCTTCGACAGTCTTCCAGTATTCAATCTCTTCCTTGGTGCGGTAGAGATTGCGGTCACTTTTTGAGTGACCGAAGTAGCGATAGGTCTGCGCTTCGACGAAAACGGGGCCTTTGCCCGCGCGGATGTGTTCACTGGCGTTCTTCATGAATTCGTAAACCGCCAGAACATCATTGCCATCAATGTAATAACCAGGAATGCCATAGGCCTCCGCGCGCGCTTTGAACGGAGTTTTCGCGGAAACCCGGTTCACATTCGCGGACATGCCATATTGGTTGTTTTCGCACAGGTAAAGAATGGGAAGGTCCCAGATGCCGGCCATGTTGAGGGATTCGTGGAAGATGCCCTCGTTCGCCGCGCCATCGCCAAAGATGGTGAGGACCAGCTGGTCGGTTTTGCGCATCTGGATGGCAATCCCAACGCCCACGGCCAGCTGAAGGCCGCCGCCGACGATGCCGTTGGCACCAAGGTTGTTGGCGGTCACATCGGCGATGTGCATCGAACCGCCACGACCGCGGCAATAGCCGGTGTCTTTGCCCAGGAATTCCGCCATCATCTTATTCACATCCGCGCCACTGGCAATAAAATGCCCATGCCCGCGGTGGTGGTTGAGCAGGTAGTCGCTTTTTTTGATAGCAAACCCGGAGCCCACAGCGACCGCTTCCTGACCGGCTGACAGGTGCATGGTGCCATGGACCTTGCCCAGCGCGTATTGCTTATCGGCCATCTCTTCGAAAAAGCGGATTTTCATCATCGTGCGGTACATCTCAATTAGCTTTTCTTTTTCGAGTCCCAACCGATTGGCGGTCTCCAGGACATCCGTGGTTTGATAGTTATCAAACTCTTCCTTCTTCCACATGACCATATTTTTTCCTCAATCCTTCGTTTTTATTGTCGAACCTATGATTGAATAAGTACACTCTGGGCTGTATTAGCATCGGTCACCAAAGTATTGATGTAATTCCCACGCAAAGCGCCCAGGACCGGATTAATCTTTTCAGGCCCACCCGCCACGGCCAACCGAACGGGTATTTTCAGGAACTTATCGATGTCAATCCCAATAATGCGTTTCTGCAGTTCAGGGTAAGTGAGCTTGCCATTGATATCAAAGAAGATACCGCAGACATCCCCGACCGTCTTTTGCGCGACCATTTCCAGCAATTCCTCCTGGGAGACATGCCCAGCGAGGTAATAGGGTGAGTAGTCGAAACTGGGGCTGCCGATACCCAGCAAGGCCACATCGGCCTGGCAGCCGTAGTTCAGCGTCTCCTGCACGCCCCTGCTGGCCAGCAGGATTTCGGCCACTTCTTCATTTTCAACCAGGAGCGGCGCGTTCAGATAGATTCCCTCGCCATCCAGTTTTTCAACTAGCCTTCTGACGATGGAAAGACCATCGTAAACCTTGATCCTCGCGCCCAATGAGCCCAAGAGCTGCACAACCCGGACGCCCGGAATGGGCGTGTTGAGGTGAAGCTCATCGGCAGTGGCACTAATAGCCGTCCCCCAGGACGTGCCAAGGATTTGGCCTGGTTCGAGGGATTCGGCCAGGTAACGCGCGGCCGCCCTGGCCAGGACTGAAAGGCGGTTTTGGTTATTGAGGGTTTCAATAACAATGGCCTTTTGTAACTTGAAACGCCTGACCAGCTTTTGTTCGAGGTCGGTATTTTCGTTGATGGGACGTTCGATTTGGATTTTTACCATGCCATGTTCACGGGCATCGGTGAGCATACGGGAAACCATTGAGCGGGTCACGCCCAGTTCCTGGGCAATTTCTGCCTGGCTCGCGCCTTTGAGGTAGTAAAGCTCAGCGACATCCGCGAGGAGGTCGAGGCGACCTTTTCGTTGCCATTTTTCGGCCATCAGCGCTCCCTTGATTCACATTTGCATGAATGAACTCACAATTGTGATAATAACACAGTCAACTGGTTTTGTCCAGTGTTAATTACAGGTTAAGTCCTTCTGTCCACCACCCTGCCACCCCAAAACCCGCAGACGTCAATGGCGGGCTTGGTTGAATATTCCAGTGCCTGTTAAGTGCAAATAAATAGTTAATCATTTCGATTTATGCCCGCTTCTGGCACGAATAATGTAACGTGTTGTGGAATGAAACACAGGCAGAAAACCTCTCCATGCACGCCCTTTCACACCGGCCAATGCCTAAGAACTGGCTTTGGCCGCGGCTTCCTGGTTCTGGTCATGTGCCTGGCCTTCCTGACCGGTTGTTTCAGGCCGATCACGCAATATGACCCATGGCGCGTGCCTTCGGGAGATGACAACCCAGCCGCGCCGATTTCCTCGGCCACGCTGCCCGCCGCACTGAACCAACCCACCCACACACCCATACCCTACGAGACCCCCATCCCGCGGGTCACGTTGACACAAGCTCCCGCCGGGCCGACGCCGACAGCCAACAGTCCTGCCGCGCTGCCCACGCTGCGCACCGAATCCACCCTATACACGGTTGTTTCGGGTGACAACCTGGCCGCCATTGCCATGCGGCACCAGGTGTCGGTGGCCCAAATCCTGAAAGTGAATGATTTGGAAGACCCCAGCCTGATAACCCCTGACCAGGTGCTCACCATCCCGCCAGCCAGCGCCAACGAACTCGCGACCGCCTTCAAAACGGTGCCGGATTCTGAGGTTTTTTACGGTCCATCCATGGTCGGTTTTGATGTGGCGGGCGTCATCTGGCAGTTCAATGGCAAGCTGCAGGCATACCAGGAAGAAATTGAGGATGGCCGCTCGCTCACGGGCACGCAAATCGTGCAGGAAGTGGCGGATAATTTTTCCGTCAACCCACGCCTGTTGCTGGTGGTGATTGAACAGCAAAGCGGCTGGTTGAAGGGCAATTCAAAAGCGGGCGTTTCCGAAAGCTATCCGCTGGGATTCAAGAACACCAATTACAAAGGTCTGTACAAACAACTCGGCTGGGCAGCCAACGAGCTGACCCGCGGTTACACGCTTTGGGAAAACCAGGCCGTGGCAGTGTGGACACTGGCGGATGGCGAGGTGGTGAGGATTGACCCCACCATTAACGCTGGAACAGCCGCCGTGCAATATTTTTTGGGCCTGCTGCTTGGAAAACCTGAGTGGAAGGTGGCTGTGGCCGAGAGTGGCCTGTATGCCACATACAACGCGATTTTCGGCAATCCCTTCGCCTTCACCTATGAACCGCTACTGCCGGCCGACTTACAGCAACCGGAGCTGGAACTGCCACTGGCTGCTGGGGACGTTTGGTCTTACACCGGCGGACCCCATTGGGGTTGGGGTACCGGTTCAACCTGGGCTGCCCTGGATTTTGCACCTCCCGGCACCGAGGAAGATTACGGCTGCTTTGAAAGCCAAACGCCAGTGGTAGCCGTGGCGGATGGCCAAATCGTCAGGTCTGGCAATGGTGCGGTGGTTTTGGACCTGGATATGGACGGTTCCGAGCATACCGGCTGGACAATCCTGTACATGCATATTGCCGAGCAGGACCGGATTCCGGCCGGCAGGAATGTTAAAGAAGGAGACTTGATTGGTTACGCTTCCTGCGAGGGAGGCGTGTCAACAGGCACGCATTTTCACATCGCCCGCCGATATAACGGCGTTTGGATCGCGGCGGATGGGGACGTGCCATTCATCCTGGGCGGCTGGGTCGCTTCGAGCCTGGGCAGTGTATACGATGGATACCTAACAAAAGATGGACAAACCATTGAAGCTTTCAATGGCCGTGCCGATTTCAACCAAATCGGCAGGTAGACTCAATCACCTCCAACGCGTCCAGCGCGAAAGAAGGCAGCGGCAGAACCGACTGATCTTGGGACTGCTTGCCATTGCCATCTTCGGCGGCGGTTTTTTGGCTTACGAAACCGGCAGACCGCAGGCCAGGCCGGATGATGCCCCCTCCGCGGGCGTGCCAATCCTGGCCCCGGCAGCGACCAATACACCCATCCAGGCGGCCATCTACGCGGCGGAGCCCACCGCCACGCTACCAGTGTCTGTTACGCCGGTACCGGTTGAACCCACGCCCACCATTCCCGCCAGCATCCCCACGCAGGCAGCCAAAATCCAATACGAAAAGGATGCCCCCATCCTGTACTACGCCCAAAGCGGCGATAGCATCGGCGTTTTGGCCGTCCGGTTTGGCGTTGAGGTGACCGACATCACCTCCACCGCCCCAATCCCGGCAGAAGGTTTCATCCCCGAAGGCCAACTATTGCTCATCCCCTCGCGTTTGGAAGAGACCAGCTCTCGCCTAAAGCTATTACCGGACAGTGAAGTGGTTAACTCCCCCTCCTCCATCGATTTTGACATGAATGCTTTTGTGAACGAAGCGGGCGGTTTCCTTGCCAGCTACCAGGAGTACGTGTATGGCAACGGTGTGATGAGCGGGGCCGACATCATCAAGAAAATCGCCCTGGAATTCTCCATCCATCCCCGGCTGTTGCTGACACTGCTGGAATACGAAAGCCACTGGGTTTACGACGCGCCTGAAAATGAGTTCCGACTGCAATTTCCGCTGGGGCTCCAGGAAGAAGGCCGGGTGGGTTTGTACCGGCAACTGGAAACCGCCGCGGGCATGATTGAAACCGGCTATTATGGCTGGCGTGAAGGCACCATGGTGGTGCTGACCTTCCCGGATGGCACGGTTTTACGCCTGGCTTCCGAGCTCAACTGCGGGACAGTCGGGTTAATGTCCTACTATGCGCAAAAGTTCAACTTTGAGAACTGGGCGGCGGTTTTATACGGCCAGGATGGCATTTTGGGCACCTACCAAAACATGTTTGGCGACCCCTGGGTGACCGCCCAGGATTATGAGCCCCTGTTTACGCCGGACGTGCTACAGCCGGAATTAATCCTTCCCTTCCAGGAGAATATCATCTGGTCCATGACGGTTGGGCCGCACGCGGCCTGGGGCGCGGCGGATGTGCGCGCGGCGCTGGACTTCGCGCCTCCCAGCAGCGCGCCGGGCTGTGAAACCAACTACGCCTGGGTTGTGGCCTCCGCGGCCGGCCTGGTGGTACGCTCCGAAAATGGAACCGTGGTGCTCGACCTGGATGGGGATGGTTACGAACAAACCGGCTGGAACCTGATTTACCTGCACATCGCCTCCTGGAGCCGCGTCCCGGTTGGGACCTGGGTGGAAAAAGGCGACAAGCTCGGCCATCCTTCGTGCGAGGGCGGGATTGCCACAGGCACGCATTTGCACTTCGTTCGCAAATACAACGGCGAGTGGGTGCCGGCCGAAGGACCGCTCAGCTTCAACCTGGAAGGTTGGAAGGCCAAGGCCGGGACAAGTGAACTCGGTGGCTGGCTGGTTAAAGGCGACCAGATTATCAAGGCAAGCCTGGTTGGTGGGTATATCTCTCAAATCCAGCGCGGGCAATGATGGCTTTTTACCCTTGTGGTATAGTTTGGGCTTGACCCCGTTTTCCGGGGGTTTGGCATGATTACACCAGCACATAAATTGTACAAAACCTTTAGCTTACTTTTGGCGTTGGGACTGCTTATCAGCGGGTGTGGGACAGAACGACCGAAATACATCATTCCGGCTTCGACCCAGACGGCTGAAGAGCCTCTGCCGACCGCGACACCCTTCAACGAACGGCCGGTATACGCGCCTGGCACCTTGGTGGACTATGTGGCGCAAAGCGGGGATACGCTGCCCATCCTGGCCTCGCGTTTTGGCACGACGCCCCAAGAAATCCTCTTTTCCAACCCGGATATTCCCAAAGACATCACCACCCTGCCGCCAGGTTACAGCATGAAAATGCCCATCTACTACAAACCGCTGTGGGGCACAGACTTCCAAATTATCCCAGACTCGGCCTTTGTGTATGGACCAGACGTGGTCGATTTTGACCTGCCGGCCTTCCTGGACCTGACCCCGGGCTGGTTCAAGCACTACAAAGTGCAAATCCAGGAAAAGAACCGGGACGCGGCCGGGATGATTAACTATTACGCCGAGAATTACAGCATCAACCCCAAGCTGCTCATCGCGCTCATCGAATACCAAACCGGCGCGTTAAGCAACCCCCAGCGGGACGCGTCCCTCGAAGCCGCGTTCCTGGGCTTTGAGAACGACCATGAGGGCGTGAGCCTGCAGGTTTCATTTGTGGTAGAGCTTTTGAACGACGGGTTTTACCGTTACCAAATGGGTGAACTCACCAGCATCACGCACCTAAGTGGCGTGCTTGAGAACATTGACCCCTGGCAAAATCCGGCCACAGTAGCCCTGCAGCACTATTTTGCGCTCTTTCTGGATGGTGAAGATTATTTGCGGGCGATTGGCCCGGATGGCCTGGCGAAAACATTCAGGGCGCTGTTTGGGGACCCCTGGCAACGGAATACCACCGTCATCCCAGGCGGACTCACCCAACCGCGTTTCATCCTGCCCTTCTCACCCGGGACGGTCTGGGCGTACACGGGCGGACCACACACCGGGTGGGGCGAGCTAAAGCCCTACGCCGCGATTGACTTCGCGCCGCCGCTGCCGACCCAGGGCTGCGTTGAGACGGAACAATACGCGCTGGCGGTCGCGGATGGCATCGTCGCCCGCACCGACCCCGGCACCGTCATCCTCGATTTGGATGGCGATGGTGACGAGCGGACAGGCTGGACCATTCTCTACTTACACATTGCCGCGGAAGGACGCGTGAGGGTGGGCACGGTGTTGAAACAGGGCGACAAGATTGGCCATCCCTCCTGCGAGGGTGGTATCGCAACCGGCACGCATGTGCACCTTGCCCGACGATATAACGGGCAATGGATATCGGCCGCGGACCAGGTTTTGCCATTCAACCTGGAAGGTTGGATCCCCGTGGAAGGGACCGCCCCCTATCTGGGGACGCTGGTGCGGGGGAATGACGTGGTAACCGCCAGCACGAAATCCGGTCCGGAAAGCATGGTGCCTGCTGATTAGGCGCCCTGGAAACAGGTAAAAAATTAGCCGGCTCCGTGGTTGGAGCCGGCTGTTTGTTTATGTTTTTTGATTATGTGGTTAGAGCCCAAAGCCGTGCGGGTTGACGGGTGAGCCGTTGTAGCGGATTTCAAAATGCAGGTGGGAGCCCGTGGAATTGCCCGTGGAACCCATGTAGCCGATGACGCTGCCTGAATAGACAACCTGGCCGCAGCCAACAGCCACACCGCCATCCATAAGGTGACCGTAAAGCGAGAGGTAGCCGTTGCCATGGTCGATGACAATCGTGTTGCCGTAGCCACGGTCCGACCAGCCCGCGTAGATGACCACGCCGCTATCGGTGGCGTAGAGCGCATCGCCGGTTTCACCGTCGTAATCCAGGCCGTTGTGCACCGGTGGGTTGTATTCGTAACCCGAAATTCCGGTGCGGCCGGTGGGGAGCTGCCAAAAGCCGGTGCCCATTTGGTTGGCGGTCGCGTTGCAGGCAAAAGCACCCAGGTACGAAACATTCGGATGGGAACCAATGCCGTCCTCGCCCGGGCCAACGGGTGTGACCCACGAGGGCGTGGAACCCACCGCGCCGGGGATGAAGAGGAAAGTGCCGGTCTTGATGCGTGGCAGGCTGTAGTCGCCAAGGCTGGCGGTTTCCAGGTGGTTGCTGGGTTCATCCAGGATGGTATCCACGCTCACCTGGTAATTCCTGGCGACGCCATTGAGGCCTTCGCCATAACTCCAGGCATGGAAAACGCCGTCGCTGGGCAGGATTATGAGTTTCTGGCCGGCATAAACGCCATCGGGAGTATCACCAATGATGTAGCGGTTGGCCCAAAGCACGGTTTCGGCCTTCAAGCCGAACTTTTCAGCGATTCCAAATATCGATTCGCCAGGCTGGACTTCGTAAGCAACAACCCGGTCACGCGGCGCGGGGAAATCCTCGGGTGTGCCAAGGGGAAGGGACCTGAGCAGGCTCACAGCCGGGTAGGAAAGCAGGCTGGAGTCGGCAAAGTAGTTGGGGATGGTGCCGCCAGGCACCACCAGGTGCGTACCCGCGGGGATGTTGGGGGAGGTGAGGCCACCCAGCGTGGCCCGGTCAAGGTGGTTGGCCGGGTAGTCAATGATGACGTCGGTGGTCACACCATAAAACTCGGCCACCGCGCGCAAGCTCTCACCCTGCGTCCAGACGTGATAAACACCATCCACGGGCAGAATGTATATCTGCCTGCCGAGGGTATAGAGGTTGAGGTCGTCGCCCAATTCGTAGCGGTTCGCCCAGATGATGGATTCTGGCCAGAGGCCAAATTTTTCGGCAACGGAAGAGATGGAATCGCCTTCCGCCAGGGTGTAGGTAATCACCTCCGTACGGGGCACCACCGTAGCCGTGGGGGTTGGGACCACGCGGGTTTCCAGGGGTGTGGGCGAGGGCGCGCTGGTGGATGGGTCCTGGGGCTCCACCTGGACCACAGGCGCGGTAAGCGGGGCTGTGGCTGAGGGCGTGAGCGTTGGCTCGGTCCGCGCGGGCTTGCTGCCGCTCATGAGCCAATCGGCGAGCAGGAAGAGCGCGAGCAGGACCATCACAAGCGAAATAATGGCGGCAGGCTGCTTAATCCAGGTGATAGATTGTTTTTTTTCGGAAGTGGAGGGCACTTTTCCAGGTTCGTTTTTGCCTGTTGGTTCTGATGGGGTTTCAATGGACTCTTGCGGTTCATTTGGTAAGCTGTTCATCATTTTTTCTCCGAAATGGCATAATATCACGTTCAAGGGCGGTGTCAAGCTGGCGACTCAACCCCTGCCTGCGCGTGAAGCTTCCGGAAAATTACCGGATTCTGGTGCTTCCACGCGTCTATGGTTCATGATTAACGTCATTTCCTTGACGCCATTCTCCTTCGTGGGTAAAATAATGGGTCGCTGGAAAGAATCTCCAGCAAATTCACGGAGCGAGGGTAACCTCGGATGAGGTGAGAGGCGCTCCAAAAAGGAAAAAACATGTCTAAAGAAGAAATTATCATCAAAGCACAAAAACGAACTGTCATGGGCAAGAAAGTCAACGCGCTGCGGCGTGAAGGCTGGCTGCCCGGCGTGGTTTATGGCCGCCATCTGCAAGCTTTCCCAATCCAGATGCCCGCGCACGAAACCTCCCTCATCATGTCCAAATTGACCTCTTCCAGCCTGGTCACCATCGACGTTGACGGTGAGAAACACACCGCCATCGTGCGCGACCGCCAGCGTGACGTGATTTACGGTCGTCTGACGCATGTCGACTTCCTGGCGCTTTCCCTGAACGAAAAACTGCGCACCACGGTTGGCCTGGAACTCGTTGGCGAAGCCCCCGTGCTCAAACTGGCTGATGTCATCCTGAACCAGGGTGTCTTCGAGCTCGAACTCGAATGTCTGCCCCAGGATTTGCCATCCAAGATTGAAGTTGACGTCTCCAAGATAGCGTCAATGGATGATTTGATTACCGTCGGTTCTCTGAACCTGGGTGACAAAATCACCGTTCTGACAGACCCCTCCGAGGTTATCATTTCCGTCGGTTACTCCGAACAGGAAAAGGAACCGGCTGTTGAAGCGGTCGAGGCCCCCGAAGTGGTGGAACGCGGCAAGAAGGAAGAAGAAGAATAATTCACCTGACCCAAAAGCCCTGGCTTTTGGAGCTGGAACAACAAAGGGACCGCCAGTTTGGCGGTCCCTTTGCGTAATTGAGCGTTAAAGCAGTTTCAACAAATCCACGGTCATATTGGCCGTCGCGCCCCAGATGACCTCGCCCTCGTATGGAGCAAAATAGGGCACCCGGATGGCGGAACCCATCAGCTGGTGGTCTTTATAGACAAGGTTCTCCGGCCTGGCCAACCAGTCCAAAGGCACGGTGAAGAGGCGGGCGACTTCGTCATGGCTGATATTGAACGCATAAGGCCAGGGAATGACCCCCACAACCGGGGTGACTTCAAAGAAACTAACCAGGTCCAGCGAGGGCAGCTGGCCGATGATTTGGACGTCCTGCGGCCTGACGCCAACTTCCTCATAGGACTCGCGCAGCGCTGTTTCGATGATGTTTTCATCCTGCGCTTCCCGGCTGCCACCGGGGAAGGAAACCTGGCCGCTGTGGTCATGCAGGTTTTCGGCCCGATGGGTGTAAAGAAGGTGCCATTGCCCGTCGCGGAAAAGCAGGGCCATCAGCACGGCGGCCGGGCGGAAGGGTTTGGTGCCTTTTGGGAAATTGTATTCAAGACCGACGCCCTGTGCGGATGAATATGCCAGCAGACGATTGCCAAGGTCATCTGGCAAGACGATGCTGCTCATGCCTAAAGCTCTCCCCCGTTTCCTTCCACTTCTTCCGGTTCTTCCAACGCGTCCAGGCGGTCCACCGAGCGGCCAAACAGGAGGTAGCCCGTGTGCGCAATCATGCGGTCCACGGGGCGTAAACGATCCCAGTCGGTCTTGTAATAACGCAAAAGGATTTCGCAGACTTCCACAAAAGCGAACTGGTGGTGCTGCAGGGCCTGCAGGCACCGCTCCACCTGGTTGACTGTCGGGACGAGCATCCCCAGGTAGCCTCCACCTTTAAGGCTGGCTTTAGCCTGGACCAGATAATCATAGGGGTTGGGGAGGTCGAGGAAGAGCGCGTCGACATCGCGCTCCTCGAACCCATCGGCAGCATCCCCCAATTTGAAGACGACGCGGCCGTCAAGGTTGACGCGCGCCAGGTTGGAACGGGCCAAGGCCTGGATTTCTGGCTTGCGCTCGTAGGAGTATACTTTGCCCTCTTCCCCAACCATGGTCGCGAAGGCCGTGGTGAGCGCGCCGGAGCCACCACCGCACTCGAGCACGCGCTTGCCCGGGCCTACGCCCAAAATCATCATCACGTAACTGATTTCCTTGGGGTACATGATTTGGGTGGTGCGTTTTATCTCGCGGATTAAATCCGCCAGGCCGGGCTGGAAGAGATAGAAGGGATTGCCCTGGTGCGATTGCAGCCGGGTGCCCCACTTTTGGCCGATAATGTCGTCGTGCCGGATGACCCCGCGATGGGTCTGTAAAACCGCGCCGGCCTGCAAACGCAGGATGTGGCTCTTGTAACCGCTGCCTTGCAACTGGACCAGGTCGCCTTCCTTCGCGGTCCCCTCTACCCAATCATCTGTCATAGTCAGGAATTGCTCTTGCTGGATTGATTCACCTTTCCAAGCCAATGCGCGAGGAATAAGATGAGGATGCTACCGACGATACCGCCCCCCATTTGGAGCTGACCCACCGCGAGAAAGTCCAAACCGAGTTTGCTGGCCGCCAGGTGACCCAGGAAAAAACCAATCCAACTGGCGATGATATATACCACCAACATCCAAAAGCCCCCATCCTTCCAAAGATGATACAGAGCGCCAACCAGTGTCGCCACAATCCAACCAAAAATTAAAGTGGATATATTCATTAATCTTCCCAATTGTTATTGGCCGGATGGTCGATGATCAGCGCGCTCCCCAGGCACTCGTCGCCATCATAGATTACCATTCGCTGGCCGGCCGTGATATCTCGTAAAGGTTTTTGTAGTTGGGCAATGATATCACCATTCCCCAGAACTTGGAAACTTGATATTACAGGTGCTGCCGCTGAACGGATTTTAACGGCGTAAGGTCTGGCCAGGTCTGGCGTGGTGCCGCTTATCCAATTGATGTCGGTGCCCAGCAACTTGTGCCTGGGGAGCTCGTCCTGGAAACCAACCACCAGGCGGTTGTGAACCACATCCTTGGCCAGCACATAATACGGCCTGGGCGCGGCCACGCGAATATTCTTGCGCTGGCCGATGGTATAAAGCGGCAGGCCGGCATGTTCGCCCAAATGATTTCCGCTTGAGTCCACAATCACGCCGGGCGCGAGCAGTTCGGGGGCGTAGTCCCGCAGGAAGGCTTCCTGGCCTCCGGGCCCCAAAAAGCACAAGTCCTGGCTTTCCAACCCTTCAAAATCAGGCAAATCCAGGGACCGGGCCATTTGGCGGGTTTGTTGCTTGGTGTACTCAGCCAGAGGGAAGAGCATGTGCTGGAAGACTTCCTGCTTCAGGCCACTCAAAAAGTACGACTGGTCCTTGGCCGGGTCTTTTCCGCGCCACAAGCTCACCAGGCCGCGCGCATCTTTTTTGAGGCGGGCGTAATGCCCGGAAGCCAGCCAGCTGGCACCCTGGCGCTGCACGTAGTCCAGCAGCGCGCCCCATTTGATGGCGCGGTTACAGGTGATACAGGGGTTGGGGGTGAGCCCCGCCTTGAGGTCGCTCACGTACGGTTCAATAACGCTGGCCCTGAACTTCTGCTGCCAATCCAGGACTTCCAGCGGGATGCCCAGTCGGTCCGCAGCGAGGCGCACCCGCTCGAGCGCGGCCGCGGCAACCGGGTTGATGTCCTGGCCATGCCAGAGCAACAAGTGCACACCCCTCACGGTGTAGCCTTGTTCGCGCAGCAGGTAGGCGGCGACGGTACTATCAACCCCGCCGCTCATGCCTACATAGACAAGTGGTCCTTGTTGGGATTCCATGCCAGCATTTTACCCGGTTTGGGCAAGGCTGTGCCTGGGAGTACAGATTATGATATTCTTGTGCGGAGGTTCACCATGCTCATCGACAGCCATTGCCATTTGAACTTTGAGGATTTCGACGCAGATCGCCAGGAGGTTGTTTCCGCGGCGCTTGCCAGCGGAGTCCAGAGAATTATCAACCCCGGCGTGGATCTTGAGTCCACGCCTCAGCAACTGAGGCTGGCCGCTGAGTACCCCGGTTTTGTGAGCCTGGCGGTGGGCGTGCACCCCAATTACAGCACTAGCTGGACGCCAGACGCCGCCAGCGCAATGGAAGCACTGGCCAAAAACCCGGCCGTGGTGGCCATCGGCGAAATTGGGTTGGATTACTACCGCGATTACGCTCCCAAAGATACGCAGCAAGCCGTGCTGCGGGAGCAGTTGACGCTTGCCGCGCGGTTGGGGCTGCCGGTCATAATCCACGAGCGCGACTCGAGCGCCGACCTGACGGATATGCTGGTGGACTGGTGCCATGCGCTGCCCTCCCAGAGCCCCCTCAAGCAGGCCCCGGGGGTCATGCACGCTTATAACGGCAGCCTGGAGCAGGCGACACCCCTGCTGGAAGTTGGATTTTGTTTTGGAATTGGCGGACCAGTGACGTATAAGAACGCGCGGGAAAAACACGCGCTGGCGGCCGCCCTGCCGCTGAATCACATCCTCCTGGAAACCGATGCGCCCTTTTTACCGCCTCACCCCCATCGGGGTTCCCGTAACGAGCCGGCTTACATTGCCCTGGTGGCTGAGCGCGTGGCGGCGCTGAGGGGCATCAGCGTGGAAGAAGTGGCGCAGGTGACCACCCAAGCCGCCTGTCGCCTGTTCAACCTGCCCGTGCCTGCCTGAAATGTCAGGCTCCACTCCCCATTTTTTGCCGGCTTAAACTTTTACGGGCGTAAGCCGGCCTGAACGCAATTGTTTAGTACCCCGGAATGGGATAATCAGGCACGAAGGTCTGGTCGCTCATGGGTGGACGAACGTAGCCTGAGTCTTCCTGCCTGGGTGGCAAAACCATGGTCTCAGGCGTGAGGTCTTCGTAGGGGATTTTGCTCAGCAGGTGGCTGATGCAGTTGAGCCGGGCGCGTTTTTTATCATCCGCGTTAACCACGTACCAGGGCGATTGCTTGGTATCGGTGAAACGGAACATCTCATCCTTGGCCTTGGAATATTCCACCCAGTGACTGCGGGAGGCGAGGTCCATGGGGCTCAGCTTCCAGCGCCGGGTGATATCGTTCATGCGGGCCTGGAAACGGTGCTCCTGCTCTTCGTTGCTGACCGAGAACCAGTACTTAATCAGGATAATGCCGGAGCGGATTAACATCTTTTCAAACTCAGGCACCGAGCGGAAGAATTCCTCCACCTGCTCCTGGGTGCAGAAGCCCATGACGCGTTCCACACCGGAGCGGTTGTACCAGCTGCGGTCAAACAGAACCATCTCCCCGGCAGCCGGCAGATGCGCGACGTAGCGCTGGAAGTACCACTGGGTTTTCTCCCGTTCGGTGGGGGTCGCCAGGGCTACCACCCGCACAATGCGGGGGTTGAGCGTCTCGGTGATGCGCTTGATGGTGCCACCCTTGCCAGCCGCGTCCCGGCCCTCAAACAACACCACCACCCTCAGGCCCTTTTCCTTAATCCAGCCTTGGAGTTTGACCAGCTCAATCTGCAGCTTCTGGAGTTCCTTTTCGTAAACCTTGTCGGGGATTTCAGGCATTTTGGCAGCGTGTGG